>Ga0116217_10006367_pt1 | contig 10247 bp, 7 predicted proteins | sample Sb_taG_6_FD_89697 | JGI IMG/M metagenome (GOLD analysis project Ga0116217, IMG submission 89697) | Peat soil microbial communities from Weissenstadt, Germany - Sb_50d_4_PS metaG | ecosystem: Environmental > Terrestrial > Soil > Wetlands > Peat | place: Germany: Weissenstadt | collected 2010-09-21 | reverse complement strand
GCCTGGGAGCACCACCGAAACAAGCACCACGCCAAAGCCGATTGGCAATTCACAACTCACCACGCCCGCGTCAAACTCAAAAGGCTGTACCCTCAGTTCGAATGACTCGCGCGACTAGACGCCTCGCGCCTTACCGGCGCAGGTTGGTGCGCGCGAGCTCGACGATCTCGTCGCCGCGGCCGCTGAGGATCGCCTTGATCATATAAAGCGTGAAGCCTTTGGCCATTTCGGCGGTGATCGCCGGCGGCATGGCGAGCTCCTGGCGATTGACCACCGCATCGACGACCACCGGGCCGGGATGGGCCAAAGCTTCGGTCAGCCGTTCATCGACGTCTTTCGGGTCCTCGATGCGGACGCCCTTGACGCCGACCGCTTCCGCCATCGCGGCGAAGTTCGGATTGACGAGATCGGTCCCGGTGGGGAGGAACCCGGTCGATTTCTGCTCGAGCTCGACGAATCCGAGCGAGCCGTTGTTGAAGACGACGACTTTGACCGGCAGCTTGAGCTGATTGAGGCTCAGGAGATCGCCCATCAGCATGGCGAAGCCGCCGTCGCCGGAGAGCGAGATGACCTGACGCCCGGGCGAGGCCGCCTGGGCCCCGATGGCCTGAGCCATCGCGTTGGCCATGGAGCCGTGCCAGAAGGAGCCGATCAGCCGTCGCCGCCCGTTCATCGCGAGATAGCGCGCGGCCCACACGGTTGGAAGCCCGACGTCGCAGGTGAAGATCGCGTCTTCCTTCGCCTTCTCGCTGACGACGCGGGCGATATGCTGCGGGTGCAGCGGGCCGCCGGCTCGTCCGGCAGCGAGCTCGTCCAGGCTCTTGCGGGCGCTCGCGTAGTCCTTCAGCGCCGCGTCCAGATGCCGGCGGTCGCTCTTGACGTTAATGCCCGGCAGAAGCGCGCGCAGGGTGGGGGCGACCTGGCCGACGAGGCCGAGCTCGACCGGCGCGCGGCGGCCGATCGCCGCCGGCCGAATGTCGATCTGGGCGATGCGGGCGTCCCTGGGATAGAATTGCCGGTAGGGAAAGTCCGTGCCCAGCAGCAGGAGCGCGTCGCAGGATTCCATGGCGTAGTAGCCGGAGGCGAAGCCGATCAGGCCGGTCATCCCGACGTCATGCGGATTATCCCACTCGACATGCTCCTTGCCGCGCATCGCGTGGACGATCGGGGACTTCACCCGTTCCGCGAACTCCATCAATTCATCGTGCGCGCCGGCGCAGCCGCCGCCGCAGAGGAGCGTGACCCGCTGCGCGCTATTGAGGAAATCGGCCATGCGGTCGAGCGCGTCATCGCGCGGCATGACCACGGGCTCATCGGGCGTCAGCCCCATCCGCGTGGGCGTCGGCGCGGTCTCGGCCGGCCGCAGCGCAACGTCGCCCGGAATCACAACGACTGAGACGGTCCGTTCCAAGACCGCCCGCCGTACTGCGACCTCGAGCGTACGCGGCATCTGCGCGGGCGTCGAGACGAGTTCGCAATAGCTCGAGCATTCCCGGAACAGGTGCTCGGGATGCGTCTCCTGGAAATAGCCCGAGCCGATTTCCGGCGAAGGGATGTGGGCGGCAATGGCGACGACGGGGAGGCGCGAGCGGCAGCAGTCGAAGAGGCCGTTGATGAGATGCAGGTTGCCGGGGCCGCAGCTGCCGGCGCAGACGGCGAGGCCGCCGGTGACATGGGCGTCGGCGCCGGCGCCGAAGGCGGCGACCTCTTCGTGCCGCACATGCAGCCACTCAATCCCGCCGGCGCGGCGCAACGCATCGGTGAAGCCGTTCAGGCTGTCGCCGACGATGCCGTAGATGCGCTTGACGCCTGCCGCGGCGAGGACCTCAACCATCTGATCGGCGACGGTGCGGGCCATCCGTGTCCTCCTTGGATCAACGAGCGGGGTTCTCGAACGATAGACGAAATCGGGCGGCGAAGGATAGGCGGCCAAGGATCGCATGGGCGGCCTTTCCGCTCGTGCGAGGGCGGTTGCTGATGGGCAAGAATGCGCGACCGTGCGCGCTTCCGAGGTCAGCGTAAGGAGCGCGTCCAATGAACGGCGCCGAACTCATCGTCTCCGCGCTCGAGAACGAGGGCGTGCAGCAGATCTTCGGCATTCCCGGGGAAGAGAATCTCGACGTGGTCGAAGCGCTGCGGCGCTCCACGATCAAGCTGGTGCTGACCCGTCATGAGCAGGCGGCGGCCTTCATGGCGGCGACCCACGGGCGGTTGACCGGCAGGGCCGGGGTCTGCCTCACGACCCTCGGCCCGGGCGCCCTCAACCTCACGACCGGCGCGGCCTACGCGCTGCTCGGCGCGATGCCGATGGTAATGATTACCGGCCAGAAGGGCATCTTAAGCCGCAAACAGGCGCGCTTTCAGGTCGTCGACATCGTCTCGACCATGACGCCGCTGACCAAGATGGCTCATCAGATCGTGAGCCCCGCGACTATTCCGTCGATGGTGCGGGAGGCGTTCCGCATGGCGCAGCAGGAGCGGCCGGGTCCGGTTCATCTCGAATTGCCGGAGGATATCGCCCATGAGGCGGGGCGGGACATGTCTCCCGTCCCGTCCCACCCGATCGATCCGCCGGTCGCCCAGCGCGCGGCGCTGGACCGGGCGGCCGAGCTGATCCTCAAGGCCGAGCGGCCGCTCATCATGCTGGGCGCGGCGGCGAATAGGCCGCGCCTGGCAGAAGCGCTGTCGGCGTTCGTGCGGCGCGTCCATATCCCGTTCTTCAATACGCAGATGGGCAAGGGCGCCGTCACCGGCGGATCGGGGCTCTACATGGGCACCGCGGCCCTCTCGGAGCGGGATTATGTCCATCGGGCGATCGATCGGGCGGATCTCATCATCGCCATCGGCCACGACACGGTGGAGAAGCCGCCCTTCTTCATGGGGCCGGGAGGACCGACGGTCCTGCATGTCGGCTATCTGCCCGCCACGGTCGAAGAGGTGTTCTTTCCGCAAGCGGAGCTGGTGGGCGACGTCGGTCCGAGCCTCACGCTGCTGGCCGACCGGCTCGAAGGCAAGCTGCCGAGGGCCGGCGCGCTTCTCAGCCTGCGCGAAGGAATCCTTGCCCATATCGGGGATCGGGCGGAGGAAAGCCGCTTCCCGCTGACGCCGCAGCGGATCGTTCACGATGTGCGGCAGGCGATGCCCGAAGACGGCATCGTCTGTCTCGACAACGGCATGTACAAGATCTGGTTTGCGCGCAACTACCGCACCCATGTCGCCAACACGCTCATGCTCGACAACGCGCTCGCCACGATGGGCGCGGGCCTGCCCTCGGCGATCATGGCCGCCATACTCAATCCGACCCGCCGCGTCCTTGCGGTGTGCGGCGACGGCGGCTTCATGATGAACTCGCAAGAACTGGAAACCGCGACGCGGCTCAAGCTCAATCTCGTCGTGCTGGTGCTAGAGGACAACGCTTATGGAATGATCCGCTGGAAGCAGGCGACGGACGGCTTTCCCGATTTTGGCATGACCTTCGGCGATCCCGATTTCGTCGCCTATGCGCGGGCCTACGGCGCGAAGGGTAGCCGCGTCGAGAGCGGCGACGGGCTCACGCCGACGCTCGAGGCGGCGTTCGCCGGCGGCGGCGTGCATCTGGTGTCGGCGCCCGTCGACTATTCGGAGAATAAGCGGGTACTTGTCGACGAGCTGCGCGCCAACGCGTCGACGGACGTCGCGAGCGTTCCGTAAAGTCAGAAGCCCATCAGCTTGACCGGTTTCGACCCCCAACGCGGACCGGGCAACCGACCATCGCCCGGGTCGGACTTTCACCCACAAGGTCATCGCGCCCGGCAGGGCGCACCCAAGCCAATCCAAGCAAATCCAAGGAAAAAGCGCTTGGATTTGCTTGGATTCATTCGTTCGAAATGGGACTTTTCAAGGCGTTACGGCGATTCCAAATGAAAATCGCCCCGTATTGGGCGCCTCCCCCGGCTTCGGGCAAATGCTACTTTCCCGTGTGGGATGCGTGGTTGCGCGCAAGACGGGCGCGGTCCCGGCACTTTCAGCGGCGCCGGGGCCAGCGCGGCGACGACCGATCCGGCGGGCACGTATAGCTTCGCGGGCGCCAGCGCCCCGACCCAGGACGCGGCCGGGACGTTCAGTCCGGCGGGCGCCAGCGCGCCATGCTGGCGGCGGCCGGCACGTATATTCCTGGCGCGGGCGCGACCACCTCTGCGGCGGAGTTGGTCGACCCTGCCGGCACGTACAGCGGTACAGAGGCCAGCGCGCCGACGACCGACCCGGCGGGCGCCTATAGCTCCGCGGGCGCCAGCGCCCGGACGGTCGCCTTGCCATCGCCGCGCGGCTGCACTAGACGAAAAAACGCTCTTCCGCCGCGGGTTATCGGGCAGTCGAGCTTGAATTCTCCTCATATGTCGGCGTTCGTGGTCCAACTTCCCTCTCTCGACCGCTTCAACCGCATTGTCGTCAAAGTCGGCTCCTCGCTCTTGGTCGACGGCGCGCTCGGCGCGGTCAAGCACGCTTGGCTCAAGGCGCTTGCTTCCGACATCGCCGCTCTGCACGCGCGCGGCGCGAGCGTGCTCGTCGTGTCCTCCGGCGCGATCGCGCTTGGCCGCACGATCGCCGGGCTGCGAAAGGGTGCGCTGAAGCTTGAAGACAGCCAAGCCTCGGCGGCGATCGGGCAGATTGCGCTCTCGAGCGAGTGGTCGCGGGCGCTCGCTGAAAACGGCATCGTCGCCGGCCAAGTGCTGCTGACGTTGCAGGACACGGAAGAGCGCCGCCGCTATCTCAACGCCCGCGCAACGCTGGCGCGCCTCTTTGCGATGCGCGCGATCCCGATCATCAACGAGAACGACACGGTTGCGACCAGCGAGATCCGCTATGGCGACAACGATCGCCTGGCGGCGCGGGTCGCCACCATGGCGAGCGCGGACCTCTTGATTCTGCTCTCCGACGTTGCAGGACTTTATGATTCGCCGCCGCAGCGCAACGCGCATGCGCAATTCCTGCCCGTCGTCGAGCGCGTCACGCCCGAGATCGAGGCGATGGCGGGCGGCGCAGCGTCCGAGCTTTCGCGAGGCGGCATGCGCACCAAGATCGAGGCCGCCCGCATCGCGACGGGCGCCGGCACGCACATGGTGATCGCCGACGGGCGCGTCGCCCATCCGATCGCGCGGGTCGCCGAAGGCGCACGCTGCACCTGGTTTCTGACGCCTTCGAACCCCGTCGCGGCGCGCAAGATCTGGATCGGCGGGTCCCTCGAGCTCAAAGGGGCTGTGTTCGTGGACTCCGGCGCCGCCGCCGCGCTTGCCGGCGGCAAAAGCCTGCTGCCGGCCGGGGTCACGCGCGTCGAGGGCGTGTTCGCGCGCGGCGATTGCGTCGCCATTCGCGACGAGCGAGGGGCTGAGATCGGGCGCGGGCTCATCGCCTATGACGCCCTGCACGCCGAGCGCATCCGCGGACGCAATTCGCGCGACATTGCGCATATCCTGGGAACCGCCGGGCGCGCCGAAATGATCCATCGCGACGACATGGCGCTGGCCGAACGGTGATCCGAATTGCGGTTGATCGAATCATCCCTCTTTGCACCGCGTGAGCGATCAGGGGTGGCGCCGCCGCCAGACTCCGAGGGACCCAACCGCCCTTGGCATCGCGCGCCAGCCCGCGCATAAGTTCGACCATGGGCTCCCCCTCCGAACGCCGCGCCGGGCTGATACACCTGTCGCGGCCGGCGCTGATCGCGCTCGCGACGGTGCGCGCCCGCCTGCGCGCGAGCGAATTCGGGATGGCGGCGCTCGCGATCGGAGTCGGCGTCCTGGCCGGGTTATGCGTCGCGGTGATGACCACTGTCGTCAACATCGCGCATGTCGCGATCTACGGCATCCCTTTCGACGTTCGCCTCAGCGCCGCCGAGCGGGTCACCCCGCTCGCGGCCTTTGGTGCGCCGATGCTGGGCGGGATCGTGCTCGGGGCGATCGACGTGTGGCTTGCTCGCAAGAAGACGCCGCCGCCGGTCGATCCGGTCGAAGCCAACGCGCTGCGCGGCGGACGCATGTCGCTTAGCGAGAGCGTCCTGGTGGCTACACAAACGGTGATCTCGAACGGCTGCGGCGCGTCGGTCGGGCTCGAGGCGGGTTATGCGCAGATCGGGGCCGGCGTCGCCTCGCGCCTGGGCGTGAGGTCGCGCCTGCGCCGGCAGGACCTCAGGATGCTGGTCGGCTGCGGGGCTGGCGGCGCGATCGCCGCGGCGTTCGGCGCGCCGCTGACCGGCGCTTTTTATGCGTTCGAACTGATCATCGGCGCCTATTCGCTCGCCAATGCGGTTCCGGTGTTCGGCGCGACCCTCGCCGCGTCGCTGACCACCCAGGCGATCATCGGCGCGCCTTACGAAATCGGGGCGCCCATCGTCTCGCCGCTGACGTTCCCGCACTACGGAGCGCTGATCGGGCTCGGCCTCGTCGCGGCGGCGGTCGGCGTCGGCGCCATGCGCGTGGCGGCGCTGATCGAAAGGGGGTTCCGCGCTGCGGTTCCCTGGCGTCTCATTCGCCCCGCAGTTGGGGGACTGATGGTCGGCGCGATGGCGCTCTACACCCCGCAGGTGCTGGGGGCGGGCCACGGCGCGCTGGGATTCGACTTCTACTGGCCGCTGACGGCGGCGGAATTGACGATCCTCATTGCGCTGAAACTGTTTGCGTGCCTCGTCTCGCTGGCTTCCGGCTTCCGCGGCGGATTGTTTTTCGCCTCGCTGTTCGTCGGCTCGCTGCTCGGCAAGCTCTATTCGATCGGCGTCGACGCGGTGGCGCCGTCCATGGGACTCGAAACGATCGCCTGCGTGCTGGTCGGCATGGGCGCGCTGAGCGCGGCAATCGTCGGAGGCCCGCTGACCATGACCTTTCTGGTGCTCGAGAGCACCGGGAACCTCGGCATCGCGGGCGGCGTCCTCGCCGCTTCGATCGCGACCGCCCTCGTAGTGCGCGAAACCTTCGGCTATTCGTTCACCACTTGGCGTTTGCATCTGCGCGGCGAGACGATCCGCGGCGGCCAGGATGTCGGCTGGCTGCGCGATCTCACCGTCGCGCGCATGATGGTTCCTTCGCCTCCGGTCTTTCCGGCCGACGAGTCGGCGCACGCATTCCGCGAGGCCTATCCGCTCGGCAGCGCCAATGTCGTCGTAGCGGTCGGCGAGGGCGGGCGCTACCAGGGGCTCATCAACGTTCCCGAGGCGCATGCGCTCTCCATCGAGAGCGGCGAGGACGACGGCCCGATCGGCGCCATCGCCCACCAGCCCGCGACCGTCCTGCATCCGGACGACGACATTCGCCGGGCGCTTGAGGTCTTCGGCGCCGCCCAGGCCGACACGCTCGCCGTCACCGCGCGCGGAACCGGTCAGGTGCTGGGCACGCTCGGCGAAGCCTACGCCGCGCGCCGCTACGCGCAGGAGACGAACCTCGCCATGAGGGGGGTGCTGGGCGGGGGGTAGGGGATTGGCTTTGGCGTTGCGGTCGCTAGCCCCGCGCCTCCGGATGCGCTGCAACAGCCCGTCCTAGCGCGGGCAAACGGATACAGGCGAAAACTTGGCTGGTCACGACATTCGCCTGCCATAGTCGCAGTATCGAATGGAGTTAACGCCCCGCGAGAACCCGCATGGCCGTCCTGCGCCCCTGCCTCAAGTCGGTCAGTCAGTGGCTTACGGGTTGCTCAGGAAAGCGGCGGCCGTGGCGGCTCGCGGCGCTCGGCGTCGCTCTTCTCGCCTGCTCTCTCGCGGCCGGCGAGGCGCCGGTGCAGAGTGACGGTTGCGTTCGATGCGGCGCTGCGCCAGCCGCTCTCGCGCCGCCGGCCAGACCGCAGCGGTCCTGGCGCAAGGAGGCGCGGCGCGAAACCCGGGCCAAACGCAAGTTGGCGATGGCGATCGGATGGGCCGGAGGCAGCTATGCCGTCTGCGTGCGCGCCTGCGACGGCTCGTTCTTTCCAGTGTCCTATTTCGGCGCCGCGAACCGCTCCGACACGCTCGAGCAGGTCTGCCGATCACTCTGCCCCAACGCGGACGTGACGCTCTATTCGTTTCCATTTGGCGGCACCATCGAAGAGGCGGTGTCCTCGACCGGTGAGCCGTATGCCCGTCTGCCGAATGCTGGCAAGTTCGAGCAAACGTACGACCGAAGCTGCTCCTGTCGCGCTCCGGGACAGAGCTGGGCCGAGGCGCTCGCCAACGCCGAGGCGAAATACGGGCGCCGTTCGCACGACATCCTGGTGACCGTCGAGGACGCCGAGCGGATGTCGCGGCCCGTTGAGGACCCGAAGGCGAAACCGGCCGCAGCCGATCCCACTGAACCGGGCGACGCGGCTCCGGTCGCGCTCGACGTCAACGGCGTCGACACGACGCTCCGCGCGGCGGCGGCAGCGGTCAGCCGCGTGACCTCGGGCATCCGCGATGAGGATGCGCAACGCCCCGTGAGCTTCGGCCTCAAGCAGGGGCGGACGATCGAAGAGAAGGACCCGGACGGATCGACCCGGTGGGTGCGCGTCCTTCCGGCCACGTTCTGACGCGAAGGTCCTTCTCGTTACTCCCGCGCCTTGTGGATGCGCTGCAACAGCCCCTCCCCGCAGCCCTTGAAGACGACGTAGCAGGCGAGCGCGAGATAGCCCCAGGCCGTGAGCTCGATGAACTGCAGGATCCCGCCGTCGAAGGCGGCCATCGCGCCATAGGTCGCGATCAGGTTGAAATTGGCCTGAAACAGATAGAGCAGGTTGAACGAGCAGAGCGCGAAGCCTCCCGCGGCGAGCCCCATGCTGAGGAAGGTCAGCCAAGCGGGCCCATGGAACAGCCGGTTGAGGAGTGTCAAAAGCGCCATCGCTTGCGGGTTCGCTCGGGGCGGCAGCTTTGTTTCCGTTTCGCCGAGCGCCGCGCCGAAATATCGACGATCGGCTCCGCACGCAAAAACCGCTCACCCGCTGTTGCGCAATCCCGCCGATATGCCGTTGATGGTGAGCCGGATCGCGGCTAGCCTACCCACTTCGGGTAAATAAAACTAGGTTTGGCGGTTGAATTAAACTGGGAGGAATATGCCGTGACATACATCTCCGCGTGGCCCTCGGGACCCAGGATCATCGTCTACAGGGACGAGAAGGGAGGAGAATGGATCAGGGATGGCGGTAGCCGATCTTGGCGGAACTTCAACCCCGGAAACATTTCGGACGGGTCTTTTGCGGACTCCTGCGGTTCTATTGGAGGAGACACCCGTTTCGCAATCTTTCCTGATGAAGACACCGGGCTAAAAGCCATCGAGTCATTGTTCAGGAGCAGTTCATATCGAGAGTTGACGCTCAAAGACGCCTTTTCCGGTACGCCCCGCCCAACGAGAACGAATCGGACGCCTATGTCAACGCAGTAACACAATTTGTCCGGTGTTCTCCCTCGATTAAGGTAAGTGACTTAACTGACAGCCAGCGAACAAATTTAGCTATGGCAATCAAGACACATGAGGGATGGAGGCCGGGTCAGGAATATGCCGCCAAAACAAAACTGGAACCCGCTACGCCACAAAGTGCGAAAGTCTCGTTAGGCAAAGCCAATGCTTTAAGCGATAAGGAATGCATTCCTCGCCTCATCAAACTCGGCGGTGATGTCGAGAGCTTGCATCGAATCCAAATCACCGCGGCGCAGTCAATGAAGACTGCGGGATACGGCTATACGTTACACAACGCTTGCGCGGCCACTTTGAGAGCACTGCTCAATGAAGCCGGAATACCGGTCAAGACTACTCTCGGGGCTGGCAGTCTAGCAGACAGGCTAAGCTCTGAGCGGAATTGGGGAAGAGTGGCCCTTGGAAAGCAACAAGCTGGTGACGTCGGGGTCGCCCAAAACAATGTCCACATCTATTTGGTCGTGGAAACGGAGGGCGGGGATGAAATGACCATTGCGGACAATCAAGCGCCCACCCCTCATCCCCGCTTTGCAACCGGGAAAGGTAAGACGCCAACTGCGTATTTTCTCAGGGCACCTGGTCAGCAACTTCAAGTTGCGGCAATTGAGGATATGGACCAAGCCAGATTTTATCCTAGCGTAGATCAAGATACAAGCAACCTGCGGGAGGCGTAATAGACATTTAGCCCTTTAAACGAGTCAGGCACAGCAACCTAATCGGATCGCTACTTCACCCGCTGTTGCAGGGAGATTATATTACGACGCGATGTAGGGAGTGCCGTCCGGTCATTTTTTACCGACTGTTGCCCAAACTTGCAGAGGCGGTGCTGGGCGTAGGCTGATATTTCCGGGCGCGTTGTAG
>Ga0116217_10006366_pt1 | contig 10247 bp, 9 predicted proteins | sample Sb_taG_6_FD_89697 | JGI IMG/M metagenome (GOLD analysis project Ga0116217, IMG submission 89697) | Peat soil microbial communities from Weissenstadt, Germany - Sb_50d_4_PS metaG | ecosystem: Environmental > Terrestrial > Soil > Wetlands > Peat | place: Germany: Weissenstadt | collected 2010-09-21 | reverse complement strand
CGACCGCTCCCGACCCGTGGCGATCCGGCCCGACGGCGCGGCGCCAGAGGGCATTCGCCGGCTCGGACCGCCAAGGGAGGGGCCGGCTGCTGGATGCGCTCCGGGCCGGCGACGTGGAGCACGCGACGCTGGCCACGGCCTGCGGGTGGCCCGACGACCCGGCCCGGGCCGAACGGGTCGCGGCGGCGTTGGTGGCCGAGGGGTTCGCACGGTGGACCCGCGGGGCCGACCCCGTCCTCCGGCTCCTCTGACGGCGGCCGCCATCGGGCCGCGGCGCCCGGGCATGGCGCCGAAGTCGAACGCCCCGGTCTCGACCTCCGCCCCGGCGCCTTCTCCACCTCGCGCCGGTGGGCGCCTCGACGACGCCGTTTCTGCACGTCAATGACGGGGAGGTGCCGTGTGCAGCCGGTTCTCGAGTGGAGTCATGGTCTCCCGCCATCCACACGCGACGTCTAGGACGTCGTCAGGAACCCCACGATCCGCCGGTTGACGATTTCGGGCCGCTCCAGGTGGGCGAAGTGGCCGACGCCGTCGACGATCTCCAATTCGGAGCCCTCGGCCATGAAGTCGAGCGGGGACCCTATGGACGACAGCAGCATGCAATCGTCGTCGCGGCCGTGGAGGTAGAGCGTCGGCCTCGGCGTCGGCTGCAGTACGGCCGCCTGCTCGTCGGCGAGCTCGGGCACTTGCAGCGAGGGGTCGTAGAGGGCGCGGTAGTAGCCGATGGCGGCGACGATGCGCTCGGGGTCCCCGATGGACTCCTTGACACGTGCGACGTCCCACGTCCCGTCGTAGCCGGGCGACCAGTCGCGCCAGAGTTGGTCGATGAAGGAGTAGTCGTCCAAGGGGAGCGCCACCTCCGCCAGAGACGAGAGGAAGAAGAACATGTACCAGCTCTTGCGGAGCTGGGCGTAGGTGAACAGGGACATGCCGATGGACGCCGTCGGGGGCACACCCGCCGTGACCGCGCGGTGCCATCGGTCGGGTTGGTGGGCCACCGCGCCGTAGGTCGCCAACGCGCCCCAGTCATGGCCGACGATCACGGCGTCCCCGTTGCCGCCGAGCGCCTCGTGGAGCGCGTTCACGTCCCGCACGAGCGCCCCGATCTGGTACCGACCGTCGGCCGGCACCTGCGTCGGGGCGTAGCCGCGCAGGAAGGGCGCCACCGCCCGGAAGCCCGCCGCAGCGAGCTCTGGTAGGAGGTGGCGCCAGGTCTGGGCCGTGTCTGGGAACCCGTGGAGGCACAATGCAAGAGGCCCGTTCTCGGGTCCTTCTATGAGGTAGGCGAAGTCCAGGCCGTTCGCATTGATGTTCCGCTGCTCCATGGAGACAGAAAGTACCGCCGTCCGCGGAGTATCGTCACGTGGGTGAACGTCACGTTCTACGGGGTGCGGGGATCGTGTCCGTGCTCGGGGGATCGCTACCGCCGCTACGGGGGTAACACCTCGTGCCTGGTCATCGACATCGAGGGGGACGAGCCACTCATCGTCGACCTCGGCACCGGGCTGCGCGCGCTGGGCGACGTCCTCCAAAAGGAGGTCCGTGCCCTCGGCACCCCGCTGCGCGCCACGGCGCTCCTCACCCACCTCCATTTCGACCACATTCTGGGGATCCCGTTCTTCGGCCCTCTGCACGACCCGGGCGCCTGTCTCACGGTGTACGGCCCGGGCCAGCCCAAAGGCACCCTCAAGGACGCGCTGCACGCCGCCGTGCAGCCGCCCGTGTTCCCGATCCACATGGAGCAGTTCCGTGGCGAGCTGATCACCGTCGACGTCGGGGACGAGGACTTCTCCATCGGCTCCGCCAAGGTCATGGCGCGGCCCATCCCGCACAGCGGCACGACGCTGGGCTTCCGGATCGAGGCTGAGGGCCGCTCCGTCGCCTACATGTCCGACCACCAGGCCCCACTCGACCGCCGGGCCATCCCTGAGGCCGTGCTCGAGCTGTGCAACGGGGTCGACCTGCTCATCCATGATGGCCAGTACACCGACGACGAGTTCTCGGCCAAGGCCGACTGGGGGCACTCGACCGCCGCCTACGCGGTGCACGTAGCGGCCGAAGCCGGCGTCAAGCGGCTGCTGCTCTCGCACCACGACCCCTCGCACACCGACCGCGAGCTCGACCGCATTCTCAACCAGGCGCGCCGGCTCCCGGAGGCCAAGCACATCGACGACATCTCGTCGGCGCACGAATCCCAGTCGATCGATCTCGGCAAGGCGTAACGCGCACGTGTCGGGCCTCGACCAGGCCCGGTTTCGCGAGGTGCTCGGTCACTTCGCGACCGGCATCACGATCGTCACCGCGCTCGAGGAGGGTGTGCCCGTCGGCTTCACGTGCCAATCGTTCGCCGCCCTCTCCCTCGACCCCCCGATGGTGATCCTCGCCCCTGCCCGGAGCTCGACGAGCTGGCCCCGCATCGCCAAGGCGGGGGCATTTTGCGTGAACATCCTCGAGGAGCACCAGGAGGCGCTCTGCCGCTCCTTCGCCGTCTCGGGAGGCGACAAGTTCGAGGGCGTCGACTGGTCGCCCGGCCTCACGGGGTCTCCCGTGATCGAGGGCTCGCTGGCCGTGGTCGAGTGCCGGCTGGGCGACATCTTCGACGGCGGCGACCACGAGCTGGTGACCGGCCACGTGGTGGCCACGGGGATCGGGGACGGCAGCCCGCTGCTCTTCTACCGGTCCGGGTTTGGCCGTTTCGCCCCCTGACCCGCCCACCCGCTACCGTTCCGCCCCGATGCCAGAGCTGATCCTCTCCTCAGTGATCGAAGACGTCGTGCTGGTCCGCCCCGACGTCCACGGCGACGAGCGCGGGCGCTTCGTCGAGACCTACCGGCGCAGCTGGTTCCCGGACGGGCGCGAAATGGTGCAGGGCAACCGCTCGGAGAAACAGGCTGGCGCGCTGGTCGGACTGCACTTCCACCTCCACCAGGCCGACTACTGGTACGCCCTGCGCGGCCGGGCCCGCGTCGTCCTGCACGACCTGCGGGTCGGGTCGAGGACGGACGGGGCGACCGAGCTGATCGACCTCGACGGGGACGTCGATCAGGGCATCTACATCCCTCCCGGGGTCGCCCACGGGTTCGCCGCGCTGAGTGACATCCTGCTCACCTACCTCGTGGACAACTACTACGACGCCTCGGACGAGCACGGGCTGGCCTGGGACGACACCACGGTGGGCGCCGACTGGGGGATCAGCGACCCCATCCTCTCGAAGCGGGACCAGGGCAACCCGCGGCGCAGCGACATCCCCGACGACATCCGGCCTCGCCTGGCGCACTGACGGCGTGCCGGAGGCCCGGCGCCCTCCCGCCGGGGCGGGCCTCCGGCCTCAGGGGCTCCGTCCCGGGCCGCGGTCCAGCGCGCCCGGCAGATCCTGTTGAATATGTGACGGTGCTGGTCGGTGGGATAGTCGGTGTCGTCGTCATCGTGGGCGTCATCGCGGCCGTCATCGTGAGTCGGCGCTCCCACGACGACGTGCACTCGGTGGAGCACTACCACCGCCAGCTGCACACGCTCGAGGAGATGCGGACGCACATGTCGCCCGCCGGCCCGGAGAACGGGAACGGCGAGGCGGCGTACCCGGCCAGCGCGTTCCGTGTCTCGGGGTCGGCCACGGTGCGCCTGACCGAGCCCGACGGACCCGCGGTGCCGCCCGCCCCACCGCCCCCGGTGGCAAACCCCGCCGAGCCGGTGACCTTCGACGACTCCGGCCCCGAGCCGGTGCCGGCGAGCTTCATGACCGGTGGCGAGGAACGGGTCTTGCACGCCATCAACCACAGGCCGCGCCGCCTCGGTGGGCCGGCGGCGGCCGTCGGCGCGGTGGCGGTGCTGATCATCGTCCTGATCGTCACCGGGCTGCACTCGAACTCCCCGACACACCACCCCAAGTCGTCCGGCACCGTCACCACGACTGCCCACACGCACCACCACGCGGCCGGCCGTCACCCCACTACCACGACCTCGACCACCGCACCCCCGACGGTCTCGGCTCCCGCGAGCCCCACCGCGCACACGGCCACGTATCACGTCGCCGACGCCAGCTTCTCGCTCTCGCTCGCCGCCACGACGGGGGAGTGCTGGGTCGAAGCGACCGACACCGCGACGGGCACGGTGCTCTTCACCGGGACGCTCTTCGCCGGCCAGTCGCACGCCATCTCCGCCACCGGCCCGGTGACTGTGATCGCTGGGGCGCCGGCCGCCTTCTCGGCCACCGTCGACGGGTCGGCGGTGACGCTGCCCCTGGGCTACCAGGCGCCCTTCACCCTGAGCTTCGAGACGGCGCAGGCGACCTGAGGACCCGGCTCCCGCTCTTAGGCGGAGGCCAGTCCCAGCGCGTCGAGGAGGAAGGTGTACACGAGCGCCTCCTCCTTCCAGGCGTCGTAGCGACCCGACGGCCCACCGTGGCCGGCGCCCAGCTCCGTGCGCAGCAGCACCCTGGTGTTGGGCGAGACGACCCGCAGCTTGGCCACCCACTTGGCTGGCTCCCAGTACGCGACCCGGGGGTCGTTCAGCCCGGTGGTGACGAAGAGGTCGGGATACGTGCGCGGCGTCCCGTCGGGGTTCTCGCCCGTGACGTTGTCGTAGGGCGAGTAGGTGAGCATGCGTCGGTAGGCTGACTCGTCGGTGAGGGGGTTCCCCCATTCCTCCCACTCGCCGACCGTCAGCGGGAGCTCGTCGTCAAGCATGGTGGTCACGCAGTCCACGAACGGCACCTCGGCCACCAGCGCGCGGAAGAGCTCCGGAGCCTGGTTCGCCACGGCGCCGATCAGCAGCCCGCCCGCCGACCCGCCCCGGCCCGCCAGTGCCCCCGGCCGGGCGATCCCCGCGTCCAGGAGATGGCGTGCGCAGGCGATGAAGTCGGAGAACGTGTTGGGCTTGTGCCCCATCCGCCCGCCCTCGTACCAGGCGCGCCCCATCTCCCCGCCGCCTCGGACGTGCGCGATGACGAAGACGACGCCTCGGTCGAGGAGCGAGAGCCGGTGGTGCGAGAAGGACGGGTCGATGGAGATCTCGTAGGCGCCGTACCCGTAGAGCAGGCAGGGCGCCGGCAGCTCCAGCCCACGGCGGTGGATCACCGAGAGCGGGACCCGGGTCCCGTCGGGTGCGACGGCCCACTCCCGGTAGGTCGTGTAGCGCGCCGGGTCGAAATCGCCCAGGACGGGCTCCTGCTTGAGCAGCGTCTCCCCGCGTCCGGCCAGGTCCACCTGCAGGACGCTCGAGGGTGTCACGAGGGAAGTCCGCCCGATGCGCAGCGCCGGCGCGTCCGGCTCGGGGTTGGGGCCCAGCCACGTCGCCGAGGGGCTATCGATGGAGGGGACGATCCAGCCCGAATCGAGCAGGTCGGCCGCGAAGGGGTCCCCGCCCCCGGGGAGCGGGAGGACGTGCACCCGGGTCTGGGCCTCCGCGCGCTCGCTCAGCACCAGTGCTGAGGAGAAGGCGTCGACGTCCTCGACGCGCACACCGGGCCGGTGCGCCACGATCTCCCGCCAGGGGGCTGCCGTCCTGAGTCCGGTCTCGGGGGCGGCGAGGACGCGGAAGTCGAGGGCACCGTCGTTGGTGAGGGCCACGAACCAGCCCGTCCCTCCCGATGCGGGGGTGAGGTGGTCCACCGCGTACTCGACCCCCTCACGGCGCTCCATCACCACCGTCGGCTCTGCGAGGGGGTCGTCCGATGGGATGGCCAGCCACTCGCTCGTGTTGGTGCTGTGCAGGCCGATCAGGATGCAGGCCGCGTCACGCGTCGACCCGGTGCCGAGGGAGAACCGACGGTCGCCCTCCTCGAAGACGAGGACGTCCTCGCGCGGGTCGGCGCCCAGCGGGTGGCGCCAGAGCTGGAAGGGCCGGTGCGCCTCGTCGAGGCGGACGTAGAACACGTAGTCGGCCTCGGCGGACCAGGCCAGGCCGTAGCCCGTGTCGGGCACCGACTCGGCGGCGGCGGCGGGCGAGGTCTCGGCGTCGAGGGGGAGGAAGCGCAGCTCGTACTTCTCGTTGCCGGCGCGATCGGTCCCGTAGGCCAGCCAGAGGTGGTCGTGGCTCACCACCGCGCTCCCGACGGCGAAGTACTCCGACCCTTCTGCCAGCGCGTTCTCGTCGAGGAGGATCTGCTCCTCGCCTCCGGGCTCGCCCGCCGGGGGGAGCTCCGTCCGGCCGCGGGCGGGGCGGCGGCAGTGAATGGCGTAGCTCTTCCCCTCCTCGGTGCGCGAGTAGTACCACCACGGCCCCCGTCGGGCCGGCACCGACATGTCGGTCTCCTTGATCCTGGCCTTCATCTCCTCGAAGAGGGCGTCACGCAGCTCGCCGAACGGTGCCGTCTCCTGGTCCGTGTAGGCGTTCTCCGCCTGGAGGTAGGACAGGACCTCGGGATCGTCACGGTCGCGCAGCCAGAACCAGGGGTCCTCACGGTCGTCGCCGTGGGCCGAGACGACGTGGTGGCGCCGGGGGGCACTGGGCGGGCGGGCCATCAACGCAGAGCCTGCCACGGCTGGCGACACGGCGGTGGATCCGCATGGGCGTTTCGGCTGGCCCGGGCAGTTGTTACTATCTACGTAGGGGAAATCCCCCCCCGACCTCAGGAGCCACATGGCCACAACGGACCTCGACCTCGGTCGCTACCAGCTCGGATGGAGCGACGCCGAGGACTACGTCTTCAAGCCCAAGAAGGGGCTGAACGAGTCCATCGTGCGCGAGATGTCCGAGATGAAGGGCGAGCCGGACTGGATGCGGGACTTCCGCCTGCGCTCGCTGAAGCACTTCGAGCGCAAGCCCATGGCGCCCTGGTTCGCCCAGCGCATGCCGAAGCTCGACTTCGACGACATCTACTACTACATCAAGCCGACCGGCGGGCAGGTGGACAAGTGGGAGGACCTGCCCGACGCCATCAAGAACACGTACGAGAAGCTGGGTATCCCCGAGGCGGAGCGCAAGTACCTCTCGGGTGTCACAGCGCAGTACGAGTCCGAGGTTGTCTTCCACCGCAACCGCGAGGACCTCGAGGCCCAAGGTGTCTTCTTCTGTGACATGGACACCGCTGTGCGCGACTACCCCGAGCTCGTGCGCAAGTGGTTCGGCAAGATCATCCCGCCGAACGACAACAAGTTCGCCGCCCTGAACTCGGCCGTGTGGTCGGGCGGGTCGTTCATCTACGTGCCGCCCGGCGTGAAGGTGGACATGCCGCTGCAGGCCTACTTCCGGATCAACGCGGAGAACATGGGCCAATTCGAGCGGACGCTCATCATCGCCGACGAGGGCTCGCAGGTGCACTACATCGAGGGCTGCTCGGCCCCGGTGTACTCCACCGACTCGCTGCACTCGGCCGTGGTCGAGCTGGTCGCCCTGCCCGGGTCGCGCATCACCTACACAACCATCCAGAACTGGTCGACCAACGTCTACAACTTGGTGACCAAGCGGGCCCGCGCCGAGGCCGAGGCCCACGTGGAGTGGATCGACGGCAACATCGGCTCGCGCCTGACCATGAAGTACCCCTCCGTGTACCTCATGGGGCCCAAGGCAAGCGGCGAGGTCCTCTCGGTGGCCTACGCCGGCGCCGGCCAGCACCAAGACGCCGGCGCCAAGATGTTCCACATCGCCCCGGAGACCACGTCGACCATCGTCTCGAAGTCGATCTCCAAGGACGGCGGCGTCACCACCTACCGCGGCAAGGTGCACGTGGACCCCGAGGCGTACGGCGCCAAGTCGTTCGTGCGCTGCGACGCCCTGCTCCTCGACGACGAGTCGACCTCCGAGACCAAGCCCTACATGGAGGTCGGCGAGCGCAGCGCACGCATCGGCCACGAGGCCACCGTCTCGAAGGTGGGCGACGACCAGCTCTTCTACCTCATGAGCCGGGGGCTGTCCGAGCAGCAAGCCATGAGCATGATCGTGAACGGCTTCATTGAGCCCGTCACCCGCACGCTCCCGATGGAGTATGCGGTGGAGTGGAGCCGCCTTATCGAGCTGCAGATGGAAGGCTCGGTCGGCTGACGACCCGCAACCCTGCCTGCAGCGTGGCACCATAGAACCGTGCCGATGCGCGAGGAGTGCACCCACTTCCAGAGCCGGACCTACGCGTCGGGCGAGGCGGCGCGCTTCTGCGTGCTCGACCTCGCACCCGAGGCCCCGTGGCGCTGCCCGGAGAACTGCCCGTCGTACCACCGGCGCCTGGCCGACGTGGGCTGGGTGCACGGCAGCCTGGTCGAGCCCGCGATCGAGGACGAGCCGGGGGGCGGTGGGCCCGAGGTGGCCGAGCTCCTCGGATCGGCCGAGGACATTGTCAACGAGGTCGCCCCTGACCTGCTCGAGGAGGTACGGGCCGAGGACGCCAGGCGGGAGCGCTCCGCCAACCGCTGGTGGCGCCGGAAACGCTGACCGGCTCCCGGTGCTCTCCTCAGCGCCCGGTGAACTTGGGCGTGCGCTTCTCCATGAAGGCCGCGACTGCCTCGGTGAGGTCGTCGGAGGCCAGCATCCCCGCGTTCCACGTGGCGACGTAGTCCAGCCCCTCGGCCACCGTTCGCCCCTCGTTGGCCGCCAGGACCGCCTTGGTGCCCTGCACCGCGATGGGGGAGTTGGAGGCGATCTCCGCCGCCAGGGAGCCGGCCGCCTTGAGCACGCCCTCCGCGTCGGCCGCCACGTTGTTGACCAGGCCGATCTCCTTGGCCCGCTCCGCGCTGATGTCCTTCCCGGTGAAGGCCAGCTCGGCCACGTGGCCGGCGCTGATGATCGCCGGCAGCCGCTGCAGGCTGCCGAGGTCGGCGACGATCGCCATCTTGGCCTCGCGGACCGAGAAGACGGCGTCGGCAGAGGCGAGGCGGATGTCGCAGGCGGCGATGAGGTCCACGCCACCACCGATGCAGTAGCCGTGGACGGCGGCAATCACGGGCTTGGGGCAGCGCGCCACCGCAGTGATGGAGTCCTGCAGCCGGAGCACCTCGGTGCGGGCGCCACGCGCTCGGGCGGCCATGGAGGCGGCCGACGTGCTCCCGCCCGCCGCAGCGGAAGTGTCGCTGCCGCCCGCCAGCAGGCCCCCCATCGTCTTGAGGTCGAGCCCGACGGAGAAGTGCGGACCCTTGGCGGCAATGACAACGACGCGCACCGTGGTGTCGCCGGTCAGCGCGGCCATGGCCCGGGGCAGGTCCCGCCACAGGTCCATGCCCATGGCGTTGCGTGCTTCGGGGCGGTCAAGCCAGAGGGTCGCCACCTGTTCGTCCTGCTCAATCGTGAGCACCGGCGACTCGAATCGTGCGGTCTCTTCCATGCCACCCACGCTAACCGCCCTGATGAGGACCCAGGTGGGGACCACTAGAGTGCATGGGCCGCATTCGCCTTCCGAAAGAGGTTCGACCCTGCACACGTTCAACGCCGAGGCATCCGCGAGCTTGGCGGGACCAGGCTGGCTCCGTGAGCGGCGGGCCGCCGGCTACGAGGCCTTCGCGTCGACCCCGTTGCCCTCAGACAGCGAAGAGGTCTGGCGCTACTCGCCGATCGATCGCCTCGCCCTCGACGAGTTCGCGCCGGAGCTCCCCGACGGGTTGGCGCCGGCAGGCGAGGAGCTGCAGGCGGCCGTCGAGGCGTCGCTGGGCTCCGTGGCGGGCAGCGTCCTCGCGCACAACGGGCGCGCCGGCACCTTCGTGGCCGCCAGCCTCACTGCCGCCGGTCTCTCCTTCGGGCGGGCCGAGGACGTGGCGGGGTCGCCCGACATGCTGGGGTCGGTGCAGCGCGGCGGTGACGCACTGGTGCGCCTGAACGACGCGTTCGCTCCGGACCCCGTGTTCGTTGACGTGCCGGCTGGCGTGACGGTAGACGGGCCCGTGCTCCTGGTCCACTGGTGCGACGCGGGCGCCGCCACCTTCCCCCGCCTCAGCGTGCGCGCCGGAGAGGGCGCCACGGTGGCGGTCGTCGAGGTCTTCGCCGGAGCACCAGGGCCGGGCCGCTCGCTGGTCGTGCCGGTCACCGAGCTATCGGCGGCCGGGGGCGCGTCGCTCTCGTACGTCTCGCTGCAGATCCTCGGCGACGCGGCGTGGTCAATCGCCCGCCTGGCCGCACGCGGTGAGGCGGGGTCGTCGGTGCGCACCTTCACGGTCGGCCTCGGGGGTTCCTACGACCGGGTGCGGGCCGACGTCTCGGTGGAGGGCAAGGACGCCCGTAGCGAAATCCTGTCGGCCTACCTCGGCGACGGGTCCCAGGTGCACGACATCCGGACGCTCCAGGACCACGCGGCCCCGCGGACCACCAGCGAGCTGCTGTGCCAGGGT
>Ga0116217_10006362_pt1 | contig 10250 bp, 12 predicted proteins | sample Sb_taG_6_FD_89697 | JGI IMG/M metagenome (GOLD analysis project Ga0116217, IMG submission 89697) | Peat soil microbial communities from Weissenstadt, Germany - Sb_50d_4_PS metaG | ecosystem: Environmental > Terrestrial > Soil > Wetlands > Peat | place: Germany: Weissenstadt | collected 2010-09-21 | reverse complement strand
ATCTTCGGAGCCAGCACCCCGATCATTCCCCGGTCTTCGTACTCGAAGAATCTCCCCATCGAGGTCGGAAAGACCAGCAGCGGTATCCCCGCATGCCCGTAAACCAGAGCCTCCATGTCCCGGTGCAGTTCCTGGCTGTAAGCCTTGTGGTATTCGCGATGCATGTTTGTTTTCGTGGAAGGGCACGGCTTGAGCTCTTAGCCTGCCCTGAGCGAGCGGCTGCGAGCCGAAGGGTGCCGCACAATGCCGCGAAGAACGATGGGCTTTAGCCCCTGTCTGCTGACTTGCGCGGCGGAAGTATCTTACTCGATGAGGGCCCGAAACCCTAGCGGGCGCGCCGAGGATGACGCCGGATCAGGCGATGCCATTGGGGATTGAGCTGAACGCCCTCGCAGAAAAAGCTGCCATCCCCGGAGCGCAGTCACAAAAATAAATTGCAAATATGCCTTGACGAGTATATGCCTAAGAGAGTATATACAAACAATGGAAGCGTTCGAAATCATTGCCGAGCCGAACCGACGCGCGATCTTGAGTCTCCTGATCTCCTCCGAGCAGTCGGTGGGAGAGATCGAGCGTCAGCTTCGTATGACGCAGCCGACCGTCTCCAAGCACCTGCGCGTGCTGCGCGACGCCGGTTTCGTGGAATCCACCGTCGACGCCCAGCGCCGTCTCTACCGGCTGAAACCAGAACCATTTCAGCAGGTTGATGCCTGGCTGGCTCAGTTCCGCCGCTTCTGGTCCGCTCACATCGATGCTCTCGAACGCCACCTCAACCGCATGGATCCAGTAGTCCCAACGAAAAGCACACCAAACAAAACGAAAACCAAGAAGACGCCGCCACCGCCCAAACCGCGAGCGTGATTAAGGAGAAACGAAATGAAAATCAAGCTGACCAGCGTATTCGTCGACGACCAGAACAAGGCACTGCGCTTCTATACCGAGGTACTAGGTTTTGCCAAAAAGGCCGATTTCAGCAATGGCCCCTATCGCTGGCTGACCGTGGCCTCGCCCGAGGAACCGGACGGCACCGAGCTGCAGCTGGCGCTGAACAACAATCCCGCCGCCAAAACCTATCAGCAGGCGATCTTTCAGCAGGGCCAGCCCGCGGCCAACTTTTTCACCGACGACGTCACGGGCGAATACGACCGGATCAAGGCGCGCGGCGCCGAATTCACCATGCCGCCCACCGATACGTACGGCTCGACCATTGCCATGCTGAACGACACCTGCGGCAACCTCATTCAACTCACCCAGCTGAAGCGCTGATTAGGTCGGACGCTCCGTAGGATGTTCCGCAGGAACAGAAAGATTAGGAGCGAGAGATGAGCGATCGCCAGCCGTACACACCCGTTCCCGTCAATGCCCAGCAGTTCTGCCAGTTCTGGTCCGCTCACGTGGATGCTCTCGACCGCCACCTCTCGGCCAGCACTTGGGCGCTTGCGGCCGTCACTGTAGTGCTGCTCGCGTATCCGATCGCACGGATTGCGATTCCCGCCATACTCCATGGAATTATGGGCACTGTGCCCGATATGGTTCGGACCGTGCTCAACTTGATTTGAGTTCGACTTGGGCACTGCGGCAAAATCGTACGCGAGTTGCGTTCGCTCGTGAGGATCTGAGTTCAGCTCACTTCGTGGCACGCTAGTTAAGACCTAGAACGGGTCTCATAAATGGTCTTGGGCAGGGCACGGCTTCAGCCGTGCCGTTCAGGCCCAACAATGATGCGGGCTTTAGCCCCTGAGGGCCAGACAGTCGGCTCCGGAAACTATTTATGAGACCAGTTCTAGTAAGACAAGGAGAACAAGATGACCGAACCTCAGCTGTACTCCCCCGGTCCCGCCAACTTGGCGCGGCTCGTGAAAAAAGAGGGAGACAAGTGGACGCTCGTTCTCGTTCGCGAACTGCGCCACTCGCCGGAAAAAGTCTGGCAGGCGCTCATCGACCCCGCGCAACTGCGCGAGTGGGCTCCCTTTGTTGTCGATGCCAGTCTGGGCGCGGTTGGAACGGTGCAGCTGACCTGGGTGGGTAACCCCACGCCGATCGAAACAAAAATCACGCGAGTCGAAGCTCCCAAGGCGCTGGAGTACGGCGATATGCGTTGGGAACTCGAGCCCTCCGGCAGTGGCACGCGCCTGACGCTGTGGACCAAGATCAATCGCGGCTTCGTCTCCATGGGCGCCGCTGGGTGGCACATCTCTTTCGACGTTCTCGATTACCTGCTCAGCGGAACTCCCATCGGCCGAATCGCAGGCGCCAATGCCATGAAGTTCGCCGCCTGGCAGCGGCTGAATGCCGAGTACGCCGAACAGTTCGGCGTGAAAGCCCCTAACTTTCCTCCGGGCGCGCCGAAGCGGTGATCATCATGTCAAAGAACGCTGGCATCATCGGAGTATCGGATCATGGCGGTTGGGCGGTGCTCGTGACTGTGGCGCGGGATGGGACGCTCCTCGACCGCCGCCGGGTCGAACTCGTGGGCGAGGGCTTGCCCAAGATACCTCACCACAGCGAAGCCCAACGGCTTCCGCTCGACCAGGCCGTAGAGTTAGTAGAGCGCGTGCGCGTGTCGGCGGAGAGGCACGCGGTGCTTGCCTGGGACGCGGTCGCAATGGCGGTGCCCAGTATCCTTGGGGTCGCCCTTCGCAAGTGCCCACCGCTTCCACCCACGATTGCCGGGCGAATTAAGGACTACCATGCGCAGAACAATGCCGACTGGGTGATGTACCGCCAGGCCTTGGCCTCCGCGGCCGAGGCGCGGGGTTGGCCAGTCCACTGGTACGACGCGAAGACCGTGTTCGGTGCTGCGCGCCAGGCGTTGAACGTGGCGAATATCGACGCTCACTTCCTCCAGGTGCGGAAGGCGATCGGCCCGCCTTGGAACAACGACCACAAGCTCGCCATGGCGGCGGCCATAGCCACGGCGTCCGCGGTGGTGGAGTAAGCCGCGGAACCCAGGGTAGGACTTCTTTGCGACGGGACGGGTGGCCCACTCAAGCCTGCTTCTGGCTTGAGTGGGGCAGTTCGGCGGATGACCGCGTTCGGAAAGGCATGAACACTATGGCAAACGTAACCCTCTCCCAAAAACAGCGTGAAGAACTATTCAAAGCACTGAAGGCCCGTTTCGAGAAAAACATGAACCGCCACAAAGGTATGGAATGGGCCAAAGTGCAGGCCAAGCTGGAAGCTAGTCCTGACAAACTGCGGGCACTCGCTGAAATGGAACGAACGGGCGGCGAACCGGATGTGGTTGATCAGGATAAGAAGACGGGCGAATACATTCTTTATGATTGTTCAGCGGAAAGTCCGAAAGGCCGCAGAAGTTTTTGCTACGACCGGGAAGCGCTGGATTCAAGGAGAGAAAACAAACCCAAAGACAACGCAGTTGATGCCGCGGCGGCTATGGGAATCGAGCTCTTAACCGAAGAACAATATCGCAAGTTGCAGAACCTCGGAGAGTTCGATACGAAAACGTCAAGCTGGCTGCACACGCCTTCCAAGATCAGAGAGCTGGGCGGCGCGCTCTTTTGTGATCGCCGCTTCGACACTGTCTTCCTGTATCACAACGGTGCGGAATCCTACTTCGCCGCTCGCGGGTTCCGCGCCTCGCTAAGGGTATAAATCCGGAGTTTGCTAGTGGACGGACGGGACGGGTGGCCCACTCAAGGGTTTTGGCTTGAGTGGGGCAGTTCAGACCCCGTCCCACACGGCTGCTAGTTTTTGGAATCAGCGTCCAACATCCCCACTCTAAATTTTGCAAAGAACGCGACTTTTAGAATGGGCCACCCCCGTTTGCCGAGGTTGCAGGTTACGTTGAGCGCAGCTAAATTAAGTGCGAGAGTTGGAGGCGTACATGAAAAAGCCCGCCCCGATGGAATCTGCCTCTGCATTAATTGACCAGCTGATTGCAGGACTCACAGACTGGCGAGGCAAAACGTTCGGTAGCCTCCGCAAGAGCATCCTTGAGGCCGACCGGGAAATAATCGAGGAACGGAAGTGGATGGGAAGCCCCGTGTGGTGGCGTGACGGAATCATCGCGGTCGGCAATGCCCACAAAGACAAGGTGAAGCTTACCTTCGCCCACGGCGCGAGCCTCCCAGATCCTGACAAACTCTTCAACGCCGGCCTCGGAGGCAATGCATGGCGAGCCATCGATCTTTTCGAAGGCGACAAGATTAACGAGCGTGCTCTGAAAACTCTTGTCCGTGACGCCATTGCCTACAACCAAATCAAATTGACGAGGAAAGCGCCCGCGAGCACTCGAGCGAAAGTGCCTAAAAGTAAAAAGGGATGAACCTCGCGCCTCGCCCATTCTTCGTGCGGGAACCCTGCATTCGTTGTCCTCGAAATGTTTTCTCTTCAACTTCTGTAAAATCATTCCGCGCCTGTACTTCAGCCCATGCCCGACCTCCATCTCAGCGAAGCCGATGTTCGCCGCCTGCTCGACCCAGCTCAGCTGTGCGCCGCGCTGGAGGCCGCCTTTCGCGATCGTTATCCTTCCATCAGCCTGCCTCCGCGCACCCACGCCGAACTCGCGCACGGCATCTTCCTGGCCATGTCGTGTTACGACCGAGCCGCCGGTACTCTCGGCATGAAGCTGATCCTGGTTCGCGATCAAGATCAGGTGCGTGATCAAGATCAGGTTCGTGATCAGGACCGGGTTCGCGATCGAGATCACAGTCATGATCCAACTGGACCTTCAGCCCCCAATGACGACGCAGGTCTCGCCGAGGGCCGTATCCAGGCCACCTATCTACTGCTTGATCCAGAAACCGCGCAACCGCGCCTGACCATTGCCGCCAACTACCTGACCGACCTGCGCACCGCCGCAACCTCTGCCGTCGCCACCAAGTTTCTGGCGCGCCCCAATGCTTCCACGCTCGGCATTTTCGGCACCGGCCGGCTGGCGCTGGCTCATCTCGCCGTGCTCCCACTGGCGCGGAACTTTGACCGCGTGCTCGTCTGCGGACGCAACTCCTCGCGCTCCGCGGAATTTGTTCGCAAGGTTTCCGCGCACCTACCAGACCTCACCATCACCGCCGCCGACGCACGCAATTGCGTCGCCCAGTCCGACGTGATCTGCACCTGCACTTCGAACTCCGATCCGCTTTTTGACGGCCACGACCTCCGTCCCGGAACCCACCTCAACCTGGTGGGCGCCTTCCGCCCCCAGACCCGCGAGGTCGATTCGCACACCATCGAGCGCTCCCGCGTAGTGGTCGATACCTACATCAACGCCGCAGAAGTCGGCGAACTGTTAATTCCCCTGCAGGAAGGCGCGATCGCGCGCGATCACGTTGCCGCCGATCTTCACGAATTGATCAGTGGAAAAAAGCAGGGAAGACGCAGCCCGGAAGAAATCACCGTATTCAAGAGCGTCGGCTGCGCGCTGGAAGACCTGGTCGCGGCCGAACGACTGCTCGACCGCATTCGCGAAACAGGCTCGTAGCCTAAAGCACGAATCGCCTCCTAAAGCACGAATCGTGGAGTCCCGGACGCCCTCGTCCGGGGAGCGGCGCCGAGCATCGCTCGCGCCCACGATGACGCGGCCACGGACTATCCAGCGAGTTCAGAAACCCGCGCTCGCGCCGATGGCCGTCCATGGCTCGCCGAAAAACTATCGCGGCTTGTGGTACCAGAAGAAGGCCAACGCGACCAGGGCGACGGTGATGATCCACAAAACGATGTCTTTACTGCGGTTCTTTTCTTCGGCCATAAAGTGAAGTACAGCATACCTCAAGTTCCACTTCAAGTGCAGCGGAGATTCCTCGTGTACGGTTACGGCGCTGCAGCGCCCGCTGCCGCTGCCCGCTTGTAGTCTTTCAGCTTCACGATTTCGCGCAAGTGGATCGACTGCGCCATAAAGTGCAGCGTGTCATCGACCTTCGCGTACGCCGGGAACCACAGCCCGTCCACTAACTGCCGGTAGCCCACAAACATCAGCCGGATATCCATCGGCTTGTTTTTCTTAGGCCGGGCCGCGTCGGGCACGCTCTTGCCGCACAGCTTCACAATCTGAAAATCACGATTGTCGACCCAGATGCGGCCCTGAAAATAGCGCTTGTTCTTCTCTTCTTTCTTCGGCACCACGTGGAACACGTAGGTGTCCAGATCGTCGACGTGCTGCTGTCCCGCATAGGTCAGAGTGTATTGGCCCACTTCGTCCGTCGTCAGGATCCACGGCATGAATACGCGGATGTCCTCCATGTCTTCCTGGGTCAACTGAACCCCGCGCAGCGTCGACTGCTCCGCATACGTCACTTTCTCGGAACGCTTCCCCTTGTCGTCGTAGGAGATGGTCGAGATCTCGTGAAACTGCCCGTCGACCGCTCCCTTGTCGCCGAGGGTCTGCACCATCACGTCCTGGGTGTAGGTGAAATGGTCACGCGCCTGCTTGACTTTAGTCTCTTGCGCGGTGAATTTCTGGATGACTTCCGGCACGGTCATGGTTTTCGGCGCAGCCGTATCCAGCACGCCGTCCCCTTCCGCGCAATCAGTCTGCGCCAGCGCCCCGGCGCTGCACAGGACCAGCACGATCGCCACCGTCGCGAATGAAGTCTTATCGAACATCCTCGGAAACATACACCGCAGAAGCTCCTCGCCGCAAACCCACCGCGCAAAATAGAGCGAAGAGCTTGAACCACGAAGGCCACGAAGGATCACGAAGGAAATCTTCGCTTTGGGTTTCCTTTGTGAACCTTCGTGTCCTTGTGGGGTGAATGAGGTTACTTCCCGAAATATGCAAAGTCTTGCGGCGCCCTCTCGATCCCGTGCGTAAGTCCTCGAATTCAAAGGGTTTTAGGTTGGTATGGAGCTTGAACCATCCCCATTGGATTCGGAACTAAACGCCATGAAAATCACACTCTTCGTCCTCTTCATTTTTTGCACCGCCGGAGCCTTCGGACAGGCTGTACTATCCAACCAGCCGCAGGTCATTCAGTCTCCCAGCCATCCACTGCATGCCGCAGTGCATGCCATGGCGACCGAGAGTCCATTGGTCGGCGGCGAAGGCTACACCTACGCCCAAGGCGAACGCCCGCTCTGGGAGTTCGGTCCGGTCTCGCAGCCCACGCCGCTCGGCGACGTTGCCCGCGCCTACCGCAAGGAAAAGCTGGCCGCCAGGAAGGCCGAGATCGTCTTCGAAAAACAGGGCTCCTAGTTCAGAGCAAAGTCGCAACCACGAATCGTGGCGCCCCGAGCCGAAACCTGGAGCCCCGGACGCCCTCGTCCGGGGAGCGCTGCCCAAAGCCATCCCCCCGATAAATCGTGCCCGCGGTTCCGGCCGCTAGGCCTCAGCTCTATTCCCTGCAAAGCTTCGCCCGCAAACACCTTCCCATCCCATAATCCGCATCCAACCCTAGCGTCAGCCCAGTAAGATTTCCGGCGATTCAGCCCGCGCTCTGTCCCGCGGGATTCGCGGGAGTGTACACTTGCCCACAAGGGAGGGAACGTATTGATGAAGCCCTGCAAGGCCGACCTGGTCCGCATCGGTGTGATTCTGCTGTTTCTCTTGGCCACGGTCCCGGCCTATTGTCAACGAGGGACCCTCGGGATCGACGTTGGCCAGATCTCCGACCATTTCACCGGCTTCCCGCCGGTCACCGCCGGCTTGTTGGACGTCAACGGAGAGGTGACGGTCATCCAACCCTCCGCCAAAAACGGTGGTCCCAGCATCGTGGCCGGAGGCGAAGTCCGCGAGCCGTTCGACACCAACAATCATGCCCGGGAGCTTGCCGTCTACGGTGGTCTGATGTTCGGAACCCACAACCTCTCCATCGGCGTCGACGCCCAAGTGCGCAGGATCTACATGCCGCCGGCGGTGCAGAACAACCAAGTCTTCAATCACGACAAGCTGGAACTGGTCCAGATCCCGCTCGTGGTGCGCTATAAATTCGGACCGAGCCAGCGCGCGTTCTTCGAAGCTCGCGGCGAGCCGGAGTTCAAGCCGCACTACCTTACGAATGCGTCGACGGCCGGCTTGCCCAGTCCCGGATTCGACCACGGCTACACCCTGAAGGGAAGCGTGGGCTACAAGTTCGGCCAGTGGTACTACGTCCGGGGCAGCTACGAAACCCGCTATTTCAAGTTCGCCGCAACTCCCGGCAATCCCAACAACCTCTACAACTGGAAAAGCAATGTGATCAGCGGAGGCGTGGGGTTGACGTTCTGAAAAAGCTGTCAGCTATCAGCCCGCATCGGTTCCGGGAGGGACAACCGGGGGAAGAACTCCCGGGACTTGTTGCTGGCTCATAAGGCCAGTAGATGGGACTCAGATTTCTCAGTCAAGGTTGGACGAATATGGAGAGGGCGTGGAAAACCGCCTTCCTCCAGACGCGCACGAATCGCTTGGCTTCGGGTGTCCACGTTACGGACGCTTCTTTAGCCTGCGCTTTCGTGTTTTCGCTTGGTTTGTACGCAAAGTAGCCTTGATCACCTCTACGTTTCGCTTAACCCTAGTTGCCGTGCGCTTGAGTTCTCCCTCAAGCATCGCCACAAAACTAGGGAACGCGCGTTCGGTCACCACGTCGATCATGTAGCTGCGCTCCTTGCCCTTCCAGATCAAAGTCCGACGAAACTTGATGTGCTCCGCTCTCCTGAAACTCACCGTTCCTCCTGCACACCTCACGTCCAATAGGTCTCCTTGCAGGACGACCACCGGGTTTATGAACTCCCAGTTAATGTAGATCCCGGCCACCAGCTCAAACTGCGTGAAGCGGTATTCGAGCGCCTTGACCAGTGTGCTAAATGCGTTGAAGTGGACCTCGTCGTGCCATGCCATCCATTCTTTCTTGTCAGATTTGTAGTTGAACGAGCAGAACTGGCTTGCGATGCGGCCGCGACAGTAATGGTGATACGCGGCAATCTTCAGTAGGTGGCCCATGTTCACTGGCTTGGCTGAGCCTTCGATAAGGACTTCCTCAGGGTCGAATACTCCCTTGATGTCATCGACTGCCCACTCGCGTACGTATGGGTTCTTCGTGATAAACGCGATGGGCTGCGGATTGTTGATGCACTCCACCAGGACGGACGTGAATAGTCGATCTTGTGGACCGGTCCCGACGGGATGCGCCATGATTGCGTAAATGTCGAGTTCTCTTGATTTTTGGGTGTCGCTGTCCTCATAGGCGGAGTTTGCCTCGACGTACCAGCCGCGTTTTCTTAAAAGTGATTCGACGCGGTACTCGACCAAGTACCCAGATCGTTGAAGAGCGGCGCGGGCCTCGGGCTCGCTAATCTTGGTTGCCCCGCCCGGCCGAGGCTTGGCGCCGGCGGGCCTCGGTGCCTTCACCTCCGCGCTATTCACAGCCGGCAAGTCCTGCGCCCTTATGTCTGCCATGGGTGGTTGGATATATGTTATCTGTGTGATCGCGGGTGTGGAAGGAGGATCAAAGGCACCAGACGGGAGTGTCCGGTCCGCACAGGCATCGCCGCCCTGCGATCCTCGAGTGATATATACGCTTGATATATACTGTTTAAAGGGAATTCTTCCATGCCAAAAACCGATATCGCCAAACTCTTCCAAAACGGTCGCAGCCAGGCCGTGCGGCTGCCCAAAGAATTTCGTTTTGACGGAGATCGCGTTCGCATCCGGCGCGTGGCGCAGGGAGTGTTGCTGGAACCGCTCATCCCCAATACGGCCCAATGGTTTGAGGAACTCGACAAGTTCAGCGCCGAGCCGTTTCCCGCACGCAGCCGCCGTCAGCCGGTCACGCCCAAGCGAAAGATTTTCTAAGTGGACTACCTGCTGGATACGAATGCTTGCATCGCGCTCATCAACGGTCAACCAGCGACGGTTCGCGCGCGGATACAGAAGGCGACCGCTGCGGGCGACCACGTGCTGGTGTCGTCGGTGGCCGTGTTCGAACTCTGGTACGTTGTGGCCAAGAGTGCGAAGCAGGAATTCAATCGCAAGCGGCTGGAGACTTTTCTTGCGGGGCCAATTCTTGTGCTTCCGTTCGAAGATACCGACGCGCGGGTCGCGGGATCGGTGAGGGCCACGCTCGAAGCCGCCGGCAAGCCGATTGGCGCGTATGACCTGCTGATGGCGGGGCAGGCCCTGCGGCACCATTTGATCCTGGTGACGGCTAACGTGTCGGAGTTCTCCACGGTGAAAGGACTTCATTGGCAGGACTGGGCAAAGCTGTAAGAGTGCGAAGCGGCGTCTGCCTGGACGGCCAGTCCTCCTTTACTTTCAACAGGTTAGCTCCGTATAATCCTCCACAGAACCGCTAAACCCTTATTTTTCACCGTTCGTT
>Ga0116217_10006361_pt1 | contig 10250 bp, 7 predicted proteins | sample Sb_taG_6_FD_89697 | JGI IMG/M metagenome (GOLD analysis project Ga0116217, IMG submission 89697) | Peat soil microbial communities from Weissenstadt, Germany - Sb_50d_4_PS metaG | ecosystem: Environmental > Terrestrial > Soil > Wetlands > Peat | place: Germany: Weissenstadt | collected 2010-09-21 | reverse complement strand
TGCCGTCAAGAAAAGAACCCGTTGCCAGCCACACAACGGCTGGCTTACGCATCGTGCCAGCAGATCGCCCGAGACCATCTGGTCACGTGGTTCCACCGTACGCGGAATATTGGCAGACCCGGTCGACGATTCCCTGCAGTCAGCGGATATCGATCCATCTGCACGTCAACCGATCGCGCCGAAGGTACGGTGCCGCCGCGGACTTGAGATACGGCGGCAGCGCGCGTGGTCCATCGGAGGCTCCGTCGCGTTGGGTGACCGGCTGCGAGCGGCGACCATTTTTGCTGGCCGTCATCACTGCGTCGGCCTTGCATGCGTCTCACGTTGCTCGGTGCCGCCTTCCGCGCTGATCAGCGCTGCGATGGCCGGGTAACGGCGCAGCTTGTCCAGGCACCGGCGACGTGTCGGTCCGATGCTGCTGACCGGCATGCCCAGCCTGGCGCTAATCTCCGCGTATGGCACGGGAGGGTCCTCAATAAGGATGCCAATCAGCTGCTGGCACGACGGAGGCAGGTGGGTGAACGCCTCGTACAGCGCCGCGCGGCGCTCTGCCGCCAGCACCTCCTGCTCAGCCGTCCTGGTCCGCTCATCCGCGAGGAGGTCGGCGTCCAGCAGCTGCACGGCCGCCTGCGGTCCGCGCGCTGCGCGCAGGACCCGGCAGCATTCCCGCCGGGTCGTGGTGGCCAGCCAGCCAGGAAGCGCGGCCGGATCACGGAGTGTGTCAAGGTGGTTCACGAGCTGCAACCACACGCTCTGGCCGACGTCCTCAGCGTCGGCGTCGCCCAGCCGGTGCCGGCGGCAGATGGACCAGATCAGCGGGGAGTACCGCTCCACCAGCGCCTCCCACGCCTGCTTATCACCGGTTGTGGCGCGGATTAGCAGCTCCGTGACAGGCGGGGCATCGCGTGCCGGGTTTGCGTGGGCCTGCGTATGTGCGCGGGTACCGCGGCTGGTGTGCTTGCTGCGCAGGTGCCGCGCCGGGCCAGGTGCCTTCGCAGCAGGGCAATTCTCCGGGTCGCGGGCTGTCTCAGCGGTCATGATCTGGTTCTCCTGTGAGTGCCGGGCCAGTGTGCCAGCCAGCGAATAGATGCCTGGGGACCTGGCCAGTCTTTGCGACACCATAGGAGACCCGGATACATCTAGAGATCAGGTGAATCCCCAGCCTTCAGGTGTGACCGCAACCGCGACACGATTAGGGATTTCCCTGATTCAGGGTGTACGTAGCGCGTTCTATGTTTGTCTCATCCGGGGCCACCCCTGGCCGGCCAGGGACACGGGCCACCGGTATACCTCCCGGTGTGCTAAAGCAGGTGACTTTGGCGCCGACCGAGTAGAAAATGGCAAATACGTTTGCTCGGCTGCAGATTGCACGATGCCTGGCTTCAAGCGACCTGACGCCAGCGGTCAAGTTGTTGCACATGGGGTGGGAGATGCCCGAAACAAACGAGTTGCTCAATGAGCCTGCCGATGGCGAATCTTACGATTACATCGTGATCGGCTCGGGGTTCGGCGGCGGCGTGGCCGCAGCGCGGCTGGCCGAGAAAGGCAAAGACGTATTGGTCCTGGAACGGGGCGGGCTGTACCCGCCGGGTGGCTTTCCCCGGACACCCTTGCAGATGTCCAGGAACTTTTGGGATCCCAGCAACGACCTTTACGGCCTGTTCGACCTGTGGTCGTTCCGGAGCTTTGAGGCGGTGGTGGCCAGCGGCGTCGGGGGCGGCTCGTTGATCTACGCGAACGTGCTGCGACGCAAAGAGCCCGACTCGTATGACCACGGCTGGCCCCGCGAGATCACACCTGCGGACCTCGAGGAGCACTACGAGAGAGTCGAACGTGAACTAGGCGGCACAGTGTACCCCTACCTCGCGGACGATAACCAGACCCAGCAGTTCCCGTATGTACGGAACACGCCCAAGGCGTCGCGCTTCCGGGACGCCGCAGTAAAGGCGAATCTCGGCTGGGAGCCCGCCAATCTGGCGGTCAGGTTCAGCGGCAAAGACGAGCCGGTAGGCCAACCGTTCGACACCCCGGGCGACAACATGCACGGGGCTCCCCGCAGTACGTGCCGGCTCTGCGGTGAGTGTGACGTCGGATGCAACTCAGGCAGCAAGAACACGATCGATCTGACCTACCTCAGCGGCCGCAAGCTGGCCGGAAAAGTCGTGCATCTGTGCGAGGCCAAATGGATCTGGCCCGAGGGTGCCTCTGACGGCAGGGACGGCTGGTGGGTCAAGGCGGTACGCTATCCGCCGCCGCGCCGGTCCCGGCACTACCGGGGTGACGGACCAAAAGGGCAGGTTCAGTATTTGAAGACCAAGCGGCTCGTGCTCTCGGCGGGGACCCTGGGCACTACGTACCTGCTCCTGCGCAACCGTGCCAACCTCCCGCTTCTCAGTACTGAACTAGGCCACCGGTTCAGTGGCAATGGCGACTTCCTGGGATTTCTCACGCACGGGGATAACACGATCGAAAGCAGCCGGGCTCCGGTGATCACCGGCATGGTGGTGGGCCAGGAAGGCGATCACGGCCATGCCGCTCACCGGACGATCCTGCTGCAAGACGGCGGAGCGCCGGTGCTGGCCGACTGGCTGGGCGAAGCGATCAGCCTGAGTATGGTCCGGCGGCTCAGCCGTGTGGCGCTCGCGCTAGTACGCGCCCACCTGATCGGTGCGCCAGGAACGCGAGTCAGCGCCAAGCTCAACCAGGCACTAGGTCCGGTGCCTCTCTCCCACGCCTTTCCTGTCCTCGGGATGGGATACGACATCCCCGGCGGCGTCATGCGGTTGCGAGACGGCGAACTGGCAATCGACTGGGAGAACGCCTACTCCAAGCCTGCCTTCAAGGCGATACAGAAGATAGCGCAGGAAATGGCCGACGCGATGAACGCTCGATTCATTAAGGGGCCCAGCTCCCTGCTCAGTCGCATGGTCACCGTTCACCCCCTCGGCGGGTGCCCGATGGGCCAGGAAAACAACGGTGTGGTGGACTGCTACGGTCGCGTGCGCGGTTACCAGAACCTGTTCATTGCCGACGGGTCGGTACTGCCCGGTCCGCTCGGGGTCAACCCCTCGCTCACGATCGCCGCGCTCGCGAGCCGGTTCAGCGACGAATGGTTGAAGTCGTGAACGCCGAACCCGCCCGCCGCGCCCTGATCCTGGCCGGCGGCGGCCTCAAGGTGGCGTACCAGGCCGGGGTCATGCAGGCGCTAGACGAGGCGAAGATCGCGGCGAGCGGGCAGCCGCTGGCGTTCGAGTTCGCGGATGGCGCCAGCGGGGGCGTATTCAACCTGGCCATGTGGTGCCATGGGCGCAGTGGTCAGCAGATCGCCGACAGCTGGCGGGGCTTCCGGCCGTTGCGCGGCTTGTCATTCAACTGGCGTCACTGGGTGCCTGTGCCGGCATCGGTCTTCACCTACGAGCGGTTCCTGCGCAATGTCGCGGGCCCCACCGGTGACTGGCGGCTCGACTGGAAAGCCCTCGAACGGTGCCGGGCGGGCGGTTCCAGGTTCAACCTTTACAACTTCAGCCGCCAGGAGCTGGAAGTCGTGCCGGCCGCGGCGATGGGTCCGGACAAGCTGATCTCGGCCGTCTCGCTACCCGTCTGGTATCCGCCGGTATGGCGCCAGGGCGATGCGTACATTGACGCCGTTTACGCGACCGACGCCAACCTGGAGGAGGTTCTGGAGCGCGGGGCGAATGAGATCTGGCTCATCTGGACCGTGAGCCAGGCTGGTCAGTGGCGGCGCGGCCCGATCGCCCAGTACTTCCAGGTGATCGAGGCCAGCGCGAACAGCCGTCTGCTCGCCGCCCTTGACCGGATCGTCCGCAGCAACGAGGCGATCGCTCGCGGCGATCCCGACAGGGCCGAGTGGAAACGGCACATCGAGGTCAGGTGCCTGGCGGCCGAGGTGCCGTTGCACTATCTGTTCGACTTCACCCGCGCCGGGATGCGCGAGGCCGTGGAACGGGGCGTCGCCGAAGGCCGCCGCTGGTGCCGGGGCGCCCCAGGCCTCGCGGCACCGCCACCGGACGAGATAGACCGCAGCGGCGTTTACGGCCCTGAGATCCGTCTGCGGTTCACCGAGCGGATGAGCGGGACATACCAGTTTGGCACCCGCGACTGCGTGCTCGGCGCCCAGCTGGGTGACCAGCTCGGGCAGCGGCTCTCAGTACGGCTCACGGCCGATATCGACAACGTCGCGTGGTTCGCGGCGGAGCCACGACACCGTGCCGCCGTCACGGGCACGGTCTTGTGGGATCAGCTCGCCGGCGGCAAGGCCGACATCCACGACGGACACGTTTCGCTGTTTGTGTACCGCCGCGATCCCCGCCGTAAGCAGATGGTCTACGTGCTCCCGTTCCGCGGCCCCAATGACAACATGTTCACCCTGGTCGGAGTCAAGTACGTAACCAACGATCCCGGCGGCGCGAGGCGGCACGGGCCGCTGCGGATCTGGACCGACACCACTACCCTGTACACGCGGATCGTGAACGGTACTGTCACGCTCGATCCGGTCAGCGGCGAACCAGTCGATGACGCGAACCCGGTCGTGTGTGCAGGCATCCTGCGGCTGACCACGCCGGCGTTCCTGCTCGAGCTGCTCACGTTCCGGCCAGGCCCAGGAATCGGCGGCGGCCTGGGGGCTCTCGCCGGGTTCGGCCAGTTCTTCCTGCGTCAGCTATGGCAGGTGTATGGCCACACCGCCACCCACGCCGAGGACCGGCCCACGCCGATCGAAACCGTGCTGGGCCAGGCAGGCGAGCAGCCGGCACCCCTTTTCGCAGGCCAGGCGCGAATGAGTCGGCAGGCCAGCCGGGGAAAGCAACGACAGCCAAGCGAGTTCCCCGATTGGCCAGCCGGAAACGCACCCTCGGACGCCTGGGTTTACGCGCATAACGAGCTGGCCGTACCAGTCTCACCGGACCGGATCTGGGAATGGCTGTCCCGGGCCCGTCAGTGGCCACACTGGTACCCGAACTCATGGCGGGTAGAGATCCTGGCCAGGACGGGCAGGGTCAGCCGCCGCGAACGGTTGAGGAGCCAGACGGAGTTCAACTGGATCACGTTCGGACTGCCCATCACCGCAAAGGTCGATCCGTGTGACCGGCCAGACACCATTGGCTGGACGTGGCGCAGTCGCGGCTGGGCCGGCGCGGCCAGCGGATACCACATCTGGTCTATTGAAGCCCAGCCGTACGGCAGCCGGGTCGTCACCGAGGAGACGCAGATCGGCCTGCTGCCCCGGTTGCTCCGGCCGGGTCTGCAGCGGAGCCTTCATCTCTCGCATCAACTGTGGCTGCGTCGGCTATCCAAGAACGCCATCGACGGGGTTCCGCGGTGAGGTCAAGCTCGTCACGCAAGCTTGCGGACAAGCTGGGCACGTGAGCGGATATCAAGCTTGCGGTAGACGTTGCTGAGGTGGTACTCGACGGTCTTGACACTCAGGAAGAGTGTTGCGGCGACCTCCTGGTTGGTCAGCCCCTTAGCAACGGCCAGTGACACCTGCAGTTCCTGGGCCGTTAGCTGCGACAGAGGGCTGGTTGAGGCGTGCGCCGTGACGGTCATCCCGCAAGCGGCTAGTTCTTGCCTCGCCCGTTCGGCCCAGGGCGCACCGCCTAGCGCCTCGAATTCGTCGAGCGCCTGGCGCAGCAGGTCCCGCGCGTCGGCGCGGCGGCGACGTCGGCGGAGCAACTCACCGAAGCACAGCTGGGTGCGGGCCAGCTCGAACGGCATGGCGCCTTTGGCGTGCCACGTCAGCGCCTCGGCCAGGCGGCCGTCTAGGTCGCTGTCGCCGAGCAGGGCGCGGTAGCGTGCAATGCGAGCCTGCCAGGATGGACGCTGCTGGGCCGCTGCCAGCTGCAGCAGTTCTTCCAGCGAGGCTTGCGCGTCGGCGGTCCGGCCGACTCGTGCGTACGCCTCGATCAGATCAGGGAGAAGCTGGCCACGCAACTGCGGCGGGGCGTTGTGGCCGATGAGTGTCATCGCGTCCTCCAGCGCCACCACGGCCTCGCTGTGCTCTGCCCGCCCTAGGTGTAGTACCCCAAGGCTGGCGACAGCCACCGCCGCGATCCGGTGCTCACCGAAGGCGACCGCGCTGCGCCGGACGGATCCGACCAGCTCAACGCTCTCCGGCCGACCCAGGTAGGCGTGTATCCGTGCTCGTGCGATGGCCGCTGATATGCGGTACCCCTCCCATCCGGTCTCCTCGCACAGCCGCACCGCCTCGTCTGCGTCAGCGAGCGCGGCCCGCCATTTCCCGTCCAGGATGCCTAGCGCGGCGAGCCAGGTCAGTTGCACGGCCAGGAGACCGGCAGCGCTCGCGGCGCGGGCGCTTGCGACCACCCGCTCGATGAGCGCACGCGCGTCAGAAAAGCGCTCCAGCGCCATGTAGCACAGCCCGGCGGTGAGGACCACTTGGTCGACCGAAAGGTCGTCCTCCCGTTCAAGCACAGTCCGCGTCGCGGCCAGCAGAGCCTCGGCTTCCGCCGGTCGGCCGATCTGCGAGTACGCCAGCGCCTGCATGATGGTCGCCTTGGCGACCAGCCGTGCGCTGCCTGCCGCCAGTTGCTCCGCCCGCGTGGAGTTGTCCAGTGCGTTCGGCGCATCGTACACAAGAAGGCTTGCCTGTGCCGCGGCAAGAAGCATGTCGGCTGCGAGATGGGGCTGTCGCTTCTCGACGTCTGCGGCAAGCCGGGCCAGCCGGTCGCGAACGTGTGCCGGGGGCTGTGTCCATAGCTGTAGCCGGCACTGTTCCAGGTCTATGACGGCTCGCCGGTCAGGGTCGGTGGTCAGCATGGCGGCGTCATGCAGCCACCGCAGGCAATCCTCGATCCTCCCGGCTGGCACCGCCGCCTGGGCAGCCGCCAGCAGCCGCTGCAGTCGCTGCTCGGTGCTGCCGGAGAGCTGGGCTGCCTGCTCATACATCAGAGCGGCCACCTCCGGACTGTGCCTCATGGCTGCGCCCCTGGCCGCCTCGGCGATCTGGATGGCGATGCTCTCGTCCGGCCCGAAAGTGGCCTTGGCCAGGTGCCATGCCCGCCGTTCGGACCGCTGTGGCAGCTGGAGCTCGGACAGCACATCGGCGAGTATTGCGTGAGCCGCGCGGCGATCGGCTGGGCTAGCCCGCTGGTAGACCGCCGACCGGATAAGCGGATGGCGGAACGCGAAAGTCGTGCTGTCCAGCGTGATCAACCCGCATGACTCCGCCACGGCCAGCTCGCGCACCGGTACGTGCATGGCCGCACTGACCATGCTGATCAGTCCAGGCGTGAGGATGTCACTGGCCGCGAGGACCAGCAGTATGCGCCGGACCTCGGGCGGCAGGCCGTCGATTCGGTCGATGAATGCCGTCTCCAGCGTCGAACCAATCGGCAATGGGTCCGCAAGCGGGTCCCGTCCCGTCAGCTGGCGCTCGGATAGCTGATGGATCAGCTCCAGCAGCGCGAGCGGATTGCCGCCTGCCGTCGCTTGCACCGCCGTGGCCACCCGCAGTGGCGGCCGATATCCGGTGACCTGTTCAAGGAGTTGCCGTGCATCATCGGAACCGAGGGGCGGCACCGTCATAGCTTCCAGTGCGCGGAAACGTAGCGGGGCCGGCGTATCCCCGCGCACACCGAAGAGCATGACGACACCCTCGGCGTGCAGACGACGGGCGGCGAAGACCAGTGCCTCCGCGGATGAGAGATCCAACCACTGCGCGTCATCGATCAGACACAGGACGGGCTGGTCTTCTGAGGCCGCGGCGAGAAGGCTAAGCGTCGCCGCCGCGACCGCGAAGCGCTCGCCAGGCACGGCCGGCCCAATTGCCAATGCGCTGGCCAGTGCCGTAGCCTGCCGGGCCGGAATATCCTCTCGGTGGTGCAGGACCGGCTGTAGTAGCTCGGCCAGGCCAGCGAACGGGATCTCTGACTCAGCCTCGACCCCCGTCGCCCGCAGTATCAGGAAGTCCGCCGCGATGCTCGCTGCGTAGTCGAGCAAGGCTGTCTTGCCGATCCCGGCCTCGCCGTAGATGACAAGCGAAGAACTCATCTGGTCGCGAGCGCGATCGAAGAGTACTGCAACCCGCATACACTCGGCTCGCCTGCCGATCAGCATGACCACTAAGTGTATAGGGCTATTTCCTTAGAAGCACGAGGTAAGGTTTGAGTTCACTGCCTCCGACCCGTTGCTGGGCCCGCTCTTCACCGGGGCCGGTTCGGCCCCGAGGAATCGCCCGTCGAATCGCGGCATATCCAGCCAAGATCACGAAAGACGGAAGACAGAAATATCTTCTGGGTCAATACCCAGATTGAACTGTCAAATATACCTTGCCACACAGGCCACTAAGGAAAGATTCGCGCTGCTGCGTTTGCACATAACTCCACTATTCCCACATGCGCCACTTCGGGACCAGCTATTCTCCTCGTCGGCAGGAGTGGCGTGCGATCTATGTATCAGCGACGCAGCGGCGGCCTCCGTGTCTTTGCAGCGCCCGACCGCGCCGCATGACAGCCGACGGAGGAGGTCGGGAATGCGGAAGATTGGTGATCACGCCGCGGTTCTGGGTGCCAGCATGGGCGGCCTGCTCGCGGCTCGCGTGCTGGCTGATGCGTACCGGCGGGTGACGATCGTTGAACGGGACCCGTTGCCGGAGTCCGGACTGGACCGTAAGGGGGTTCCCCAGGGCCGACACGCCCATGCGCTGTTGCCGCGCGGGGCGCAGATCCTGGACGAGCTGTTTCCGGGACTGCTCGCCGACCTGGTGGCGGACGGTGTCCCGGTGCTGCGTGCCCCGTGGGAGTTCCGGATCGTCCTTGGGGGCCACTTGCTGTGCCGGGACGGTGAACCCGGCGAGCCAGTGTATGCGCAGAGCCGGCCGTACCTGGAACGCCAGGTCCGCAACCGGGTCCGGGCCTTGCGCAACGTCTCGATCCGGGATCGGTGCGACGTGGCTGGCCTAATCACCACGCCGGCCCGCGACCGGGTCACCGGTGCCCGCGTGCTGCCGCGCGCAGGCGGTGGCGCTGAGGAGATCCTCGCCGCCGATCTCGTCGTCGACGCGACCGGCCGGGGCGGGCGTAGCACGGCGTGGCTGAAAGAAATCGGCTACGACCCGCCGCCCGAGGAGCAGCTCCGGGTGGACATCAAATACGCCAGCCGGTATCTGCGGCTGCGCGCCGGAGCGCTCGGGGACGAAAAGCTGGTCCTGATCGGCGCCGAACCCAAACGGCCCGCCGCCATGGCGCTTATCGCGCAAGAGGACGACCAATGGATCCTCACGCTGGCCGGGTACGCAGGCCATCACCCGCCGACCGGTCCGGACGGGTTCCTCGCCTTCGCGCAGCGCCTGGCCCCCGCGCACGTCTTCGCCGCGATCAGCGACGCGGAACCGCTCGGCGAGATCCACGCCCACCGCTTCCCGGCCAATCTGCGGCGGCGGTACGAGCGGCTGCGCAGGTTCCCCGCCGGGCTGCTGGTCGTGGGAGACGCGATCTGTAGCTTCAACCCGATCTACGGGCAAGGCATGTCCGTGGCCGCGCTGGAAGCGGCCGCGTTGCGGGACAGCCTGGCCGGCGGCGAGCCTGAGCTAGCCCGCCGGTTCTTCCGGGCCGCCGCCAAGCCGGTCAACATCGCCTGGCAGCTGAACGTCGGGGCGGACCTGGCCCTTCCCCAGGTTGCGGGGCCACGCCCGATACCGGTACGTGCCATCAACGCCTACATCAGCTGGCTGCAAGCCGCGGCCGAACACGATCCCGCGCTCACCGAGCAATTCCTGCGCGTGACCGGGCTACTCGACCCGCCCACCCGGCTGTTGCGCCCCGCCGTGACGCTGCGCGTGATCACTGGCAACCTGCGCCGCCACCATGCGCCGCCCGCGCCGACCGGCAACGAGGCCGTACCGCCCATTACTGAGGCAACCAGATGACTTCCAAGTCCCTGCGCCTGCGCCGCCGGATTCCCAGCCGGTCAGGCCCGGGCGGGCAGAGGAAGTTCACGGGGTGGACAGGGCATTCAGCCCGGCTAGACCGTCAGCAGGCAAGCCCGGCCAAGACCGGGCCAGCACCTGATTACGAACCGGACGGTGCGCCGTCCCGCGCGCCGGACGGCGCCGTCTCCTGCTCAGGCGGAGCCGCATCCTGCATGCTCGTCCCAGGAACTGCGGATGGTAGTGCGCGACCCCGAACGTCCCCGGCGCGTCGGTAAGACGATCAAACAGGTCGGCGCGCCACAACGGCCGGTCCACGGCCACGAGCTGCGCGGCCGACTCGCTA
>Ga0116217_10006360_pt1 | contig 10250 bp, 15 predicted proteins | sample Sb_taG_6_FD_89697 | JGI IMG/M metagenome (GOLD analysis project Ga0116217, IMG submission 89697) | Peat soil microbial communities from Weissenstadt, Germany - Sb_50d_4_PS metaG | ecosystem: Environmental > Terrestrial > Soil > Wetlands > Peat | place: Germany: Weissenstadt | collected 2010-09-21 | reverse complement strand
ATGGTTGACCCACATGATGCCTATGGTGACGAAACTGACGGCGTATGCGGCGTAGCTGGGCCAGGCCCGCACGAGAGTCTGGCCCAGGTGAGAACTGTTGGCGTGGACATTCAAGATCAGCAGGGTGGCGGCTATGGCGAACACGCCGTCGCTGAAAGCTTCGAGGCGAGTGGTGGTCATTTGGCGGAGGTTACCGGTAACTCCCGAGAGACGGGTCGGGACGACCCGGCACACCTTTCGACCCTGCCCTCTTGTCCCAAATCCGGGTTGGAAGCGACTTGTGGACAGGTCCGGGTACGTCGTCGCCATGTGCCGTTCACCCAGGATTCAGCGTGTGTTCGCACTGCGTTCATCGCCCGGAAATGCTGTCCCCGTACCCTGGAGCTAGCAGTGCAGCAAGCTCGAGTCCATCGGGAGGTTTGTCTTGGCGCAAGGGCAGCACACCCCAAGTTGCGACACCAAGGGCTTGCCGATCTTCGCCGGCTGTACGAGACGAGCCATGAAGCGGCTTTCGCACCTCGGTACTCGAGTCCGCATGCCGGCCGGAAAGCCTCTGACCAAGACCGGGGGCAGTGGAGCTGAAGTACTCATCGTTCTGTCCGGGACCGCGATCTGCCAAGTCCATGGCATCGAGGTCGCAAGGTTCGGTCCTGGTGATTTCTTCGGTGAGGTTGCCACCCTCGACGGTGGTCCGCGTACCGCCACCGTCGTCGCCAGTACCGACATGGAGGTGCTGGTGCTCAGCCGCTTGGAGTTCGACACGCTCGTCAGGTCCTCACCCGAAGTCGCTCATCGGATCCTCAGGACAATGGCCCGTCGGCTCCGCCATGCCAATGCCGGCGCTGTCGCATGAGTGCCCAGCGGTGGGCGCCGGGCGCCGAGCCGAGATAGAGTTCGTCCCGGGAGGCGCGTGATGGCCGTTTCCGAGGAGCTCCTTCGCCACGCCGTGGACGAGATACTCGAGCCTGCGTGGCCGCATGAACGTCGTCGGGCCGCCCGGCGACTCAGCTACCAGACATTCTCTCGCATCATGGGCGGGTTTCTCGCGCTCTGGGGGCTTGGCTTCGCCACGCATCTGCTCGTCGGGGGCTCCTTCCCGTGGATGTTCTTTGGGCTGATCGCCTTGCTCGCCTCGATCGCGGCCTTCACGACGCAGATTGACCGGACCCATCTACATCGGGGCTAGCGCCTCCTCGACCGGATTCCCTCTGGGCTCATCACGAACGGAGAACGAAAGGCTCGGCGATTTCAATCCGAAACTGTGTATTCGTTGGCCACGGTTCGAGGGCTTGAACTCCTCTACGCACCGGCATCCAATTAAGGTGATCTGGCTGTGGGGCGTCTGAACGGCAAAGTGGCCATGGTCACCGGCGCTGCCGGGGGTATCGGAGGAGCAACGGCGCGGGCGCTGGCCAGGGAGGGGGCGTCGGTCGTCGTCGTCGACATCGACGGCGCACGAGCGGAGCAAGTCGCCCAAGCCATCTCCGCATCGGAGGGTCCTGCTTTCAGCGTTTCAGCCGACCTTTCGGACGAGAGAGAGGTGGTGGTGGCGATCGAAGCAGCCATGTCGCGCTATGGGCGCCTGGACGTGCTCCACAACAACGCGGCTCTGACCGAATCCGACTTCTTGTCGCGCGACACCCAGGTGACAGATCTGTCACTCGAGGTCTGGGAAAGGACCATGGCGGTCAACCTGCGCAGCCAGATGTTGACGTGCAAACACGTCATTCCCGAAATGGTGCGCCATGGCGGTGGCTCCATCATCAACATGTCCTCGGGAGCATCGGTGAAGGGCGACCGAACTCGCACAGCCTATGGCGTCTCCAAGGCGGGAGTGAACACGCTGACCATGTACGTGGCGACGTCCCACGGCAAGCAGGGAGTGCGTGTCAACACCATCGTTCCCGGCCTCATCATCACCGACGCCGTTCGTGCTCACTTGACTGATCGCATGCTGGCCGGACTTGGGCGGGCAACCCTCACGCCATATGTCGGCGAACCCAAAGACGTGGCCAATCTCGTCGTTTTCCTGGCCTCTGACGAGTCGCGCTACATCACGGGGCAGATGATCGCCATCGACGGGGGGATGTCCGCTCATGTGGGTTCTGCGGGGCAGGATGACAGATGAGTCAGCCCGGTGGTCACGTCGGTCCCAGGACGTAAGAGCCGTTCTTAGGATGGTGGTACCAACCACTCGAGGCCTGGGTCCCACCGTCGACATGGATAGTCTGACCCGTGACGTAGCTCGAAAGCGATCCGGCCAGGAAGACGGCGGCACCTCCCATCTCGTCCACGTCGCCGGGACGCCCCATCGGGACGGTGAGACGAAATCCTGCCTCAGCTCCGGGCGGCGCCACTGAGGCCATACCCTCGGTCAGGGTGATGTCGGGGGCCAAACAGTTCACCCGGATTCCGTAGGGGGCAAGTTCCAGCGATGCGGTCTTGGTGAAGTTGATCACCCCCGCTTTCGCCGCCGCGTAGGCCGCGTATCCCGGGGCCGCCCGCACACCCTCGATCGAGGTCACGCTGATGATGCTGCCACCGGTTCCGCTCTCCACCATCGTGCGGGCCACGCGCTGGGTACACAGCATCACGTGCTTGAGGTTGGCCCGGTACAGCGCGTCCCAGCCGTTCTCAGAGGTCTCGAGAATCGGCGAGGAGAAGACTCCCCCGGCATTGTTCACCAGGATTCGTACCGGTCCGAGTTCCGCCGTCGTGCGGGCAAGGGCGGCATCGACCTCGCCTGAGTCACGGACGTCGGTGGTGAGGCCGAGCCCACCCACCTCCTTCGCGGCCGACATCGCCGTCTCGGCATCACGTTCCCAAATGGCCACCGAGGCCCCGAAGGCGGCGAGAGCACGGGCGATCCCCCTGCCGATCCCCGCTCCGCCGCCGGTCACGACGGCTACCTGGTCAGTGAGCAGCACTGATGAGGGCTCCATGGACACGACATCACCCGCCTTATAATTTCGGAAGGAACAGCACCGACACATCCGCCGTACAGGCCGAGACTAGGAGTTCCATGCCCAGGATAGAACCGATCCCCTTGGAGGAGCTCGCCGACGAACCACGACGGATCATCGAAGAGGGTGTGTCGGACGGCACCTATGCTACCCCGGTCCCGCTTCAGATCTTCGCCTTCAAGACGGCGCAGATCCTGATGACCAATGCGGCGCGAGCAGTCATGGGAAAACAGAGCCTTCTCGGAGGACGGATCGTCGAGCTGATCCGGATCCGCAGCGCCCAGCTGGGTGAGTGCCAGCCCTGCATGCAGTCCCGGAAGCACGAATCGATCACGGACGAGGACGTGGCATGCCTGGTTGCTCCGGGTGCCTCGCAGCTCACCGAGCAGGAGCGCTTGGCCGTCGAGTTTCTCGACTTGCTCTCTGCCGATCACCATGCCATCGACGATGACGTGTACCGGAGACTCGGAAAGGTATTCACCGCTGCCCAGATCGTCGAGCTCGGTTTCACCTGTGCCAGCACGATGGGCCTCCACCGCTTTATCCATACCCTCGATGTCTTCGGTACGAGCCCTCCTGCCATCGCCTACAGCCATGAGCAGATCGACTCCGCATACTCGGATGTCGCGGAGCAAACGCCGGCATGAGTGAGACCATCTTCGTCACCGGCGCGACCGGACTGGCCGGAGCCAACATCTGCAAGCTCCTGGTCGAGCGGGGTAACAGAGTCAGAGCATTGGCTCGCGCCTCAGCTGACGTCGAACCGCTCCTTGCCATGGGGGTCGAGATCGGGAGAGGCGACATCACCGATGCCGACGACGTCCGCCGCGTTGCCACCGGCTCAGATGCAGCCGTTCACTGCGCCGCGCTGCTGGGCGGCGCCAGCCAGAACCTGCCTGACTTCGAGGCCGTGAACGTCCAAGGCACCAAGAACGTCCTCGATACCGCCGAGGCGCTCGGCATGCGTCGGGTCGTCGCGGTCAGCACCGGCACATTCTTCGACACGGCCGGTGGTCTCGAGCGCGAGGACGCCCCGGTGATGAAAGAGCCGAGCCAGGATCCTTACACGCTGACCAAAATGGCGGCATTCCAAGATGCCATGGCCCGCGCCGCCGCCGGTCAAGACGTCGTCACGACCCACCCAGGCGCCATCTTCGGGCCGTCTCCGGTGGCGAGCAATGCCCTTGGTCGGACCAGCTTCAATCGGGTTCTGCTCTCTGCCCTTCGTCACCGCATCGAGCGATACCTGACCTTCCCCGTAAGCTGGGTCTTTGCCGACGACATCGCGCGAGGATGCATTCTCGCTCTCGATCGCGGCGTGTCGGGAGAGCGTTACATGCTCGACGGTCGTCCCGAGGACGTCGTCAGCACAGCCGAAGCCTGTAACCGGATCTGTGCTCTGGCAGGCGTCGACCACCGGGTCGAGGACGTTGCACCATCGGACGACCCCGAGCTACTAGCCGTCTTCGGACCGACCCTGATGGCAATCGCCTTCAAGCTGGCATCGACTTCGATGCCGCGCCGCGATTTGGCCGAGTCCAAGACCCACAAGAGACTGGGCTATGACCCCATCGGCCTCGACGAAGGCCTCCGCCGCACTGCCGACTGGCTCATCGAGATCGGGAGCGTCAACGCAACCAATCGTTGAAGTTCTGTCGGGATGACACATGGACCAGTAAGGCCATATATTCGATCCTCCCGACTGGCAGCCTTGCTCAAATGGGGCGAGGACGACGTCGGATTCAGCGGGAGCCACCCTCGGGCTGCCACGGCTAGGTGATCAAGAACATCGAGCAGCCTTCTACGAGTTCAGGTGGCGGTGGCGTCGTCATCCGCGAATCGATGACAATCCTAGAAGTTCTCCTCCTTCACGCTGGTGATCACGCCCGAGACGCCCAGGGCGGGATCGGGGGTGTACGTGGCGACACTGGGTGCGGTCCGAATGAGTTGAGCATCATTCGCCTTTCCGAGCGTGACCGTCAGAGTGTTCAATCCGTCCCAGTGGATCGTTGAACATGCAATTGTCTTGCCGCTCGCGCACCCCAGTGAATTCCCCCCGAAGGAAGCGTTGCCGGTGAAGTATCCACTTTGGCCCAAGTCGATGATCCCGAAGTGAAAGCCCCTGGTGCAGTCACCCGCGTCGGTCACGGTTACGGTGTCGTCGCCCGACGTTGATTGTGTTCCCGTAACAATCACGTTGGGGTCGACGAGATCGGGATACGACGTGGCGCTCCAGGAGGCGCAGAAGGCACTGGGCGAAGGCGCGGGTAAGAAGGTCACGATGATCTTGTCCCCCGATTGGGCGTGTCCTGCCCTGGTCCCGCCGTTGATGATGCTCAGCGCGGGAGCGATCGGCGACACCTCGGGTGAGGGGGTCGACGGGGAGCTCGTGCCCACGGCGTTGGTGGCAGCCACCGTGAAGGAGTAGGCGGTGTCATTGGTGAGCCCGACTATGACTTGCGACGTGGCCGACGATGAAAACGCAGTCAGGGCCTGGATCACACCACCCACGTAGGTCGTCACGACGTAGGCGGTGATGGGGCTGCCACCGTCATCTGGCGTGACCCACGACACGGTGACTTGGCCGTTCCCCGGGATGGCACTCACCCCTGTCGGTGCCGACGGTGCCGTGGCCTGGGTTCCGGTGAGCATGGTCGATCCGCCCCCGTCCGAGCTGCCGGTACCGCCGGGGCCGGCAACCGTGGACGTCGTGGAGGTCGGCGGTGACCCCGGCTTGCTGCCCGAGCCCGGGGGCGTCTCGGCGTGTCCGCCGGGTGAGCGCTGCGTCTCGTTCGTCGAGGGAGCGGGGCCCGGCACTGTCGGCGCGGTATCGACCGGGAGCGCCACTTGACCGGATTGAGACCCGGCAGTGGCGTGCGACGTGGCCTTCAATGCCCCGGCCGTGACCGCTCCCGTCACCACAAGGGAGGCCGCTCCCACGCGACCGAGCGTCGCCACCGTCTGAACACCCTGGGGGATGACGCCGACAAAGGGCAGGGAACCGAGCCACGCGAGGGGCCCGGCCACGGGTCGGAGGCGCCCGATGGACACGTCGAGGAAGGCGCGCACCACCTTCGGGTCGAACTGCGAGCCGGCGCAGGCGGCGAGTTCAGCTCGTGCCGCCTTGGGGCTCATCGCCGTCTTGTAGCTGCGGGCGGTGGTCATGGTGTCGAATGAATCGGCGACAGCGACGATACGGCCGCCGAGCGAGATCTGTTCGCCTTTGAGTCCATAGGGATATCCCGCGCCGTCGTATCTTTCGTGGTGCTCGGCGATGGTGTTTGCCCACTCCCCCAGCCATCCCGCCAACGGAGCGGTCAGCCGGGCCCCTTCGAGAGGGTGGTTCTTGATGATCTCCCACTCGTAGTGGTCGAGCTTGCCGGGCTTGTTCAGCGTGAGGGGGTGAACGGCGAGCTTCCCGATGTCATGGAGGAGGGCCGACCATCGCAGGCGGTCCCGGTCATGGAGGGCAGGTCGAGTTGCTCCGCGATGAGGTCGGTCAAGACGCGTACTCGTTCGCCGTGGCCGCGAGTGAACCGATCGTGGGCATTGAGCGCCCCTGCCAGGGCGAGGATCTTCTCAGCCGCCACGACGGGCTCGTCTTCGACCCCCTGGGTCCGGGCCTCCTCAACACGCCGCGCCAGGTTCCGCGTGCTACCCGACTTACGGACCACCGCCAAGCGCTTGGGGGCTCGGTCGGGGAAGACCATGGTCATCTTCAACAACACCGCCAGCGGCAGCGCCCGACGAGCAAGACGATCGGTCGCCAGCATCACCGCCGTCGGCACGACCAGTACCGTTGCCCACCACCCTGCCAACCAGGGTGCCGTCCGAGGCCTGGGAAGGAGGTGCGCAGTGACCGTGGCCGCCACGATGGACAACGTGATGGGGACAACGAAGACCGCCCCGCTCACCAGCCCCGACAGCACCGGTCGACCGTGCCACCGGTCGTCGGCGCTATCCCCCTTGGGCTTCTTGCGGGTCATCACCATTCTGAACGTCCCCAGGTCGCCAATGTGCGGTTACGAGTCGGTCGACGTGAGGGAGTTGAGTTCGGCTTGTGCTTCTTGGCGCTGAGCCCGCAGCGCTGCGATCTCAGCGTCGATCCGCTTCAGGGCCAGTTGGAGTTCCGCAACCCTCTTTGTCTCTGGGCGCGACAGCTGCCTGATCATGGGCCATTCCCCTTTGTCGAGCCGCTTGAACGGGCGCATGGAACTCAGGTATCGGCAAATGGGGACGCCAGCCTGAGCATCAACCGGGGTCCGTCAACAGCTCGAAAGCCCTGGTCGAAGGACTCGATGGCACAGAAAATGCCCGGAGGCCACCTGCCTGGCAGGTCGAGGGGTGAACTGTGGCGACAGCACCAGCGGGCTTCCCTCGCCAGGTCCATCATCCCGCCCATGCCTCGAGGGGACCCGACGAGCCCTCTATGCGGTCGATCGAACCGTCTGACGTTTGATCAGAACCGATGGGCTCCGATGCGCTGTACAACTAGGAGATGCGGGTCGAGATCCATGTCCGGCCGAGTTCTTCGGCCACGGCGGTTGGCGGAGAATACGACGGTGTTCTCGTCGTGCGTGTCATCGAGCCTGCCGACTCCGGCAGGGCGACGGAGGCCGCGCTGCGTGCGGTCGCCAAGGCAGTCGCAGTCCCCCATCGATCGGTAAGCCTCGTGAGAGGATCCACCAGTCGGCGGAAGTTGATCGAGATCGAGGTGAGCCAGCAAGAAGCTCGGTCGGTCAACACGGCGTTACGGCGCCTACGCGGCCACAGCAGTGGGTGATGCAACCCGAACGCCCATTCGACGCAGGGTCGACCCGAGCATCGAATGTGCTCACCCCTGGACCTACGCGTGCCCGAGCCCGAGACCGACCTACCTCCGTCCGAAAGAGGGACCTCGTCGTCGTCCATCGGCCATCGTGCCACGTCGTCCGTGTCCCCGGCGTTCCGACGAGGACTGCTCCGAGCTACGCCACACCCATGTCCACGGCTCTCGACACACCTAGGACGACACCCTTCTCCCGGACCGGCACAACCGGGATCACGGGCGCGATTCGCGCCACAGACGTGCCTTGCTTTGCCACTTGGATCGGATCTACAAGACGGCGATCGGGTTTACCGGTGAAGCCGTTCCCCGATTCAGCACCAGCGGTGCGACCACGAAGAGGAAGGTCCAATGGCCTCTACCGGCGCACGCGAGGGACAACTCGTCGAGGTCGAGATTGTCCAGAAGATGCACACCCATGGCGACAATGGCCACCGTGTGAATCGGCATGGGCACGTTGCCGATGCGGGAGGGCCAGACATCGGAGATTCCGTCACTGGCCAGCACGGCTATCTCGCGCTCGTACAACCAGGCCAGACACGAAGCATCCAGCCCAGCCATGCCCTCAGTCGGGGTCCAAGGGCCGTGCAACTCTCGCCACCGCCAGCGTCCCGTTCGTACAAGGAGTGCATCTCCGCGCTGCACCAGGACCCCCACATCTTTTTCCGCGGTTTCGAGGTCCTCGGGGAAGATGGGTTCGCCCGGTGCCAGTGCTTCAACACCGCGTACAGAGGGGATGTCCAGCAACACCCCCGGGTGATGACTCCGGATCGGAGATGATGGATTCCGAGCTTGCCCGCCCCGTGAGCCGTAACCGTCTCCGCCGAATACCCGTTGTACATCTTGCCTTCGTGGAAGATGTGGCAGAGGGCGTCGATGTGACTCGTTGCGTATCCATGCGAGGCAAGGGCGAAGTAGTCCGCCCCATAGCCTTCGGTGGCGGTGCCGGTCATGTGGTGAACGACTGGGTTGAGGTTGTCCGGCCCGGGGTCCGTCGGAAGGGGGCGAGCGCAAGACACCGTTTGCCCTGACCGCACGGCCGATACCGCTGCCGTGGTCACCTCCGGCGTGACGAAGTTGAGGGTACCGAGCTGATCGTCGGGTCCCCATCGACCCCAGTTGGAGAGTCGATCGTGGAGATCCAGGACTTCGTCTGTGCTCAACGGCTCGCGGGCCATCTGACCAGAGTAACGGGACCTCGCTTGGTCTAGAGGCCCCCCGCACATCACCCCTGGAACCTCGAACCCCCTGCACCTAACATCATCCCGAGTTGGCGTTACTGGGCCGAGGCGGAGGTGCTCCAGCATGAGTGACGTGTCCCAGGGACCCGGATGGTGGAGGGCATCAGACGGGAAGTGGTACGCCCCTGAGCAGCATCCCAACTACACACCGCCACCTCCCCCACCCCCATCTCCACCGCCGACCCCGCCGCCACAATCTGCCCCGTTTGGGGCTCCGAACCCTGCTCACAACGAACCGTCGCTGGGAGTCACCCCTGCACCGCCACCGCTTCCCGAATACGGATATGGGCAGCCCGGCGCTGTACCGCCAGGCATGTACTTCGATCAAGCGAGCGGGCTCATGCTTCCCAATGGCGTTCAGTTGGCGAGTGTCGGCAGACGGATCGGCGCCTTCTTCCTGGCCATCCCGTTGTCGATCGTCACCCTCGGCATCGGTTACGTCATCTGGGGCCTGATCGTCTGGGGGCGCGGCCAAACTCCGGCGCTCCAGGTGCTGGGGATGCGGTGCTGGAGGCCGGAGACCGCGCGTGGCGCCGGTTGGTGGTGGATGGCGCTGCGCGAGATCATCGGGAGCTTGGCTGAGGGCATCCTGAGCGTGATCAGCCAGCTCATATCGTTCATTCTCATGGTCACGAGCAAGGACCGTAGGTGCCTCCATGACATCATCGCCGGAACGGTGGTGCTCCATGATCCGAACAAGGTCCTTGTGAGCTGACGGCTATTTCGGTGCGGCCGCGAACGTGTTCGGAGACACTTAGGATCGGGTTCGAGACGCACGTTCGTGGACACCTCGGCTTCGTGAATCCCCGCGCGCGCCTCTTGGTTCGTCGGGTGCTCGGAGCCCTTAGCCTCCTCGGGCTTAAGGCTGGAGTCCCCGCCCGATGAGTGGGACGTCGGAAATAGCAACCGAATACCTCGTCGTCGGCGCGGGGGCACTGGGGATGGGCTTCGTCGATACCCTGATCGAGAACTCAGATGCCGATGTCGTGATGATCGATCGGCGGCATCGGCCGGGCGGCCACTGGCTCGACTCCTACCCATTCGTCCAACTGCACCAACCGTCCATGAATTACGGCGTGAACTCGACCCCACTCGGACAGGATCGAGTCGAGTCCGACGGCAGGGACGCAGGATTCTACGAGCGAGCCAGTGGAGCAGATATCTGCAGCTACTACGACGAGATCATGCGCCACCGGTTGTTGGCGTCGGGCCGGGTGCGTT
>Ga0116217_10006359_pt1 | contig 10250 bp, 6 predicted proteins | sample Sb_taG_6_FD_89697 | JGI IMG/M metagenome (GOLD analysis project Ga0116217, IMG submission 89697) | Peat soil microbial communities from Weissenstadt, Germany - Sb_50d_4_PS metaG | ecosystem: Environmental > Terrestrial > Soil > Wetlands > Peat | place: Germany: Weissenstadt | collected 2010-09-21 | reverse complement strand
TCGCCGATCGGCTGGTCAGCCGCATTCAGCAGCAGCCCTACGACGCCGCGATGACCCTGCGCCTGCTCCAGCACATCTCCGCCGACGCCGACGAAATCTCCGGCGAAGGCGAGCGCTCCGCCGAACAAGCCGCCATGGCGCTCGATTCACTATTCATCGCCTACAGCCGCAACGCGCAGCTCGCGAACGCCGCGGAGATTCGCACGTCCATCAACGGCCTCTTCGCCTCGCTCGAAAATCCTTCGCGCTACGATCCCGCCGTGTTTGCAGCGCAAATGAAAAAACTCAACGCGCTCCTCCGCTGAGCCATTTCGTCTTTCTCTGTGTCCTCTGTGCTCTCTGTGGTAATTCAGTTTCTTGTTCTTGCGGACCGACTCATCTAGTCGTTGGGAAGGGGGCAATTCATACCACAGAGGGCACAGAGTACACAGAGACACGCGGAGAAAAACGCTACGCGCTGGTGAGATGCGGAATCTGATTCTCGTGCCGCAACGCACGCACGATGGATTCGCGCGTGACCATTCCCACCACGCGGCCATCCAAGAGTACCGGCATCTGCTGCGTGCCCGCGGTTCGCATGCGATCGAGCAGCGCGAGCGCCGGCTCTTCCGGCGAGGCCCAAACCATCTTCTCGCGCGGGGTCATGGCGGCCTGCACGGAGGTGACGCACCAATCCTCACGCGGAATTTTCGTGAGCGCGTCGGTCGAGATAATGCCCACCAATTGCCCGTGCGCCATCACCAAATGCGAGGCGCGCCCCGTCGACGTGACTTCCCGCGCGTAATCTTCCAGCGAGATCTCCCGCCCGATCGACGCCGGCTCGGAACTCATAATGTCCGACGCCTTCAATCCTTCCAGCACCGTGCGCGTTTCGGCCTGCGCGAAGCTCTGCTTCGCCGCGCCCAGCAGGAACCAGCCAATCAGCATCAGCCATAGGCCGTCCACCAAGCCGTAGGCGCTGCCAGCCGTCTGCCACCCGCGCACTCCCTCCCAGACGCCGTAGCCGATCAGACCGTAGGCCACAATCTGGCCGCCGCGCGCGGCAATGCGTGAGGCCTTCGTGTAATTCTTCGTGATTCCCCAGACGATCGAACGCAGGATGCGGCCGCCGTCCAGCGGAAAACCGGGAATCAGGTTGAACACGGCCAGGGCGCCGTTGACTCCCCCCAGCCAGAATCCCAATGCCCGGACCATTGAGCCTTCCGGCGATAGCTCTGCCAGAACGGCAAATCCTATGCCCAGGAGCACCGTCGAGACCGGGCCCGCGGCCGCGATGAAAAACTCTTGCGATGCCTTGGCCGGGTCCCGGCTGATCTGCGACATCCCGCCGAAGAAATACAACGTGATCGAGGTAACCGGAATCCGGTAGTGTCGCGCCACCACGCTGTGCGCCATCTCATGAAAAATCACGCACGCGAAAAACAATAGGCCCGTCAGTATCCCGAGCCCCACGTCCTGAGCCTCAGTCCAGTTCGAGTTTGTGGAGGCGTATTCGCCTTGCAGCAGATAGACCATGAACACGAAGAAGAAAAACCAGCTGGTATGGACGTAGATCGGAATCCCCAGCAATTTTCCGATTCGGATGGACCGGCTGCGCAGCACTCGGCGATTCCTCAACGCCAGTATACCTGAACCCTCCGAAGCTGGAGCGCGGGCCGTCAGCCACACTCGTGTTCGCCGTTCCACGTGAAACATTTTTCGCCGCGCCGCAAACCCTTCCGTTGCAGCAGGATGCGCTTTGGCGCGCCGCCTGCAATTCGAAGAGGGCGACGGGCACAAGCCCAAGGGAGGCGGCCATGCAGAGCTGGATGGAAGTGGCGTTCCTGGTGGAAGCGGGACTATTCACGGGCGTTTTGGCGCTCTTTCTGGTGTGGCTGGGCATGCGCGTGGTGTTCACGCTGATGCCGGCGACGCCGCGGGCCGTCGCGGCGCGCGCGAGGCAGAGTTTCCCGCAGAAGTCGGCTCGGGCGGCGTAGGTGGTGGGGGATGTGCTTCCGGGTGGCGTCGAAGGTGGCCAGGGAAGGGGCCGGAGGTGCTGCGATGTTTTACGTTCGAGATTTCGCTTTACTGTTCGCGACCCTGCTCGTCACGGGCACGGTGGCGGTCGTCGGTTACGACGTCTATCTTGCGACGCGCTATCACAGGCTGGTCGTCGAAAGGGCGCGCTTGATGCGCGTCGTCTCGCGCCGCCTGGATCGCTAAAGGTGTTTTGCCGCTAGCGCAACCCTTGCGGGCAGCTCCTGGTGCCGGGGACGGGGTCCGCCGCCCTCGCGAACGGTTATCAGGAGCCGCCCTGCTGGCGGCCACAACAAAGCTGCGCCGTTTCTCAGTGGGGCGCCCGATGCTCCCTGGGATGCGAGGGATTCAGCACCCGCGCAGCATGCGGAGCCGGACCTGCTCCTTAGGGGGTGGGAGTTTCAGCTCCCACATATTCGCGCGGAAAGAAGGGGCTTTAGCCTCTGAAGCTGCCACTAATTCTTCTTCGGATACTTCGGGCGCGGAGGCTTCGGCTTCACGGTCTTCAAAGCTTCCATCTCGAGCTCGATCGCCTTATCGAGTTGCGGATCGTGCCCGGCCGCCACCAGATCGGGCCGCTGCTCCACGACGTAATCCGGATCCACACCGTGATTCTCGACGATCCACTCGCCACCGTTCTCCGGCGTCCAGAAGGCCATCTCCGGCGCGGTAACGTAGCCGCCGTCCATCATCGGTATTTCGCGCCGGTAACCGACAAGACCGCCCCAGGTGCGCATGCCCACGATGGGCCCGATCTTTTCTTGCTGGAAGAACCACGGGAAAAGGTCGCCGCCAGAGCCGGCCATCTCGTTGACGATCATCACCTTCGGGCCGAAAACGGCCTGAGACGGAATCGGGAAGTCCTTGCCTTCCCGCCCGCTTGCGATGCCCATCAGATGCCGCTGCAATTTCTCGGTGTAGAAGTCGGGAACGTGGCCGCCGTGATTGTACCGCTCGTCCACGATCAACCCTTCTTTGCCGATCTGCGCGTTCAAATATTTGTCGAACATGATGATGCCCGCGGTGCTGGTGTCCGGCACGTGCATGTAGCCGATGCGCCCGCCCGTGGCTTTGTCCACATACTCGCGCCGCGATTCGACCCACGCGTGATAGCGGAGCTGCGCCTCGCTTGGGATGGGCCGCACGTTAATCTCCCACGCGCCGTCCGTCGAGGGTTTGTCGTTGATCGTCAGCGTCACGAACTTATCGGCGAGATTCTGGAAGTAGGAATAGATTTCGGCGGTTGAGCGCACGGAGACGCCGTTCACCGCCACCAGATAATCGCCTTCCTTAATTTTCAATCCCGGTTCGGCCAGCGGCGCGCGCGTCTGTGGGTTCCAATCTTCGCCGCGGTAGATTTTCTTGAAGCGGTAGAAGCCCTGATCCGAATCGTAATCGGCTCCGAGCATCCCGACGCTAACGTGACGCACGTCCGGCATCTCGCCGCCCGCCACGTACGTGTGCGATGTGCTCAGCTCGGAAATCATCTCGCCGATGATGTAGTTCAAATCGCTGCGATGCGATACCCAAGGCAGCAGCGCCGCGTAGCGGTCGTGAATCTTCTTCCAATCGAGCCCGCCCATTGCCGGGTCCCAATAGAAATCGCGCTCGTTGCGCCAGGCCTCCTCGAAGATTTCGTTCCACTCCGCGTGCGGGTCCACCAGCGTTTGGAGCTGGCCGGTCTCGAGTCTTCCGTCCCCCACTTTCGCTTTCCCCGGAACCGCGTCTGTAATTCCAAACGATTTTCCCGATTTGTACATCAGCTTGGAGCCGTCTTTGTCGAGCTGGTAGTCGTCAATCCGCTCGAGCAGCGGCTTGTCTTCGCGCTTCGCCACGTCGAAAACATGCAGCGTATTGGCCGGCTGCGGGGGAGCGGGGATGCCCAACTGCTGCGATTCCAGCGACGCCGAGAGGTAGAAGAGATTCCCGCCGCGCGCGTCGAGATGCCCCAGAATTCCCGGCGCAATCGGCGCTTGCACGATTCGCCCGCCGATGCCGTCGAGATCGATCTCCACCGGCTTCGGCGGCTTCGGCGCGGCCTCTTTTTCTTCCGGCGCCTTCGGCGGTGCCGCCGGAGGTGTGGCGCTCGCGTCCGGCTTGGGCGTCTCCGGCGGTTTCGTTTCCGTCTTCACTTCCGGTTTCGGCGCGGCGGCTTCTTTTTCTTCGTCGCTCTGCGGGGCGAAGGGGGAAGCGGTGTCCGCTTTCAGCGTGATCGCGAAAACGCCGGTGGTGACGTAGTAGTTGTAGCGCTCCTCGAAATGATCGCTCGACGGGAAGTAGAAGCGGTCCGAGAGGAAGTAGAGGTATTTGCCGTCGGGATCGAAGACGGGATTCCCGTCGTTGTAGAAACCGTCGGTGACCTGCGTGACTTTCTTCGTGTCCAACGAATAGAGGAACAGCGCGTTCGACGTATTGTCCAGCGTCTTCGAGTACGCGATCCACTTGCTGTCCGGCGACCACGCGCCGTCGCTGAGAACGTCGTAATGGCCTTGATCGATCACCACCGGCTGCTTCTGGTCGATGTCCACGTACCACAGGCGATAGGTCTTGTCCCAGTAGAGCAGCTTCTTGCTGTCCGGCGACCACACCGGCCCGTAGCGATAGACCGCGCCATCCGAGGTGACGCGCACTTCGTCGCCGCCTTTTTGCGGCCGCAGGTAAATCTCGTATTCTCCCGTGCGGTCCGAAAGATACGCCACCCACTTGCCGTCAGGCGACCACGCCGGATTCAATTCGTGAATGCCGGGAGACGACGTCAGGTTGCGCATGCTGCCGTGCTCGACGGGCAGCGTGAAAATGTCGCCGCGCGCCTCGAACACCGCGCGCACGCCCGTCGGCGAAATGCCCCAGCCGCGAATCTGGTCTTCGACGGAAATGATTTCGGGGCGCGCTTCGACGTCGTCGCTCTCGACGTTGATGGCGATGTGCGCGATGTTGTGGCTCTTCAAATCGTAGGTGTAGAGCAGGCCGCCGTTTTCGTAGATGATCGTGTCCCCGTTGAGGCTCGGCCACTTGATGTCGTACTCAGTGTAGTTCGTCAGCTTGTCGGTCTTCTTCGTCCCGAGGTCGTAGCGATAGAGATTCATCGTCTTGTCGCGGTCGGAGATGAAATAAATCGAATTCCCGTGCCACATCGGAAATTCGTCCATGCCTTCCGTCTTGGGCAATTCCTCGTAGGTGTTCTTCGTGAGGTCGTAGATGCCGATCGGAGGAGCCCAGCCCCCGCGGTAGCGCTTCCAGGTGCGAAATTCCTGCGATGTCGGCAGGTACGCGATCTTCTGGCCGTCCGGCGAAAACGAAGTGAGATCGGCGCGCGGCACGGAGAGCATCTCCGCGGGTCCGCCTTCGACGGGAACCTCGAACAGGCGCGTGTAATCGGGAAGTTCGCTCAAACGATTCGAGCGGAAGAGGACTTTCTTGCTGTCGGGCGTCCAGCCGAGCACGATGTCATTCGCCGGATGGAAGGTCAGCCGCCGCGGCTCGCCGCCGATCGACGGGATCACGTACACGTCCAGGTTGCCGTCGTATTCGCCGGTGAACGCGATCCATTTTCCGTCGGGCGAAAACTTCGGAAAAACCTCGTCGCCCGGGGCCGCCGTCAGCCGCCGCGCCGTGCCGCCCGTCCGCGGCGCGAGCCACAAATCGCCCGCGTAGGTGAAGACCACGCTGTCTTTCGAGACGTCGGGATAGCGCAGCAGGTGCGTCTCCTGCATGTCCGCCGCGGCGAGAGCTGGCCGCAGCGACAGCGTCACGCGCCCGGACGAAGCCGGCCCCACCATCGCCACCGCCAGCGCAATCAGCACGAACACAGGCAAGAGTATCTTCTTCATTTTGGTGATCCCCCCGGAGTCTCAGGAAACATACGGCGCACGCCGCGGCAATGTTCCCGCGCAGCCACCCCTGCCGCGAAGTCGCACAGCATACACCGTTTCCCCGCGCGCCGCTTGGTAGGACAGGCACTCCTGTTTATCCCGAGCGTAGCCGAGGGGCCTGTCCAGGTTTCTCGCGTGGACGACAAGAGGACAGGCAAGAGTGCCTGTCCTACCGAGACGGTGGGAGAGTTGCACGGACACGCGCGGTGGTCAGCACTGAGACGGCGCGAACCAGCCCCGGAGGGGCGGCATAAACCAATAGCCCAGGGCGGAAGCCCTGGGTACCCATGCCAGGTTCGCAAGAGCCCCGTAGGGGCGACACAAACCTTATCCCGCCCGTGGCCGGGCAATCTTGACGCGCGTGCTATGATTTCCTTGGGAAATCTCTGGCCGAGCCTCGCGCTCCATTCAGCCGCGCCGGAGAACGCCTGGATGCCGCGTATCCGCAGAAAACTTCCACGAATTTTCGCACCGCTGCTCGTTGCCTTATCTATTTCTTGTCTGCACGCGCCGCAAGCTCGCGCCGCCCAAACCGCAAGCCCGGCTCCGCCAGCGCAGAAAAGCCCACTCGACGCGCCCGCGCGTGAATTCGCTCGCCGCATCGCCGCCAGTCTGCCGGGCGGAACGCGCGTGCAAATCGAAGTGCGCAACCAATCGAGCCTGAGCGAGGAGGACGCTTCCGTGCTGCGCACTACAATGGCCGGCGAACTGAGCGCGCGCGGTTTGCGTACCAGCGGGGAGGGCCCGGGCGCGGCGAGCGTCACCATCACGCTCTCGGAAAATGTGCAGAGCTACGTCTGGGTCGCGCAAATCCAGCACGGCGACGACAGCTCTGTCCTCCTGCAATCCGTGCCGCGAGAGACGCCCGCCGCCACCGCGCCCGAATCGGAGAAAATTGTGATTCACAAGGAATTGCTCTGGAGCGGTCCCGCGCATGTCCTCGACGCAATCGAGCTACCGGCATCCGGCAGCACACCAGGGCGCTTGCTCTTGCTGGAACTTGATGGAGTCACAGCTGTCTTGACCGATTCGCAGGGTACATTTCACACCCAACTGCCTGTTGCGGTGCCTCATCTGCGCGACCCTTCGGGCGCCATCGAGTCGGTGGGGATTGCTCTTGAGATTTCCTTCTGGGATTCAGCTGCGGTAAGTGAAGTTTGCAGAATCTCGCTGGGCACTTCGACCGCACCGAACTGCATGAGCACATTCTTCGTAGGTGCTATTGTTGGCTCGGCACCGGCTCCGCCCAAGGGGTCTTTCGGGGATCAGCAATCGTTGATTCAATCCCCGTGCGACAGCGGACTCGTCTTTCTCGAACCCGGCAATGGCGACTACTCCCAGCTCGATTCGCTGCAGGCGTACGCGCCGTCAGGTCATGGCGGTGCCTTGAGCGCTCCAATCCAGTTCCCTGGTCCGATAATAAGTTTGCCATCAAGCTCAAACGGCATAACCTCTGCAGTCGCTCAAAACTTGCAGAATGGAAACTATGAGGTCTATCGCATCACGGCTGCGTGTGGGCAGTAGGGCGGCTGCGGTCCTCGCGGCGCTGATCTTCTGCGCCGCGTTCGCTCACGCATCCACGCGCCCGAAGTACGGCGGCACACTGCGCGTTGAACTTTCTGCGCGCGTCGCGACCCTCGATCCGCGCTTGCCCGCCGTGGCGGGGCAGCCGCCGGCGAGTCCAGCGGTAGAACTCGCGCAAGAACGCCTCGACGCGCTGCTCTTTGACCGGCTTACGCGCTTCAACGAGCGTGGCACTTTCGAAGGTGTCCTCGCGGCGAGTTGGAAATCAGAAGAGCAGGACAAACGCTGGCATTTCCAGTTGCGCCCGAACATCAAATTCAGCGACGGCACGCCGCTGACCGCCGACATCGCCGCCCAGGCGCTCGCCCCAATTCTCGGCGCGAATTTCCAAGTCAGCGGGAACGGGCTCGATCTAGTCATCGAGTCCGCGCAGCCGATGCCCGATCTACCGGAGCGTTTGGCCACCGGCCGCAATTTGATTTTTCACGTCGCAAGCGATGGCTCGCTCGTCGGCACCGGCCCGTTCACTCTCGATACGTGGAGTCCCGATGGCGCGCCCGGCCGTGCCATTTTCGTGGAGAACGCGAATTGCTGGATGGGTCGACCCTTTGTAGATCGCATTGAAGTCAGCCTGGGCGTCGAGCCGCAGCGCATCGAAGCCGATCTCGAATTCGGCCTCGCCGACGTCGCTGATCTTTCTCCTGCGGAATTGCGCCGCGCCGGTCAACGCGGCGCGCGAACGTGGTCCTCGAAGCCGGCAGAATTGCTGGCCCTCGTCTTCGATTCGCAGCGGCCCGCCGTGCAGGACCCGCGCCTCCGCCAAGCCGTCGCTCTCGCCGTGGATCGCAATACGCTCGCGAACGTCGTCCTGCAGCGCCAAGCCGTTGCCGCGGGTGGACTTCTCCCGCAATGGATCTCCGGTTACGCGTTTCTTTTCCCCACCGCGATGGACACAGGCGGCGCTCTTTCGCTGGTTCAGTCTATAAATTCTGCACGCGCCCCAGGATCATCCGCGCCCGCGCCGCTCATCTTGGTCTATGATGCAAGCGATGCCGAAGCGCGCGCAGTGGCCGAAAGAATCGCCGTGAATTTGCACGACGCCGGAATTGCGATGCAGGCGCAGCCTGCGAAGCCCGGGGCCGCGCCCGCTGACGTGCGTCTAGTGCGCGTGCGTATCGCTTCGCCCGAACCGCGCGCCGCGCTGTTGCAGACGCTCGACGCGCTCGGCATTTCCAATGCCCCCAGCCCCACCGGCAACAATCCCGGAGCGCTCTACTCCGCCGAGCGCGCCGCGCTTGCGGAAAATCGCGTGATTCCGCTGGTACACGAGATGGAGAGCTGCGGTTTGAGCGCGACCGTGCGCGATTGGATGCCGCTCGATTCCGGCGAGTGGCGGCTCGACGAGGTATGGCTCGCGCAGAACCCGGACTCTTCCCCCGCCGCCGCACCCGCCGCCGCGCCCCCGACTCCCGCCCCTGCGGGCGGCCGCCCATGAGTCTTCGCGTCAAACTCCTGCTGGTCTTCACGTTCACCGTGGCCGCGTCCGTGGGACTCGTCGCCTGGGGTGTTTCGCTCATGACGCAAAAAGCCTTCGAGCAATTCGACGAGCAACGCACGGGCGCCATCGTGGCGCAATTTCGCCGCGAGTTTCAGCAGCGCGGCACAGAAATTTCCGCGCGCGTCCGCGCGATCGCCGATGGCGAAGACACGCTCCGCATGGCGCTTGATCTCAGCCGTCCTGAAGGTGACGCCTCCGTTTACGTGAACGCCGCGCACAACCTCGCCGGTTCGTTTCAGCTCGATTTTCTCGATTTCGCCGCCGACGACGGCACGCTTGTCTCCTCCGCCGAATGGCCCGCGCGGTTCGGTTACAAGAACGATTGGGTCGCCACTGCGGAGGATTGGAACAGCCAGAGTGCGTTCCTAGGCCGCGTAGATCTGGCCGACGGCGTCGAACTCGGCCTGCTCTCCGTGCGCGTTGTTCCCGTCGGCGACAAAAAACTCTACGTCATTGGCGGCGAACGCCTCGACAAATCGTTTCTCAGCACGCTCGAACTTCCCGCGGGGATGCGCGTCCTGCTCTACAGCAATTTCGAGCCTGGCTTTTCGCCCCAGGCCCTTACGGACGCCTCCGGCCCCGTGATCGGCGGGGATCGCTTCGAATCGCTGATCGATAAGGAGCAGCAGCACCCCGGCAACGCCCAGCAAGTAATCACGTGGTCCGGCGAAGCTGCCAGCGCCGAAGAATTTACCGCGATCCCGTTGCAAGGACGCGCCGGGGATCTGCTCGGCGTCTTCCTCGTCGGCAGTTCGCGCCGCGAACTGGTGGCGCAACTCGCGTTCATCCGCTCGCTCGCCATCGTCGTCGGTGGCGCCGGCATATTGCTGGGGATGATTCTCAGCTGGTGGATCGCGGCGCGCGTCACTCGGCCGATCGTGCGTCTCGCGCGAGCGGCGGACGCCGTCGCCGCGGGCAACTGGGGCGCGCGCGTCCCCGTTCGCGGGCGCGATGAGGTCGGCCGCCTGGCCGACGCCTTCAACAAAATGACGCGCCAGCTCGCCGAGCAGCAGGAGCGGCTCGTGCAGTCCGAGCGCGTCGCGGCCTGGCGTGAATTGGCGCGCCGCCTCGCGCACGAACTGAAGAATCCGCTGTTCCCGCTGCAAATCACAGTGGAGAATTTGCAGCGCGCGCGCGAGCAGGGCGGGGAACAATTCGACGAAATTTTCTTCGAGTCCACCGCGGCGCTCAAGGCTGAACTCGAAAGTCTCAAGGCCATCGTCGGCCGGTTCAGCGACTTCGCGAAAATGCCCACGCCCGAATTCGAGCGCGTGGACCTG
>Ga0116217_10006355_pt1 | contig 10254 bp, 6 predicted proteins | sample Sb_taG_6_FD_89697 | JGI IMG/M metagenome (GOLD analysis project Ga0116217, IMG submission 89697) | Peat soil microbial communities from Weissenstadt, Germany - Sb_50d_4_PS metaG | ecosystem: Environmental > Terrestrial > Soil > Wetlands > Peat | place: Germany: Weissenstadt | collected 2010-09-21 | reverse complement strand
GGTAGGTCGCGGCGACCCCAGGGAGAGATGTCGGATGTCTGACAACGCACTACCGAGTGGACGACGCACGCCTTCGCGTATTCCTTCCCGCTGACGTGCAGCTCTGCTCGCCGAGGCCCGTGGGTAGCGGGCTGCCGCTCGTACCTGGAGCCTGGCCTGGCGGGCGCAGCTCGCGAACGCGGTCGGCCACGTCGGCGTGATCGCGGCCCTGCGGCGGATCACCGGCCGACGGGAGAGGGTCGACGAGATCGGCGAGATGTGAGCGATGCTGAATGGCGGCCTGAGGTCGGCGGTAGGCTTGAGGCGATATCGACCCTGGTGCACGATCCGCTTCCTCCCGAGTTCGAGGCGCTGCTCGAGCGGCGCCGTCGCCTCGGCCAGGATCTGTTCGATGAAGTGTGTGACGCTGTGCGCCACATGAGCCCGGCGCCTTCCGGCACACACGCGCGGATCGAGGCGCAACTGTTCGCAGAGCGACGAGACATGGCGGCGGGGTCGATGTCGCTCCGCTTGATGACAGCTTCCCCCAAGTCTGGTGGTCTGCCCGCGGACGGCAACATCTCAATCGTCCAGGTCGTCGACCAGCGGTTCCCGTGGATCTACAACGAAGACGGCGACATCGGGTTCAATTTCCACGCATACACCACCGGGATCGAGCGCGCCGTGCCCATCGCACCGTGCCTCCGGCCGCACGCCTGAAGCGCGGAAACGCTGAACACCGGATCCGACCAGACACCGCCACATCGCGTGCCTCCGGCCCAGTAGCGGGAACGTCCTGTCGGAGTGGGACAAAAAGACTTCGTCGGGCGCTCATGGGGTCGCAGCGGGCTTGTCCTTTCTATGCAGACGGACCACGGTGGGGGTTCCGCAAGGACGAGTGACGCCACCCATGTCCGATTGTGAGCTGCGTCATGACAACGATCGCTCTCATTCTCCGACGACGATCTCGCGAGCGAGCGCCTTGGCGACATTTCGCGTTCGTAGCGTCTACCGGCCCAGCGCTACCCCGGCGCGGGAGAGCAGCCACGCCGGCGTCAGACGATCGCGTGGCTCAGGCTGCCTGGAAGCAGGCGTCGGCAACGTGCACTGATGCTCCGGCGCCGCTGCGGCCTGTAGCCCAAACCCAAAAGGGGATTGGACCTTTCATGCGGTCGTTGACGGACCGACGATCGACTCGTTAGAAATCTCAACGTGCCGCTCCGACGAGGTCAGACCGATGCACGGCGTCTCAGGTTTGCTTGGCGAGATGAGTTTGTCTGGGAGCTGTGCGATGGCGACCGTGCGGTCGGCGAGGTCGATCTTGAGCGGGGTGTAGCGCGCAGCCCTGCTGGCGCCTGGCACATTGAGTCCGTCGGACGCGGTCTCGTCGCACGACCCGCCGACACCCAGAACGTGACCGCGGCGTACTACCCGCGGCGGATTCGGATGGGTGGGAGCATTGTGCTCTCGGAGGACGACTCATTCACGCTAGGGCGAAACCCACTTACTAACGTCTGGCGGATTCTCGACCGCGATCGCAACGAACTGCTCCGACTCGAATGGCGCAAGCCGATCGGGGCGGACCGGTTCGCCACCCCGATCGAGCTCTCGCTCGTCATCTCCTCGAAACCGAGTGACGACGTAGCAATGAGCGTGACGACGCTGCTTGCCGTGTACGTCGTCTTTACGCAGCCTGGCATTGGGCAGACAGCCCCGTCAGGCTAAGCAGCGGCCCAGACGCCCTGCGCAGGAGCCGTTGGGTTGATCGAGAAGGAGCAGCGACACCGTTGTGACTCCTTTAGGCGCAAGTAGCAGCACGCGACTATCGGCCCTGCCCTGCATCCGTTGCCGCGCGGGTATCGCGTCCCACCGCCGCCGGCCTCGCATCGCACGGAACCGCACACCAGGCTGGCGATCGCCTTTGCCTCCGGGACAGCTCGCGGGCGGGCGGGCGCAACGGCGACGACTCGCTGGGGCTGTGTTAGCAGCGCACGGGTGCTGGGTTGCGAGCACTTGGCGGATCCCGCGACGGACGCAGAATTCCGGTCGTGCCGGCTGGCCCCGTGCCGTGGGGCACGGCGGCGGTGCCTGAGGCGCGGGCTGCCGGTTCTAGGCACTGCCAATCCGGTGTGCGAGAGAGGAGCCCTACTCAGCCGGGGAGGGTTGGGCCGGCGGGAATCATGGGTGCTGGCCGCTCATGGACCGCGTGGATGATCTCGGTGTTGTCGATCCCGCGCAGGTACGCGGAGGTGATCCCGAGGTCGGCATGCCCGAGTTGGCGCTGTATGACCAGTAGTGGGATCCCCTCGCGGGACATCTCGACAGCGTGGGCGTGCCGGAGTTGGTGGGGTGCGAACCGGCGCCTGACTCCGGCGGCCAGCGCGGTCCGATGCAGTTGGGCGCGGATGCCGGCCGTCGAGCATGGCCGCCCGCGGGTCGGGCCGCGCAGAACGCAGAAGAGCGCGCCGACCGGCAGGGTCCGGCGCAGCTCGAGCCAGGGATCGAGCTGCTCCCACGCCCAGCGGTCCATCCCGACCTCCCGTCGGCGACCACCCTTTCCAGCGCGGACCAGCACTGCACCGCGCTGGCGGTCAAGATCGGTCTCAGCCAGCGCCAGCGCCTCGCTGATCCGCAGCCCGGCACGCCAGAGCACGATGATCAACCCGCGCAGCCTTATCGCCTCCGGTCCGTCCCCCGCGGCTCGCACCACCGCGATGATCTCCTCCACGGGTGGCGGGTCCGGCGGATAGCGAACTCCCTTGTTGCGCGGCACGCGGCCCTGGTGAAAGCCGGACAGGGTCGCCTGAGACCGGCGGCGCCCGGCACGATCCAGCAGTCCTACAGATTCCATGACGTCCTCCTCTGGACGACGGTCGAACCCCACGATCCTCCCGCGCCCCGACGGCCGCGCGCGTACGGACGGCTCGCACCGCCCGCTCCGCCAAATGCTTGCTACTCGGCACCGACTATGCGCTAACGAGACCCCACCGCGTGGTCGCCAAAGCGCCGGCCCGACGCGAGGACGCTTAGGGGTCAAAGCGATCGCGCAGAACCGAACCGCCGGAACCTCGAGATCGCCACAGATGGCGCCCGGGCCTCCCACCAGCGCACTGCTCAGTTGCACATGGACAACAGAACTGAGCCCGGGGGCGCGTGTCGAACCATGCCACGCAGGAGCCACCGCCCCGATGCGGCTGCTCAGCGACACGGTGGCTGAGGTCGACCTCGTCAGCATCCCTGCACCATGACCCGGGTCCCGTCGCCACGCGCCGCATGCCGGGCGGCGTCTGCGGTCGACCACAGGTAGACGACTGAGTCTACGTGTGCGTCGGGCACCCAGGCACAGCGCGAACCGCTCGGAACGCATGGCCAGGCCTCGACTCGCATCGCTGGCACCGGCCGATCGCGCGTCAGCGCGCGGGCGAGCTCGGAATGACCCAGATCACGGCCAGCGGGGGCACCGTGACCTCTGCCGAGTTTTCCTGGCCGTGCCACGGGATCGGCTGCGCGTAGATGCCGCCCGGATTGCCGACGTCCGACCCGCCATAGCGGGCGGAGTCGGTGTTGATCGTTTCGACCCAGTGGCCGGGGCGAGGGAGCCCGACGCGGTAGCGGGCGCGCGGAACCGCGGAGAGGTTGGCGGCGCACACGAGCAACCGCGTGCCATCGCGGGACCCGCGCGCGAAGGCAAACACGTTCGAGGCGGCGTCATTCGACTCGAGCCACCAGAAGCCGCCCGGCTCGTAATCTTGCTCATAGAGTGCCGGCTCCTCGCGCAGCATGTGGTTGAGGTCACGCACGAGCCGCTGCACACCAGCGTGCTCCGGCTGTTCGAGCAGGTGCCAGTCGATTGACCGTTGGTAGCTCCATTCCTGCTCCTGCGCCAGCTCACCCCCCATGAACAACAGCTTCTTGCCTGGGTGCGCCCACATGTACCCGTAGAGTGCGCGCAGGTTGGCGAGCTTCTGCCAGCGGTCTCCGGCCATCTGCTCATACAGTGAGCGCTTCCCGTGCACCACCTCGTCGTGTGAAAGCGGCAGGATGAAGTTTTCGGTGAACGCATAGAGCATGCTGAACGTGAGCTCGTGGTGGTGGTAGCTGCGGTAAATCGGATTGTGCTGGAAGTAGCCGAGCGTGTCGTGCATCCAGCCCATGTTCCACTTGAAGCCGAACCCGAGGCCGCCGGCGAACGTGGGACGTGACACGCCTCCCCACGCGGTCGACTCCTCGGCGACGGAGATCACGCCCGGCTCGCGCCGGTGGAGGATTTCGTTCGTCTCCTGGATGAACGAAATCGCCTCGAGGTCCTCTCGCCCGCCGTGCATGTTCGGAACCCACTCGCCCTCTGAGCGCGAGTAGTCGAGGTAGAGCATCGACGCCACCCCGTCCACCCGGATCCCGTCTACGTGGTACTCGCGCGGCCAAAAGAACGCACTCGATTCCAGGAAGTTCCGCACCTCGTGACGGCCATAGTTGAAGATCAGCGTGCCCCAGTCCGGATGTGATCCGCGGAGATGGTCGTGCTCATACAGTGAGGTCCCGTCGAAGCGGGCGAGCGCCCAGTCGTCGCGCGGGAAGTGCGCGGGCACCCAGTCGACGATCACGCCGATGTCCTGGGAGTGGAGGTGATCGACGAACTGCTTGAAGTCATCCGGGGCGCCGAACCGTGCGGTCGGCGCGAAGTAGCTCGTCACTTGGTAGCCCCACGAGCCCGAGAACGGATGCTCCATCACCGGCATGAGCTCCACGTGCGTGAAGCCGAGGTCGCTGACGTATTCGGCCAGCTCCTCCGCGAGCTCCAGGTAGCTCAGCGAGCGGTTCCCCTCGTCTGAGTTGAGTCGCCAGGAGCCGAGGTGGACTTCGTAGATCGACATCGGACGCTCGTGCGGCTGCGTCGCCCGGCGGCGCTCCATCCACTCCGCGTCCCGCCAGACGTGGCGCGAGCGGTGCACGATGGAATCAGTGCGCGGCATGAGCACCGTCCGGAACGCGAGGGGATCCGCCTTCATCAGGATGTCGCCGCCGTGGGTGAAGATCTCGAACTTGTACGCCGCCCCCTCCACCACGCCCGGAATGAAGATCTCCCAGATCCCCGATCCACTGAGCACGCGCATGGCGTGCAAACGTCCGTCCCACGAATTGAAGTCCCCCACCACGCTCACCGCGCGCGCGGCTGGCGCCCGCACCGCGAATGAGGTTCCGAGCGCACCGTCGATCTCGCGAACGTGGGCCCCCAGCCGCTCGTACAGGTCCTCGTGACGCCCCTCGCCGATCAGATGCAGATCGACGTCTCCGAGCGTCGGCGCGAACGCGTAGGGATCCCGCAACGTGAACACGTTGCCGTCCGGATAGCTCACCTCGAGCTCGTAGCGCAACGGCAGCCCGCCATCCGGCACGTGTCCCTCGAACAGCCCTGCCGGGTGACGCTGCTCGAGCACTACGGACTCCGCGCCGTCAGGTCGTGCGCGCACCTCGCGTGCCTCGGGTCTAAAGGCTCGGATCACGACACCATCGTCGGCCACGTGCGCGCCTAGCACGTGGTGTGGATCCCAATGCCGCCGCGCGACGACGAGCTCGATCTCGTCCTCAGCCACGGCTGGCTGGGTCATAGATCCGCTCGGTGTAGTCGTCGAGCATTCGCCCCGCGCAGAAGGCCGGGGCGAGCGTGCGGATCGAGGCGCGGACGCGCTCTACCCAAGCGCGCGGAACCCCGTCCGCGTCGCGGACGTAGAAGGCGGGCGCGACCTCGTGCTCGAACAGGTCGTACAACGCGCCGGCGTCACGGGCGTCCTGGGCGCTCGGGTCAGGGTCGACATCGCCTGACAGCGCCCAGCCGTTGGTGCCGTCGTACGCCTCTGCCCACCAGCCGTCCAGCACGCTCAGGTTTAGGCCGCCGTTGATCACGGCCTTCATCCCACTGGTACCGCTCGCCTCAAGCGGCGGGCGCGGGAGGTTGAGCCATAGATCGCAGCCGCGTACAAGCCGTGCCGCCATTGCGAGATCGTACTCATGCAGAAACACCACCTGCTCCGCGACCTCGGGCACGTCCTTGAAGCGATAGAGCTCTTGAACGACGCGCTTGGCTTCGTCATCGCTTGGGTGGGCCTTGCCGGCCAGTAGGAGCTGGATGCGGTACGGGCCGCCAAGCAATCCGAGCGCACGGGCGGGATCCTGTATCAGCAGTCGGATGCGCTTATAGGTGGCGTTACGACGCGCGAACCCGATCGTGAGCACTTCCGGGTCAAACGCGCGGGCGGCCGCCTCGATCTCGGGACGCGGCTGGCGCTCGGCGAGCCGATCGATCCCGCTCCGCTGCTTGACGAACTCCACCAACTCCGCGCGCTGGTCGCAGCGGGCCCTCCAGAGCTCGGTGTCCGGTACCTCGTCGAGGGTGGGCCACGTGCCGGCGTCGCTGGCGTGGCGCCACCAGTCCTCACCGAGGTGGCGGTCCAGCAACCGGCGCATCGGCGGGCCGATCCAGGTCGGCAGATGCGCACCGTTGGTGACATGGGTGATCGGCACCGCCTCGACGGGCCGCTCGGGCCACAGCACCCGCCACATCTCTCGTGCGACGCTTCCGTGGCGGCGGCTGACCGCGTTCGCTGCGCGGCTCATGCGCAGACTGAACTGGGTCACCCCGAACGGCTCGCCGTCATCTTCCGGGTGGTTCCGCCCCAGCCGCATGATCTCTTCCGGGTCGATGCCCAACTCCTCGATGACGCCCGCGAGCGTGCTTATCAGATCCTCACGCGAGTACGTCTCGTTGCCGGCCGCAACCGGTGTGTGGGTGGTGAACACCGTGCGCTCGCGGGCCGCCTCGAGGGCGGACTGGACCGGCGCTCCGCGTGCCGCCTCGCTGCGGGCCAGCTCGAGCGCCGCGAACGCCGCGTGCCCTTCGTTCAGGTGCACCAGCGACGGCTCGATTCCCAGGGCGGCGAGCGCGCGAACGCCCCCAACGCCGAGCAGCGCGTACTGCGACAGGCGGGTGATCGGGTCGGCCACGTAGAGCTGGGAGGTGATCCACCGCTCGAGCTGCCCGTTCTCGGCCCGATCGGCATCGAGCAGCAACAGCGGCACGCGCCCCACGGCCACGCACCAGATCTGTGCCGTCACCTCGCTGCCCCGGATTGGCACGGTAATCGTCAGCGGCTGCCCATCCGGTCCGGCCACGAGAGCCGCAGGCAACCGGTCTGGATCAAGATCGAGCCAGTACTCCTGCTGCCACCCCGTGACGTCGAGACGCTGGCGAAAGTACCCCTGCCGGTACAGAAGCCCCACGGCGACCAGCGGCAGCGCCCGATCCGACGCCTCCTTGAGCACGTCACCGGCCAGCGCGCCCAGTCCCCCCGAGTAGATCGGCAGCGACTGGTGCACGCCGTACTCGGCACAGAAGAACGCGATCGGCCGCTCGGACGGTACGGGTCCCGCGGGCGGGCGCTCCAGGTCTTCTGCGAACGCCTGCTCGAGCGCCGTGATGCGCTCGAGCAGAGAGCGATCGCCGGCCGTGCGCGCGAGCGTCTCAGCCGACACCTCTTGAAGTAAGCGCACGGGATTCTCGCCGCACCGCTCCCAGCGGCGCACGTCGATCGACCGAAACACGTCGTTGCCGTCCGGGTACCAGCACCAGCGATAGTTGTAGGCGATCCGGGCCAGCGGCCCGAGTGCGTCCGGGAGCCGCGCGGCAAGATCGGCTGCGCGATGCGCGATGTCCGCCTCGGCGACCCTACGCGACGGCATGAGCGGCGTGCAGCACCTGGTCGAGACGGGCAGCGGCCTCGTCGAGATCGTGGTGGCAGCGCGGCACCCGCGCCTCCCCCCAGAAGAGGTTGCAGCTGGTCTCCGCGCGCAGCATCCGCCACCGTGCCTGTTCCAGGAGCCCGGCGGCCCACCCGTCATTGCCAATCGCACTGCTCGCGGCCCGCACCGTCTCGCTGAGCTCCGAGACCCTCGCGAGGGCGTCGCGTTGCGCCGCCGAGCCGGTCCATTGGACGAACCCCGTGCCGTGATGGTCACCCGTATTCCACGCGCCCGGCTCCACCGTCACCCAGCCGTGAGCACCGTGGCAGTCGAGGTAGTCGTTGATGAAGGCGGGGCGGATGCCGCCGGATCGCCCCGCCCGCACACGGTCTAGAAGATCGTCGTAGAAGCTGCTCCAGAAGTTGGAGCCGTCGGTCGTGTTACGAAACCAGCCCCCGTTGTCGCCATCCGTAGCCGTCGTGACCAGCGGCGGGAAGTCGCAGCGCTGGGTCCGTGCGCGCACCTCCTCGATGAACCAATCGGCGTCCATTCCTGACTCCTGCGCGTTTGAGAGATCGCGGTCGCGAACCACCACGACCAATTCGGTCTCGGCGAACCGTGCGCGGTGCGGGCGATAGCGGAGCTCCTCCCAGCTCATCGGGGTGAGCGGCCGCACGTGCTCGCTGTCGACGATCACCCACTCGTAGCCCTGGCGCGCGATCGCCGGTACGAGATCCATGCAGAACCCGAGCTCGGGCGGCCAGAAGCCGCGGAACCGGTCACGCGAGAACAGGTGGCGGCCGAGGCCCAGCCAGCGGTCGAGCTGCTCGTCACGGTCCGGCGCCGGGATCAGCGGCAGCACCGGGTGGTAGTAACCGGTGCCGAGCACCTCGATCGTTCGGGTGTTCTGCAGGTGCCACAAGAGCGAGCCGCAGTCGACGATCCCGTACACGCGGGCCTGGAAGCGGGGGTCCGCAAGCGTCTCGAGCAGGGTGCCGGACAGCGACAGGTGCACGCGCCCGACATCCTCGTGCTCCCACAACGAGCGAGGGATCCGGTCAAGCGCCCAGAGGATCTCCTCGGCCTCCCACGCGTTGCGGTCGAGAAGCTCAGAGAGGTTGCCCGCGGGCTGGTGCAGGTTGAGCACGAGCCCGAAGTCGATCGAGTCCATCTGGGTCCCTTTCGTCAGACATCATGGGTGACGATCTCGGTCGTCCGCCGCGCGAGCTCAACGCCGTAATCGGTCCACTCGCCTCGCCCCCAGTAGCGGAAGTCGCTGCCCTCGGCGGTCAGCAGGTGAAACAAGGCGTTGCGGTAGGCGTCGTCAGTCGGCGGGACGCTGCGCTCGAGCACGCGCTGTTCAAACAAGGCGCTCGCGCGTTCCATTGGTCTGAGCAGCGAGTCGTAGCCCCGGACCCAGGAGATGTCGTTGGTCCAGCTTCCGCCCTCCATGTGAAAGCGGTCGTCCTCCCGTCGGAGCTCCTCAATCACGCCGACAAGCCGCTCGGGCCCGTCGCCAGGGCTCATCCTCTCCCAGATGCGACCCTGGAACAGCGGCTGGATGACGGGCAGGTCATCCTCGCTCACCCCGGTGGCAAACAGCCGCTCCAGGTACTCGGTGCCGTTGAGCATCGGGGTGGTGGACCACGACGATTCCCGCACCACCTCGAAATACTTGGGCGCGAACTCGTTCATCATCACGCCGCCGTTCTCGCCGTCGGCGATCTGGGTGACCAGCGGCGGGACGCTCCGGCCGGCAAGCTCAGAGCGTCCGAGCCCGCGCGCCTCGTAATAGGGCTGCATCTGCCCGACCAGCTTGGTGTCGCTGCCCTGCGTCTTGACGAGCGCGACGATGCTCGCGCTCTCACCGCGCGAATTCGTGCACACCAGACGGTTGGGCACGTGGAGGTGCTGTACCGCGCGCCCGTCGAGCTCCTCGACCGTGTGCTCTTGCACGAGCACCCAGCGGTAGCCGCAGTCCCTGAGCGTTCGGACGAACTCGTAGGCGACGTCGGGATGGTTGGGCAGGGCCATCTCCGACGGCGAGAAGCCCCGCACACGGCCCAGCGCCTCCAGCCCGAACATCGCGGCGAAGTACTGCTGCCACGCCCTCACGTGCAAGCGGTAGTCCTGGACCGGGGTCGATGGCGCGACCGCGTGCCCCCACGGACACCCCAGCCACTCCACGGCGTCGCGGTAGCGCGGCTGAACGGTGATCGACCGCAGCGCGTCGATCACGTCGTCCGCGCCCATCTCGCGCAGTCCGTACAGCAGCGTGCCCGAGTACTCCAGCATCACCCGCGGCTCGGCACCCTCGTCGATCAACTGGGGGATGAACTCGCCCATCCGCCTGTAGCACCAGCGGAAAACGGGTGCGTTGTGGCCATCGCCGATATCGGGGTGCTCGGCCATATACCGAAGGTTGCTGATCAGCGCAGCCGTCCGTAGGTCCTCTCCGCCGGCCGGGATCAGCGGCTGGTGCATGTGCAACGCGATCGCGAATGCGCTCTGGATTCCGGCGAACGGATCCCCGGAATC
>Ga0116217_10006354_pt1 | contig 10257 bp, 11 predicted proteins | sample Sb_taG_6_FD_89697 | JGI IMG/M metagenome (GOLD analysis project Ga0116217, IMG submission 89697) | Peat soil microbial communities from Weissenstadt, Germany - Sb_50d_4_PS metaG | ecosystem: Environmental > Terrestrial > Soil > Wetlands > Peat | place: Germany: Weissenstadt | collected 2010-09-21 | reverse complement strand
GTCGGGGGAGATCAGCCCGAGCACCATGTCGATCGTCGTCGACTTGCCGGCGCCGTTCGGCCCCAGCAGCGCGACGGTCTCGCCCCGCTCGATCGATACGTCGATGCCGCGAACCGCGTGAACCACGGTCCCGGCGTTCCGGTAGGTCTTGGCGGCGCCGCGGAGTTCGACGCCGATCGGGTTGTCGATTTTCATACCCGGCAAGATGCCTCGGCTTCGCCGGGATCGCATCGGCCGAGTCGCCAGTCAGATCGCCGGTCAGGCCTCCACGCGTTCGCCGAGGTCGACGCCAGCAAGCTCCGCGCGGGACGCGATCCCGAGCTTCGCGAAGACTTTGCGGAGATGGTAATCGATCGTGCGTGGGCTCAGAAACAGCTGTGCACCGATCTCGGGGTTCGTGAGACCTCCGGCCGCGAGGCCGGCGATATGCAGCTCCTGCGGAGCAACTCTGTCCGGGCGCGATCAAACGGCGACAGGGCATCGGCCAGCCGCAAGCTGTCCTCGTAGTGGAGCGCCGCGCCGGCCTCGTCGATGAGCGCCCGGCAACGCGCGAGCAACGCCCGGCGCGTCGGGTGCGGGAACCGCTCGACCCAGCTCTCGAACGGTGCGTACTCGTCCGTCACCTCGTCGAGTCGCTGAGCGCGCATCGCCGCCTCGACGGCGTCCGGCACAGCCCGAACCGCGACCGGGTTCGACTGCGGCCGCACGGTGTGGATCGGGATGAGCAGCCGCTCGAGCGCCTCGGACGGCCTGCCGAGCCCGAGTTCAAGCAACCCTTCGGCGTACGCGACGTTGGCGGTGATTCTCGTCGGGCCACTCGACGCCACCAGCGCCTGCTGCTCGTCGTTGCGTTCGTGCACCAAATCCTCGGCGCCGCGCAGTGCATCGATGATCGAGAGATACGAGACGTTCAGGCTCGCGATCCATGGCTGTCTGTCCGATGTCGAGCGCCAGGCTGCGGCCCTCCTCGGCCGCGGAGTAGACGAGATCGAACCGGCCGAGGCCCAGGAGCTGCGAAGCCTGCGCCTGGAGGGCGTAGGGCAGCGTGGACACGAGCGCATGCTCGCGGGCGATGCGAACCGCCCGGTTGGCGTACGTGAGGCCGTCGCCCGCTGTACCCGCGCGGCCGGCGATAACCGACGCCCAGATCAGGCAACGCGCGTCGTCCAGAAGCGCGGCAAGCTCGGTCGCGTCGCCGGCCAACCGTTCCGCCGTCCTGAAGTCACCCTCGATCTCGGCTGCACCCGCGGTCAGCAGGATCACGATGAACCGGTCGACGTCGGTCGCCGGCGGGAACTCCGAGGCACGCCGGCACATCGCGGCCAGCCGGTCGGCGTCGCCGATGTACGTGGCCATCAGACACGCCTCGAGCAACATCTCGAGACTCACCGACGGGTCCTCGCTCAGCGCGATCGCCTCGAGTACCGTCCTCACGGCGTCGGGGAGCAACCCGGCGTTCCCGTCGATGACGCCCCGCAGTCCGAGCAGGTGCGGCCGATCGGCGCGGTCGGCGATCGGGAGCGACCGGTTCACCAGATCGCTCGCGCGATCCGCCTGTCCGGCTACGTAGGCGGCTCGTGCCGCCCCGGCAAGTCGCCTGCCCCGCGCCGATTCGGTCTCACTCAAGCTTGCCGCCCGTTCGAGCGCCGTCGCCGCTGACGCATGACCGCCCCGCACCCGCGACCGCTCCGCGGCCGCCTCGAGCCCATCGGCGATCTCCTCGTCCGCGGCGAGCGTTGCCACCGACAGGTGCCAGAGCCGCCGGTCGGCGTGCTCATCCGTCCGGCACGCCTCGGCCAGCGCGCCGTGCGCCCGCCGGAGCTCGGCTGAGGTAGCGGACTCGTACGCCGCCGACCGGATCAGCGGATGACGGAACGTCAGCTTCAGGCCATCGGTCTCGATCAGCCCCGCGCGCTCCGCCGAGTCGAGCGCATCCTCGGGCAGATCGAGCGCGCACGCGGCGGGAAGGATCACCGCGAGCTCGCCGGCGTCATCCGCTGCGGCCAGCAACAGCGCCGACCGAGCAGCCCGGGGCAGCCGCTCGATCTGCTGCCGGAACGCCAGTTGCAGCCGCGAGCTGAGCGGGATCGCGTCGGGCATCCTGGTCCGGCCGCTCAACTGGGAATCGGACAGGCAGGCAGGGAGCTCGATCAGCGCCAGCGGATTGCCGGCCGCATCGGAGAGAAGCCGCTCGCGCGCCGACGGCGCCAGCTCCCGCTGGCCGCGATCGAGCAGTTCGACGGCCGCGGCGGGGTCGAGGCCGGCGAGGACCAGCTCGTCGAGGCCGGGGGCGTCGAAGCGGCGACGCTCGCCCTCGCGCGCCGCGAACAGGATCGCCACTCCCTCGGCGCCGAGTCGCCGCGCGGTGAACACGAGTGAGCCTGCCGACGGCACATCGAGCCACTGAGCGTCGTCGGCGAGGCACAGAACGGGACGGTCCTCGGCTGCCGCCGCGAGCAGCGAAAGTACGCCCGCCGAGATCAGGAAGCGATCCGCGCCGCAGACCGGCGCCAGTCCGAGCGCGGCCGCCACCGCCGCCCGCTGTGGTTCGGGCAGACGCGGGAGCAGCCCGACGATCGGGCGCACGAGGCTGTGCAGCCCCGAGTAGTCGAGGTCGGATTCGGCTTCGACGCCCGTGACCGTGAGCACGATCATCTCGCGGGCCTCCTCAGCGGCGTACCGCAGCAGCGCGGTCTTGCCCATGCCGGCCTCGGCGCGGATCACGAGCGAGCCGCTCTCGCGGAGGCGCGTTCGAGCAGCCGGTCGATCACCGCCCGCTCGCGTCCACGACCGACGAGCCCTGCCACCCGTCTGTCCAGCTCAGAACTGCCCATCATCGAGAATCACCTGCCTCCGCCTGGCAGGAAGCCTAACGAATCACCGCTTATTCCTGGGGCCTCGGATGGTCTCAACCCCACAGCAGGCGACCCGACTGGCGGGCTCGCCGACGCGACCGGCTAACGCCGGTGGGAACGTCACCGCATGCTTTCGCTCTCACTCTCTCATATCGAAATGGCAAGGACGCTTCATGCCGATCGCCTCCGCGAAGCCGAGCGGTTCGCGCGCCCTCCACTCGCCTCGAGGGAGCCGGCTCGCTGGCCCCATCCGGTCCGGCTCCCGGGCCGAGGGCGCGAGCCATGAGCGCCCGGGTCCCCGCGCACGTGGTCGACCGGCTGATCGAGCTGTACTGCGAGTGGCGGTCTGTCTGCTGGGAGGTTCGCTCGGCCTACGAACAGTTCACGGCGGCGACGGCGGACGACCGTGCGCTTGCCTACGCCGCGTATCGGGCGGCACTCGACCGTGAGGAATCGGCTGCCGACGCCTACGCTGAGCAGACGACGCGGGTCGCGTCTCTGACTGGTCACGCCGAAAAATGGCGTGGCACGGTCGAGCCGCATGGACGACAAGGAGGGTCTGCCGCTCCCACGCGTGGTGGCTAAGCCGTGGGGGTCACGGTTGGCGAACCCGACCGCTGAGCCGAGCAAATAGCGCTGCCACGTGCGCGGCGTTCGGGATCGAGCTAGTCGTGCGTGATCGCGAGCGCGGCGTCGACTGCCGTTCGGTCCATCCCGTCTATGTGGAGCAGCTTCTCGCGGGATCTTGCCCCGCGAACTATTGCCACCCTCGAAGGTGCGATACCCAGCCGCTTGGCCACGAGGCGACACAGCGCCTTGTTCGCGCGCCCCTCGTGCGCCGGGGCTGTCACTCGAGCGACCAGCCAGCCGTCGTCCGTGTGGAGCAGCTCCTCACGGCGCGCGCCGGCTCGTACACGAACTCGAACCTCAGTACCGGCCACGACAGGCATCATCCCGGACGCCGCCGCGTTCCAATCGCACCGGCAGTCTCGGCCCCGCCGAGGTGATGCCGCACACAGTCGCCGTCGCGCACGACTGAGCGGAGCGCATCGCGGCCGCGTGTCACCCGCGCAACGCCCGGAGCGCGTTGAGGATCACGGCCAGGTCGACCGTCTCCTGGAAGAGCGCGCCGGCGATCGGCGGCAGGTAGCCGAGTGCCGCCACGCCCATCGCCGCGATGCTGAGTCCCATGCCGGCCAGGACCCTCTGGCGGGCGATGTGAAGGGCCTGCCGGCCAGTGTGGATCGCGTAGGCGACGCGGTCGACACGGTCGACCGTGATGACTGCGTCGGCGGTCTCGGAGGAAACGGTGGCGCCGGCGGCGCCCATCGCGATTCCGAGGTCGGCTATGGCGAGCGCCGGGGCGGACCCCCTCCGCCCGTAGCCGATCGACGATCCTCTCGGCATCCGGGCGAAGCTCATCGGCCATCACGATTACTGCGGCGACGTGGCCGTCGATTGCCACCACGACGTGCGCCTCTCCGGAACCGCGGGTCGTGGTCGATGCCGTCGAGACGATCTCCGTCTCGGGCACCCCGCTCGTGCGCGCGAATGAGCGGCTTCCGGCCGCCACGCGGTGGCCGTTCACCCGGCCCTCGATTCCCTGTCCCGGCTCTTGTGTACCTCGGCAGGCATCGTCAGTTCGAGGTCCGCCTCCTTGGCGGCACCCACCAGCGTCGCCGAGGACGTGCGCGGCAAGCCGGTCGACGGACACGGCGGCGTCGACGGTCGCCATATGCCTCGTCTTCACGAGCCGTCCCCGGGCCCGGTCCCACGCAACTCCGTCGTAACGCGTTCCCGCCCGGCCGGTAGGCAGGGACGCGACCGCGCTGTCTAGGTGACACGTCGATCCGCGTCAGCGGGCCACGATGGTGAAGAAATCGCGGCTGTAGGGTGCGAGGAATTGTCCGGGCACTCCTGGCTGGCCCGGGACGATCGGCACTGGGGCCAGCGGGCCATTACCGCCGCGGTGGCCGTAGAGGTAGGCCGCGACCCACTCCGGGTTGATGTCGAGCTCGACGGCGCGCACGACTTTCGCTCCCAGCAGGGCATCGGCGAGATCCTGGACGGTCAGGTTCTCTCCGCCGGCCCAGACGAGATGACCGTCGGCGGTGATCCCCAGCGCCGACCGCGCGGGCGCGATCACGCCATGGAGCGTTGCCCCCCAGCACAGCAGGCATCCGAGGTTGGCGGCCGGGCGGCCGCCGTCGATCAGCAGGTGCAGGTTCTGGCGAACCGAGACGACTGGCCCGCCAGGCGCGGGAACGCCCTGGTGCCAACTGCCGATGTCGGTCAACCCGTCCGCGTACGTGACGATCGATCCGAGCCCGTCGCTCAGTGGTGAGCCGACCCGGCCGTAGGACTGAAAGCCGCCTGCGCCGACGTCCAGCTTAAACCCGCCGTTGAAGGCAGCCACAAGCTGTCGTCGCTCGGTCCCGGCGATCACAGGCCCGAAGCGCCAGCCAGTCGAGCCCGCGTCGACCGTCCCGGAATGGAGCCTCAGTCCAACCAGACGCTGGTCGAACGCCAGCAGGGCCACGTTTGTGTGTCGGGCGATCCAAACCGCCGCCTGTCCTCGTACAGTGACGGTGGGAACAAAGCCGCTTTTCGTGGAGCCCACTGCGGCGGGGAGCAGGCGGGGATAGGACGGCGCGGGCACGACCGGTCGTCGATTCCTGACTGCGACCGTGTGAAGGTGGGTCGTGGTCGACGGGACAACGCGCCGGCTCTGCGCGACCGTGGTGGTGGTGCTCCCGCCCCCGCACCCAGCGATGCTGCCGATCGCTACTGCGCAAAGCGCGAGCGGCGTCAAATGCCTCCTCATCGGTCCTCCCGCTCGAGCAGGAGCGCAAGCGTCGGGCACGCGTCGGCCGCATGCCGGGCGTGCGCGACAAGCTCCGGTGGCAGTGGCGAGCCGTCGAGGATCGGGTAGCCCCATTCGTCGAGCGTCACGCGCTCGGGAAGTAGCTCGGCGCACATGCCGTGCGCCTCACATTGGATTGGATTCAGTGCGATTCGCATCGCTCGGCTACGCCATCGCTAGCGGGACCGGAAGGACCGCTGGCGCCGAGCAGTCCTGGCAGGGGCCGTGCCGGAGGTGATCCTCGAAGTCATCGGCGAAGACCCGCAGCGCGCTGGCGACGAATCGGGTCGCGCCGTCGGGGAACTGGCAGGCGCCGCGGCCGGCGAGCGAGTTGCTCCAGCGTTCCAGATTCGGTCTCGCCGCGGGAGGTGCAGTTCCGCTCGCGATCTGCCTCATCGTGGCCGCGATGGCGGCGAGACCGTTGACGCACGGCCCGCACTGGCCGGCGGACTCGGCGGCGAAATACTCGGCGACACGGGAGATCTCAGCCACCGGACAGACGGAGCGGCCAAGCGCGACGATCGCGCCGGCACCCAGCCCTACCCCGTGCTCGGCGAGCTGGGTCGGGGAAAGCCGGAGTTGAGGGATCGCGCGCGCCGGAAGCCAGGAGCCGAAGTAACCGCCGATCAGCACCGCGGCAAGCTTCTCGGTCTGGCCCGCGCTGGCGAGGAGGTCCGCCAGCGGCGCGCCGTGCTCGATCTCAAAGACGCCCAGGGACGCGACCGCGCCCGATAGCGTGACGAGTGTCGATCCGGGGTCGGCCGCGGTCCCGGCCTGGCGATACCAGCTGGCGCCATGGCGGACGATCAGTGCTAGGTGCGCGAGCGTCTCGACGTTCTGGACGAGCGTCGGTCGCCGACGCACGCCGCATTCGAATGGTCGCGCCCGGAACGCGGGCTTTGGCTCCCCGCCGGAAAGAGAGTTGACCAGAGCGGACTCTTGACCGGACACGAAGCCGCCGTCGACGGCACGTAACTCGTATCGGGGCTCCTCGCCGGGCCGCGAACGCCGGCGCTCGTCCACCGCTCGCCGGAGGCTGCGCGCGATCACCTCGTCGGTCTCGGCGAACGCGATGATCGCCGTATCTGCGCCCACCGCCCGGGCGGCCACGGCAGCGCCGTCGAGCACGAGATGCGGCAGCTCGGTAAGCAAGAGCCGGTCCTTTCCACTGGCCGGCTCGCCCTCGGTTCCGTTGCCGACCAGGACGGTCGGCCCGCGACGCGCAGCCACTGCGCGCATCTTCCTGGCCACGGGGAAGGCCGCGCCGCCTCGTCCCCGCAGACCCGATCGTTCGATCTCTTCGATCAGGCGATCGGGCGCCCAGCGACCGAGCTCCGGCAGCGCTGCTGCGGCCTCAAGATGCGACCGCAGATCGCCGTTCGAGACCTCGTCCACTCCGGCAAGGAGGCGGGGCAGGAGGCTCATCCCGACCCTCGCGGGGCCACCGTCACCGTGCCCGCGGCGGTGCCCGGACCCGGATCGATGCGCAGGTGGACGACGAGCGAGAGCGTGGAGCCGACCCCGTCGGCGACGGTCGCTGCGATGTTCGTGCCCTCAAGCGCGGTCACGTGGCCGTCGTATCGGTCGGGGTTGGATGAGGACCCGAGCGTCACTCGGCTGGAGGTCATCTGTACCCCGCTGCCACCAACCGGCGGACCCTCGATCCGGATGTCCAGCCTCCCGCGCGCATGTCCCGGCATCGCCAGCGCGACGTCGACCCGTATCAGCCCGCTGGCAAGCCGCACCTGCGTGACCCGACCGACCGTCGACGCGGTGAACGAGCTCGGACTCGTCCTCTGACTCGATGCCGCCGTACCCGAACTGGCCGAGGAGCTCGCGCCGCGCGCCGCGCGCGAGCCTGATCTCGAGTGTGCTGCCGCCAGGACCGACGCCGGTGTGCCCGCCCGCTTAGCCCATCCCGCCGCGAGCGGTCCACTGGGCAGCCACGCAAGCAGCCCGAGCGGGACGAGCGCTGCCGCGGCGACGGCGGACAGGCGCGCCCCCAGGTGCCGCGGCCAGCCCGCGCTGACCCGCAGCATCACGGCGGCCAGCATGACCGCCATGCAGCCCGCGGCCAGCGCGAGCATCCAGTGCGTGCGGGTGTCGCTACCGGTGCCGAGGCCGTGCACCAGCGCCACCGGCCAGCTGGCGTAGGCGAGCCAGTGCGTGGTCCGCCACGCGCGGTACCCGATCCGCCGCCGAAGCAGGCTCGTGATGACGATCGCCATCAGCAGGTCGAACGCGACGGCCCCGAGCCCGAGCCACAGCGGCCGATACGTCGACCCGAACGGGACCACGACGTCGAGCAGCGTGATCGGCGCGAAGCCGTCGAGCAGCGTCGTCAGGACGTGGACCGCGACGAAGCTGACGGCCAGCAGCGACGCGCCCCGATGGACCGAGTCGAGCACGAAGCGGGGCGTCTCCCCGATCCGCGTCCGGCGGACATTGGCGATCCCGAGCGCGACGGCCAGCGTCAGCAGCACGAGCGAGATCGCTCCCGTTCCACGCGTGATGAACCAGAGCGGGCTGGGGCTCGAAACGGCGAGGACCATTTAGCGAGACTCCGCTCAGGAGCCGCCGGAGACGATGGGTGCCGGGCTCGGTGTTTGAGCAGCGGAAGCCGGCGGCGTCGAGGGCGCCTGCAATGGAGCGCCGTTGTTCTCCTCGCCGGAGCCGGGCGTGGGGACAGCCCCTGTCACGGTCGGCGTCGCTGACCGTAACACGGGCGCCGATCGCTCGTGGAACGCGTGAGCCGTGACCGCGCTCAGGCCTCCGGCGAGAATCACAGCGCCTGAGATCATCCAGCGATTCGCCCGCGCGGCGAGCGCCAGGCCCGCTTCGCGCGCGCTCACGCGCCGCAACTCGGCCGTCGCCGCCCGTCGAGAACGTGCGTGGTGGTAGCTCATCGCTAGCGATTGTCAGAGCCCCGGCGAAGTCTTGGCTAAGACAGGTGTGAGATTGCATTCACCACCCGCTAACCGCGCCGCAACCACCGGCGGCGCGAGCGCTTTTGCGAACCTAAGCCCTACCTCCGTGGCTACAAGGCGACCGCCGCCTCGTGGCCACGCGCGACTTCACGACCCAGGGCTTACTTGGATGAACGCAATCGGAATGCGAAGTGCTGACTGTCGCGATCTCTATCGCGACAGTTCTTGGGCCGATGGATTACCCACGCTGTCGAGCCGGTATCCAAGCGACCGTACGGTCTTGATCGGTGCCGGCCGCTCGTCGGTACCGAGCTTGCGACGGAGGTAACCGATATACACGTCGACGATGTTTGTGCCCGGGTCGTGTGTGTACCCCCAGACGACGCGCAAGATTCGCTCTCTGGTCAGAGTTCTGCCCGGGTTCCGCATCAGGTACAGAAGCAGTTCGAACTCGGTATTCGAGAGTCTCACCGGGCGGCCCCCGCTCAGCACGTGCCGGGTGAGCAGGCTGATCTCTAGCCCTGCGACTCTGATCTCGGTCGGCGGCGCCTGCCGGGCCGAGCGCAGCTGGGCCCGTATCCTGGCCTCGAGCTCGGCCAGCATGAACGGCTTGACCAGATAATCGGCCGCTCCCGCATTGAGCCCCTCGACGCGATCCTCGAGCTGGCAGCGCGCAGTCAGCACAATCACCGGCAGGCCGGGACGTCGTTCCACCAGCTCACTCAGCACCTCCAGCCCGGGGCGGCCCGGAAGCATGAGATCGAGAAGGACGAGCGACACCCGGTCGCCCAGAGCGCACTCGAGACCACTGTCCCCGTCAAGGGCACAGCTCACCTGGAAGCCTCGAGCGCCCAGGCCGCGTTTGACGAAATCGCTGATTCCGGGCTCGTCCTCAATCAACACGACCTCAGTCACTGCTGGCGTCACCGTCAGGGGCTTCACAGCGGAAGCCTCCGGTAGACGGGACCGGGGAGATGTCGGAGCACGGCAAACACGTAGCGGAGCGCGGCGGGTACCCAGACGGTGCGCCTGCGGCCATCCAGCGCCGCGGCCGCGGCATCGGCGACCACTTGCGGGGTAGTGCTGAGCGGCGCGGGTTTGAGCCCGGCGGTCATCCGGGTGCCGACAAAGCCGGGCCTGATCACGAGCACCCGGACGCTCGTCCCGGCGACCGCGTCGGCCAGTCCCTGGGCCAGGGAGTCGAGACCGGCTTTCGCGGCGCCATAAATGGCGTTTGAGGCGCGCGCACGCTCGGCGGCGACACTCGAGAGCACCACGACGGTGCCGTGGCCCTGCTTGCGCAGCGCCCGCACCGTGTGCCAAAGCAGCGAGCCACAGCCCAGAAAGTTCGTGCGGAGGACCTGCGTGACCTCGTTGGGATCGGCGTCGAGGCCAGACTGTGCGCCGAGAACACCGACGGAGAGGATTACCAGATCTACCTGTTCGAGTCGGTCAAACGCGCAGGCGATCGCGTCGGCGTGCGTTTCGACTTCGTCGGCGTCCAGCCCGTCGAACTCGCCGGTGGCGCGGCCGGTCGACTTGAGCTCGTCGACCACCGCCGCCATCCGTTTGTAGTCACGTCCGAGCAGCAGCGCCTCGACTTGACTGTCCT
>Ga0116217_10006352_pt1 | contig 10261 bp, 7 predicted proteins | sample Sb_taG_6_FD_89697 | JGI IMG/M metagenome (GOLD analysis project Ga0116217, IMG submission 89697) | Peat soil microbial communities from Weissenstadt, Germany - Sb_50d_4_PS metaG | ecosystem: Environmental > Terrestrial > Soil > Wetlands > Peat | place: Germany: Weissenstadt | collected 2010-09-21 | reverse complement strand
GCCAGCGCGTAGCCCAGCTCGCCGCCCTCGTGGATCGTGCCCGGCACGATCGGCGCGATGTGGCTGGGAAAGCCGCCCGGCCAGGAGAAGAGGCGCACGAGCCGCGCCAGGCCCTCGCGGTCGCGGCTCATCTCGGGCTTGACATCTTCCAGGCAGCCGTCGATCCAGAGGTTGGCGAGGTTCGCCGGCGCACCGTGGCCGGGACCGGTCACCAGCAGCATGCTCGCGTCGGTGTCGAGGATCAGGCGGTTCAGGCCCGCGTACATGAGGTTGATCCCCGGCACCGTCCCCCAGTGGCCGAGCAGGCGGTGCTTGACGTGCTCGGGCTTCAGCGGTTCCTCCAGCATGTGGTTGTCCTGGAGATAGATCATCGCCACCGCGATGTAGTTGGCCGCGCGCCTGTAGAACGCGAGCTTCTCCGAGGTGGGCGACAGAGCTTGGGTAGACAAACTTTCCCCCTGTTTTGGGCTGGGCTTTGCGAGCGGCAGGGACTATACCGATGAAGCCGCGGACAGTACCGCGGAAACGGGGTCTGGCAGGTCTGGCATCGGATCGCCCGGTGAAGGCGGTCGCGTCTGGTGCGCGGAATACCCTTACTAGCAAGCATCATCCGCCTCGCAAAGGACACCACTATGGGCATCAAAGCAGCCGCGCCACGCGTCACGGTTTCGGGGACGTTCAGGCGAGCCATGAGCGACGTCCAGGAGGCTGTCCAGGCACTCAGCGACGCTGGTGCGGTCGTGCTCTCCCCGGCCGACCCGAGGATCGTCGACCGGTTCGGAGACTTTGTGTTCGTCGCAAGCGACATCGTCCGCCACCTGCGCATCGTGCAGGCACGGCACCTGGCTGCGATTGCCGCCTCGGACCTCGTATGGCTGATCGCGCCCGACGGTTACATCGGCCAGTCCGCCGCGATGGAGATCGGCTTCGCCGCTGCCCGCGGGGTGCCCGTGTACAGCGCTCAGGTGCCAAGTGACCTGACGCTGCGTCAGTGGGTCCGCACCGTTTCCGGGGTCGCCGAGGCGCTGGCAAGGACCAGTGCCGAGGAGCGGCAAGCACCAGGGCTCCCGGCACTGCTGCTGGACCCGGCAAGCGCGCTTCAGGCATCGCATGATGACCTCGTGATCGCCCAGCGTGGACTCCTCGGTGCGCCGACACCGCGGGCAAGCGAGGATGCCCGCTTGGCGTTAGGCCGCGTACGCAGTCGCCTGCTGCTGCCATAAGGTCGGCGCGATGCACGACCCTCAAACCGAGGACGCACTGCGCGAGTTCGAGCAGCTCGCCCAACTCAGGGGCGAGCTGCAGCAGATCCTCAAAGGAGGCGTCGCTTCTCTGGAACCGTTCTACTTGTCCGGCAGTGGGGGCTTCGCGCACCGTCTGCGGCCCACGGGCACGACCCGGTCCACCACCCATTGGTCGAAGTCCAGCACGGCGACCTGCCTGGCGTTCCTGCGAGCCACGGGCCTGCTGGCTGAAGGGCCATGGTCACAGAAGACCCCGGCTCTCACGAGGAGCATCGTCTCCTCGGAATGGAGCAGCGCGGGTCTTGGAGAGGACAACCCGTTCACGGTGGCGTTCCTGCTCGAGGCGCTGGCCGACCTGGGGGGAAGGAACTCTCTGGAGAAGACGGAGCGCGCCGCGGTCAACAGGAAGGTTGCGGGACTGCGTAAAGCGATGAAGGCGGGAGGGATCGCGCTCCAGGACGGCTTTGAACCCACCGCGTTCCTAACGTACAAGGCCGTTTCCGCCCTGATGCGATGGGGCGGGGTTCGGGACGCCGAGCGGGTCGAGACCTGGAACTGGAACCACCTCCACAAGGAGAGCGCGCTCGTGGCCGCCGGAAGCGCGGACGCAGACGTGTTCGAGGTCGCCTACTCGGTGCTGATCGCCAACGCGATTAAGCCACTGGACGCGATGTCCCCGCAGCAGCGGCTGCTGCTGCGGTTCGGGCTCAAGCAGTTCTTCGATGCACAGCGCCCCGACGGAACCTGGCCCCGCAGCCGACCGCTGTTCGTATATCCGAAGCTGGGTCACGCCTACTGCTTTGAATACGAGCTGCTGGCGGCGATGCTCGCCGAGTCACAGCTGAGTCGGGTCCTGCACGAGTACCTTGGGGCGCTGCGCGAGGCGGCGGGGGCACTCGACAGCAAGAAGTATCCTCTCGTGTCGGCTGCCGGCAGCAGCGATGATGCCCCCTACGGGTGGTCATCCGGACATCACGGCACGGACCCCAGGCCCGAGTCGTGGTCCACGGCATCGGCACTCCACTTCTGCTTCGGGCTGACCGAGCTGGTCGCGGAGGCGATCCGACGCGCAACGTTCTCATACGCCGACGCGGCCTACACTCGTCCACGCCCACAGCCGGGCTCACGGCCCTATCTCGATCCCAAGAGCTTCCTGGACTCAACCGTCAAGCACGACGGCCGGCAGCGCTCGCTCAGCCGGATCCTGACCCAGCGCCTCCTGGTGCCCCTCATCGAGGAAGGCAAAGCCCTCAAAAGAGGCCGACCGATACCGGCCGGACCTCCCACTTCCGCGATCTTCTACGGCCCACCCGGAACATCGAAGACCGAGCTCGCCAAGCTGGTGGCGCGCGCGCTGGGCTGGCCGCTCCTTGCAATCGACCCCTCGCACCTGACCCGACGGGGCCTCGAGCAGGTACATGCCGAGGCCAACACCATCTTTCGGATGCTCGAGCATTGCGAGCGGATCGTCGTGCTCCTGGACGAGTTCGACGAGCTCATGCGAGACCGTGACGCCGGCGAGCTGGAGTCTCGGTTTCTGACAACCGCGATGCTCCCCAAGCTCGCCGCCCTCAGCCGCGAGCGACGCATCGTCTACCTCGCGGCCACGAACCACCTGGAGCAGTTCGATGCCGCCATCCGCCGGCCCGGGCGATTTGACCTGATCGTGCCCGTGATGCCACCGACGACGGAGTCAAAGCTCAGAAAGTGGCCGGTGCTCGACCGCGCCGTCAAACGCATCGAGGCACACGACGCGACCGCGGCACGCAGGGCGCGACGAGAGTTGCACGACCTGACATTCGGAGAGGCCAAAGAGCTCGCCGAGCGCGTCGCCGGCGTAAAGGGGCTTCCGGCGCTCAAAGAGGCGATTCACACCGCGGGCGAGACCTGCACGCTTCGCCAGCCGGTGTCCCCCGCGCCCCCCGCGCCGGCCACCAGCACCAAATGGAAGAAGCAGATCGAAAACCAGAGCGACCGAATCCGCGGAATCTAGGCAGCCGCTCGCAGCGTGCGCAGTGCTCGGCGGCGGATCCGGGTCGTCGCCTCGGACTCGCCCGCCACCAGCCGCTCGCATGTCTGGACCACCCACTGCGGAGAGGTCCTGGAGGCGTCGTTAAGCCAGTTGCCGACGCTGTTCTGCACGTAAACGGAGGGGTCCTCGAAGAGGGGCTCAAGCACCGGCAGGCCGAGTTGCGGGGTCTGCTTGAGCACGGGGATATGGGCGCTCCACACCCCTCGCGGACGTGTCGCCTCGCTGGCGAAGCGCCTGACCCGCGGCGAGGGGTCTCCGGTCCAGGAGCACAGGGCCGCGATCGCCCCGCACGGGTCGCGCACGATATGTGGACGCACGCTGAGCCAGGCCCACTCTCGCACAGCGAAGTGAGGGTCATCGGCGAAGGGCCGGATCAGCGCTAGGCGACCGGCCAGCGAGAGCTCCTCGGCGGCGCCGATCGCCATCGCCCCCCAGCCACGCACCGTATCGCTGGCGCATTGCGCCGCGATCCCCCACGCGCCGGGGCCGTAGGCCTCGAATAGCACCTTCCCGCCCGTACGCATACGGCTCACGAGCCCGCCGCGGCAGAGGCGGGGAGCCGACGCGCGCAGCTCGGGAAACACCGACCTCAGCAGTGAGGACATGTCCAGCGCGATCTGCTCCATGTGGTTGACCGACGGCTCGCCGGCCGCGAGGGCGGCGCGCACGTGAGGGGGTACCAGCTCCGGGGAGCGTGCACCGCGTCGGGCGGGGTCGAGCACGGCGCGATGCTAGCCGCGGCACCGGTCGGGCAGGTTTCGTCGCGTGCGTGGAGAGCATGCCGGGGAGGAATCGCACCCCCGATCAAACTTGCCTGCGCTCACCGCAATGCCGAGACCACGCGGCCATCGCAGGGCCGCTCCGCGGCCCTCCTCAAAAAATCAAGCCTCGTCGGCTAGCAGCGCCGCGCCCACGGCTCCCGAGAGGTCTCCCAGCTCCGTCGGCAGCACCACGGGCGGGTGGTCGTCGGCGAAGAGGTGGGGCGCCATCTGCTTCACGACGCGATCGATGAAGGGCTGGCCGAGCTCCTCGCCCAGGCCGCCGCCCACGACGATCGCCTCCAGATCGAGCAGGTTCTGGGCGCTGGATAGGGCGATCGAGAGCGCCCAGGCGGCGTCGGCCAGGAGCTGCTTGGTCAGCTCATCGCCCTGCTTGAGCGCGCGCGTGTAGACGCCGGAGGTCACGCGCGGTTTGCCCTGCTTGCGCATGATCTCGAAGAGCACCGTCTTCTGCCCGCGCCTCACGAGCTTGTGCGCGCGGCGTTCCATGCGCGCGCGGCCCGCGTATGCCTCCAGGCAGCCCCGCCGCCCGCAGCCGCAGCGGCGCCCTCCCGGCTTCACCACGACGTGGCCGATCTCGCCCGCCGCGCCGCGACCGTCGTGCAGCTCCCCGTCCAGGATCAGCCCGCCGCCGACGCCCGTGCCCAGCCACACGCCCAGCATGTTCTTGTAGGGGCGCCCCGCGCCGGCGCGATGCTCGCCGAGCACGCCCACGCGCACGTCGTTCTCGAGCTTCACCTTCACGCCGCCGCCCAGCGCCCGCGCGAGCAGCGGGCCCAGCTTGATGCTGCCGGAGAAGCCCGGCACGTTGCCGGCCTGTCTCACCACGCCCTCCGCCGCGTCGATCTCGCCGGGACTGCCGATGCCCACGCCGCTCAGCGCCGCCGCGTCGGTCCCCGCCTGCCTCAGCGCCACGTGGATCGTGCCCGCGATCGCCTGGATCACGTTCTCGGCCACGCCGCTCTGAGGGGTGGGCACGCGCGCGCTGCCCACGACCTTCATGCCGCGCAGCGCCACCGTCTGGATCTTCGTCCCGCCGAGGTCCACGCCCACCGTCATGCGCCCCGCGTCGGCCACGCCGTTAGGATAGCCCCGCGGTCAGGCCGCCTCCCCGTTCCCCAGATCAGGAGTCCCGATGAGCAGCAGCGAGGGCACGACCACACCGGCCCCGGTGGGCCTGCGGGAGCGCCCGGCCTGGGCGGCTCTGGGCCGCCACTTCCAGGACATCCGCGGCGTGCACCTGCGTGAGCTCTTCGCGCGGGATCCCCGGCGCGGCGAGCGGTTCACGGCCGAGGGGGCGGGGCTGTACCTCGACTACTCCAAGAACCGCATCGCCGAGGAGACCCTTGCGCTGCTGTTGGAGCTGGCCGAGCAGTCGCGGCTGGGCGAGCGCATCGAGGCCATGTTCAGCGGCGAGCGCATCAACGTCTCCGAGAATCGCTCGGTTCTGCACGTGGCATTGCGCCTGCCCGCCGGCAGCTCGCTTTTTTTGGAGGGGGAGGAGGTGGCCGCGCAGGTGCACGCCGTGCTCGCGCGCATGTCCGCCTTCGCCGAGCGCCTGCGAGCGCGGGATTGGCTTGGTCATACCGGCCGGCCGATCCGCAACATCGTCAACATCGGCATCGGCGGCTCGGACCTTGGGCCGGTGATGGCCTTTGAGGCGCTGCGCGATTACAGCCGCCGCGACCTCCTTTTCCGCTTCGTCTCGAACGTCGATGCCACGGACTTCGTCGAGGCCACCCGCGATCTCCTGCCCGAGGAGACCCTTTTCATCGTCTCCTCCAAGACCTTCACCACGCTCGAGACCATGACCAACGCGCGCTCCGCGCGCGACTGGCTTTTGGGTGCGCTGGGGGACGAGGGCGCCATCGCCAAGCACTTCGTCGCCGTCTCCACCAACGCCGAGAAGGTGGCCGAGTTCGGCATCGACACCGACAACATGTTCGGCTTCTGGGACTGGGTCGGGGGGCGCTACTCGATGGACTCCGCCATCGGGCTCTCCACGATGCTCGCCATCGGGCCCGAGCGCTTTGGGGAGATGCTCGCCGGCTTTCACGCCATGGACGAGCACTTCCGCACGACTCCCTTCGCGCGCAACCTGCCCGTGCTGATGGGCCTGCTCGCCGTCTGGTACGGGGACTTCTTCGGCGCGCAGACGCACGGGGTGATGCCCTATGAGCAGTACCTGAAACGGTTTCCCGCCTATCTTCAGCAGCTCACGATGGAGTCGCTTGGCAAGCGCGTCACGCTCGACGGGAATGACGTGGACTACGACACCGGCGCCGTCTACTGGGGCGAGCCCGGCACCAACGGGCAGCACAGCTTCTACCAGCTCATCCACCAGGGCACGAGGCTGATTCCGGTCGATCTCATCGGCTTCGCCAAGCCGCTGCACCCGCTTGGCGATCACCACGATCTGCTCATGTCAAACGTCTTCGCGCAGGCGCAGGCGCTCGCGTTCGGCAAGACCGCGGAGGAGGTGCGCGCCGAGGGCACGCCCGAGGCGATCGTTCCCCATCGCGTCATGCCCGGCAACCGGCCCACGAACGTGATCCTCGCCGAGCGGCTCACGCCCTTTTCGCTCGGCACGCTCGTGGCGCTGTATGAGCACAGCGTCTTCACGCAGGGCGCCATCTGGGACATCGACTGCTTCGATCAGTGGGGGGTCGAGCTGGGCAAGGCGCTCGCCATGCGCATCGTTCCCGAGCTTTTGAGCGACGGCGAGCCGGAGCTCGCGCACGACAGCTCCACCAACGCGCTCATCCGGCGCTACCGCGCGACGCGCTGAGACGCCATTGCGGCGGATGAGGTGCTGTCCATAGGGGGTGGCAGCCGCCGAGCATCCGCACAGTCGCGCGGCTACCGTTGACTGATGCCCGCTCGCAGCGCCGCCTCGGTGAAGCGCCTCACGCTCGTGGCCTGCATTCTCGGCTCGGGCATCGCGCTGCTGGATGGCACGGTTGTCAACGTGGCGCTGCCCACCATTCAGCGCGACCTCGGCGGTGGCCTGGCCGCGCAGCAGTGGGTCGTCAATGCGTATCTGCTCACGCTCGGCTCGCTGATTCTTGTGGGTGGTTCGCTGGGGGACCTCTTCGGCGAGCGGCGCATCTTCGCTCTGGGGGTGGGGGGTTTTGGTGCGGCTTCGCTGCTTTGCGCGCTTGCGCCCTCGATCGAGGCCCTGATCGCGGCCCGCGCGTTGCAGGGGGTGGCCAGCGCGCTCTTGACACCAAGCGCATTGGCGGTGATCGTGGCCACATTCCCGGAGTCCGAGCGTGGCCCCGCGATCGGTAGCTGGACGGCCTGGGGCGGGATCGCCACCGTGCTGGGGCCGCTGCTGGGAGGCGAGCTGCTGGCGCTCTCCTCCTGGCGGGCGATCTTCCTCATCAACCTGCCCCTTGTGGCTATCTGTGTTGCGCTGATCCTCACCGTCATCCCGCGCTCGGAGCCACGGAAGGGGCGCGCGGACGCGGCAACGGCGGGGAACCCGGCAGCGGTGAACGCAGGCGCGGCGGCACGCCGCGTGGACTTCCCCGGCGCACTGCTGTGCGCGCTGGGCCTGGGCGGGCCGGTGTTCGCGCTGATCGAGCAGCCGCGATTGGGGTGGAGCAGCCCCGCGGTGGCCATACCTCTGGTGGCGGGCATCGCGCTGCTTTTGTGCTTCGGACTGTACGAGTCCCGCGCGCGCGACCCCATGCTGCCGCTGGGGCTCTTCCGCCGGCGCAACTTCTCGGCGGGCAACGCCGAGACGCTGGCGATGTACGCGGGGTTGTCGATCCTGTTCTTCTTCCTCGTGCTCTTCCTGCAGCAGATCGGCGGCTTCACGCCCTTGCAGAGCGGCCTCGCCACGCTGCCGGTGACGGTGGTCATGTTCGCCTTCTCCAAGCGCTTCGGTGCGCTCGCCGACCGCCACGGGCCGCGCTTCTTCATGGGCGCCGGGCCGCTGCTGGCCGCGTGCGGGCTGCTCTCCTTCCAGCGCATCGGCACGCACGTCGACTATCTCTCAGACGTGCTCCCCGGGCTGCTCGTGTTCGCGCTGGGGCTCTCGATGACCGTGGCGCCGTTGACGGCGGCGGTGCTGGCGGGGGTGGGATCGAACCAGGCGGGCATCGCCTCGGCCGTCAACAATGCCGTGGCGCGCGTGGCCAGCCTGCTGGGCACGGCCGCGGTGGGCGCGGCGATCGCGGCCTCCTTCGTGGCGCACCTCGACAGCGGGCTTGCCGGAAAGCCATTGGGCCCGCGCGCGCAGGTGGCCGTCAGGGAAGCCAAGAAGCTGCCCCTGGGTCTGCCCGACACCAGCGGCGTGCCGCCCGTGCAGGCGCATGCCGTCACCGCGGCCGCCGGCCAGGCATCGCTCGACAGCTTCCACCTGGGCATGGCGATCGCCGCGCTGCTGGTCGCGGCGGGCGGGGTCGCCGGAGCGGTGGGCGTGCGCAACCCCGAGCGCGTGGTGCTCGCCGAGGAGTGCGAGGGCGGCCAGCTCGTGGGGGCGGCGCTCGATGCGGCCGGGTGCCAGGAGGGGCCGCCTCAGCCCGAGCCGGCGCTGGCCACGCAGGCGTAAACGCCACAGGTCCGCCGGGTCAGCCCTGCGGTGCGCGTCAGCCCATTTCGGCGTAGGCGCGCATGGCTTCTATCAACGGCCCCAGCCGGCGCCCCCGGGCGGTCAGCCGGTACTCGACCGTGGGCGGGCTCGTGGGGAGCACCGCGCGCTGCAAGAGCCCCGCGGCCTCCAGGTCGCGCAGGCGCTCGGAGAGCATCCGCGGGGAGATGCCCTGCACGGCGCCGGCGAACTCGTTGAAGCGCAGGGCCCCGCTCAGCGCGGCATAGATGATCGACAGCTGCCAGCGGCGCTCCAGGAGGTCCGCGGTGCGGCGGACCTCCAGAGGAATCGGCTGTGAGTCGCGACAGCGTGCCATGGCCAGGATCCGGGGAGATCAGGGCGTCAGGACGACGCCACGGCTTCGCGGGCCGGCTCCAGCGCGCGGTCGAGCACTTCCTGGACGGTCATCACCGGGTGGAAGGTCATCTGCTCGCGCACTTCCTCGGGGATCTCATCCAGGTCGCCGCGGTTGCGCTCGGGCATGATCACGTCGGTCAACCCCGCGGCGTGCGCGGCCAGCGCCTTCTGCTTGAGGCCGCCGATCGGCAGCACGCGCCCCTGGAGGGTGACCTCGCCCGTCATGCCCACGGTGTGCTTCACCGGCCTGTTCGACAGGAGCGAGGCCAGGGCGGTGACCATCGTCACGCCCGCGGAGGGGCCGTCCTTGGGGATCGCCCCCGCGGGCACGTGCACGTGGAACTCGTGGCCGTCGAACACGTTCTCGTCGATGCCCAGCTCGGCGGCGTGGCCGCGCACGTAGGAGAGGGCGATGCGCGCGGACTCCTTCATCACGTCGCCCAGCTGGCCGGTGAGCACCAGCCCGCCGCCTCCGCCGCTGCCGCTGCTCTTCATCGCGGTGGCCTCCACGAACAGCACATCGCCGCCCGTGCCGGTCACGGCCAGGCCGGTGGCAACGCCCGGCACCGCGGTGCGGATGGCCGACTCCTGGAAGAACTTCTGGCGGCCCAGGGCGTCGCGCACCACATCGAGGTCGATCTGCAGCGGGGGCTCCACCTTGCCCGAGGCGATGCGCGTGGCGGTCTTGCGCAGGAGGGTGCCCAGCTCGCGCTCGAGGTTGCGCACGCCCGCCTCGCGCGTGTACTCGGTGATGATCGTCGTCAGCACCTCGTCGGAGATGGCGACCTCGTCCTCGCGCAGGCCGTTGCGGTCGCGCTGGCGCGGCCACAGGTAGCCCTTGGCGATGGCCAGCTTCTCGGCGTTGGTGTAGCCGTCGAAGCGGATCACCTCCATGCGGTCCAAAAGCGGGCCGGGAATCGTGTCCGCCACGTTCGCCGTGGCCAGGAACATCACCTGGCTCAGGTCGAGCTCGACGTCGAGATAGTGGTCGCGGAAGCTGTGATTCTGGGCGGGGTCCAAGACCTCGAGCAGAGCGGCCGATGGATCGCCACGCCAGTCGGCGCCGACCTTATCCACCTCATCGAGCAGGATCACGGGGTTCATCGTGCCCGCGTCGCGCAGGGCGCGCACGAGGCGGCCCGGCAGGGCGCCGATGTAGGTGCGCCGGTGCCCGCGGATCTCGGCCTCGTCGCGCACGCCGCCCAGGGACATGCGCACGAACTCGCGTCCCGTGGCGCGGGCGATCGACTCG
>Ga0116217_10006351_pt1 | contig 10262 bp, 10 predicted proteins | sample Sb_taG_6_FD_89697 | JGI IMG/M metagenome (GOLD analysis project Ga0116217, IMG submission 89697) | Peat soil microbial communities from Weissenstadt, Germany - Sb_50d_4_PS metaG | ecosystem: Environmental > Terrestrial > Soil > Wetlands > Peat | place: Germany: Weissenstadt | collected 2010-09-21 | reverse complement strand
TCGGCGTTCCCTGAGCGGCCCGCCCGGTGACCGGCCGGGCGGGCGAGCGCGGGACCTCCCGGTTCTCGCGCATGGAGGTTCCGTACATGCACAGGGTCTCTGACCGCGCGGGGCCCGCCAGCGACTCGCGATAACGCCGCTGGCGGTGTTGCCTTCCGCTTTCGTAGACAGCGTCGGCGCCCCGGACTCTGTGATTACGCGGCTCAATAGCCTGGCCTGCACGTGCCGCTACCGACGCTTCGCCAGCACCCTCACGGGCACCGACGCACGGCTCGCGGTCATCGTGGTTCGCTAGACCTTCGATGTAGAGCTCTTCCATCTCCTCCTCCATGCCGGTTTATCCCGGCGCACCTACGAAGCGATCCGACTGCCCGGGCCCGTTCATCCCAGGATTACCGCCTCGGCGTTCCCTGAGCGGCCCGCCCGGTGATCAGCCAGGCGGGCGGGCACGGGCTCTCCCGGTTCTCGCGCATGGAGGTTCCGCACATGCCCTGGTTCTCCGACCGCGCGGGGCCCGCCGGCGACTCGCGCATAACGCCGCCGGTAGTGTTGCCTTCCGCTATTGAGACAGCGTGGGCACCCCGGATTGCCATTTCGCGGCTCAATAGCCCGGCCTGCACGTGCCCCTGTCAACGCTTCGCCACGCCCTCGCGGGTCGTCGACGCATGACTCGGGGTCGCCGTGGGTCGCTAGCCCTTCGGCGTAGAGCTCTTCCATCTCCTCCTCCATGCCGGTTTATCCCGGCGCTTTCCTCAATTCGGCAACGCGCTGCCCAGGCAGCTTGCGAGACGGGTCGCGGTCCGCTCAGCAGGTCGGTGCGTCCCGAAACGTTGTGGCGCCCCTGCCGATCGGCGGACCCTGTATGCCGCCCAGCACCGTGCCGTCCGCCCACCGGTACACCTCGACCCAGGCACCTTCCTGGGGGCTGATGGCGAGGTTGGGCGCCACGATCGTGAGGTTGCCGTCCTGGTCCGCGGTCCCGTCTGCGATCGCAGCCATGGTGACGTCCTGGCCTTTGCAGGTGACTTGGAGCAGGCCGTAGCGCGCGCCAGGGTGGGCGTGCCGGGAATAGACGAACAGCCAGGTCAGCACCGCAGAGCCCGGCTTGGGCCTGATGCCGACCGCGACGACAGAATACGAGCCGTCGGCTGTATCAGGAAGCGTGTAGGCGACGCTGGCCTCGATGGTCGGCAGCGCGGCGGCCGCAGGCGCCGGCTGGCGGGTGTTCCGTACGGCCGCATGCAGTTTGTTGATCGTGTCGTTCTGGTGCGCCACCTGCAGTGCCAGGCTTATGGCCAGGCCTAGACAGGCCAGGACGCCTCCGAGCACGAGAATCGCGATCCAGCCGCTGCGGCCAGGCCTGCGCCACCGGGCGGCGCCGTGACCCCATCGCGGCCCGGATGACACGATATCCGGCTCTTCGTCCATGATTCATCACCGTCCGCGATCACCTGACACGGGACCTGGCCAGTCGGCCTAAGCCCACTCCCGCTGGACTACTGACAACCGGGGATTCCTTATCGCTGGTGGGTGGACGACACGCGGGCGGATTCCCGCAGCATCAGCTGGCCGACAGCCGCAGCGTCAGATGACCTAAGCGGCCGAAGCCACAACAGCGGACCACACCCGTGTGAAGACCAGGTGCAGGCGGCGTGAAGGTCGCGGGGGCGGGGTTCCCTATGTCCCAGGGCTCCGCCCCAGACCCCGCCATATGGGGCTAGCCCCCTCGTGACGACCACCCCCATAGTCCTGCGCGGACAGCGGCAAGGGTTCCCCGTGCACCCCGTCTCCAGCAGCGACAGCCCGCACCCAGGTTTGACTTTGGCCGCCCTGATCTACCACGACGAACCGGGGGAAGATGGAGAGCCGTGGTGAAAGGCCGGGACCGGGGATGGCCCGCTCAGTGTCCGGGGGTGCCCCTCCACCGTCAAGGGCCAGGCAGGAGCCTGCCCGGACCGGACGCGGGCCATCCCCTGCAAGGTGCGGGGCGGCTACTGGACAGCCTGCGCCGAGTTGACAGCAACGGTGACAGCAACAGCAGCGACCAACGGCAACCAGCGGCGATCAGCGACAGCGCATAACACTCGCACGATTCGAGCCAACTGGGGATATGTCCGGCCCGAAAAACGGACGGTCGACAGGCTCCACCGACCATGATCCGGAATATACGTGGAATGATCTTGGCTGCGCGTGTCCGCAGCAACTGAGTACAAGCAGGTAGACCGCACAAATTCGCGAGCTTGGGTCGGCGGCCTCCGGAGCCGTGTGCGCAGGTTCGAATCCTGCCGGGGGCACCCCCGATGAGCAGTCGATAGCGGGGTGGCCTGGCAGATTCCGAGCAGGCAGCAGTACAGCCTCGTAAACACCGCAGGCAGGAAGATCTCCATACCATCTGCGCACGTTCTGCTTCGCTCCTGCACACGCGCGAGTTGCGATGCGGCGTAACAAGGGCCAGGGCTTGCGGGGCAGCGCTGGCGTGGTTCGGCTGCGGCAAGCCGGTGTGTTCTTTGCCGAGAGCAAATCCGTACGAGCGCAGGCCGTCACTTTAACTGGCGTCCGCTGGGTGATTTCGGTTGGGTCGAGGGATAGCACGCGGGCAGGCGGAGGAGGCCTTGTGAGCTCCATAGAGGTTAATGGCATCCGGATCTACTACGAGAAGCGGGGCCGCGGGCCCGCTGTGCTGTTCGTCTCCGGGGCCAGCGGCGATGCGGGGCATTGGACAACGGTCGCTGACATCCTCGCGGACACCTACACGGTCATCACTTACGATCGCCGGGGCAACTCCCGCAGCCCCCGGCCGCCGGGCTGGACGTCGACCACGATCGGCGAGCAGGCCGACGACGCCGCCGCCTTGCTGCGCGGGCTCGACCTGGTACCGGCGATCGTGGTCGGCACGAGCGCCGCCGCGGGCGCCGTCACCACAGTTGGGCAAGGACTAGGCGCTACACGGGTTCGGGTGGAGTTCGCGGAGGGCTTTGCCCCGACCAGCCCGAGACGAGCACAAAAGGACATCAGTCCTACCGTCACGTCCCTTCAACCACCAATGAGTGTGTGAGTACTCGACGACTCTCTATAAAGCCGTCGGCCGTACCAGCGGCGGCGCCAGATCAGCAACGCGAGCAGCAAGGGGGACAGACCGGATCGGACGCCCCTGGCACCGAGCCAACGCAACACGCCTGCTCGTACCGAATGCCCAGACGGACCCTCGGCAAGGGGTCTGTCTCGCCAACGGTGTTTCCGGCATCCGGGTTAGTAGGTCCCGGCGGCCGGGAACCGGTCGCCGAAGGTGATGGCGAATGCGTTGATGGCGAGACAGACCCCCCAACGCGAAGCCCCGGCCCGAGAGCCGAGGCTCGCGCGTAGAGATCACGGATCGGGTTGCTATAGCTCGTGCCGCACCGAGCTGTCGGACTCCGGCCGCGTCGTCACCCCGTCCGGACGGAGGATCGGGGAAGTAAGCCTGAACCCCTTCACGATGCAGTAGATGCTGAGCGACAGCTCCCAGAGGGCCTCGGGCAGCGTCGCGATGTCTTGAATCGCACCGCCGCGCGCGATCGCGTTGTACATGACCAAGACGCCCGTGATCATGACGAGCGGCCCTCCGATGAGACCCAGCCACGTCATGCCTCGCGGCACCAGCTCGGATCGGTACATCAGGTAGCCCAGGATCACTCCATTCGCGAGACCCGCGAAGAACCCAGGCCCGACGAGGAATGCCCGGTAGTAGATCGAAACGAATACATGCCCGAGAACAGGATTAGAGGCAGCCGTGGCTTCCTGTCGCATCAGCACGAACGAGAGGGCGCTGACGATCCCGATCGCGATGAACATGGCCTCGACGAGACGGGCCGCCACGTAGCCGATCGCCCCCATCTCGCTCTCGCGCTTCAGGACCGGGTACGCCACCACCGCGGTGGCGACGTTGGAGATGATGAGGAGGACCTCTAGCGCCGCGCCGGTTGCGATGCCCGGGTCGGGGTTGGCCCCTGCCCCGGTGATGAGGCCGGGGTTGTTCAGCATCTGGTGGTAGCCGACGAAGTACGCCGGAACAGAGGTCAAGATCGTGGCGAGGAAGAACCAGCCGAAGACTCGGCCGATCGCCTGAGGTCGATACGCGTGGCGTCCATCGCTTACGGTGGTGGCGGCGGTAGCCATCCTGTCCCCTCCTCCTGCGGAGTTGGCCGGTCGTTTAGGTTGCCCGGGCTAGCTGCTCGGGCCGACGGTGCCGATGAACACCGCCCCTGTATCGAGCAGGACGACGAGGCCTGCCTTGGCGGCGGCTTGGATGTCCGCAGTGAACGTGAGGTCATTGCCGGTGACCGGTCGTCGCGGCCACGTTACGAATCGTCGAGCGCATGGTCATCCCTCCCTCGGGTGAACCGTCCCTCCGCCTTGATCTAACCCCTTCCGCCCGGCGCAAACACTGGTCCGAACGCCATGGCGGCCGCACCCCCACCGGGCTGTTCACCCGCATCGCCCAGCGGCTGCTCGCCATGGCCGTGTGCATCTGGCACAACTGGGCCACCGGCGCCGACGACAAGAGATCGCTGACCGCCTATTACTACTGAACTCATCAGGAATCACTCATCCAGGCAGGACACCCAGGAAAGCGCGGGCGGAAGGTGCAAGTGCTGCGGCTGGGCTCAGGCCCCGGGGCTGGCCCGTGAATTGTGACGTGCTTCCACTCAATATCAAGGGCACTTCGCGTTTCCTTCGGAAATGACCTTCGGCCACCCTTGACATTGAGCCTCCGGAAGCACTCTGGCCAGAAACCAAAGGGCCAGGCAGCAAGCCTGGCCAGGGTACGGAGCCATCCCCTGCACGGTGCGGGCGGTCACGGGACTCCAGCGCCGGACCGGCGACGCACAGGCAGGCAACAAGGCTCAGCCGGGGGCCTGGCCGTTGGTCTTTCCCTTCACGCCGCCGCAGGCGACGCGGGCCTGAGGACGGAGCGAGGCGGCAACGGGTCAGCAAGCTAGGGAAAAGGGAGACGAACAGACGCCGACGCCTGGCGCCGCTCCGGGCCTGGCGGCCCCCGCGGCGCCGATCGGGAAGACAAGCGGCAGGCGAGCTGGACTTGTTCATCTGCCAACCGCTGGGCTTTCCCGGCGCCGGTCAGACCGACGCGCCTGGCCGCAGCGCCTGCTCGGCGGGAAGGTGGCTGCGCAGCATCGTGGACCGGACCAGCAGGCTGGCGGTCCTGGTCAGCAGCATGGCGATGGCCACGAAGATCAGCGAGTCGACGAGCACGTCGCCGGTCACATGCTCGGTGCGCAGCCAGCTGCCGAGCTGCCGGGAGAATTCGTGGTTGGCGCCGTAGCCGAACCAGAGCCGGGCCCCGACGACCGCCACCCACAGCACCGCGTAGGGGACCCCGGCGCGGCTGTAGGCGCTGCCGTCGAGGTTCACCGAGACCCGCATGAGCGCGCTGGCCACCAGGCCCAGCAAGATCCCGGCGCCGACCGCGGCCAGTTCCAGCCACAGCTCGTTCCCCGAACCGCTCGCGCCCCTGAGCCAGAACGCCGCGACCACAGCCGCGATGATGACCGGGCGCAGCAGGCGTCTAGTGGTGATCTTCCGGTAACCCAGGTCCGCCTCGAGCACGGCGGCCAGCACGACGAGGTTGAGTATCCACACGCTGAGTGGCATGGCTGCCTCCTCCCCCGCGTGTTAACGCGCGTGAGCAGGCGGGCGATCGCGCGGCGCAGCCCGGCCAGGCCCGTCCTGCTCCGAATACTCCCTTTTACCTCTTCCAGCCTCTCAGCGGAAGCCCCCGCGGCCGGCTGATCCCGCTTCGGCGGTCAAGCCCAGCCGAGGCTGGCCGTTTGTCATCCCCGTCACACCGCCACAGACAGCGATGGGCCGCGAGGCGGGCAGCGAGGCGGGCGGGGCAACGAGCAGGAGAAAAGAGGAAGACGAACAGACGCCGACGCCTGGCGCCGCTCCGGGCCTGCGGCCCCCGCGGCGCCGATCGGGAAGACAAACGGCAAGCGGGCTGTTCACCTGCCAGCCGCCGACCGGCCGGGGATCGGCGCCGTCCCGGCGTAACTGCCGCCAATACCGCTGCTATGACGGCGGACAACACCTGACATGCGCAGATCGCCCGGAGCCGATCCCCCGGCCACCAGGTCGAACGGCTCGTCCTGCCGGATTCTCGTGCGGGCGTGGAAGAAGATGTGCATCTCGGCGATCACCGCCGGGTCGGGCCGCTGCTCCCAGGTGTTACCAACGATGAGGACCGAGCCGTCCCAGCGGGCGGCGCGGCGAGCGGGGCCGCGTCTGGGCCAGGTCCCGCCGACCCAGATCGGGACCCGCGGCTCCTGCACCGGGGCCGGGCGCATGATCACGTCATCGATCGTGAGGTAGCGGCCGCGGAAGGAGACCGGCTCGCCGGGACCACAGCAGCATGATCGCGTCCAGGCCCTCATCCAGCACCCCGGCCAAGGACCTTGGCGTCGATGCCGTGGTGGGTCTGCACCCCCAACACACTCACCTAACGCGGCCCACGCTCTTGCAGCCGAGAACGTCCCGGGTCGGGCCCGTCCGACGGGTCGTGATCCCCGGTCATCGCGATGCCGGGTGCGCTAGCCAGGTGCTTCCCCTTGAGCAGCGACCACGCGCGCTGCAGCGACGCAATCAGCGTGACGAAAATTATGACGGACAGGTTGATCAGCTGATTGCTGTCATGTGAATCAACTAGCAGCAGCACACCGAGTCCGAGCTGAGCCGCGTAGGCAAGCAACGTGATGGCCAGCACAATGTGGTTTCTGCCAGTGTGCAGGCGACGCTGGAGCCTGACGATCGCGACGATGCTGATCACGGCCATGATCACGGCGGGCTCGCCGATGTTGATCTTGGGGATGAGGCCGATCGTGGACACCACGAACGAGTTCACCAGGCCGGTGAAAGCGGTGATCGCCAGTGCCTCGCCGCCCGGCATGGCATTCGGCCCGAAGATCGTGTCGTCTCGGACCGAGACAGCCACGAACAACAGACCGATGAGCGCCGCAGCAGCCGTGGCCATCGCGGCAAGGTAGGCGTCGTACACGCCAGGCACCATGCCAACAGAAGGTGGCATGCTCGATCTGTGATGTCAATCGGGTGGACGCTGTCGCTCGCCGGCATGATGGGCTCGGCGCGAAGACTCCATCACTCACTTGCTGACCAGCCATCGGCACGGTCACCGTCAAGTCTGGCGCTGCGCGGTGGCTAACTGATGCACTCGTGCCCGCCGTGTGCCCGACGGGAAGGGTGCCCACGGGCAGTCAGGGTCGCTCACGGACAGACCAACAACATCCCCGCAGGTCACAGAGTCAGCAGGTGGCAACGATACAGCGCCACAAACGTCCCGAGCTGACAGTGCCGGATTCGATCGCAGAGGCCGCTTCCGGAGCCGTGAACATACCCGCCTGGGAGCCACGGTGGGAGCCACACGGACGAACGACCTTGCGATTCTCCGGACTCACATGAGCAGCGGGCAGGATTGCGCCCGAGGTCACGGACTGATCTGGACGGGTCCGGATGCCCGCGCATGGAACTACGGGTCAGAAGGCTGGGGGTGCGAGTCCCCCAAGCGCGCCAGGCCACAGCCCACTTGCGATCATGACACGGCGGCTACCACTGTTGCTAATGTCGTTCGTTCCACCTTGGCAGCCTTGTCGCCCGCCGGGTCAGGGCCGGGTCCGCAGGTTTCTGGCATGGAGGAATCCGGCCAGGCCGATCAGCGGGACGTGGATGGCGGGAAGATTGCGAGCGAACCACCTTGGCAGGTAGATGTCGGTGACGGAGCCCCGCTCGGCGCCCAGCCGCTCGGCGACCTGGGTGAGCGGGCAGCGGAACCCGTTCCCGGCGAAGATCAGCGTCTCCGCCGCGACGACACCGGCGGCGATGCCCGCGCGGCGATCCGATCGCCGGGCGAACCCGGCGTACAGGACGTAGGCCATGCACGCCTCGATGGAGAACCAGGCCAGCGTGTGGATGGCCTTGACCGCACCGAGCGCCGCCTGCGAATCGTGGGCAGGCAGGTCCGATCCCGGCGGCCGCGCCTCGACCGGATCTTCCAGCCGGGCCTTGATGAGGGCGATGTCGCGGGCCAGGTCCCGGGGCATCCGGCGCCGCAGCAGCGGCAGCGCGGCCCGCAGCAGCCCGTAGGTCTGGATCTCCATGCGAAGCTCGAGCCGCGCACCGGCCGGGACCGGGGTGACCTGGCCGGTGAACGATGACCGGATGCCGTTCCCCGACCCGTCCACTGTCCAGCTGGCCGGGGGGCCGAACCGGACGCATTCTGCGACCATGGGACGGCCAGGCAGGAACTGCATCTCATACCGGGTCCCGGCGCCGACGGGCCCGTCGGTGATCTTCGCGACCCGGCGCATCGCCGGGTTCCACTCGATCTCGTTGGTGTGATCGCCGCAGTAGCCGAACACCACCTCGGCAGGACACGCGATGTCGATGGCGACCTCGATGACCACCGTACGGCGGTCCTTGACCGTGCCGCTCACGGTCGCGTTCATCCTCGCTCCCTCACCTTCATGCCGATGATGCGATCAGCCAAACCGCGCATCCGTGCCGGTCGCGAACGGCCGGTGGCGCTGCCGGTCACCGTCGTGCTACGGCTTCGGCGGCCCGGCCGCAACCCGACAGCCAGGCGGTCATGCGGCGTTCGAGGGCAGGGATCAGCAACACGAGAAGGACCGCGGCGCTGCCGATGATATGGATGGTGCCGTTGAGCCCCGGTCCCGAGACGCCCGTCGAAGATGCGGCGATTCCATACGGCACCAGCGCTGCCAGCCCGACGATGGCACCGGCTGAGGCGGCCCGCTCCCACCACGGCTTGGACTTGAACAGGCCCCAGGCGGCGAGCGCGAAGAAAGCGAGGCTGGCCAGTGCGCCGACGTTGGCGAGCGCCCATGTCGCCCCGCCCGGGGGCGTCTTGGTTCCCGCGAACGCCGAAGTCATCCACACGAACGTGCTCGCGTACACCGCCAGCGCTGCCGCGGCGACGTTCCGACGAGTCCAGCGTCTACGCCAGCCTGGCCTTTCCGGTCGATCACTAGTGCTCGCGGCCTGAATCTTTTCCTCCGGACTGCTTCTCGTTCGCATCGCTCCTCACCCACCCGCAGCCGAGCCTCGTTTTGGCCTGCCTATACCTCAGGCGGACGATCTGCTAGGACCAACAGCCTCCTCGGTCCGGGACCTTCGGCTCTCTTAACGCCTCCAGCCCCGAGTTGAGACACCAGCCAACCGGCAGACGGAATGGTCACCGCGGTGCCCGCCACCACGGATATGGGTTGCAGTTCGGGTTGCAGTTCAACGCGGTGCAACGTCGTACACGGAGGACCGGTCGAGCACGTTGGTCCAGCCTGAACCGATCCGGACGACAATGCCCCGAGCTGCTAATGCGGTAGACCGTACAGCACGAAGTACAGCAACGCCCCCGCACAGCCGCCAGCAGCGACAACCCGGTAGCACACGCAGTTAGCTGGGATGACGGCCAAACGCCCAGCGGCGCCGCTAGTTCGGGACGAAGAGGCCATCTGGGCCCGGGTCCCAGCCCTCTCGTCCTGTCCAGGCTTCCGGTGCACCCGGATCTGGCTAACGCCTCGGCTGCCGGGTCAGGGACGGGCTGGGACTGCGGCCGGGCCCGTGCCCGGACACCGAGCACGATCAGCGCGATCGCTATCAAGATGAGCACTATCCCGCCGATGAGCAGGCCAATGCCGATCGCAAACGAGTGCGGGATGGTCAGATCGAGCCCTCCGGCGAAGGCGACTGGGGCGGCAGCGTCGGTGTTCATCACGACCACCCGGTAAGAGCCGGACGTAACGGTCCACGTCAGGGTCGGATGGTTTCCGTTCGCCTGGGCTACCCAGAACGACTGAGATCCGGGCGGCGGTGGTATGGCGGTGCCGCCGTGGCGGGCAAGCGTCAGGTGAAACGGATTGACAGATACGTCAGTTGCGACATCGTAGCTGACCCCGCTGAGATAGCTGTCTACCGCGCTCGCTGGGCCGATGCCCAGGAAGAGGTTTTGCCCGGCCCCGGTCGGCGTGGCCGTGATGCGCAACCGGACGCTGCCAACGACGGTCTGCGCGCCGGATGCGCCCTGAATCGAGCCAGCCGGCGAGACCAGGGCGCGTGTCGGTGTCGACACGTTCTGCACGCCCGAACTCAAGGTGTTATTCGACCCGAACAATGCCATCAGCGCGCCGCCGCCGATCGCGGCCAGCGCGCCGATCACGAGCAGCAGGACCCCGAGCACG
>Ga0116217_10006349_pt1 | contig 10263 bp, 7 predicted proteins | sample Sb_taG_6_FD_89697 | JGI IMG/M metagenome (GOLD analysis project Ga0116217, IMG submission 89697) | Peat soil microbial communities from Weissenstadt, Germany - Sb_50d_4_PS metaG | ecosystem: Environmental > Terrestrial > Soil > Wetlands > Peat | place: Germany: Weissenstadt | collected 2010-09-21 | reverse complement strand
GCGCAGTTAGAGCCATGGCGTTAGCGTAGCTGATATGCTCGGCCAGAATCGCCTCCACGGTTGGAACCGAACTGGCCAGAAGCACGCCACACTGGTAAGCGAATCCGGGAAGAAATCCACGCACCGAGTCGGGTGACAATTCCGAGAGGTGCGCTGGAATAATGCCCCACGCTCCCTGCACCATGAACTGGATCAGGAAAGCTCCAATCACCAGCACGGCCAGAGACGGGGCGTAGGCCCACATCGGAACCAGCAGGATCGCACAGACGAGGGCAGTAATCATCGATCGGCGGCGTCCGAAGCGGTCGGACAAAAAGCCAACCAGCGTGCCTCCGCAAATCGCTCCCACCATGGAGACGGCGGCAATGGCCGCGACTTGGGTCGGCTTCATGCTCCAATAGCGTTTGAGGAAAGTTGGGAACATATCCTGCGTGCCATGCGAGGAAAAGTTCATCATCATCATCAAGAGGGTCAAATAGAGGAACAATTTCCAGTTGGAGATTATCGCGCGGCCCAGATCGCTCCAGTTCGGATGACGAGTTTTCCGCCACACCTCTGATTCCTTCACCTGGAAGCGAACGAAGATCCCCAGCAGGGCAGGCAGTCCTCCGATAAAAAACATCGGCCGCCAGCCCCAGCGGGGAAAAACAAAGAAGAAACAGCCTGCCGCCAGAAGGTTGCCCAAAGCGTATCCCTGCTGCAGAATCCCGGAGAGAAACCCGCGTAGTCGTGGCGGAACTTTTTCCATGGCGAGCGAGGCGCCTACTCCCCACTCTCCGCCCATGCCGATGCCGAACAGCGCGCGCAGCACCAGGAATGTAGTGAAACTATGCGCGAAACCAGTCGCCACTTCGACCACGGAGTAGAACACGAGGTCGATTATCAAGGGAATACGGCGACCGTAACGATCGGCCATCAATCCAAAGATGAACGCGCCCAGGGGCCGGAACGCCAGCGTTAGCGTAATCGAGAAAGCGATGTCTCGGTCAGGCCGGTGAAACTCGTGAGCGATCGCCGTCAGCGCGAAGACGACCAAGAAGAAGTCGAAAGCGTCAAGCGTCCAGCCGAGAAAACCGGCGAAAACTGCGGGACCATGGCCATCTTTAATTGGCGGTACGGGTGGGTCCGCGGGAACGCTCAAGTCCTCTCCTTTTGCGCCGGCAAATACTATACAACGATGGAACCGGGAAAAGCTTAGAGTCCGAGGTACGCTCGTCGCACTTCATCCATTCTTGCAACTTCGTCCGATTTCCCGCGAATGCTGATTCGACCCTCGGCAAAAACGTACGTGTAGTCGCTGATTGCCAGTGCGAGGTGCACATTCTGCTCCACCAGACGATGGTCAGACCCTGTTTCCGCAGGCTGCCCAAGGTCAGGAAAAGTTGCTGCGCCAGCACCGGTGCCAGACCGAGCGAGAGCTCGTCGATCATCAGCACCTCCGGCTCCTGCATCAAGCCGCGGCCCATGGCCAGCATCTGCTGCTCTCCACCGGAGAGGGTGGAAGATTTCTGATTGCGGCGCTCTTTCAGGCGCGGAAACAGTTCATAGACGCGTTCCAGGTTCTGTTTCTCTCGCTTGCGGGCCCGCTTCGAATACCCACCCATCTCCAGGTTCTCCTCTACAGACATGTCCGGGAAAAGCTGCCGGCCCTCGGGCACAAGCACCAGCCCACGATTTGCCTTGGCATGGGGCGCAAGCCGTGTGACGTCTTCTCCGTGCAACATGACGCGGCCTTTCCAGGCACGCAGACTACCCATAATGGTGCGCAGACTGGTGGTCTTGCCAGCTCCGTTCGTGCCGATGATCGTGGTTAGCTTCCCGCGCGCAACCTCAAGCGAGATGCCCCACAGCACCTGCACTTCGCCGTATCCAGACTCGACGTTCTCCAGTTGGAGGGCTAAGTCCATTAATCCGTCCTTGTCAATTTGTCAACGATATCGGGAAAGCCCAAGTAGGCTTCGACGACATCCGAATTGTGCACTACCTCATCTGGCAAGCCTTCTGCTAGCTTGCGACCCAGATTCAGCACCACGACGCGATTGGAAAGACTCATGATCGCTTGCATCAGGTGCTCGATCATCAGCACCGAGATGCCGCTGTCACGGATCTTGCGAACCAGTTCGATCATGGTCGCAACTTCAGTGGGATTCAGCCCCGCCAGCACCTCATCCAGCAAGAGCAGCTTGGGTTTTGCCGCCAGCGCCCGCGCCACTTCCAGGCGTTTCTTGCCGGCGATGGTCAGCGAGCGCGCCACCAAGTCGGCGCGGTCTCCCAATCCAACCTGCTGCAGCACTTCGGAAGCTACCTTGCGCGCGGCAGCCATATCGAGATATTCACGACCGAAGCAGGCACCCACCGTGACGTTGTCGAGCACGGTAAGGTCGTTCAAGGGCTTCACGATCTGATGGGTACGCGCCAAGCCGAGGTGGACCACCTTGTCCGGCGAATAGCGAGTGATGTCTTTTCCCGCAAAAGTGATGCTTCCCTGGTCGGCCTTGTAGACCCCATTCACGATATTGAACAAGGTTGTCTTCCCGGCGCCGTTGGGACCGATCAGCCCCAGGATCTCACCCTCAGCGATGCTGAAACTGACGTCGGAAACCGCGACCAGTCCCCCGAAACGTTTGCTGACGCCGCGCACTTCCAAAAGAGCGCTCATTCGATCACCTTCCGTGAGCGCGGCACCCAGCGATACAGCCAGCCGATCAGTCCTCCCGGCGCAAACAGCACCACCATGAGCAGGAGTCCGCCGGCAATCACCAGGTGAAAGTTGGAGAGGACAGGAGAGGTCAGCAGGTAGGAGCGAAGTTTCTCGTAAAGGGTCCCGCCCAGAGCCGCGCCGATGACCGAGCCCTGGCCGCCCAGCATCAGCATCACGATGCCTTCGAGCGACAACATGTACTCGAACGCGATCGAGGGATCGATCATGCCATTCTTAAAGAACATCAACGCGCCGGCGACCGCAGGCAGAAATGCGGACACGCTGTAGATGATCGCTTTGTACAAGGTGGCGTTGACACCCAGCACCACCGCCGCATCCTCGTCCTCGCGAATGGCGAACAGGCCCAGTCCGAACTTGGAATTCTTGATGGCCAGGCTCAGGATCATCGAGAGGGCCATGACCGCAATGATCAGGAAGTAGGTGATCCAGAGCGCGCGCCGCGCGCCGCCCAGTGGTTGGTAAGATGCGAACGAGAGGTACATACCGGTCGATCTGCCCCAGGGATCGAAGTTGGAAACGAACGCCTGCACGGCTTGGAGAATGCCAATCGTGGCCAGCGCAAAATAAGCCCCACGCAAGCGCAAAATGGCCAATCCGAACAGGAATCCGCAGAGACTGACCACCACACCCGCCACCAGCGCCGACAGCACCAGGTTCCAGCCGCGCACTGTCGTCAAGTAAAGTCCCACGTAACCGCCCAGTCCGTAAAAGACGATGTGGCCGAAGTTTACGTAGCCGGTGTAGCCGATCATCAGGTTCAAGTTGCTGGCCAGGATGATGGCGATGGCGATGAGAATAAGATCTTCCCGCAAAGAAACGTTGTTGCCGTGTAGCGGCGCGTAGATGAACCCGGCGGCGATCAGCAGAATGATCCAGAAAAAGGGCCGGCGCAGGATCATGCCGTCGCCCTCTTCCCGAAGATGCCCTGCGGAAACGCCACCAGCACCACCACAAACAATCCGAATTCGATCAGCGGGATCCAGCTGACGGCGATGAACGGCGTAACTACTCCCTCCAGCAACCCGAGGAGAACTCCGGCCACCAACGCTCCAAACGGCTTGCCCAGTCCCGCCAGAATGGTTACCACGAAGCTTTTCAACTGGTAGACGGCACCCGAAAGAATGGTGAATGGAAACAAGGTGGAGACCAATGCCCCGGAGGTACACGCCAGAGCGATGCCGATCGCGAAGGCGATACTCAGCACCGCCGTCGAGGAGATGCCCATCAACTCGGCAGCTTCGCGGTTGTCGGCCACCGCGCGGATGGCTTTGCCCGTCCGTGTGCGATAAAGGAACAATTGCAGCGCCAGGGCGATGACCACCGCTGAGATAGCGGCAGCGATGTGGTTTCCGGTGAAAGTGTAGGCTCCCATGGTGATGCCCGGAAGAACGAAGTTGACGTTGTACGGACTGGTGCTCCACACCGCCGTGCCAATGCCGATCACCATCATGTTAACGGCGAAGGTGGAGAGCAGGCTCATCAACATGGAGCGGCCCACCACCCAGTGCACCGCCATCCAGTAGACAACAAGTCCAATGACTAAGCCGAACCCGATCGTGGGCAGCAGCAACAAATAGGCGTTGATCCCCGTGGCGGCATACAGCAGATACATGCAGAACATGCCCAGCGCAATCATGGCGCCGTGGGTAAGGTTGATGACGTCCATCACTCCCCAAATCAAACTCAAGCCCATCGCCGCGAGTCCGTACACCGCTCCGACGAGCACGCCGTCGATCATGGAAGCCAGGATGCCCGACATATCTCGCTCTCCGCGTTCGTGCTGGTGTGGGGACGGGCGCCCTCGCCCGTCCACGCCGAGCGAAGCTCGGCAACTGCCTGCGGCCAACGCAACTCTGGATTCGCTGTAATGCCCGCCAATTGTCATCCCCAGAGCTGGGATAATCGCGTCATCCCGCGATCTGGTTCAAATCAGAATTCAGATGACCCGATGGCTCGATCACCCGATGGCCCGATCGTCCTCAGCGGATCGGATACATCAGGTTGGCGCTCTTGCCTGCTAGCGGCCACACAACTTCTTTTACCAGTTTGCCGGACTTGTCCTTCTGCCATTGCGCCAGAACCATGGAATGGCCTACCTGCAAGCCATGTTCGTTAGCGGCAGTCGAGAACTTGGTCCGCCCGTAAAAGGTGGTGACATCGGTAGCGTTCAGTGCCTGCGCCACCTTGGCCGAGTCAATCCCGCCCGCCTGTTCGATGGCCCGCTGCAGAATCAGCCCGCATGCGTAGCCACCAGCGGATTCGTAGCTAGGCGGCGTATTATACTTCGCGGTATACGCCTTGGCGAAATCCGGGCCGCTCGGCCCGTACTCCGCCTTAAACGCCGACGGCGGTTCCCACTGCGACGGCACCATCACTCCCAGCGCCGCATCGCCCAGTTCGGTCCATTGCGGACTGTCTGGCGCCACCAGCAACGCCAGCATCTTCAGCGGAACTTTGTGGCCGAAAAGCTGCCGGGCCAACGTCGAACCGTCGGCATAGTGTCCGCCGCCCAGAAGCACGGTCGCCTTGGACGCAATCACCTTGTCGATGATGGCGCTGAAGTCGGTGGTGTTGGGAGCATACGCTTCACTGAACGCCACGTTGAAACCAAGCTGCTGCGCATAGGCCTTGGCGGGGGTCACCACCGCTACCGAGAACGAGGAGTCCTCATAAACGAAGGCAACAGCGGCCTTGGGGTCCTTGGTTTTCAGCGCGTCGAGGGCCACCTTCAGATATTCGGGAGCGGGCGCGAACATCTGGAACAGGTCCTGGTTGCCCAGCGTGTAGGTTTTTGGTTCGGCCGCACCGGTGGTGAGCATGATCTTCTCATACTGCTCCGTCACTACCGCGGCGGTCGCGGTCAGTGGGGACGAGTAGGGACTGAACAGGAAGTCGGCCTTGTCCTCCAGGATCATGCGGCTATAGAGTTGCTGCACGCGCTTGGAGTTGGATTCGTCGTCGTAGCTGGCGAACTGCACCTTGTAGCTCTTACCACCGGCCTTGATGCCCCCGGCATTGTTCACCTGATCGCGCCAGAGTTCAAACCCGCGGTCTTGTTCGAGGGAATCGACGTTCAGGGCACCGGTCTTGGAGACGGTGAATCCGATAGTAATTGGTTGTTGAGCGAATCCCGAGATAACCAGGAAAACCAGAATAACAGCGAGTAGAGTCAGTTGCTTCACAATCCACCTCGTATGTAAAACGTTTTCAAAGCGCATCGCTAACTGGAATCTCAGGGGCATACCGGGCCGTGGCGACGCTTTATCCCTTCCAGGAGTTCCCAACGCGGACCCGCGCCGTCGGCTAGATGTAGCACACCGTGGAGAGGGCCGTTTGCGACCGTGATCACCGCTGGTTGTGACCGCTGTCACAACCAGCCGCGCGCGGAATCCGCTCGCTCGGTGTCGGGCCCCTCAGGTCGCGGACGCGGGCAGAATCGTCCCGCGGCAACTGCCCAGTCCGATGCGGTGGAATCCGTCGCGTTCCGAGAAGCCCCGGAGGGTAACTTCGTCTCCGTCTTCCAGAAACTTCCTCTGCTCGCCGGTCGGCAGCGTAACCGGATCCTTGCCGCGCGAGGTGAGCTCCAACAGGCAGCCGCGCGCGTTTTTGTCCTCACCGGACACAGTTCCGCTTGCCAGCAAATCGCCGGCGCGCAGATTACAGCCATTGCTCGCGTGGTGGGCCAGCATCTGCGCCATGGTCCAGTACATATCGCGAAAATTGCTGCGGCCTAAAACCACGGGAGCGATGCCGGCTTCCCGCATCCGCACCGACAAAAGAGAAACTTCCAGCCACAAGTCGAGACCCCCCTGCGCCTGATCGTTCTGGTCGAAAAGGTAAGGCAACGGCGCCGGGTCGCCGTCCGCGCGCGTAAAAGCGGCGGTGCGAAACGGAGCGAGCGCTTCCATCGTTACCAACCATGGCGAGAGCGAAGTCGCGAAACTCTTCCCCAGAAAAGGCCCGAGCGGCTGATACTCCCAAGCTTGGATATCCCGCGCCGACCAGTCGTTCAGCAGGCAGATTCCAAAGATATGTTCTTCCGCTTCGCCGATGGGAATGGTTTCTGCCAGCTTATTCCCAGCGCTCACAAAGAAACCGAGTTCCAGTTCGTAATCCAGCGCCTTCGTCGGACCGAATTTTGGAGTTGCATCACCCTCGAGCGTCTGGCCGGCAGGTCGCCGGATAGGCATTCCCGTCGGCACCAGCGACGACGCCCGCCCGTGATAGCCAATCGGGATGTATTTGTAATTCGGCAGCAGCGGATTGTCGGGGCGGAACAGCTTCCCCACGTTGGTGGCGTGAAAGATCGAGGCATAAAAATCGGTGTAGTCGCCGATGGCCACGGGCAGAAGCATCTCAACATCCACCTGTGCGACGAGATGGCGCGATGCAGCCTGCCGATCAGAGGCGGACGCGTCCTGACGCAAAATAGAATGAAGACGCCGGCGCAAAGCACGCCGCGGACCAACTCCGAGGGTCATCAGTGCACTCAGCGAATCGGATGCGCAAGCATTCACCGCGGGCCGCACGTTCTCGTCCGTAAACAAGCCCTCACTCTGCAGTCCGGCGAGGTCCAGAATGCGATCTCCGATTGCAATCCCCACTCTCGCCTCGGCCCCGGCATGGCGCCGCCGAAAAACTCCGAAGGGCAAATTTTGAATGGGAAAATCCGAGCCGGCAAGGTTGGCGGATTCAACCCAACTTTGCACCTTCGGATCGTGGGTCTCGTCGAGAACGGGTTTCATAGCTGATGTTTCATAGCTGACATTTCATAAGAGGTGTAGAGAACGTAAGTCGTCGATCGGCTCCGCAAACGAGCATGACCCAAACGACACCGCGAACCCCTGGCGCGCTGCGGCAATTTCATGCCGATTGAGACGATGCTGGCGCCAGCCGACTCCGTCCAAATCAAAGTGGATTGCCGACGCAGATTGCTCTTCCAGTAGCTGAATCGCAATGCTGGTTTCCATTCCCGCCCGCAAAAATGCAGCCGCCAGAAAAACATTCACAAAACCATGCATGATTCCCGATGGGCTCTCGCTTTGATATGTGAACCTGTACACCGAGCGCAGCGGATGGTGAAGCCCCGCCGTCGCCTTGAAGGGAACATTGGCCACCGCACACAGGCGAATGAATTCGATCACGCTCTCGGGAGCGGGAAACTTGTCGGCCGTCTCGCCGCCTGTCCGTATCTTGGCTCTGCGTCGGCACTCGGCTACCGCCGCAATGCACTCCGCGCAACTCGACAGCGAAACTTCGAAATAGGCCGCGAGCTCTGCTGGGATGATTCCGGACAGCCGCGCGACCTCCTCGGCACTCGTAACCTTCACCTCAACCGACTCGACGACCGCCCTCCTGCTGGAACTGGAGCCCGCCATTCGAGCGTTGAATTCGTGAATGCGAGCGACATCCGCTAACGGATCAGAACCCAGAAGAACAGATAGCCGCCAGTTCGTGAGGCCGGTTCCACGCGCTGGGGTTGGCAATCCGGCAAACGCTTCTTCGAATTCCCCGAGCCGCACCACCGGCGCGATAAATCGCCCCAGAATCCAGTTCCATTGCGACCGCGAATATGCGTCGTAGTTAGCCACCGACGCAGCCATGGCCAACGATGCCGGAGGAAATAATCCCGCATAGTCGATCAAGTCGCGCAGCAGAGCACCGGCGGCATCCACCGTGTCCGCGGAATTTCGCACCGTGTGTGCAGCTTGCAAACTTATCACCCTCTCTGAATTGTCATCTCGAGCGAAGCGAGGGATCTGCAGCCTGCTGCAAAATGCAGATCCCTCGCTTCGCTCGGGATGACAAAATCTGCCAGCTGTCCTACTTTTTGAACTTCTTCCGCAATCCCTGCCAGCACTCGAAGTACTGATGATCCAGCTGAGAAGTTTCCAGCGCAAACTTCGTCGGCTGGCACACGAAGCGAGTCTCGAGCATGAACGCCATGGTGTCACCCAAAAAAACGGGCTTGAGTTCAGCGTTACTCGCCTTCTCGAACGTTTCAGCGTCGGGCCCATGACCCGCCATGCAATTGTGCAGGCTGGCCCCGCCCGGCACGAAGCCTTCCGCCTTGGCGTCATATTCGCCGCGAATCAGTCCCATAAACTCGTTCATAAAGTTGCGATGGAACCACGGTGGCCGAAACGTATGCTCGGAGACCATCCATCGCGGCGGAAAAATTACGAAGTCAACATTGGCCGTCCCCGGAATTTCCGAAGGCGAAGTTAGCACTGTGTAAATCGACGGGTCCGGATGGTCGAAACTCACCGTGTTAATGCAATTGAAGTTCGCCAGATCGTATTTATAGGGCACGTAGTTCCCATGCCATGCGACCACGTTCAGCGGCGAGTGATCGATAGCCGCCGCCCAAAGTCTTCCCTGAAACTTGGTCACAATCCGGAAATCGCCTTCGCGATCTTCAAACGCCGCCACCGGAGTCAGAAAGTCGCGCGGATTCGCTAGCCCATTCGCGCCAATCGGTCCCAGATCCGGCAGACGCAGCAGCGCGCCGTAGTTCTCGCAGATGTAACCGCGCGCTTGTTTCTCCGGAAGTTCAACGCGAAATCGAATTCCCCGCTGAATCACCGCAATGTCGCCAGGACCGGCCTCGAGAACACCCATCTCCGTGCGCAGCAGCAGCCGTCCCGTCTGTGGCACGATCAACATCTCTCCGTCGGCGTTGTAGAAAAAACGATCCGTCATCGAGGTATTGGCGACGTAGATGTGGATCGCAACGCCCGCATGGGTATGGGTGTTGCCGTTGCCTGCCATGGTGATCAGGCCATCGATGAAGTCGGTACGCTGTGAGGAAGCCGGAATCGGAATGGGCGTCCAGCGCAACTGGTTCGGCGGGGTCGGTACTTCGTCAAACGGCGTGCTGCGCAATCTTCCCGCGCTGATAGGTTCGAATGGTTTGTGCGCCACCGACGGACGCATCCGGTAAAGCCACGTTCGGCGATTGACGCCCCGCGGCGCGGTGAATGCCGTGCCGCTCAGCTGTTCGGCGTACAACCCATGCGCCACTCTCTGAGGAGAATTCTGCCCGCGCGGCAGCACACCTTCCACCGCCTCGCTCGCGAACTCGTTGCCGAATCCCGATTGATACTGATACTGATTTTGACAACGCAACTCGGTCTTCGCGGGCGTCTTCGCTCTTGAGTTAGCCATCGCCTATAGGTTCCCTCGTCGCGCCTGTTCCAACTCGATCGATTCAAACAGCGCTTTGAAATTCCCCTTGCCAAATCCGCGGCTGCCCTTGCGCTGGATGACTTCGAAAAACACCGTCGGCCGATCCTCCACCGGCTTCGAGAAGATCTGCAGCAGGTAGCCTTCTTCGTCGCGGTCCACAAGTATACCCAGCGAGCGCAACTCTGCGAGCGATTCCTCCACCGGCCCGACTCGCGACGGCAGCGCAGCATAATAGGCGTCGGGAACACGCAGAAAATCAAGCCCGTTTCTTTGCAGTTTCCCCACCGTGTACACCACATCCTTGCACTGCAGCGCGATGTGTTGCGCCCCCGCTCCTCCGTATGCTTCGATGT
>Ga0116217_10006346_pt1 | contig 10267 bp, 12 predicted proteins | sample Sb_taG_6_FD_89697 | JGI IMG/M metagenome (GOLD analysis project Ga0116217, IMG submission 89697) | Peat soil microbial communities from Weissenstadt, Germany - Sb_50d_4_PS metaG | ecosystem: Environmental > Terrestrial > Soil > Wetlands > Peat | place: Germany: Weissenstadt | collected 2010-09-21 | reverse complement strand
TACGGCCATCGTCGCCCCGGTCAAGGCCGCGAGCAAGAGAACCGCAATGGCGACGAGCGCCGGCCAGGGCGGCGGGTCGTCCGCGATGAAATCGCGCGCGAGGATGCTGTCGATGATATTGGCCATGCGCTCGACCCCCGGCAGCTGCGTGATGCCGAAGGGTGCGGGGAAGGTGTCGCTGCTGCCTATGAATGAAGCACCTATCAGGGCCACGCGTCCGCGCAAGGCCGGCGCCGGAATGCGGCCCTCCACCAAATCGACGAAGGAGAAGGTGGGGAAGGTGCCGCGCGGTCCACGATAGTTGATGAGAAGCCGCATGGCTGGATCGGTAGGGACCACGGTCTCGCCGATGCGCACGCCCTCCCCGAGCGCCAGGCCAACGTCCTGCCACGGCACGCCGAGATATGCCGCGGCCGCGCGCACGGACATCGAGGGCAGGAAATCGGCCTCGAACGGCAAGGCGAGATAATCGTAGCGGGGGGCGCCGTCGCGATCGTAGGCGATGTTTACATGACCCAGGCCGAGAGCGGCCTTGGCCAGCATCGGAATCGGCGGCAGGGCGGAGACGGGGCGAAGCGGGAATATGGGTTCTAGCGGACTCTTGTCGAAACGCGCATAGGCGGCATCCGAAAGATAAGCTGGCTCGGTGCCCGGCGGCCCCGTCAAGGCGAAGCCGACGGGGAGCAGCACATTTCCGGAAGTGCGAATCGCCGCCGCGAACTCCTCATCGGGATCATCCGCGGCAAGACGTTCCAAGGCCGCGCGGAGCGAAGCACTCTCTTTCCCCGAAAGTGCGGCCGCAGCACTCTGTGCGGCGGCGCGCAATGACGCGGGAACGAGCTCGTCGGGCTCGGCAAAAAGAAGATCGAAGACGACGAGCTTGGCACCCTCGCCCTTGAGCGCCCCGAGCGCCTTGGCGAAGAGGTGGCGGCTGAACGGCCAGCGGCCGAGTGCCGCGAGGCTGCGGTCATCGACCAGGATCACCGCGATCTCCTGCCCCGGCGCGCGCACGCCGCGGATGCGGAAGCGGAGATCGAGGGACGCGGTCTCCAGGCCGCGCAAGACCGCAGTATCGCCGAAGACCGCGAACAGCAGCACGACGACCGCCGCGGCGACCAGCGCCAACCCCGCCTCGCGCATGCCGCGTGGGACGCTCAAGCCAGTTCCCTAATTCAAGCTGGTCCGCGCGATGACCTTGTCGAACTCCGCCTGCGTCCAGACCCTCGGCGGCACCGGGGCCCTGCCGGCCTCGAGCCTCGCACCCCAGCGGGCGGGAATGCTCACCTCGCTCTTCGTGGCAAGGCTCGTCAGGCTCACGCTCCCGCTCAGCACGCCCACCTGGGTCGAAGTCGGCAGCGCCTCGATGAACCAATCGGTCGAGCGCACCGCCGCGACGCCCGTGGCGGTATCGACCTCGAAGTGCGAGGCCTGGCCAAAGGAGGACACCACGGCCCGCAGCAGCCCGCTCGCCAACGAGAGCTTGGCGTCGCGGCGCTCTGCGGCACTATCCAGGTTGTAGGCGTTGATGGTCAGCTTGGTCCCCGAGGCCGCCGATATGATCGTGCCGTCATTCATGCGCAGCTTCAGCTTGGCGCCTTCCGGCACATCCACGGTGTCGCCCTCGTGGACGGGGTCGCCGAGCTTGAGCGCGCTCCGCTCTCCGCTCGCCTCGAGGAAGCATTGGGCGCTCAAGGCGAGGACTTGGCCCGCCTGCGGTGCCGTCCAGGCGCTCCGGATCGGGAACAACGCAAGAGACGTGACCAGCGTAAGCATGACCGCTGTTCTGCCCGGCATGGTGAGCTCCCCCCTCCCGACGAGTTGCCGCCCGATGTTAGGCACCGCCCGCTTGTCCCGCAAGCCGGCGTTGCCTGCCCGAGCTTGCCCGCTTACGTCCTGTCGTAGGGATTTTCGCCCCGCCGCAGGCTGAGGCGGATGGGCACGCCGGGAAGTGCGAAGGCCTTGCGCATGGCGTTCGCGAGATAACGCAGATAGCTCTCCGGCAGGTCTTCGAGCTTGTTGCCGAAGAGCGCAAAGCTCGGCGGCCGCGTCTTCGCTTGGGTGATGTAGCGGATCTTGCTGCGCCGGCCGCGGGTTACGGGCGGGGGGTGTGCCGCCACCACCTCGGCGAGAAAGCGGTTGAGCTGGGCCGTCGGCACATGCCGGTTCCACAGCGCATGAGCGCGGAACACCGCGTGCATCAGCCGATCGAGGCCGGCACCCGAGAGTGCGGAGACGGGGACGAGGGCGACACCCTTCATCTGGTGCAGCGAGATTTCGATGCGCTCGCGCATCTCTCGCAATATCTTCGCCCGGTTCTCGACGAGATCGCATTTGTTGACCGCGATGACGAGCGCCCTCCCCTCTTCGGCCACGAGGCTCGCCAAGCCGAGGTCCTGGTGGTTGAGCGGGTCGGTGGCCTCGACGACGAGGATCGCCACCTCGGCGAAGCGCACCGCGTTGAGGGCGTCGGCGGCGGAGAGCCGCTCGAGCCGTCCGCTCACCTTGGCGCGACGCCTCAATCCCGCCGTATCGACGAGGCGGATCGCGCGGCCCTCGTAACTCCAGTCGAGTGCTATGGCATCGCGCGTGACCCCCGGCTCGGGCCCGGTCAGCATGCGCTCCTCGCCAAGCAGGCGATTCGCGAGCGTCGATTTCCCGACGTTCGGCCGGCCGAGAATGGCGAGCTGGAGCGGCCGCGCCCGCTCCGGCGCCGGCATCCCTCCTGCGGCTTCCTCGCCTTCCTCGGCCGCAGCCGGGAGCGTCGGCGCATGGCGCCGCAGCGCCTCCACGAGCTCGGCGATCCCGAGACCGTGCTCGGCGGAGATGGCGATGGGCTCGCCCAGGCCGAGGCTGTGGCATTCGGCAAGCGTGGCTTCCGCGACCTTGCCCTCGCACTTGTTGGCAACGAGGATCACCGCTTTGCCGTGCCGGCGCAGCCGCCGCGCGAACTCGGCATCGAGCGGCGTCAAGCCGGCTCTGGCGTCGATCAGGAGAAGCTCCACATCGGCGTCCGCGACTGCGCGCTCGGTCTGCGCGAGCATGCGCGCCGCGAGCCCCGCACCGCGGGCCTCATCAAGGCCGGCGGTGTCGATCACGGCGAAGTCGAGGCCGCCGATGCGGGCGCTGCCCTCCCGCCGGTCGCGCGTAACGCCCGGCGTGTCGTCCACGATGGCGAGGCGCCTGCCGACCAGGCGGTTGAAGAGCGTGGACTTCCCCACATTGGGCCGGCCGACGATGGCCACGGTGAAGCCCATCGCCCAGCCTAACGATACGCCTTGAGATACCCGGCGTCGGTCAGGACATAGAGCGTGCCGTTCGCGATGATGGGCGATACCGAGACGGGATCGCCGACATCGACGGCATTCATGACTTCTCCGTTCGTGGGCGAGATCGCGAGTATCCTGCCGTCGTCGCTCGCGATCATGAGCTTGCCGCCGCCCAGCACCGGTCCCACCCAGAGGATGGGGTTCTTCTTCTTGTCCACATCCTGCCAGCGGTCGAGCTGCGTCAGCCAACGCACGCGCCCCTCGTTGCGCGTCAGGCAGATGAGCTGGTTGTCGGTCGTGAGCACGAAAACGAAGTCGCCCGCCACCCACGGCATGGCGATGCCGCCGATGGGGTCGTCCCAGACGCGGCCGCCCGAGCGCAGGTCGATGGCTTCCATGCGTCCGCTGTGCCCGATGGCGATCAAGCGGTCGCGGTCGATCACGGGGTTGGCGCGGATGTCGGCGAGGCTCGAGACCGAGTCCGAGGGCCGGATGGCGGCGAGCGTATCCGACCACAGCACGCGGCCGTTATCGGGGCGCAGGCCGTAGATCTCGCCCGAGGTATAGGGCACCGCCACCATGCCCGTTTCAAAGGCCGGGCTCGCGGCGCCGAGAAGCCCGGTGACCTCGGCAAGGCCGGCATGGGTCCATTGCACCGAGCCGTCCTTGACGCTCAAGGCATGAAGCTGGTTGTCCGTCGTGACCACGTAGACGCGCCCGCCCGCAACGGTGGGTGCCGCGCGCGTGGGGCCGGCGAGGGCGCGGCGCCACACGAGCTTCCCGCTCTTGGCATCGAGTGCCAAAACCTCGCCGTAATTGTTGGTGACATAGAGTTGGCCGTCCGCATAGGCGATGCCTCCGCCCACGTCGCCGGAGCCCACGTCATCGCTTTCCGCCGTGGCGTCTGCCTGCCAGATGCGCGCCCCGGTGTCTGCGTCGTACGCGCTCACGCTCGAGTCCGTGTCCATGGTGAAGACGCGGCCGTCCGCCATGACCGGTGCCGCAAGGTGCTTCCATTCCGAGCTCTTGCCCGAGCCGATGCTGGCGCTCCAGGCCTCTTTTGGCGCGTAGCCCAAGGCGAGATTCTGCATGTCATGCGCCACGTTGCCGCCCGACTGCGGCCAGGCGGCGTTCTTCTGCGGCTCCGGCAGCGTCACTGCGAGATCCTGTATGCTCGGGTCGGGCGCGAGGCTCTGGTCGCTGAGCATCACGGGAATGCGCTCGCCCTTGAGCTTGACCTTCTTGTCCGTGCTGGCGAACACGTCCTTGACCGCGTCGGTTATGCCGCAGCCGCCGAGGAAGAGGACGAGGGCTGCGAGCGAGAGAAGCGTCGCGATGCGGCGCACGGAGGAGGGCCCTATCCTTTGAGGGCGGCGATCATCTCCGCCGCGCGGGCGCGCACGCCCGAGGGTGCGGCCGCGTCGTCGGAGAGCTGCGAGTAAAGCTGCTCGGCCCGCGCCTTGTCGCCCATACGCGTGGCGAGTGCTGCGGTGAGCTCGAGCGCGCTATAGCGCCACGGGCTCCCGGCCGCGCTCAGCGGCTCGAGGCGCTTGATCAGCGCCGCCGGGTCGCCGCTGTCGCTCGCGGCGAGCACGGCGAGCAGCGTCGCGAGATCGCGGTAGGGGCGCTCGACCGCGCCGTCTTGGGCCAGCTTGTCGTAGACCGCGATCGCCTCCTCGCGCTTGCCTGCCTTGGCGAGCAGTGCTGCCTCTTGCAAGCGCGAAAGCGCGTTGTAGCCGGCATTCGCGTCTGCCGCGAGCTTGGCAAAGCTCGCTTCGGCCTCGACCGTCTTGCCCGCATGCGCTAGCTGGACCGCCGTCTCATAACGCTGCCCCAGCGCCTCTTCCTGCCGCAGCCTGTAGGCCTTCCAGCCCTGCCAGCCCGCCGTAGCCGCGACCAGCACCACCGCCGCGGCGATCACGAGGTTGCCGTACTTGTCCCACAGCTTCTTATAGCGGTCGCGTTGCAGATCCTCTTCGATCTCGCGAAAAAGGTCGCTCACTCAATCCTCCAGATCGCCACCGCCGGCTGGCGCAAACGAGGGCATCCCCCTCGCCTTGCCGGCCCGACGCGTAGCATGCCTTTCCTCAATCATGCAAAATATCATGCATGAGCGGCGGGGTTGGGCCGCCAGCCTCGAGCCCTCCCGCAGGAAGGAGCTGCATGAGCACACCCCGCCCGGTCGGGTGCCAACCCGTCCGCAGCGGGCCGTACAATAGCGGCGTGAGCGCGCCTTGGCAAACACGCTCCCGCACCCCCGCGGGGGCGGCGATCTCAGTCGCGCCACTTGATCGAGCAGCCCATCCCTGCGATCTGCTCGCGCGGCCCCTCGCCGCTCGCCGCGACCTGGCGCATGGCGTCGAAGAGCTCGCGTTTGGCGCCAGGCGGGGGCGGGGTCGTTTTGCCGGCATCCAGCCTGCCGTGATACTGGAGCTCGAGCCTCGCATTGAAGCCGAGGAACTCGGGCGTGCAGACCGCTCCATAAGCGCGCGCCGTTGCCTGGGTCTCGTCGATCACGTAGGGGAAGCCGAAGCGGTGCTCGGCCGCGAAAGCCTTCATCTTCGCAAACGAGTCTTCCGGATAGGCGCTTGTATCATTGGGCATGATGGCGATGGCGCCGACACCGAGCTTCTCGAGTGCTGCGATATCGGTGACGATCCGTCCGATCGTTGCCTTCACATAGGGACAGTGGTTGCAGATGAACATGACGATCGTCCCTCTTGCGCCGCGAACGGCCGCGAGACCGTAGCGTTTGCCATCGACGCCTGCGAGCTCGAAGTCGACCGCCTTCCAACCGAAGTCGCACACGGCAGTCGCGGTTGCCATAACAGCCCTCCCTCGCGCGCTTGGCGCAACCCCTTATGTTGCCCGATTGGCCGCCGCAGCATCAAGCCCGGTTGCCGCAGCGCTGGGGTGGCCCTGGCGTTTCGTTCTCGGGCACCGGTGGGCTGGACACACCGGCGCAAATGGGGAAAACTAGGGATAGCGGGAGACGGGGGCGACCCACAAGGAGGTGTTGCTCATGGCGGAGCTTGTCCGGCTCGACGACTTCAAGCGTCGGCGCAGCCTCGTGCACTTCACCCGCCAAGAACTCAATCAGCTTCTCCAGATTTACAGCAGCCGGGTCGCGAGCGGCGATTGGCGCGACTATGCCATCCATCACGATACCGCGCGGGCGCGCTTCATCATCTTCCGCAGTCGTCTTGAGGGGCCTACTTACACCGTGATCAAGTGGGCGCCCGACCGGGATGGCAAGAGCGCCTATCTGCTGGCGCAAGGTGCGCGTCCACTCAAGCGCGGCAGCTCGCTGGCCGACGTGCTGAGCGTGTTCGCCCGCAGGCTTACGCTGGTTTCGAGCGTCTCCTGATCAGATCGCCAGAGCGAAATCGGAGCTCTCGACTCGCCTCTTGGGTTCGCTCTATTGTTCCTGATATGTTCTTATCGCGGAGCAGGGGAGCGGGCGATGGCGGGCTTCAAGCGCAGGCTGCTCGCGGCCGAGGACGGCCGCCTCAAGGCGATCACGCTTGCCGAACTCCTAGACGCCAAGGTCGATGTGTTTTGCTGGTGCAACCGTTGCGGCCACAATGCGGTGCTGGCGGCGGCCCGGCTCCTGGCCGAGCTCGGGCCCGGCTTTCCGGTGCCCGAGCTGGGCGGCAGGATGCGGTGCACCGGCTGCGGCTCGAAGGATGTGGCGACGCGGCCGGCTTGGCCTTCGCTCGGGCCGGTCGCGCGCCACGGCTGAGCGGGTGCCGACGGCAGAGCCGCAGCCATCGCGGCCGAGCCGCTCGGCCGGCCGCAGCCTGGCGGAGAGGCGAGCCCAGCGGCGCCTCAGGAAATCAAATCAACCGGTTTATGGGGGACGTGAGGCGCGACTACACGAACGGAAGCAGGCTCATGCAACCCCTGCGGAGCCCTCAGAGGCCAATACGCCGACTTGGCGCGGCACGTCCCCAAACGCGCCGGGCTCAAGGAGAAGACGCTGCGGAGCTGCGAGCGCTTTGCGGTCGAGCGCTCGCCAGCATCGAGGGGGCGATCGGCCCCCGCGACACGCCGCGAGTGACGTCTGTCAGTCGAGAACGGAGAGGTTCTCCGCCGAGCTCTTGCCGTTACGGCCCATCATCAGCTCGTACTTGACTTTCTGCCCCTCGCGCAGGCCCTGCAGGCCTGCCCGTTGCACCGCCGAAATGTGGACGAACACGTCCTTCGAGCCGTCCTCCGGCTGGATAAAGCCGTAACCCTTCGTGGCATTGAACCACTTAACCGTGCCCACTGACATATTTAGTATTCTCCATGTCGTTCGGTTGCAGTCGCGCCGGAAGCACCGGACGAGACAGCCCTTGCCCCGTGTTGTGGGATGGCTCGCTCAGCGTTCCGCGCGCACCGCCATCCCTCCGGTGCGTGCGGAATCCAAAAGGTTTCAGAGGAACTGGATATCAAGCCGTCGGATGGAAGGATGGTCGAGAGCCGTGAGGACTCATTCGCTCGCGGATTAACGATCCGACCCGCCAAACGCCCTGTGAGCTGACCCCTCCCTAAAACCGACCGCGACCCGGCATGGCCTGACGTTTGTCCGCGCCGTGCCGTCACGCACCGCGCACGCCCGATCTCATCCGCCCTTTGCCGTTAAGGTCCCAGTGCACCCCTCTGCCTCCCCAAACTATAACACGACTCGGAGAGGCAAGGACAGCCCTCTTTGCTGCGTGCGCACCCCCCTCGGGGCGCTTGGCGGAACAAGATGCCCCCCGCCGTGCCATTGCTGGCTCTCTTGAGGCGGCGCGCAGTCGCCCGGCTCTAGCCGCCCTTATTCGGCGTCTGGGGCGCAGGCGTGGCCGGCGCCGGACCATTGCCTTGCGCAGTGGTCACCGTGGGCGTCGACATCGCGTTTTTGTCCGCGCCGCAAGCCATCGCGGTGCCGGCAAAGGCCAGCACCAAAAGGGCCGCCATCCCGAACAGCTTCATCATAGGCACCTCCCCTAGCGCTCGTGATCTTATCGAGGATATGCCGCGAAGCCGAGAGGGTCAATGGAGCAGGGACCCCGCCGGTTGCAGGCCGCAGAGGTTCGGCGGCAGCCGCCTAGTGTTGTGGTTCCGACGCTTGATTCTCATCATTGTGTCGGAACCACAACACATCATTGTGATTTTGCTAGTGTTCCGGGCCGACGGTTCGGAACGAACCATCGCAGTCGGAACACTAGCGGACGAGCTGATAACGGTTGCGATCGACGAGGGCCGACACGCTTACGGCACGCAAGGTGTCCGGCTCCTCGAGGTTCGCGATGCGGACATGAGGCACGCCGAGCGGCCCGGCGAAGATCCCGACGACCTCCCATGCGGCCCCGCCGGCATCGACCTTGACGTAGCGTTGCCCAACCTTGACGCGCCCGTCGGGGCTTTCCATTGGCGCGCTGCGCGAGGCCTCGTGCTCGCCTTCGCCCGCTTTCGCGGCCGCAAGCCCAAAGAAACGACGGACCCCGAAGCGGGTCTTGTGACCCTCTTCCTGTGGCTCGTGCGCCGTTTCCCGGGCTTCTTCGCTCTCGCTGTCGAGCCCCTCCGCCTCGGCAAGAGGTGCCGCGGGCGAGTCTTGTTCGACAAATCCGCGATCTGCTTCCAGCACGATGCTCGAGGGCGCCTGAGGCCCGCTCTCCACCTCTTCCGCTGTCTCTTCCGCTGCTGCCTCCGGCTCATGCGCCGCAGGCGCCACCACAAGGCGTTGCGGCAGCGTCTCGGCTGGTGCCGCGTGGGCGATGTCGGTGAAGGGTACCGCCTCGGGCTCGCTTGCATGCCGCGGCAACTCGGACATAGGCCGGAGTGGCGCTACGCGAAGCGGCGCACTCGACGTCTCCAGGTTGAGTGCTGTGGCCGCGCGCGAGGGGGCAAGTTCACGGCGCGCGCGCATAGGCTCTTGCGGGAGCGGGAGAGGAAGGGAGAAAAGGTCGCCCAAATCGCTGCCGTCGTCGGCAACGGCTCGCTTGCGCTTCGAACGCCGCGCCTGGGGCACCAGCTCGGCAACCCCGACTTCAGCCATGAACGCGGCACGCTCCTCCGCCCCTGCCCTGCGCCAGGCGCGACGAAGCTGCATCAGCCCTGTAGGCTCGCGGATGAGTCCAGCGACAACCGCGGCCGCACGCACGCTCGAAATCTCGCCGCTATCAAGCCGCGCGGCAATCTCGGGATGGTCTCTTTCGATGCGATGTCGCCAGTAAGCGGCATCACGGCTTCGCCCGTACATACTCAATCTTGTAGAATATCCGGGGAGCCACGTCAACATATTGGTTTAGCCCTGATTTTTGCGCGAAGTTGACGCGTCAACGACGGCCCATCCCTCTCGATGCTTCGACGGCGCCCCAGTGTTGAGCTTCGGGTCAATGGGTTGTCGCCGCCCGCCCAAGCTCCTTATCAAGGGTGACGAGCTCCGCCCCGAGCTGCTGCGCCAGCCAGAGGTAGCTCGCGTCATAGGCGGTGAGGCCGGTCTTCAGGGCCAGCGCAAGAGCGCCGGCATGATCAACTGCGATCTCCTCGACGCCGAGCCGACCGCGTAGTTGGAACGCGGCGACAAGCGCCTTCCTTCGCTTGGGATGGCGCCTGCACTTCATGAGGCAAACATTTGCGAGCTCGAAGGCGAGCAGGCTCGGCGCTACGAGCCGCGCGCCGTCCAGTCGAGCCGCCAAACTCTCAGCCTCCGGCTCGCCGAACAAGAGTGCGGCGAGGGCCGAGGCGTCGACCACCTTAACGGCCGTCACGGTCGGCGCGGATCAGAGCGGCAGCCTCACTGGGTGTCTCTAACCCAAGCCGACGGACTTCGGCCAGGACGTCGGCCGGCGTGGTCGGTTGATCCTCCCGCACAGCAGCCTCGATGATCGCCATGAGCTCGCCCTGTAGCGAGCGGTGATGCCGCTTCGCCCGCCGCCGCAGCCGCTCTACGACCTGGTCCGGGGCGGTCTTGATCGAAAGATTCACTGGCGTGGCTCCGTTTTAGCGCCAAAACGGATCACAGCCTAACG
>Ga0116217_10006343_pt1 | contig 10271 bp, 10 predicted proteins | sample Sb_taG_6_FD_89697 | JGI IMG/M metagenome (GOLD analysis project Ga0116217, IMG submission 89697) | Peat soil microbial communities from Weissenstadt, Germany - Sb_50d_4_PS metaG | ecosystem: Environmental > Terrestrial > Soil > Wetlands > Peat | place: Germany: Weissenstadt | collected 2010-09-21 | reverse complement strand
GGCGCTCGGGGCCGACATCATGGGCGTGTTCCACTCCCACACCCACACCGACGCCTATCCCTCGCCGACCGACGTGGCGCAGGCAACGGATCCCGACTGGCACTACGTGCTCGTCTCCCTGCGGGACACCCACCCCGTGGTGCGCAGCTACCTGATCCGGGACGGGCAGATCACCGAGGAGCCCGTAGAGGTCCCCGGGCTCGAGGTCCCAGGCCTCGAGGTGGCCGGGTAGGGGCCCGGAGCGGCTCCTTGTAGAATCGTTACCGGATCAGTCAACAATCACCCTGACCAGCCCGAGGGCAGCCTGCGGGCACTCGAGGGCACTGAGCGAGGAGGCCCCGTGGCCGTCGAAGTCCGTCTACCGACCGTTCTGCGCAGCCACGCCGGGGGCGCGGCCGTCGTCAGCGTCGACGGCGCCACCATCGGCGAGGTCCTCTCCAAGCTCGTGGCCGAGTACCCCGGGATGGCCGGCCAGGTGCTCACCGACGATGGTGCCCTGCACAAGTTCGTGAACATCTACGTCGACGACGACGACGTGCGCTATCTGCAGGGCCTCGACACGCCGGTCAAGGACGGCACGGAGGTCTCGATCCTGCCGGCCGTGGCCGGGGGCTGACCGGTCGGGGAGCAAGTCGCGTGACGTCGTACCCGTCGGTGCTCGAGATGATCGGCAACACGCCGATGGTCGACATCAGCGCGCTGAGCCCGAACCCCGCTGCGCGCATCTACATGAAGCTGGAGGGGCAGAACCCCGGCGGCTCGGTGAAGGACCGCGTGGCGCTCTCGCTCATTGAGGATGCCGAGCGCACCGGCGTCCTGGTTCCGGGCAAGCCGGACCAGGTGCTGATGGAGCCGACGTCGGGCAACACCGGCATCGGCCTGGCCATGGTGTGCCGGGTCAAGGGTTACGCGCTGAAGGCCGTCATGCCGACCAACGTGTCGGTGGAGCGACGCCAGCTCCTCGAGCTGTGGGGGGCTGAGATCATCGAGTCACCCGGCTCGGAGGGCTCCAACGGAGCGGTGCGCATGGCCCGGGAGCTGGCGACGAAGCATCCCGAATGGGTCTTCCTCTACCAGTACGGCAACCCGGCCAATCCCAAGGCGCACTACGAGGGCACCGGCCCCGAGATCCTGCGTGACTGCCCGGGCGTGACGCACTTCGTCGCCGGGCTCGGGACGTCGGGGACGCTGCTCGGGGTGGGGCGGTTCCTGCGCGAGAAGCTCGGGGACAAGGTGCAGATCTGGGCCGTCGAGCCGCCGGCGGGGGAGATGGTCGACGGCCTGCGCAATCTCGACGACGGCTACATCCCGCCCATCTTCGAGAACCTCGGGGGCGCCGAGCTGCTCGACCGCAAGACCGTGGTACGGCCCCGGGAGTCGATCGAGTGGACGCGGCGCCTGACCGAGGTGGGCATCTTCGCCGGCATCTCGACGGGGGCGGCGCTGGCTGGTGCGGTCAAGTGTGCGTCGGCGCTGCCGGAGGGTCAGGAGGCGTCCATCGTGGTGGTGTCGGCCGACGGCGGCTGGAAGTACCTCTCGACCGGTGCCTGGACCGGCGACCTCGACGAGGTCACCGAGCGGGCCAAGGAGATCATTTACTTCTAGTAGGCCGGCGCCTCAGGTGGTCGCCAGGCGCCGCATCGCCTTCTGGTAGGAGAGCGGTGCCAGTGTCCGGGCGATGGGTGCCATGAGGGGGAGACGGGCGGCATTGATGTCTAGGTGAGGGCCGCCCATCCGGTCGGCCACGAGTGTGGCGACCTGCACCTCGGTGCGGCGCACCATCTTCGGGGGCAGGGAACCCCCATCCTCGTTGCCCGAGAGCCCCATTGCCGTGGGCACCCACCCCGGGTACAGGACGTGCACGTGCACCCCCCGGTCAGCGACCTCGTGGGCCACCGATTCGCTGAAGGCGGAGATGGCCGCCTTGGACGCGGCGTAGGCGCCCTGCCTCGGCTCGGGTGCGCGCGCCGTGTCGGACGACACGTTGACGATCACGCCCCAGCCCCCCTCGATCATGCCCGGGACGACCGCGAGGGTACCGGCGACGGTGGAGAAGAAGTTGACGTCGAAGACGTCGCGCACGGTGCGCAGGTCGCCACCGGGCACCGGCAGCATGAAGTCGACGCCCGCGTTGTTGACGAGGATGTCGATGCGGCCGTGCTCGGCCTCAATGGCACCGAGTGCCTCACGGAAGGCATCGGCGTCACCCACGTCGCAGACCACCGTGCCGCTGTGCTGCGTGCGCCGCGCCAGGTCGGGTGCGAGCCCGTCGAGCAAATCCTTGCGCCGGGCGAGGCCCACGACGGTCGCCCCCCGCTCGCTCAGTTTGAGGGCGATCGCCCTCCCGATGCCCGATGAGGCACCCGTGACCACCGCGACCCGTTGGTCGAAGCGGGCAGACGGCGATATCCGGCGGTGAGAGCGCATGCGTCACACCATACGGGCGGGCCTGGTGGCCGGTGCTGCCGACCCGTCACTCCACGTGACCGATGCGGCGCCCGATCCACGAGGCGAGCTCGGTGATCGTGGCGTCGTCCAGCGGGGCGGCAGCCAGCTCGAGGAAGAGGGTCGCGGTGACCTCGCCGTCCTCGTCACCGGGCGGCGGCGTCCACGGGTGGCCGTTGCGCTGGCAGAACTCGATGGTGGCGACGAGCGCCACGGGCGCGTTGCCGTCCTTGAGTGGATGGTTCTTGATCAGATGGGTGCACAGCACGGCGGCCTTGACGGCGAACCCGGGGTAGAAGTCCTCCCCGCCGAAGGTGGCCAGCGGCGCATGGAGCGCCGAGTCCGCCAGGTGGAGGCTGGACTGCTCGGCGATGCGCTTGGCCGGGACCTCCAGTACGGCCTCGGCGATGAGGAGGAAGTCGGCCAGCTCGAGCGCACGCACGGTCTCGGGCTCGATGCTGAGAGACGCGTCAGGGGTCACCGCTTCAACCGCTCGAGCGCCCGCTCGTTCTGGCGGATGGCACCGGCCAACCTGACGTAGAAGGCCAGGTCGGCCCGGCGACGTCGGACAGACGAGTTCAGTGTGGGCCGCCCGGGGGTCCTGGTGCGGCCGGGCGCCACGTACCCGTCGGGGTGCCCGTTCTCCTCCGAGGTGGTGTCGTCGCTGCCCACGGTCCGATCCTATGGGTGCGTCCGGCGGCTCAGCGCCCCGCCAGCTCGCTGAACCGTGCCCCAGTTGCTCAAGTGTTGCGGAAATTCCACCGATGAAAGGTGAGCGGTGATGGCGCACGAGCGCACGTGCCGCCGCCGCCTCGACGTCAGCGAGACCATCATGAAACTACGACAGAGAAACAGCACCCCCGTGCCCGAAGGCGACCTCCTCGTCCTCGAGGATGCGGCGGACGGCGGACCCACAGGGGACGTGGACTCCCTCGGGTCGGAACCTTTGAACGAGGCTGCACTCACAGTTCGGGACCATGGTGCGCCGCCAGCGCGGCCCAGGGGGCTTCTCGGGGAGGTGCTCGTCGCCCGTGGCCTCGTCACCGATGGCCAGGTCGCGACGGCCCTGAAGCAGCAGGCGGACTCCGGGAAGCGGCTCGGTGAGGTGCTCGTCGACATGGGCGCTCTCGACGAGCGTGGCCTGGTCGACGCGTTGGCCGACTTCTTCGGGATGCCGGTGACCGACCTCCGTCGCGACACGCCGGATCCCGAGGCGCTCGCCCTCGTCCCCGAGGCGATCTCCCGCGAGAACCTCGCCATCCCTATCCGGGTCGACGACGACGGGTTGCACGTCGCGGTGGCCCAGCCGAGCGACGAGCTCCGATTCCTGCTGGCCGGCACGAGCGGGAAATCGGTGCGTCTTTCGCTTGCCCCCATGACCGACATCCGGTGGGCCATCGACCGCAGCTACCAGGCGATCGACAGCGTCGGCAAGCTCGTGCAGGTCTTCGAGGCGGTGGAGACCACGCGTAACAAGCGCCCGGTCGAGACCGAGACCACCGCCGTGGTGAGCGAGAACGCCCCGGTCGTCCAGGTCGTCGACAGCATCCTCACCCAGGCGGTGCGCGACCGTGCCTCCGACGTGCACATCGAGCCCTCGCAGGACGTGATCTACGTCCGCTTCCGGATCGACGGCGCCCTCAAGGACGTCCTCGAGCTCCCGGTCACCATGGGGATCGGGCTGATCAGCCGTATCAAGATCCTGGCGGGCATCAACATCGTCGAGAAGCGCCGCTCTCAGGACGGCCAGTTCACCACCACGATCGACGGGAAGGACACCGACGTCCGCGTGGCCACCGTCGCCACCATCTGGGGCGAGAAGTGTGTCCTGCGGATCCTGGACAAGAACCGATCGGTGCTCCGCCTGGGCGACCTCGGCATGCCGACCGACACCCACGAGACCTATTCCAAGCTCGTCCGGGCCCCGTTCGGCATGGTCCTGTGCGCCGGTCCGACCGGCAGCGGGAAGACCACGACCCTCTACGCCACCCTCACCGAGGTGAGCGACCGGGCACGCAACGTCATGACCATTGAGGACCCGGTCGAGTTCGTCTTCCCCAAGATCAACCAGATCCAGACCAACGAGCAGGCGGGCCTGACCTTCGCCACCGGGTTGAAGTCGATCCTGCGCCAGGACCCCGATGTGATCCTCGTCGGTGAGATCCGTGACGTCGAGACGGCACGCATCGCCGTGCAGTCCGCCCTCACGGGGCACTTCGTGCTCTCGTCCCTTCACGGCAACGACTCGGTCTCGGCCCTTCACCGCTTCCTGGACATGGGGATCGAGTCGTTCCTCATCGCCTCGTCGGTCATCGCCATCGTCGGCCAGCGCCTGGTGCGCCGCATCTGCCCGTCGTGCAAGGCCCGCTACACGCCTTCCAGCGAGGAGCTCGCCTTCTACGAGGAGAGCGGCGGCCCGCCCAAGTCGGACTTCTATCACGGCACGGGTTGCAACTACTGCGGCCAGACCGGCTACCTGGACCGGATCGGTGTCTACGAGCTCCTCCAGATGACCCCCGAGATCAAGCGCCTGATCGTGGGCTGGGCCACCCAGGACGAGCTCCGCCGGCTGGCCCAGAAGCAGGGCATGCGCACGCTCCGCGAGGAGGCCGTGAACCTCGTCACCCTGGACACCACGACGATCTCCGAGGTGATCCGGAGCGTCTACGCAATGTGAGGTGCGCCGGGCGCACCGCCCGGTGTCAAATGACGAGGGTGCGGCTCATGCCGCCCGCCCCGCCAGCTCGCTGAGCTTGGTCACCGTGTTCCAGTTCCGCGTGGTGCTCACCACGCCGAGCCGGCGCTCCAGGAAGCTGCCCGTGAACTTCGTCTCCGCATAGCCGTCGGGGGTGTGGACGTAGACTTCCCTGCCGTCGAGGACCAGCTGGTCACGGCCGCTTTCCGGGAGCGCCAGGGCGGCGAGTGCCGCTTTCGCCGGAGGCGTGGCCAGGAACGTCACGTGGTGGCGGGACGGGCTCGCACCCGCCTTGGCGTACGGGCTGGCCGTGGCGATGCGCTGCAGCTCGGGCACCGTGCGCAGGATGACCGCCGGCGCGTCGCCGAAGTCCTCGGCCAGCCGCTGCTCGATGGCCGCGGCGATGGCCGCCTCGCTCTTGGAGCCGGTGGAGAACAGGACGTTCCCCGTCTGGATGTACGTCGTCACCCCCGTGTAGTCGAGGGCCTCGAAGGAGGCTCGCAGCTCCCGCATGGCGACGCGGCCGTGACCGGCGACGTTGACGCTCCGGAGCAGTGCGACGTAGCGGGGCACGGGAGCAACCTACCCGGAGGGTGCTCCCGTGCCCACCTCCCGGTGCAGGCCGAAGCGGCCGAGGTCGACCGGCGCGTCGGTGCCGTCGACCAGGTCGGCCAGGAGCTCACCGAGCAGCGGGCCGAACTTGAACCCGTGCCCGCTGGTGCCGCAGCCGACGACGACATGTCCCAGCCGATCGAGGACGAAGTCGGTGTCCGCGGAATTGTCGTACACGCAGCGTTCGGTCAACACGGGCTCGGGATCCAGGGACGGGAGGAGGCGGGCGACCGCGCCGCTCAGTGCCGCCAGCAGTGAGGGGTCGTCGGAGAAGGGCGCGGGGTCGGTGGGGTCGAACCCGTCGAGGGCGGTTCCCGGCGTGTGGTGCGACACCTTGTAGGTGCCTCCGTGCGCGCCGTCGCCGGGCACGGGCAGCCCGTAGATCATGTCGTCCCCCCACTCGATGAAGACGGGCAGCGGCACCATCGGGCCCACGCCGCTCGTCGGGCGGAAGAAGGCCACCTGGGGGAGGGAGGGTGCGGCCGCCACCGCGTGCGTCGCGCCCAGTAGTGCCAGGGAGCGTGGGCCGGCGCAGACGACGACGACGTCGGCACCGTGGACCCGTCCGTCCGCGGTCGTCACGGTGGCACCGTGGGGTCGCTCCTCCACGGCGGTCGCCGCCACACCCACCCGGAGCGCGAAACCTCCCGTGTCGCACAGGGCGCGGAGGCATTCGTCGGCGGCCAGCACGCCCGATCCGGGCTCGAACAGCACGGGGCCAGGGGCCGTGATCCCCCCGAGCCGCGCCGCCGCTTCGGCCGCCGAGAGCCGCTCGGCCGGCGCGCCCGACGCCGCCAGCGCGCCGGCGATGGAGTCGAGCGCGGTCTCGTCGCCGAGCGTCACCTGGCCCGTCGCGTGCAGGAGCCGAGCCCCGCCGGCGCCCTCCAGGTCGTGCCAGAGGTCCCGGGCCCGCAGCGCCATCCCGACGTAGAGAGGGTCCGGGTAGCCCAGCCGGAAGATGCGAGCGTCGCCCTTGGAGCCCGACCGTTCGTGGCCGACGGTGCCGGCGGCCTCCAGGACGACGACGTCCCACCCCCGGCGCGCCAGCGCCCGCGCGGCGCTCAGCCCGAGGAGGCCCGCTCCCACGACGATGCAGCGGCGGTCGGCGGGCACGGCGACGATCATAGGAACGCCGCACGGGCCGCCTCGTTGCCCCGGAGGTGGGGGGACGTGGCGGTACGCTCGGCGGCGGTGACGAGCGGGATGGACGTGTCGATGCACCCCCCGCACGACACGCCCGGCACGCCGGAGGCACCCGACACCGGCCTCCGCGAGGACTCCGACGACGGTCCGGACGAGCTCGACCGGGCGCCGACCGGGCGCCGCAGCCGCACGCGCCGGGCCGTGCGGGCACTCGGCTTCCACGTCGGCGCCATCGCCCTCTTCACCATCCCCGCCGTGGCGCTCTGGTGGCACGTGTGGTCGGGCCATCCCTCCTCCACCCTGACGTGCGGGTGCGGCGATCCGGCGCAGGAGGTCTGGTTCATGGCCTGGCCCGCCTGGGCCATCGCCCACCTCCACAGCCTCTTCTTCTCTGGTGCCGTGAACGTCCCCGACGGCGCCAACCTGCTGTCGAACACGTCGGGGACGTTGATCGGCGTCGTGCTGGCGCCGGTGACGTGGCTCTTCGGACCCGTCACCTCCACCAACGTGGCGCTCACCCTCGCCCCGGCGCTCAGCGCATGGGGCTGCTTCGCCGCGATCCGCCCGCTCGTCACCTGGAAGCCCGCCGCCATCCCCGCCGGGCTCGCGTACGGCTACTCGTCGGCGATCGTGACGTCACTGGCCTTCGGCCACGTGTCGGCCACGTTCCTGGTGATCCCACCGCTCCTGTTCACCACGCTGCACGAGATCGTGATCCGCCAGGAGCACTCGGTGCGCCGCGACGGGCTGGTGCTGGCCGCACTGCTGGTGGCCCAATTCCTGATCTCGCCCGAGGTGATGGTGATGTGCCTCCTGTTCGCCGTCGTGGGCCTGGTCGCGGTGATGGCGGTCGGCTGGCGCCAGGTGCGGGCGCGCTCGGGCCACGCCCTGCCGGCGCTCGGCCTCGGCGCGAGCGTGACCGTCGCGTTGCTGGCCTACCCCGTCTGGTTCGGCCTGGCCGGGCCCCAGGCGGTGACCGGGGTGCTCTTCGCGCTTGCGCCGATCTCGGGCGTGCCGTTCTCGGGGGTCCTCGCGCCGGGGCAGTACGCGGCGTTCGCCCCCGAGTCCATCCGCTTCGGGGGCTACCTCGGCCGCAACGGCCCACCCCCCGACTACGTCGGCGGCGGGATCGCGCTGGTCACGGTGGCGTCGGTCGTCGTGGCGCGCCGGCGCGGCCTCACGTGGTTGCTCCTCTTCCTGACGGCCGTGACCCTGTGGCTCGCGCTCGGCGGCTATCTCCTGAGCGCGCCGTCCTGGCTGGGGCACCCGTGGCTGCCCTGGCGCAACCTCTCGACGCTCCCGCTGCTCAAGGAGATCCTGCCGGACCAGTTCGCGCCGCTCCTCACGCTCTTCGTCGCCTTCCTCCTCGCCGTGGGCCTCGATGCGCTCTACGTCGTGCACCGCCGGCCGGCCTCATGGACGGCGCGACACCTGCACGCGGTCATCGCGGCCGCGACGGCCCTGGTGGCGGTGGTGGCGCTCGTACCGGTGTTCGTCACGTTCGACCTGCCGTTCACCGTCGTGCCGGTACGGATCCCGGCTTACCTGCGCGAGGCGGCGCCGGCGCTCCCGTCCGGCACGGTGCTGCTCAGCGTCCCCTTCGCCGTGTCGGGCTCCGCGCAACCCATGCTGTGGCAGGCGGTCGACGACATGCACTTCAGTCTGGCCGGCGCCGCGCTCAAGACCCCCAACGCCGTGGGAGGCCCGGTCGGGCAGGGTGCGCCGGGATCGGCCCGCCGGATCCTGTCCGACCTGAGCGTGGTCGGCGGGACCCAGCCCACGGGGACCCCGGCGCAGATCGCGACCGTCCGGAGCGCCCTGCAGGCGTGGCAGGTGCAGGAGGTCGTGATCGCCGGCACCAGCCGCGACCCGGTGTACGCCTCGGGGTTCTTCACCATGGTCCTCGGCACCGCCCCGGTCTACGAGGACGGCGCCTGGGTGTGGAAGCTGCAACGGGGAGGACCGTCGAGCACACCCGCCACCGGCGCCTCCCTGTCACTGTGCCGGGCGGCAGCCACCGCACCGAACAGCCGCGCGGACCCGCTCGCGATGTCGAAATGTGTGCTCTTCGGGGCGGGAAGAGCCTGAGCGCGCGCCGTCGTAGGCTTGGCTCATGCAACCGATCCTCCACCTCTCCATCCCCGTGCGGAACATGGAGGAGGCGCGCGACTTCTACGTGCACACGCTCGGCTGCCAGGCGGCGCGCACGCGGAAGGATTTCTCCGACGTGTGGTTCTACGGCATGCAGATCACTCTGCAGGACCGCCCGGACGAGGTGCCACCGGTCGCGGCGGGGGGTTCGAGGCACTTCGGCGTCACGCTGGGGCGGCAGGAATTCGAGGACATGATCGCCCGGCTGAGCGCGGGCGGCGTCCACTGGGTCGTCCCGATCTCGACCGACGATGAGGGGTTGGCCACCGAGCAGACCAAGGCCAAGGTCGCCGACCCGAGCGGCAACGTCATAGAGCTCAAGACCTACCGCGACGTCGACGCGGCGCTGGAGATCTCGACCCACTCGTACCCAGAGGCCTTCGCTCACGGCAACTGAGCGGTGGGGCCCCGCCCGTCGGGGTACCACCGTGCTCTACGGTGTCCGCCGAGGACGAGGACGAGGCCACAGAGGATCCGGGAGGAGTGCAGTGGGAGGAAGCGACGTGAGCGGGGATCCCCGTACCGCCCGCCCGGACGGGCGCGCCATCGACCAGCTACGGCCGGTCACCTTCGAGCGCGACTACACGGTCATGGCGCCGGGATCGGTGCTGGTGACGTTCGGGCAGACCAAGGTGCTGTGCACGGCGTCGGTGGAGGCGCGCGTCCCGCCCTGGATGCGGGGCACGGGCAAGGGTTGGGTGACCGCGGAGTACTCCATGCTGCCGGGGTCGACGCCCGAGCGGGCCTCCCGGGAGGCGGCCAAGGGCAAGCAATCCGGGAGGACGCAGGAGATCCAGCGGCTCATCGCGCGCTCGCTGCGCGCGGTGAGCGATCTTGTGGCCCTCGGTGAGGTCCAGATCACCGTCGACTGCGACGCCCTGCAGTCCGACGGCGGCACCCGCACGGCCTCCATCTGCGGCGCCTATGTCGCGCTGCACGACGCCTGCACACGCCTGGTGTGGGCCGGGACGATCAGCACGCACCCGCTGATCGACTCGGTGGCGGCCGTCTCGGTGGGCATCGTCGACGGGGTGCCGATGCTCGACCTGCCCTACGCGGAGGACTCGCGGGCCGAGGTGGACATGAACGTCGTCATGACCGGGGCCGGGCGCTTCGTCGAGGTCCAGGGCACCGCGGAGGGGATGGCGTTCAGCAGGAGCGAGCTCGACACCCTGCTCGGGCTGGCCGAGGCGGGCATCAAGGAGCTGACAGGCCTGCAGGCGGC
>Ga0116217_10006336_pt1 | contig 10276 bp, 9 predicted proteins | sample Sb_taG_6_FD_89697 | JGI IMG/M metagenome (GOLD analysis project Ga0116217, IMG submission 89697) | Peat soil microbial communities from Weissenstadt, Germany - Sb_50d_4_PS metaG | ecosystem: Environmental > Terrestrial > Soil > Wetlands > Peat | place: Germany: Weissenstadt | collected 2010-09-21 | reverse complement strand
TCCACCGGGTAGTCCTTCCGCAGAGGATGGCCTTCCCAGTCATCGGGCATCATGATGCGTTGCAGGTTGGGATGTCCGGTGAAGCGCACGCCAAACAGATCGAACACCTCACGCTCATAAAAATTGGCCGAGGGCCAAACCGAAGTGACCGATTCGATCGCCGGGCTCGATCCGTCAAGGCGCGCTTTCAAACGGATCCGCTCTTTCTTCGCAATTGAGAGCAGATGGTAAACCACCTCAAACCGCGGTTCCGAGGGATACCAGTCCACGCAGGTGAGGTCGCAAAGATAATTGAATGGGCAATCTGCCGAGTCGCGCAAAATGGCGCAAGCCTCGCGGATCGCGCCTTTTTCGATCCAGATCGTGAGTTCGTCGCGATCGAACTTCACCGCCTGCACCACTGAGGAATTCCATCCCACCAGGCGGGCCAACGCGGGATGCGACTTCAACTGCTCGATATCGGTAATGGGGGGATCCAGCGGCATTAGACATTTCCCCGCTTGGCGGCCGTCAGTCCCCAGTCGAGCACGCCTTTTTTCCACACATAGAAGAGGCCGACCAGGACGATGGCGATGTACACCATCATCTCCCAGAAACCAAACATCTTGAGTTCGCGCAGGATGACCGCCCAGGGGTAAAGGAAAACGGCTTCCACGTCGAACAATATAAAGAGCATGGCAACCAGGTAGAACTTGACGGAAAATCGTCCCTGAGCATCGCCGATGGGCTGCACCCCGCACTCATAAGGCGACATCTTCGCCCGATTCGGTTTATGCTGGCCTACGAGCTGGGAAAGGATGACAATCACGGCCGCGAGCGCCGTGGCGATGCCGAAATGCATCAGGAGGGGCAGGTAGCGAGCGAAGTAATTGTCCGGCATAGGAGGAGGTATATATAATCTGCGCCAAGTGCAACCTTAAACGTTCTAGATTAGTTTTCGCTGGCGGAAGTGTCAAGCTAAGTACGCGTTTTAACAGTAGTTTCATCCGGTGGAACCTGCTTTGACAGGGCCGGGGAAAGCCTGAAGCGCATGATTTTTGGTTTTAATACCGATATTCGGCACGAAGACACCGTCTACCACGTGCAGAGCGAAGCACGCGAAGGCGAGCAGTTGCTGCAGACGCAAGTCTTCGTGAAGGGCCGCTGCATCGGGAAGCGCGCCGTTCCCTATGGAGCGGGCGCGGCGGAAGGCAAAGGCAGCTCTCCGAACGCCAGCGCGCAGAATAGCGATCAGGATCGAGAGAAGATGCTGCGCGAGTTGCACCGCGAGATGCTCGACGCCATCCGCGAGGGCAAGCTCGATTCCATCTTCGACAAGCGGGATGCGCCGGAAACACTGGCCGCAGTGAAAGAGCTTGACCTGGAATGGATCAATGCCGGGTCCGTGCATTCGAGCGGCTCATTGACGATGCAGATTCGTGTCACTGAAGGAGGCGCTACGGTCGAAGGCGCTCGACTCACCCTCCGCCTCGCCCGGCCGGACTCCCCGCCTTACTACGCGCAGGTGATCACCGACGCCAAGGGTAACGCCGAGATGAACCTTCAGGTGGATGAGAAGTCACTGGCCGATTCTTCCGTTCTGGTGCAAGCGAGTTTTGCCGGACGGACTGCCACTCGCAAGTTTCAGCTGCGCGCCGCCATTTGAGAGCTTCAACAGTCCCGCGGTAGAGACGGGGCTTGCCCCGTCTCGGCTCGCACCAGCACTGCTGGTGGAGGACACAGAGACGCGGCGAGCCGCGTCTCTACCGACGAGCAGTCTCCGAAAGATGCGACAATTGATCTGATGAATCTGACCATCAATGGCGAAAACCAGGTTTTTACCGCCGAAACACTGGGCGGACTGGTGGAGCAACTCGGCATGAAGCCGGACCGCGTGGCCATCGAACTGAACCGCGAAATCGTGCCCCGCGACCGGTGGCTGCAGACTTCATTGCACGATGGAGACCGGCTGGAGATCGTTCATTTCGTCGGCGGAGGATCGGGTTCGGCTGGACCGCTGGGCTCGTCGCAGTCAGGTTTGGCAACCGGTTTCGCAACCTGCTAACCTGATTTCTCCAGTTTGTCGGGGCCCCGTCGTTCAACGGATAGGACTTCAGTTTCCTAAACTGACTATGCAGGTTCGATTCCTGCCGGGGCTACCAAGCGGCCATTCTTCTCCCTGTCAGGTCATTTTCCGGAACCGGCACTGGCGCAAAAGCCTTTCAGCACACACAGCAGTGAGGCCCGTCACTGACGCGGCATTGCACGACCCTTTAGACTGACGACGCTCGTTTACCGCAAGCCATGGGGAGATAATTCCCCGATCTCGACTGCTTCGAAACCCCTTCCTTTAATCGGCAGCCGAGCCGGCTCCTTTTATCTACCCGAAGCGATTTCGCACCGAGCCTCGGCCCCGATTCGCTGACCATGAAGCAATGCGGATGGGGAAACAAAGCCGGACGATTTCATGGGAAGGAGCAGGCATATGAACAAACGAATGCATCGTCGGAACTGGATGCTTGGAATACGCGGGCGAGTGGCAGCGGTCGGGATGGCGATCATGTTTGTAGTGACAATCCCCGCGACCCGGACGGCGCAGGCGCAGTTGTATTCGTTTACGGGCGCGCCGAACGGTGCACAGCCCTGGGCGGGTTTAGTGCGGGACGAGCAGGGCAACCTGTATGGCACAACGGCAGGCGGCGGCATCAACGGTGGTCTTGGTGGCGGCACTGCCGGGCTAGGAACGGTGTTCAAGCTGGATACGACGACTGGCGAGGAGACCGTGCTCTATGCCTTCACTGGCGGGGGGGACGGTGGAGTCCCCGAAGCAGCTTTGGTGCGGGACGCACGAGGCAATCTGTATGGCACTACCCAATATGGCGGCGCTTCCGAAAACGGAACTGTGTTCAAGGTGGATAGGAGCGGCCAGGAGACCGTGCTCCACAGCTTCACCGGCGGGGCGGACGGTGCTTATCCCGAAGGAGTCTTAGTGCTGGACGCGCAGGGAAACGTCTATGGCACTGCCTCCGGGGGCGGCGCTTCAGGCAGCGGCACGGTGTTCAAGGTGGATGCGACTGGCAATGAGACCACACTCTACAGTTTCACCGGGACTCCGGACGGCGCGAGTCCCTATGCAGGTTTAGTGCTGGACGAGCAGGGCAACCTGTATGGAACTACGCTTGGGGGCGGCGCTTCCGGGCGCGGAACGATGTTCAAGGTGGACACGACCGGCAACGAGACCGTGCTCTACAGCTCCACTGGTGCAGGCGACGGCGGATCGCCCTACGCAGGTTTAGTGCGGGACCGGAAGGGCAACCTGTATGGCACTACCTTCCAGGGCGGAAATCCTGCATGCCACTCCTACCGTGCTGGGTATGGCTGCGGAACGGTGTTCAAGGTGGATACCACCGGCAAGGAGACGGTGCTGTACAGCTTCACCGGCTCCGGTGGAGACGGCGCATATCCCTATGCAGGTTTGGCGCGAGACTGGTTGGGCAACCTGTATGGCACTACCTTCGTGGGCGGAGATCTTCAGTGCGGATTTTATGGCCCTTTTGGCTGCGGAACGGTGTTCAAGCTGGATTCGACTGGCAAGGAGACCGTGCTCCTCACCTTCGGCGGGATGGGGTTTAACGGCGCAAATCCCGCAGCCGGTCTAGTGTGGGATGCGCAGAACAACCTGTATGGTACTACCTATCTCGGCGGAGAGAATGATTTATGCTATCCAGTTGGCTGCGGAACGGTGTTCCAGATTTCCGTGGCCGCGACCACGCTCTCGTCTTCACAGAATCCGTCCACTTACGGAGGGCCGGTGAACTTTACCGCAACGGTTACTTCCCTCGCTGGTACGCCGCCGGATGGAGAAACTGTCACGTTTATGAAAGACACAACTGTACTGGGAACGACGACCTTGAGTGGCGGCTCGGCTAGCTTTGTGACCGGGTCGCTGCCGGCGGGCGCCAGTTGGATCAAGGCCGTGTACGGAGGTGACTCTTATTTTCTCGACAGCGCGTCGAAGTGGCTGAAGCAGGCGGTAGGCAAAGCGCCGACCACGACAGCGTTAAGCTCGTCGCAGAATCCCTCGAACTTCGGACAACTTGTGACGTTCGTGGCGACCGTGCTTGCTTCCGTCGGGTCGCCCACCGGCTCCGTGACGTTTAACAATGGGACCACGGCGCCAGCGACTGTACCGCTTTCCAGCGGTACGGCCTGGTACACAACCATAAAGTTAGCCGTGGGTACGGAGCCGATTACAGCGGTCTATAACGGTAACAGTTCGTTCACCACCAGCACCTCAAATGTACTGAGCCAAACGGTGAATCAAGCCAACACCGCGACCACTTTGGTTTCATCGCTGAATCCGTCTAACGTTGGGCAATCCGTGACCTTCACTGCGAGCGTGACGCCGCAGTTCGCCTTTGAGCCCACCGGGCCCGTGACCTTCTACGATGGCACGACGAAGATGGGGGCCGGGTACCTAAGCGAAGACGCGGCAAAGTTCACGACGTCGAGGCTGACATCGGGCACGCACAGTATCACCGCGACGTACAACGGCAACGCCGAGTTTGACAGCAGTTCTTCGGCTCCGCTGACACAAACGGTGAATTAGGGACCGGCGGAACGGCAGGTGTCCCGCGGCTCACGTTTTTTCGAGACCTGGAAGCGGACGAAACCAGCGCCCGCCGAGTCAGGCCTCACGGAAGTCACTTCAAAACCGTCACCTCGCTACCGTATAATAAAAATCACAGTGCTGAAATACTCAATCGTAGTTCCTCTCCACAACGAACAGGAGAACGTCACCGACCTGTACGCGCGGCTTAAGTCCGTGATGGAAGCGAGCGGCGAGAGCTTCGAGATGGTGCTGGTCGATGACGGCTCCATCGACGGCACGTTTCCGTTGCTGCGTGAGATTGCCGCCGTCGACAGCCGTGTGACCGTCGTCAAGCTGCGCCGCAATTTTGGGCAGACGGCCGGCCTGGCTGCTGGATTTGACCATGCCCGCGGGGAATACATCATCGCCATGGACGGCGACCTGCAGCACGATCCTTCCGACATCCCTTTATTTCTGGAGAAGATTGCGGAGGGCTACGACATCGTCAGCGGCTGGCGCAAGAATCGCGTGGACAATTTCTGGCTGCGCCGCATTCCCTCCCGCTGCGCGAACTGGCTGATGGCCAAGTTGAGCGGGGTTGACATCCACGACTTTGGCACGACTTTCAAGGCTTACCGCCGCGAAATCCTGGGACAGATTCCGCTCTACGGAGAGCTTCACCGCTTCATTCCGGCGCTGGCCTCGTGGCACGGCGCGTCGATCATCGAAGTCCCGATCAAGAACATCAACCGGGAACGCGGGGCGTCGCATTACGGAATCTCGCGCACCTTCCGCGTCTTCTTCGACCTCATTACTATCCGCTTCCTGCTCAAGTATCTTTCGCGCCCCTTGCACTTTTTCGGCACGGTGGGGATGTTCAGCATTTTCGCGGGCAGCGCGGTTTCGGTCTGGCTGATCTGGCAGAAGGTACTGCACCACGCCGACATCATGTATCAACACGGCCCGCTGATGGTGTTTTCGATGGTGCTGTTGCTGGCGGGGCTGAACATGCTCGCGGTCGGGCTGCTGGGAGAAATGCAGGTTCGCCATTACCACGAGCCCACGCAGCGCGCTCCCTATTCGGTCGACCGCATCTTGCGGGCGCAGAGCGAAGAGAGCACGATCTCGGAATAAAGTTCTCCCCCTGTGTCACTGCGGTTAAGCGTCTGTTTTCCCTCACGGTCAACCCAACCGCTAAGGCGTATAATTTCTGCGCCATATGCCTACCACAACTCAGCTCGAATTGCGTCTGGCCAGCCGGATGTCGCGGCTTGGCACCGAAACTGCCTTTGAAGTCCTGAACCGCGCCCGCGAGCTCGAAAAGCAGGGCAAAGAGATCGTTCACCTCGAAATTGGCGAACCCGATTTCGACACGCCCGCCAATGTCATCCAGGCGGGCGTCGACGCGCTCCACAAGGGATGGACCCACTACGGCCCCTCCGCCGGCCTGCCCGACCTGCGGCGGGCGATTGCCGACTATGTCAGCCGTACCCGCAATGTTCCGGTTTCGAGCGAGGAAGTCGTGGTTGTCCCGGGCGGCAAGCCAATTATTTTCTTTACGATCTTGGCATTAATTGATGAAGGGGATGAAGTCATCTATCCCAATCCCGGCTTCCCCATCTACGAGTCCATGATCAATTATGTCGGCGGACGCGCGATCGCGATTCCGCTGCGTGAAGAGCGCGACTTCTCCGTCGACGTCAAAGAACTGTCGTCGCTGATTACTGATCGCACCCGGTTGATCATCCTGAACTCGCCGCACAATCCGACGGGCGGCACGCTCACCCGGAAAGACATTTTCGGAATTGCCGAGGCCATTGGCGAGCGCAATATCATGGTGCTCTCGGACGAAATCTACAGCCGCCTCGTCTACGAGGGCGAGGACTTCTCCATCATGAGCGTGCCGGGTTTCAAGGAGCGCACGATTCTGCTCGACGGCTTCTCCAAAACCTACGCCATGACGGGATGGCGCATGGGCTACGGCGTTATGCGGCCTGATCTGGCGGTGCAGATCGCGCGCCTTGGGACCAACTCGACCTCCTGCACCGCGAGCTTCACGCAGATGGCTGGAATCGAAGCGCTGCGCGGCGACCAATCCTCGGTCGACAGAATGAACGCTGAGTTCAAGCACCGGCGAGACGTCTTTGTCGCCGGGCTGAACAGGATCAAAGGATTTTCCTGCCGCGTGCCGAAGGGCGCGTTCTACACCTTCCCCAACATTACTAAGACGGGATGGCCTTCGAAGAAACTGGCCGATGCGCTGCTCGAACAAGCGGGCGTCGCTTGCCTCTCCGGCACCGCATTCGGCGCATACGGAGAAGGCTACCTTCGCTTCAGCGTTGCAAACTCGCTGGAGAATCTGAAAAAGGCGCTGGCTCGAATTGAAGACTGGGTCGGGAAGAATCTGCGCTGAGTCCGCGGGAAATCTCACATGCGTATGGATGAAGCTGAGCAACAGCCCGGGAAAGCTGCCTTCGAAATCAAGAAAGGCGCTTTGCAGGTGATGACTCTCAGCGAGAAGGATGTGGAGAAGTATCTCGACCCTGGAGAGCTCCTCGATGGCCTTGAAGACGGTTTCCGCGGGCTTGAGTTGGGAGAAGTCCAATCCCCTCCCCGGTCCCAGCTTTCGGTATTGGGGAAGGGTTTCTTGCTTACGATGCCGGCCTGGCGGTCTGGCATGCAACTGACCGTCAAGATCGTCAACGTCTTCGACGGCAATTTGCAAATCAACCTGCCGAACCACCTGGCCCTGATTAACCTGTTCGATCCCAACACGGGCGCAACCTCCTGCATTATGGACGGCACGTACGTTACCGCTGTCCGAACCTCTGCCGCCGCCGGTCTTTCCGTTCGCCTGCTGAGTCGTGCCGGATCTCGCATCGCCACGGTAATCGGTGCGGGCGTCCAGGGGCGTCAACACTTGCGAATGCTTCCGTTGGTCCGGAATTTTGATCGTATCAACATTTGCTCGTTACGCTTCGACGAGGCTCAGAAGCTCGCCGCGCAGAGCAAAATCGCGTGTGCAACTGCGGACGTAGAAAAGGCTGTGCGTGAGTCGGACGTGGTGTGCCTTGCAACTCATTCGCCTGAGCCAGTGATCGATTCTGATTGGGTCAAGCCCGGTACCCATGTGACCTCGGTTGGATATCACCCTCCGAATGGAGAACTGCCGAAGGACTTGGCGAGAGCCCATCGCCTTTTTGTCGAGACGCTCGATGCCTTTCAGTCAGCTCCGGTTGGGTGCAGCGAACTCGTGGGCTTGGGCGCCTCTGCAGGGACGACGCTGGGAGCGTTGGCTCTCGGCCGGAAGGCGGGTCGGCGTAGCGATGATGAGATCACCGTGTACAAGGCGATGGGTGTCGCTATGGAAGATATGGTCGCGGCTAATCTGGCTTTCCAGAGGGCGAAGCAGGACGGCGGTGGAAGTGTTATGGCCTGGTGATGGCTACAGTTCGGGCGATGAGCAAGCGGAATCAAACATCACAAATCCTGCGGACGGTACTGAGTCAGTCTGCAATCTTGAGTTCACATTGCCTTTCCTTCTATGGCAATATGTCTCGACAAAAGGAAAGCATCAGTTGCCGGAGGCTCCGCGGTGACAAACACGTCTATAGCCAAGCGAATCAGTCCCATGCTGGCGACTGCCAACATGCAGGAAACCATTTTGTTTTACGAGAGCGTGCTTGGATTTAGCCCGACCCTAAAATCGCCGGAATACTCGATCGTGGAGCGGGATGGCCAAACCATCCACTTTCAGAAGGCTGCATCCGAGGAGGTTATGAAGTGTGTCCGCGAGCATACCGAGATCTACATTGAAGTTTCCGGCATTCATGTTTTGTGGGAACACGTGAAGACCTTCAAGAACCGCTACCGAATTCGAGATTTGTTTGACAGGGAATATGGGATGACCGAGTTCCACATTGGAGATCCAAACGGGTGCTTGGTGTTTGTAGGAGAGCCCACAGCCAAGCGGAACTGACGCCAACATATTCAAACTGACCCACTACCCGCGGACGCCACATTTGATGTTTTGCTTTAATCTTCGGTTGACAATCCGCCGCTACGACTTGGTGTACAATTTCGCCGCTATGGCAAACCGCTATGACAAACATCGATAATCATCCCGCCGGTTCTTTCTGCTGGATTGAACTCCACACCTCCGACCAGCCCGCCGCCAAGAGTTTTTACAACGCGCTTTTCGGGTGGGAAGCGCATGACAATCCGATGGGTCCCAATGATTTTTACACCATGTTCAAGCTCCAGGGCCGTCATACCGCGGCCGGATGCACGCTGCGTCCCGACGAAAGCTCGCATGGAGTCCCTCCGCACTGGATGATTTACATCAAAGTCGACAGCGCTGACGCCGCTGCTGCAAAGGCGAAGCAACTGGGCGGTAAAGTTCTTGCCCCAGCTTTCGACGTGATGGATGCCGGCCGCATGGCGGTGGTGCAGGATCCCACCGGCGCGACTTTCTGCGTCTGGCAGGTGAAGAAGGATACCGGGATCGGAATCGCAAACGTCCACGGCACGTTGTGCTGGGCTGACCTGAGCACGCCTGACGCAAAACGCGCCACAGAGTTTTACTCCGGCCTTTTCGGATGGCAGATCGCAGCGGACCCAAAAGATCCTTCCGGCTACCTGCATATCAAGAATGGCGAACACTTCATCGGAGGCATTCCACCCGCACTTCATAGCAAGATGCCTCCGCACTGGATGGCCTACTTCCAGGTGGATGACGTTGACGCTGTTGCCGCGAAGGCCAATCAAATGGGCGCCAATCTCTATCTACCGCCCAAGACGATGGAAGGAGTTGGCCGCTTCTCAGTGATTGCCGACCCGCAAGGTGCGGTGTTTGCGATCTTCAAATCGGCGCGCTGACTAATTCAGTCCCGTGACTTTGAAGGGCGTGACTTTGTGAGTTTGCAGGTCGAGCAGATTGAGCTCGCTCTTGACCGGGGTTGCGTGCCAATCTGAGCGCCACTTTAAGAACACCTCAGTCCGTCCGTCGGCAAAAATTCTGAGGTCAGTGGCATAGCCGTTCCCATTGGTCAGCTTCTCCAGAGCGCCGGTTCCGATATCCACTCGATAGACGTCGTAGTTGTATCCGCCCCATGGTTTTCCATTACTAGCAGCCATGAAAAGGATGCTCTTTCCGTCTGGCTCGTAATTGGGGCACTCAAGTATCGGATTTCTGCGGTCGGCTTCTTTTGGAACGTGGGGTCGAAGTGACAGCGTTGGCTTTTCGGGGTGGTCCAGAGAATAGACGGCAATCTCTCCCTCTGTCACCACCGCCATGTTCTTTCCGTCCGGCGACACGGATATGGGGGACACCATGTAAAAGCTCTCGTTCGTGAGCTGACGCAGATCCGTGCCATCTAAGCCGCCCGCATAAAAATCCCACGCGTGAGGATGTGGCTGTGCAATCGGCGAGTAGCTGCCGTAAAACCCGGACCGCGCGAGAATGATGGTCTTATTGTCAGGCGAGAACACTGGCCAGAAGTCGTTTCCGTCCGAAGGCGCAGGCCATGGATGTAGATCCGATCCGTCGACGTTCCCGATGACGATTCGAGAGTGTGCTCCACTTCCCGGCGAGTAAGAGAATGCGATTCGCTTACCGTCCGCCGAAAAAGCCGGGCTCGACTCCGATCCAGTCGTCGCGTTGGTCAGTCGCGCAGCTTGACCCGTATCTATCGCAATCCTGTAAAT
>Ga0116217_10006324_pt1 | contig 10284 bp, 7 predicted proteins | sample Sb_taG_6_FD_89697 | JGI IMG/M metagenome (GOLD analysis project Ga0116217, IMG submission 89697) | Peat soil microbial communities from Weissenstadt, Germany - Sb_50d_4_PS metaG | ecosystem: Environmental > Terrestrial > Soil > Wetlands > Peat | place: Germany: Weissenstadt | collected 2010-09-21 | reverse complement strand
TGTTGCTCGGCGCGGGTGCGGATCCGAACCAGTCGTGGGTCGATCCTGTGTTTCCGGCGCATCCCCTGAGCGCGCTCTACGGTGCCGCGGGCAAGCAGCACCACGAGGGTATGACGCGCGCGTTGCTCGGCGCCGGCGCCAATCCCAATGACGGCGAGTCGCTCTACCACGCGGTGGAGAGCGCCGATCCGATCTGCGCCAGACTGCTGCTGGACGCGGGGGCGGCGATCGAGGGCAGCAACGCACTGTTCCGAGCGCTCGACTTCGCGCCGCTTGCGCCGCTGGGGCTGCTGCTGTCCCGCGGGGCCGATCCCAACACGCCCCTGAACGGCACCCCTCCGATCCACCACGCGATCTGGCGCGGCCGGTCCGCGGCCCACATCGCCGCGCTGCTCGCTGCCGGGGCCGATCCGGCCGCGACGAACGCGGACGGGCTGAGCGCGTATCGCCTGGCGCTCCGGTACGGCCGCCTCGATGCCGCGGCGCTGCTGCGGCCCCGCAGTCTCGAGGAGCCGATCGCGCCGGAGGAGGAGTTTGTCGCCGCCTGCGCGCGTGCGGACCGGGCGTCGGCGGCGGCCCTGCTTCGCCGCGACCCCGACCTGGTCCGCCGCCTCTCGCCGGACCAGCTGCGCGTGCTGCCCGACTGTGCGGCGGCGGGACGCGCGGACGCGGTCCGGATCATGGTCGGCCTTGGGTGGCCGATCGACGTCCGCGGCGGGGACTGGAACGCCAGCGCGCTGAACCTGGCGGTGTTTCAGGGGGACGCCGAGCTGACGGCATGGCTGCTTGCGCACGGCGCCGACTGGCGCGTGGAGCACGGGTACCACGACAACGTGATGGGCACGCTGAGCTTCGCGTCAACCACGGAGCCGGTCGCGGGCGGGGATTGGCTCGGGTGCGCCCGCGCCCTGGTAGGCGCGGGCGTGCCCCTCCCACCCGCGGCATATCGTTTCTCAGACGAGGTCGCCGACTGCTTCGCGGACGCGGCGCAGGCGTCCGAAGGAGGCTGACCGGAACCCTACGGCGGACCGGTGGCGGGCTTCCGATTCAGGCCACGCGCGCGCGCCTTGACTGCGGGCGGCAGTGACGGCGATCAAGCTGAAGCTGATCGAGTCCCCGGTCGGCCTAGTGCCCCGAATCTTTAATAAGTGACACGATGGGCCGTCCCGAAGCTCGCGTACTAGCGCAGAAAGCGCGTGCCCGTGTGTCACTCATTTTGAACTCGCGGCACTAGCCGCTGAGCCGTACACGCACGTGTTCCGTCTCGGCACGTGCATGTTCCTCGCCGCCGACGAGGACCGAGCACGACACCGTCGCTCGACCATCGTGCATGTCGGAGACTTTCGCTCGAAAGGTGAGGACGCAGTCGATCGGCACCGGTTTGACAAGATCGAGCTTCAACGCGGTGGTGCTGTAGGTGAAGTCGAGCGGCTCACGAAGTTCTCGCCCCTCCTGCTTGTGCGCCGCGGCCGTCGCAGCCCACACGCCGTGACAGATGGCAATCGTGGCGATCACGCCACCCTGCAATCGGCCGGGATGTCCGACGTGGTACGGCTCCGGGCGCCACGCGCAGACGATTTCGTCACCGTGCCAATAGCTCTTGATCTGCAGCCCGTGGTCATTCAGCCGTCCGCATCCGTAGCACTGCCAGTCGACCCGGTCTTGGAACGCAGGCTCAATCATTCGGGGTCCCTCCCACCGTTCGGCGTCAACGACCGCGGAGGGCCCTTCGCCAGCCCAGCCACACGCGCCTTGTGACGTCCCGCGCGCCCTGAACGGACTCGGATCGACGGGGTACGCAGTCCGATGCTACGGCGTCTCGCCGGTCGCCTTGAGCGTGCGCTCCGCGGCGGCCAGCCGCGCAGCCGACGCGGCATACCGGTCCCCGTGTCCCTCGTGGTGCTCGATCGTTAAGAGCTCCACGGGGTACAAGCGGATGGCCTCGCGCAGTTGCTCGGCCGCCCCCTGCCGATCGCCCGTCAGCAGCAGCACTTCGCCGAGCCACTGCCGATAGCGCGGCGTGTAGGGATCGAGGCGTACCGCTTCGCGGAGCCACGCCGCCGCCTCCGAGTACACCTTTTCCCGCTGTTCCAGACGGCCGAGTTCCGCGCGCGGATACGGATCCCACCGATTCAGGCGCATCGCAAGCAAGTAGAGTTCGGCCGCGCGGGCGCGCATTGACGGCCACGGGCCCATCGGATTGTTGAGCCGGCGGTCGTACAGATCGGCGAGCAGATCGCCGAAGTACGCGGGAGTCACGCTGTCGAGCGGATCCGCCGCGAGCGCGGCCTGAAACGTGCGCACCGCCTCCACGAACTGTCCGTCGGTAACTTCCTGCGACGCTTGGGCGTGGAGGGCGGCCGCGTCCGCGGGCGCCGGCAGGGTCGGCGGCAGCCAGACGGCCGCGGCGAGCAGCGGCAGCGCCCACCAGCGCTCCCACCACCGCGTCCACCGGCGAGCCCGGAGGGACACCTGGGCGGCGGCCGCCGCGCTGAACAGCAGCAGCACCGACACGTTCGTGATGATGAACAGGTTCTCGTCCACCACGCTGACGGCGCCGATGCCGGCGGCGCCGGCCGCCCACCCGGCGACCCAGACCCGGTCCACGCTCCCGCCGCGCCAGTAGCGCCGGCCGCCGAGCCACAGCCCCCACAGCACCGCCGCGGCGAGCAGGCCGACCCCGACCTCGCCGGTCGTCGCCAGGATCTGCAGGTAATCGTTGTGCGCCGACCCGGGGACGGCGATCATCGCGTACGTTTCGAGCACGTCCGGCGCGCGGTACACCGAGTACACGTCGTTGAACGTGTCGATTCCGGTGCCCCAGGTGCGGTGCGCCCGCCACGCCGCGAGCCCCGTGTGCCAGATGTACAGCCGGCTCGTGGCGGTGTCCTCCTGCTCCTGCTCCGGATTGATGCTCTGCGCCCGTGCCTCGACACTCGGCAACCGCACCGCCGCGACGGCCGCCACGACGACGAGCAGCCCCAGCACCGGCCAGGCCCGGCGGCGGATCGGCCAGGACAGCGCCGCGGCGACGACGGTGAAGACCGCAAGCCCGACGTAGCCCCCGCGGGAGTACGTCACGATGAGGGCCAGCACGTCGACGATCAGCGCCGACGCCGGCAGCCACCGCCAGCCCAGCGGGAGCGACATCGAGAGGACGGCCGCCGCGGCGATGCCGAGCACCAGAAACCCCGCGAGGACGTTCGGGCTGCCGAGGGTGCCGTAGGCCCGGGTGTGGATCGTCGCCGCGAACGCGCGGCTCAGCCAGTACGCGGGCGTCGGCGTGCCGCTGGCGTACTGGCCGAGCGCGACGAGGGCCTCCCCGAGGGCGATCGCCGCGAGACCGCCGACGAACACGTGAATCTTCGTCGTGCTCGTGAGCGCGATCACCGTGGCAAGGACGAGCACCGACAGCGCGATGATCAGGCCCGCGCCTTCGCGGGAGTCGTACAGGTACGTCGTGTGCGCGAGCGACAGCAGGGCCATCCCGGCGGCTGCCGCCACGCCCCACAGCGGCGCCGCCGGCAGCAGGCGCCCGCCGAGCAGCTGCCGCAGCGCGGCCGCGGCGCCGAGGGTGACCGCCGCCCGGTCGAACAGGGCGAGCCCGGGGGCGTGCTCCACGAAGCCGGCCGACGGCAGCAGGGTGAGGCCGTGCTCGACCGCCCAGCCCACGAGCGCGAGCACGCCGAGCAGGATCAGCCAGTCAAGCAGCTCCTCCGGGAGCGTGCGCAGCGAGATCCGCACGGTTGCGACGGGAGGCGTCCGTCAGGCGTCGAGCCACGCCGAGTGAAAGCGCATCATCCCGTCGGGCTGGTCCACGAACCCCTCGAGCTTCGGAGAGACCAGCTTGTACTCTTTCGGGAAGTACAGCGGGATGTACGGCACGTCGCCCGCGAGGATCGTGGTGACCTGGCTGTACAAGGCGCGGCGCTTGGCGATGTCGTACTCGGCGCGCGCGTCGTCGAGGAGCGACTGCACCTTGGCATTCGCGTACCCCGAGTAGTTGAGCGCGCCGATCCCGGACTGCGTCACGAACGGGTAGACATCGAAGTCCGGATCCGGACGGCCGCTCCAGTCCACCCAGGACGCCTGGATCTGGAGGTTCACGAGCCGCTGGACCAGCGCGGCGCCCTCGACCACCTCGATCTTGAACTGGATCCCGGCGTCGGCGGCCATCGACTGGATCGCCTGTAGCGATGAGAGGTGCGCCTGGCCGGGCGGCGTCACCACCGTGAACGTGAACCCGGTCGCCGCCCCGCCTTCCGAGAGCTTGGCCTTCGCGGTGGTGAGGTTGCGGGGCGGGAGCGTCCAGGCCCGGTCGTACGCCGGCGTGCCGTTCGGGAAGAAGCCGTACCCCGGGTAGGCCGCGCCCTGCAGCACCTCGCCGGCCAGCACCCGCTGATCGATGGTCGCGAGGAACGCCTGCCGGAGCGCGGCGTTGTTGAACGGCGCCGCGGTCACATTCAGCGCCAGCGTGGCCCAGGCGATCGGGCCGCGCTCGATCAGGCGGAACGTCGCCCCCGGCCGCACCGCTTCCTGGGCGAGGGTCTTGACCTGCGGCAGCGGGACGAGGCTGACGATGTCGATGTCGCCGGATTTCATGTTCGTGACCCGCGCGTTGTCGTCTGTGAACACCTTGAACAGCACGCCGTCGAGGTACGGCTTGCCCTGCTGCCAGTACGTGGGGTTGCGTCGGAGGAGGATGCTGTCCCCGGTGACCCGCTGCGCGTACAGGAACGGGCCGGTGCCGACCGGGTTGAGGCCGTAGTCGAGCCCGGCCTGCTCGGCGGCCGCGGGCGACACCATCATGCCGGCCCGGTCGGTCAGCGCGTACAGCAGCGGGCTGTACGGCTGGCTCATGACGAGCTGAATCGTAGAGGCGTCCACGACGACCACTTTCGTCACGGGCCGCAGTTCGCTCTTGCGGAACGAGGGAAACTTCGGGTCGAATAGCATCCGGGTGAAATTATAGGAGGCGGCGTCCGCGTTGAACGGCGTGCCGTCGTGAAACTTGACGCCCTGCCGCAGCTTGAACGTCGCGGTCTTGCCGTCGGCGCTGATCGTCCACGAGGTCGCGAGCATCGGCACGATCCGAAGGTTCTCGTCGGTGTCGACGAGCTTGTCGTACAGGCTCTGGTACACTTGGCGGTCGACGAACGCCGCCGACCGGTGCGGATCCATCGACGGCGGATCTCCGTCCACGCCCACCCGGAGCGTGCCGCCGCGGCGGATCGACTGGGCGGCCGCGGGACCGCCGAGCGCGTCCCCGAGGGCCCAAGCCCCGGCGGCCCCGAGTCCGGCGGACAGCAGCCGCCGCCGTGTCGTCTGTCCTCCGATCGCATCGCCCGCGTTGCGCATGGCGTCCCTCCCTGTGAAGTTGATGTGCGGCGCGCGGCGCGCGTGCCCGCCGCCGCGCGCTACCGGCCGAGCCAGCCGCCGTCGACGGCCAGCAGGTGCCCCTGGATGTAGTCCGACGCCGAGGAGGCAAGAAACACCGCAGCCCCGCCGAGATCTTCGGGACGGCCCCAGCGTCCCGCCGGGATGCGGGCCAAGATCGCCGGGCCCCGCACCGGGTCGTCGTGCAACTTGCGCGTGAGCTCCGTCGCCACGTATCCCGGCACGATGGCGTTCACGTTGATGCCGTGGGGTGCCCACTCATTGGCGAGCAGCTTGGTCAGCTGTCCCACGGCGCCTTTGCTGGCCGTATAGGCCGCGATGAGGATCCCGCCCTGCACGCTCATCAACGACGCGATGTTGATGATCTTGCCGCGGCCCTGCCGCATCATGACGCGCCCCGCGTCCTGGCAGAGGTGAAAGACCGCGTGCAGGTTCACCTGCAGGACCCCGTGCCATGCCTCGGGCGTCACCTCGAGCGCCGGATGTCGGATGCCGATCTCCCCGGCGTTGTTGATCAGGATGTCGACGCGTCCAAACGCCCCGACGGCGTCGGGGATCACCCGGGCGACCTGGGCCGGATCGCTCAGGTTCGCGTGGATCGGCACGCACCGGCGCCCCAGGCGCTCCACGTCCCGGGCCAGGTCGGTTGGAGGCGTGCGGCCGACCGCCGCGATGTCCGCGCCGGCCGCGGCCAGTGCCAGGGCCAGCCCCCGCCCGATCCCCCGCCGCGCCCCGGTGACGACCGCGACCTTGCCTGTGAGATCGAATGGAGTCCCGTCAGCCGCCATGCCGCCTCCCCGCCGCCGCGTTCCGGCCCGGGGAACACTCTTCGCATGCGCGCCGCGTTCCTCCCCCTTGCGGGCGGACCGGACGTGCGACAAGGAGCGGCTTGGGCCCCCGGCGAACTCGCATGTCTGGCGCCGGGACCGGGAAGGCGCCGTGGAGTCGGACCATGAGACGCAGCCTCGCCGCCGTAGCATTGGTGTTCCTCCTCAGCGCCGGGCCCGCCGGCGCGGGCGCGCCCGCGCCGCTGGAGTTCTGGACGATCTCGCTACAGCCGCTGTTCACGGCGTACATGCAGCAGACGCTCGCCGCGTACAGCCGCCTCCACCCCGACGTGACGATCCGGTGGATCGACGTCCAGCCCCAGGCGGTCGACCAGAAGCTGCTCGCGTCGATCGCGGGCGGCGTGCCCCCCGACGTGGTGAACCTCAACACCGAAAGCACCTTGCGGATGGCCGAAGCCGGAGCCCTCGTGGACATGGATGCGGCGGTGCCGGCCGACGTGCGAGCGCGCTACTTCCCCAACATCTGGACGTCGCTCCGCTACCAGGGCCGGAGTTACGGCGTGCCGTGGTACGTGGTGCCAGACGTCCTCGCGTACAACCGCGGCCTGTTCCAGCGGGCGGGCCTCGACCCGGCACATCCGCCGGCGACGACGGCGGCGTTCGCGGCCGACGCGGTGACGATCAAGCAGCGGACGGGCGTGTACGGGTTCATGCCGAACGTGGACGGGACCCGGATGCTGGCGATGTTCCAGGAGGAAGGCCTGCCGATCCTCAGCCCGGACCGCAAGCACGCGCTGTTCGCGGGGCCGGCGTACGTGGCGGTGCTGGCCACGTACGTCGATCTCTACAAGCGCGCCATGTTTCCGGACGACACCCTCCTGCACGGCTATCTCGGGGCCACGGAGCGGTACGCCGGGGCCCAGCTCGGGATGCTGACGACGGGCCCGCAGTTTCTGCTGCGCGTCAAGACCGACAGCCCGGATGTGTATCGCGACACGCTGGTCGCGCCGGCTCCCCTGGGGAAGGGCCACGTCCTGGACCTGCCGACGATGGCGCTCACGGTCCCCGTGGCCAGCCGCCACCGCGATCAGGCGGTCGCGTTCGCGCTGTACATGACGGACGACGAGAACCAACTCGCGTTCGACCACCAGGTGGTGATCTTCCCCTCGACGCGCCGGGCCGCGGCCGATCCGTTCTTTGCCCGCGGCGGCACGTCGCCGGAGGACCAGGCACGGGTGATCGCCGCCCGCGAGCTCGGCATCGCGCGGGACCTGACCGTGGTCGTCCCCCACAGCGACGAGCTCTTTCGCGCGTTCCAGGACGCCGTGGAGAACGCGTTCTACGGCCGGATGACGCCCGCCCAGGCGCTCGCCGAGGCGGCCCGGGAGTGGGATGCGCGGCTGTAGCCGCCTCGATGGACGCCCGCCGGACGTACACCGCGTACCTGTTCCTCGCGCCCGCGCTCCTCTTGCTCGGCGTGTTCACGTTCTACCCGGTGGTGTTCGGCACGGCGCTCAGCCTCTTCGAGTACAACGTGATCTCCCCGCCCCGCTACGTCGGCATGGCGAACTTTTCGCAGCTGTGGTCCGATCGGTATTTCTGGATCGCGCTCGAGAACAGCGTCAAGTACCTGGCGGTCGTGCCGGTGCTCCAGTTCTGCTCGATCGTGCTCGCGCTGTGGGTGCGCCGGCCCGTGCGGGGGATCGCGTGGTTCCGCGCGGCGTACTACCTGCCGGTGGTGACCTCGATCGTCGTCGTGGGCCTGCTGTGGCGGTGGCTCCTCGACGAGTCGGGCCTGGTAAACTACGTGCTGCTCCGCCTGGGCCTGATCGGCGCGCCGATCCACTGGCTGACGAACCCGTCGATCGCGCTGTACGCGGTGATGTTTGTCACCCTGTGGAAGGGGCTCGGCTATTACATGGTGATCTACCTCGCGGGCCTCGGGGCGATCCCGGTGGAGTACGAGGAGGCGGCGTCCCTCGACGGCGCCGGGCCGCTGACGCGCCTCTGGCATGTCACGATTCCGCTGCTGCGTCCGAGCGTGCTGCTCGCGAGCACCCTCTCGGCGATCGCGGCGCTGCGGGTGTTCGAGGAAGTCTACGTGATGACCGGGGGCGGCCCGGTGTACTCGACGTACACGCTGTTCTACTATATGTTTGATCAGGCGTTCGGCGCGCTGCACCTCGGCTACGCCGCGGCGATCGGGGTCGCGCTCGCCGTCATCACGATCCTGCTGTCGATCGTGAACTTCCGGCTGCTTCGGCAGGGAGGGCTGTCGTATTATTGACCCGGCACGCGAGGCGGTCCGACCGGCGGAGCGGAGGCGCGCGCTCGGGACCGCCGGGCACTATCTCGGACTGTCGGCGCTCGCCGTGGTCACCGTGTTTCCGTTCGTCTGGCTGCTTGCGACGTCGCTCCGGGCGAGCGGGACGATCTTCGCGTTTCCGCCGGTCCTCATCCCCCACCCGCCGACGCTCGCCAACTTCGTCGGCGTGTGGAACACGATGCCGCTCGGCCGGTTCTTCGCGAACACCGTGTACATCACCGCGGTCGGCATCGGGCTCACGCTCGCCGTGAGCGCCCTCGCCGGGTATCCGCTGGCGCGCATGCGGTTTCCCGGCCGGGACGCGATCTTCTACGCGATCATCGCCAGCCTGATGCTGCCCCAGCACGTCGGGCTGATCCTGAACTTCGTGACCCTGATGCGTCTGCGCCTCATCGACACCTACGCCGCGGTCTACCTTCCGAGCGCGGCCAGCATCTTCGGGATCTTCCTGCTGCGCCAGGCGTATCTCGTGATCCCGCAGGAGCTGGAGGACGCGGCGCGGATCGACGGCGCGAGCGAGGGGCGCCTCTTTCTCCAAGTCATGCTGCCGCTCGTGGCGCCGGCGCTGGCGACGCTCGCGATCGTCGAGTTCACCGGGTACTGGAACGCGTTTCTCTGGCCGCTGATCGTCCTCAAGTCGCCCGACCGCTATCCGCTGGGCGTGGGCCTGCTCTACCTCTCGGGGCAGTTCGCGACGAACACGCGGTACATCGCCGCGGGCGCCGTGCTGATGACCGTGCCGGTGATCGCGGTGTTCCTCGCTCTCCAGCGGTACTTCCTCCGCGGCATCATGCTCGGGGCGGTCAAATGAAGATCGCGTTCCTCCCGGCCGACGGGCGTCCGATCACCCGGGACGCGTTTCTGGCCCTCGCCGGGATCGGCGGGATCGAGGTGCTCACCCCGCCCCGCGAGTGGCTCGGCCACCTCAAGACGCCCGCGAACGTCGACCGCCTGTGGCAGTGGGTCGACGGTCCGGCCCGGGAGGCGGACGCGCTGATCGCGTCGGCCGAGCTGCTGCTCTACGGCGGGCTCGTACTGTCGCGGATTGGGCACGAGCCCCTCGACCGGCTGCTCTCCTTCACCGGCCGGTTCGAGGAGATCCGGCGGCGGGCGCCGCACCGGCGCGTTCTGCTCGCCGCGAGCAACATGCGGCTGCCGTCGATCTCGGACGCCACCGAGGAGCCCACGTATTGGGCGAGCCACGGGGCCGAGATCTTTACCTACAGTTTTCACTCCGACCGGTACGCACAGACCCAGAACCTCGCGTCGCGCGGCGAGGCCGATGCGGCGAAGGCGAAGATTCCGCCGACGGTGCTCGGGGACGTGCGGGCGCGCCGCGCCCGCAACCTCACCGTGCTGCTGAGCCTCGTGGATCTCGCGGCGGCTGGGGTACTCGACGCGCTGCTGATCGGCCAGGACGACGCCGCGGAGTACGGGTGGACGCGCCGCGACCTCCAGGCCGTGCACACGGCGATTCGCGAGCGGGGCGCGGGCCGCCGGGCGTGGGTGACGTACGGGACCGACGAGCTCACGGCGCGGCTGCTCGGGCGCGTGGTGGTCGCGGCCCGAGGCGGCTCGCCCAGAGTCCGCGTCGTGTACTCGTATCCGGACAACCGCGGGGGCATTCCGCGCTACGAAGGCCAGGGGCTGGATCAGACGGTGACCTCCCACATCGAGACCGCCGGCTGCCGGCGCACCGAGGAGGAGGCCGACCTGACCCTGTTCGTTCACAACTTCCCGGGGGCGCAGGACGAGGCGCCGCGCCAGCGCATT
>Ga0116217_10006319_pt1 | contig 10292 bp, 8 predicted proteins | sample Sb_taG_6_FD_89697 | JGI IMG/M metagenome (GOLD analysis project Ga0116217, IMG submission 89697) | Peat soil microbial communities from Weissenstadt, Germany - Sb_50d_4_PS metaG | ecosystem: Environmental > Terrestrial > Soil > Wetlands > Peat | place: Germany: Weissenstadt | collected 2010-09-21 | reverse complement strand
GGACTGCCCCATTCACTCTGGATGTTGCTGGAACACCTGCGCATCGCGCAATGGGACATTCTGGAATTCAGCCGCAACCCGAAGCACGCGTCTCCGAAATGGCCTGAAGGCTATTGGCCGAAAACGGAAGGCCCACCGAGCCCAGCTGCTTGGAATGCGAGCGTCAAGAAATTCCGCCAGGACCTGAAGGCGATGCAGGATCTGGTGAAGGATCCCAAGACCGATCTCTTCGCGAAAATCCCATGGGGCGACGGGCAGACCGTCCTCCGCGAGGCCCTGCTGCTGGCCGATCACAACGCGTACCATCTGGGGCAGATGTTGGACGTTCGGCGTCTATTGGGGGCATGGCCAGAGAACTAAACCTTAAATTCGCCACGGATTCACGCGGATAAGCACGGAGTTACGACAGCGCGAAGCTAGCCGGCTTTGATCATTTGCATCTTTCTCTCCGGCCGCTTCCTGAACACAACCCGCACTCCCTGGCGCCATCTCTCGTCAATGCCGAGCAACACCCAATCGATTTCCGGTGAAATGTAATGCAGCAACGTGTCGGTCGCGGGATGCACGTGCAGAGCCGGGGCCACCAGGAAAAGCAACGGCTTGTCGGCGCACAGCTCTCGGGCGGGGAAGTAGCCGAAGTGCTGGAACTCGCCGCGGGCGTGGTGCCACGCCACTCGCGCCCAATAGTCCAGACCTTGTAATGGCAAGTGAATGTCTTCATCGGCCTTGAGTTCGACCACCGCGAGGCGTCCGTCTCTGGTGACAGTGAGCACGTCGATCATGGCGCGATCGGAGGCAGAAAACGCCGGAACCTGCGAATACAAACACGCTGAATCCAGGCGTTCGTCCAGACTTGTAACGTCTCGCACAACCAACGATTCCAGCCAGCGTTCCGGATGCAGCCGCCACAGCGGATGATCGCGCGGGCCCTCGGGATGGCGCACTTCACCGATGCTCCGCACCAGTTGCGAGAACGCATCGAAGTTAGTGTCGTTGAGAATTCTTTCCTGTGCGCCAACGCCGAAAACAATTTCGGATGTGCTGACGAACGACCCTGGTTCGTGAGCCAGCCGTGCTCGCGCAAACTCCAGCCCATGACAACGGAAAGCGATCTCTGCAGATGACAGAGTCGCAATTTCCGCTTCGGACATCAACTCGCGAACCTGCGTGATCGCGGTCGCAAGCCTTGCTTGTGTTGCGGATTCGTCGGTCGAGTGCACCAGCCGGGTCGCCACGTTGCCGCAGTCGGCGATATCCAACTCCTTCAAGTTATCGTCGCGTTCTTCCAGTTCGTACAGCTGCCACTTGGCCGCCTCCGTGTTCAAATGCCCCATGCGTTCCCGGATCAAAGCGGAGGCTCCCGCTGGCACAAACAGCTTCAGTCCTTCGACGACGAACTTCCCGGCCTTCGCAAGCCGGCAGGCATCGAGCCACAGAATGCCGAACGTCAACGCGGCATCGATCGAGCCCTGCGTCTCCTGTCCGTTCACGCCCAATACGGCAAAAGCAGATTGCCCTTTGCGTAATAAGCCTCGCGCGTAGACAGGACCAAAAGATCGCTCCAGATCCATCGACGTACTCAGCCGGTCCACGGTAAAGCCAGCAAAACGGCGCTGCAGAACTCGTTGCAGCACTCGCTGGTACGCCACGCGCGCCGTGCGCTTCGCAGTGGGCGTTCGCCGGTCGCGTTCGCGGCAAATCTCCAGCTTGGTTGGTTTCACCTGTCCCAGCCGTTGCACTGCCAGTCGAAGGATTTCATTCTTGACCTCGGCTTCCAAAACTCGCCGCACGAAATTCCGTTCCTCCGACCACAGATGCAGGAGGCATTTGTTCCTCTCTCCGGAAATGGAGTACTTGGATTGAGCGAGATCGAAGACAACGCACCCGTCTTCAATGATCACGGCATCGCGCGCGGAGGTGAGAAAGTCTTCGACTGTGCGGACAAGGGATTCGGGAGTCACTCAGGCATTGTTTCAGCCCACGAGTGGCCTCGTCTGTGACAAGTGAACACCACCCCAGAATCCCATTCGAAGATGCGGGCGGGCGCCCGCGCCCCACGGGAACGTATGGGATAATGAGTCACGGAGCTTTTCCGAGTCCGAGGGCATCTAACCAACGTGGACACAAATAAATTCTTCTTCCAGCACTACGGCCTGACCGAACACGATCTCGAGCATTATCTTGCAGCCGCCCTCTCGGCCGGTGCCGACTACGCCGACCTTTATTTTGAATACCTTTCTTCGACCTCGCTGATGGTGGACGAGTCGATGGTGAAGTCTGCTTCGCAGGGGATCTCCGCCGGATGTGGTGTCCGCGTGATCGCCGGTGAACGCACCGGATACGCCTATACCGACGATCTTTCGTCCCAGCGTATCCTGCACGCCGCCCGCACCGCCGCTTTGATTGCCAGCGGACCGGCCAAGACTCCGGCAGTAGGATTCCAGGAGAAACCCGCGCGCAGCTTATATCCGGTGACATTGCCTTCGGTGGACGCGGAAATCACCGCGAAGGTCGAATTGGTAATGCGCGCCGACCAGGCTGCACGAGCCTACGATCCCCGTATTAAAGAAGTGCGTGCCAGCTATGCGGATGAGCTTCGAAACATTCTGGTAGTTGGGTCGGATGGCACTTTCGCTGAGGATTCGCAGCCGTTGGCGCGAGTGAATGTCTCTTGCATTGCAAAGACCGATAGCAATTCCGCGCGGGGCAGCTCCGGCGGCGGGGGACGTGTCGCGCTGGACTTTTTCTTCGGCGAAAAGACTCCAGAGTATTTTGCTAAAGAGGCTTCGCGCCAAGCGATCTTGCAGCTCGACGCTCGCGAAGCTCCGGCCGGCGAGATGGAAGTTGTGCTCGGTCCCGGTTGGCCGGGCGTACTTCTGCACGAAGCCGTTGGGCACGGACTGGAGGCGGACTTCAACCGCAAACAGACGTCCGCGTTCGCCGGCTTGATCGGAAAACGAGTGGCCAGCGAAAAGTGCACCGTTGTGGATAACGGCACCATGCCGTGGCGTCGCGGTTCGCTGAACGTGGACGACGAAGGCGAACCCACGCAGAATACTGTGCTCATCGAAAAGGGAATCTTGAAGGGATACCTGAGCGACAAGCTCTCCGCACGCTTGATGGGAATGGCCGACACCGGCAACGGACGGCGAGAAAGCTACGAGCACATTCCCATGCCGCGCATGACCAACACTTATATGCTTGCCGGCGAAGAAGATCCGCAAGACATCATTCGTTCCGTCCGGCGTGGCCTGTACGCCGTGAACTTCGGCGGCGGCCAGGTGGACATTACGAATGGGAAGTTTGTTTTTTCGGCGTCGGAAGCGTACTTGATTGAAGACGGCCAGATCACCGCGCCAATCAAAGGGGCGACCTTGATCGGAAACGGTCCCGATGTGCTCACTCGCGTTTCGATGGTAGGCAATGACCTGAAACTCGACGAAGGCGTTGGCACCTGCGGTAAGGACGGACAGGCCGTACCCGTTGGTGTGGGCATTCCGACAATTAAAATCGATCGCCTAACCGTGGGCGGGACGGCCAGGAAAGATGTCGGCGGCTTCATGCAGTAGTGCCGAGTGAAGAAGTCTGTTTTTTCCTTCGTGTACCTTTGTGTCCTTTGTGGTTAAGGCATTAACCACAAAGGACACGAAGGTAAAGGAATTCTGTAATCGAAATTCTATGTCCCAAACCCAAGTCGAAGCTAGAAACCAGCAAATTGAAACTGACCTCCGCGAATTGGCTCAGGATATCGTGCGTCGCGCGATGTCCGGCGGAGCTACCGCCGCTGAATGTGTCATCCGGGAAGGTGATGAGTTCTCCACCGTTGTCCGTTTAGGGCAAGTGGAAACTCTGAAAGAGTCTGGCTCCAAGGCAATTGGCATGCGTGTTTTCTATGGGAAGCGCGCGGCCAACACTTATTCCAGCGACTTCTCCTCGTCCGGCCTTGATCGGATGGTGAAGTCAGCGTTGGAACTGGCCAAGATTACATCCGAAGATCCATTCGGCGGAATACCGGAAGCCTCGCAACTGGGCTCGATCGCCGGCGACCTCGATCTGTACTCCGCTGATGTGTACTCGCTTCCGGGAGAGGAACGCATCAGCTACGCACGCCGTGCCGAGAAGGCCGCCCTCGACTACGATCCTCGCATCAAGAATTCAGAGGGTGGTTCGTTCGAAGCTGCGACCGGGCATAAAATTCTTGCCAACTCGCATGGATTTGTCGGCGAATACCAGCGCTCGTATTGCTCCCTCGCAGCCGTGCCCATTGCGCAATCGGATGACGGCAGCAAGCAGCGCGATTACTGGTTTTCGGTGGCTCGCAGCTTGAGCCGGCTCGAATCTCCCGAGCACGTGGGAAAGACAGCGGCTCAGCGCACTTTGCGCCGCCTCGGCGCCCGAAAATCGAAGACCGCGCAAGTCCCTGTGGTTCTTGATCCCATGGTGTCCAGCTCGATCCTCGAACATATTTTCGAAGGAGTGAATGGAGACTCGGTTTATCGTGGGGCATCGTTTCTAGCGGGCAAACTGGGACAGAAGATTGCGGGCGATGGCGTCAACGTGATCGACGACGGCACCATACCCGGCGGTTTTGGAACCAGCCCATTTGACGGTGAAGGCGTCCCTTCAAGACGTACGATCGTGATTGAGGACGGCGTTCTCAAGTCTTATCTGCTGAACACGTATACCGCAAAAAAGCTCGGCCTGCAGACCACGGGCAACGCTTCTCGCGGATTGGCGGGAACGCCCGGAATCGGTCCAGGGAATTATTTCCTGCAGCCCGGAGCACGAACTCCGCAGCAGATCATTGCGGAGATTAAAGACGGTCTTTACGTGACCGAGTTCCTCGGGCATGGAGCCAACCTGGTGACGGGAGACTATTCCCGCGGCGCGTCCGGACTCTGGATTTCTGGTGGGGAACTTGCCTATCCCGTGGAAGAGATCACCGTGGCTGGAAATCTGAAGGAGATGTTTTTCAATATCTCCGATATCGGAAATGACCTCGAGTTCCGTGGGGCCGTGGCGTGTCCGACCATAAGAATCGACGGGCTGACGGTGGGTGGCGAGTAGGAAATCGGTGCTTGCGCTACCGATAGTACAATCTCCCCATGGGCGGTTTGAACCAACCATCACCACTGGCGGAGCGGGAACGTGACTCTAATCTGGTTCCTATTCTGCTGGGCGTTGCGTTCGTCCTGCTGGTGGTCGGCGTCATTGCCGTCCTATCCCGCAGCAGTCCTAAAGCGACAATTCCGCCAAATCCGTACGCCGCCAAGCTCAGCCTCTCCGATCTGAAAATGAGCGTTGCGGAGAATTTTGTCGGGGCGCGCATTACTTACATCGATGGAACCGCAATCAACACTGGTGACAAGACGGTTACGCGAGCGGCTGTGCATGTTGCCTTCAAGAATTCTCTTGGCGAAGTCGCGCAGGCGGATGACGTCGTGCTCTACATTCTGAAGACTGCCGGGCCTTACCCGGATACGGTCGACCTGCACTTGTCGCCACTGGCGCCCGGCCAGAGTGCGCCGTTCCGTCTGACCTTCGACCATATCAGCAACGATTGGGATCGTGCCTATCCTGACCTGAAAGTAACCGATGTCTCGGTGAAGTGAAAGTCAAGAGCGCCACGGATCTGCACGGATTCTCACGGATCGCCCTTTGTGTTACTTCCTGTCCTTTGTGGCTGTGGCTCTCCGCTCGGGATGGCGAATCCTGCAATCCTTTAGAATGCCTTTATGGCTGATGCAACGCCAATTCGTTTGACGGAGTCGGTGAAAGCTGCGGGTTGAGCGTCCAAGCTGAGTCCGGCGGCGCTGGACGCGGTGCTTGGGAAATTAGCCCGGCAGCATGACCCGAATGTTCTGGTTGGCTTTGATCAAGCCGACGACGCCGGAGTGTATCTGCTCGGCCCCGGCACTGCGCTGGTGCAAACCGTGGACTTTTTTACTCCGATGGTGGACGATCCTTACACCTTTGGCCAGATCGCCGCGACCAACTCGCTGAGTGATGTTTACGCGATGGGCGGCCAGCCGCGCACTTCGCTGGCGCTGGTATGCTTTCCATAAAAAGCAGATCTTGCAATTCTCGAACGTATTCTCGCCGGCGGGCTTTCCAAAATGATTGAGGCCGGCTGCTCTGTGATTGGCGGGCACAGTGTTCGCGACGAAGAGATGAAGTTTGGATATTCTGTCACGGGCCTGATTGATCCCGCCCGCGTGCTCATCAATGGCGGGGCCAAGGCTGGGGACCGGCTGCTCTTCACCAAGGCGCTGGGGACAGGCGTAATCTCAACCGCCATCAAGAAGAAAGCCGCGAAGCAGCCTTGGATCGACGCCGCGATCGCCTCGATGACCACGCTAAACAAGAAAGCCGCAGAGGTCATCATGGGCCGCTTCGCGGTTCACGCCATGACCGATGTGACTGGCTTCGGCTTGATCGGACATGCCCGCGAGATAGCCCTTGCTTCGGGCGTCTCGCTTCGCTTCCATGCCAGTCGCATTCCGCTGCTTGAGGGCGCGCTGGAATGCGTTCGAGCCGGCCACATTCCCGGAGGCTTGAAGGCCAATCGCGAATTCGCAGAGTGTGTTGTTGCCTACGAAGGTGGAATCAGCGAGGAAGTGAAGACGATTCTGTTCGATCCGCAGACCGCTTGGGGATTGCTGATCTCGGTCGCGTCCGAGGATGCGACTGAACTCTTGCAGGCTCTCAATGCGGCTGGCGTTCCTGCCGTAGAAATCGGAGAAGTATTACCTGCGACCAAACCCCTGATCACGGTTGCGACTTGAGCCCGATCCCGCGGGCGCTCGTCTCTGTGTTTACCCATTAGTGAATATGCAATCAGTATGTTAACTATATTGTAACGGGTATATACCTCAAATTTTGCTTTTTCGCGCTAGATCTATGAAAACAAAGGGAGTGTTTTTGAGATACCCACGCAAAATATCCTTTTAAAGGACTCGCAGGTTCCCTGCTTCATAAGTCTATGAAAACAGGCAGCGAGTTGAGGATACCCCTCTAAAATATCCCTTCTAAAGGACTTAGAGAGGGTGGCTTTTCTTGGGGGCAGGTCCGCACCCCACCAGAACCACGCAATTGTCAAAGAGCAGAGTTCATCGCTGTTATCAAACAGCTAATGTTTTGTATAGTTATGTTAGCCGCTTGGGAGTACGCGCGTCAAGGGAAAACGGCCGTTGGGTGGTCTGTTCTGAGTTGCCTCTAGGCAGAACTTCCGGCCACTTTGGAGTGCATCGGAATAGGTGTCACTCCGTCGAAAGAGATGTTGATTCTCCCGGGGCTGAGCCTGACAGTGGCCTTGGAGAAAGCGTACTCCCCCGAGAAATCCAGCGCCAACTGCTCGCCCGGCGGGGCCGGAATCACCCGCTCCTTCCTAGTGATTGTGAACCAGTATCCGTCTATTTCGACAGCGTGGATGCCCAAGACCTCAGCTATTTTGGCCAGAGTGTCAGCCGTTGGAACACTCTTGCCAGACTCGTAACTCGCAATGGTCGGCGATTTGACCCCAACCATCTGGCTCAACTTAAGCGCGCTCATCTTTGCCCCGTCGCGCGCTGCCTTTAACTGCGATCCGAGTTGGCTGGCGGTAGTAATTTAAGATTTTCCTTAAACCAGCTACATTTATATTCTTATATTTTGCTTGATTTTACGAATAACGTCAAGTAAACTAAGGTCATGGTTTAAGGAATTTCTTACATCACTGACAGGGATGAAGAATTTCTGCTAGAATCGCCCGGTTTCTTAGAGGAGGCGCCCATGGCTGAGAAGCGGATGACCCTGGGTGAATTTGTAAAGTATCTTGCCGCTCTCCTGAGCAAGAAGGACATTCCGATGTCCTTCAAGGATGAGGAGCCGTGGCATGTGCTCCTTTACCGCTTGCATGAGAAGAAATTCGTCGGCAAGCCAGAATTCTTGAGTCGTCTGATATTCGACTGGGGAGGCCCGTTTCCAAAGTCCAAGGATTTGTCTCGATACCTTCAATTATTGCACGTGACCGGCTGCGTAGGCGTCACCAATCCTTCTTACAAGAAGATGGAATTGAGCGAGGGGTTGGAAAAACTGTGGTACTCACAAGTGGGAGAATTGCCCAAGGCCCAACGTAAGTTTGTGGAACATGCGGCGTCCCTGGCGGAGGAATCATTTTCTCTCGCGAAGTGAGGACCGACTTTAGATGTACCTCGATAAAGTAACGGCTCTACTGGATAAGCACCTCAAGACAAAACATCCGACTTTCTTCGGCACGCATGCGAAACATCCAGTGGCCGAACTCAAACCCTCTAAGGACATCCACGACCCGATTTGGGGTACGAACAAGTTCTCGTGGCTAGAGCTAATAATCATAGACTCTCCAATCATCCAAAGGCTTCGCAGGATACACCAGACTGGTCTCGCGTACTACGTTTATCCATCAGCCCGCCACAGCAGATTCGAGCACTCGCTTGGCGTCGTGACGGTCGCAACGCGGGTGTTCGACGCAGTTGCTCAAAGGTATGCGGGAAGGCTCGAAGAAATCGCGCAGCAATTGAACAGGCCTCCTGAAAAGCTTGAGGAGACGATCTCGCGCTGGCGCCAAGAGCTCAGATTGGCTGCCCTTCTGCATGACACAGGGCACAGCCTCCTCAGCCACGCATCCGAAAGGGTCTACGGGGAGCTGGAGCTGCTGAAAAAAGCCGCAAAGGAATTGAGCGAGCTCGCTGCCGGAAAGAAGAAGGCGGGTGAGGTCCTGTCGTTCTGCCTCAGCAAGACCGACGCTGTGAACGATCTGCTTGAGAGGGCGAAGGCCAAACTTATGAGAGGCGGCGATCTGGCTGGAGAGTACTCGGGCGACCTCGATATGGAGAATGTTTCGCTACTTATCCTGGGCAGGTCAAGGCATCCATACCAGCACTTTATGGGAGACATCATTTCCTCTGGGTTCGACGCCGACAAGCTTGACTACCTGCTACGGGACGCGATCTCGGCTGGCCTTCCATTGCGGTACGATCTGGACAGGTACCTAGCCACAGTATCTCTGCCAAGGCTGAACTTGTACGACGATGAAACCGGCAAGCTCGAGAGACTCTACCGGAGCGCAAATCCCATTCCGCAGAAGCGCCCTCCCGGCCCAAACGAGAAATATTCTTATTTTGTTTCCTACCGACTGCGGCTCCCCAAGCGGTCGATGAACACGATTGAGCAGATTATGATCTGCAAGCTGATGCTCACGAGTTACATTTACCAGCACCAGAAGGTACGAGCGGCCGAGGGCTTGTTTGAAAGGCTGCTATTGAGGGTTCTCCGGGAGTGGCAGTCTCAGGAGAAAACAGGCGTGGGTAGGCCGCGAGACAGAAAAGCGAAAAAAGGAAAAAAGATCCGAAGGACAGACAAGGAAATTGTGCCTCTGTTTTTGGAACTAGATGATGCGTCCCTTCTAGGGGATGAGTTTCTTGGTTGTGAAAATCAGGAGATACGAGAGATATCCTATCGGCTGGTGAACAGGCTTCTACCGAGGGTCGTGTACGAGATCAGTCCAACGACTGAGGAGCCCCATGAAACATATCTGACGGACTTCTTCTCCAGGCTGGAGGATGACGACGCCAGAGCGGAGGTACTGCACGAGCTCGACACAATCGTGGGCACTGAGCTTATCCGTCGGAGAAGTGAGCTGAGAAGCGGTTCGGGCGCTCCCGATCCAAAAGTAGCATGCAGGCGCGCCGGAGTATGGTTCGATGTCCCGTGGTTGCCAACTTTTGAGGGAATGGACGAACTAATTTACGATTCAGATCACCGACATCCCGTTAAGGTCGGCGAAATGTTCCCTATCAACAAGTGGCTTGAGGCTTACCAAAGATACAGGCTCACTTTGAGAGTCTTCTCCTTTTCGGAATATTGGACGGACGTCGTAGAGGCCGCCGAGGAAGCATTGAAAAGAGTGACACGCATAACAGATCACGAGTTTTATTTGCGTTGTAAAAGGGATAGACGACCGGACTAGGCAAGCTCCCATATGCGCTCCAGGTGTTGATCGTCGTGCTCCATCCCCTGATCGTAGTCGTACCCCAATGCAACTAGTGGAATGTTTCGCCTCTGGCCAGCATCGCAAGAATCGTTTCCATGCGGCGCTGCTTCGTTTCCGGCTTCTTTGCGGTTTGCAGGCGGTAGGCAATTGCGTAGCGGTTGGTCTTGCTGAGCGACTCGAAGAACGCGTTCGTTTTCTTGTTCCTGCTGACTGCCGCCAGAAAATCTTCAGGGAACGTTGCCTGGCTTGAGGAATCGTAGGCGACTGCCCAACGGCCGTC
>Ga0116217_10006317_pt1 | contig 10295 bp, 10 predicted proteins | sample Sb_taG_6_FD_89697 | JGI IMG/M metagenome (GOLD analysis project Ga0116217, IMG submission 89697) | Peat soil microbial communities from Weissenstadt, Germany - Sb_50d_4_PS metaG | ecosystem: Environmental > Terrestrial > Soil > Wetlands > Peat | place: Germany: Weissenstadt | collected 2010-09-21 | reverse complement strand
GGACGATCTTGGCGAGCTCGGCCATCAGGTCGGCCCTGTTGTGGAGCCGGCCGGCGGTGTCGATCAGCAGCAGGTCGGTTCCCTCGGCCTGGGCCCGGGCGAGGGCATCGAAGGCAAGGCCCGCCGGATCGGCTCCACTCTCGCGCGCGATCACCGGCACGCCGCTGCGTTCGCCCCAGATCTTCAGCTGCTCGATGGCGGCGGCGCGGAAGGTATCGCAGGCCGCGATCAGCACCTTGCGTCCTTCCTGCCGGTACAGGTGGGCGAGCTTGCCGAGCGTAGTTGTCTTGCCGCTGCCGTTGACGCCGACGACGAGGACGACGAAGGGCTTCTTGGCATGATCGAGGGCAAGGGGCCTGGCGACGGGCTCCAGCATCCGGGCGATCGACCCGGCGAGGGCCTCACGGACTTCGATCTCGCCCACTTCCTTGCCCAGCCGCTCGCGACCGAGTTCGGCCGTCAGCTTGGCCGCCGTCGCCGGTCCAAGATCGGCGGCGATGAGCAGGTCCTCGAGTTCGCCGAGGGTCGCCTTGTCGAGGCGCCGGCCGCCGAGGATGCCGGCGATGCCGCTGCCCAGCCGCGAGGAACTGCGCTTCAGGCCATGGGCAAGCCGCCCGAGCCAGCCCTTGCGGCCGCCTTCCTTCGCCTCGTTCACCGAATCCGCCGGCCGATCAGGTGTTTGTCACGGGCCGCCTCGATTTCGAGATGGAGGATTTCGCCGGGCAGCCCGCCCTCGAATTCCACTTCGGCGAAGCATTCGCCATGGCCCTTGCCCGGCCGCTCCACCAGCACGCGCTCTTCCCGGCCGACGCGGCCAGCCAGATAACGCGCTGTCGCGAGCCTGCCGTGCTGGCGCAGGCGCCGGGCTCGCGATTTGACGAGAGCGGATGGAACCTCGGGCATCCGCGCAGCGGGCGTGCCGGGGCGGGGCGAAAACGGAAACACGTGGAGGAAGGCGAGTTCGCACTCATCGACCAGCGCGAGGCTGCGTCCGAACATGGCCTCGTCCTCGGTCGGGAATCCGGCGATGAGATCGGCGCCGAGCGCGATTCCCGGCCGGAGCTCGCGCGCCCGCGCCGCCGCGGCAACGGCCTCGGCCCGGCTGTGCCGGCGCTTCATGCGCTTCAGGATGAGGTCGTCGCCCGCCTGAAGGGAAAGATGCAAGTGCGGCATCAGCCGCGGCTCCTCGGCGATCAGGCGCCAGAGATCGGCATCGATCTCGCTCGGGTCGATGGAGGAGAGGCGAAGGCGCCTTAGCTCCGGGAGCTGGCGCAAGAGCCGGCGCACCATCTGGCCCAGGCTCGGCCGGCCCGGCAGGTCGCCGCCATAGCCGCCGATATCCACGCCCGTCAGCACGATCTCGACCACGCCGGCTTCCAGGAGCCGGCGCGCCTGGGCGACGCCGGCGCCCAGAGGCAGGCTGCGGCTGTTGCCGCGGCCAAGCGGGATGACGCAGAAGGTGCAGCGGTGGTCGCAGCCCTGTTGGATCTGGAGGAAGGCGCGCCGTCGTCCGGCGAAACTCGAAACCGGATGGGCCTCGACCTGCGTCGCCGTCATGATGTCGCCAACCGCGATGCGCGGCGCCACATCCGCGGCAAGCCGCCGGAAACTCTCGATGGCGAGCTTCTCTTCATTGCCCAGCACGCTGTCTACTTCGGGCATGGCGGCGTAACGGGCGGGATCGATCTGGGCGGCGCAGCCGGTGACGACGATGCGCGCTCCGGGATGATCACGCCGGGCTTTGCGGATCGCCTGGCGGACCTGGCGTTCGGCCTCCGCCGTGACGGCGCAGCTGTTGATGAGGACGGCGCCTTCGAGGCCCGCTGCGGCCGCGTGGCTGCGCATGACTTCAGCCTCGAAGGCGTTAAGCCGGCAGCCGAAGGTGACGACCTCGAGCATCGCCCGCGCCCCGTCAGAGTGCGAGTTCGCCGCTGAAGCTGACGGCGACCGGCCCGGTCATGCGGACATGGTTGTCTGCCAGCCATTCGACCGTGAGGCTCCCGCCGTCGAGCAGGATTTCCGCCCGGCGGCCGGCGAGCTTGCGCCTGGCGGCGGAGACGAGGGTGGCGCAGGCGCCGGTGCCGCAGGCCCGCGTCACGCCCACGCCCCGCTCCCAGACCCGCATGCGGATGCGATCGGGTCCGATCACGCTGGCGATTTCGATGTTGGCCCGTTCGGGAAACAGCGGGTGGCGCTCCAGCACCGGCCCGAGGGCAGCGATATCCACCGCTTCAGCATCGGGAACGAAGAACACGGCATGGGGATTGCCGACGTTGGCCGCGGCCGGATCCTTGAGCGGTCCGAGAACGAGGTCGAGGTGGAGCGTGTCCATGGGCTTCGCCAGCGGAATCTCGCGCCAGTCCAGGCGCACCGCTCCCATGTCGATGCTGACCCGCCCATCGTCTGCCGCCTCGGCATCGAGCAGGCCGACGGCTGTCTCGATCACCGCATGCCGGCTGCCCTTCTCGCGCATCAACAGGTCGGCGACGCAGCGGGCGCCATTGCCGCAGGCCTCGACTTCGCCGCCGTCGGCATTGCGGATGCGCATATAGGCATCGGCGAGACGGCTCTTGGCAGGTTCGATCAGGATCAACTGGTCACAGCCCACGCCTGTTCGCCGGTCGGCGACGGCGCGGGTCTCGACCTCGTCGAGATTGACCTTTCGCCCGCGCGCGTCGATGACCACGAAGTCATTGCCGAGCCCGTGCATCTTGAGGAATGGAAGCCCCGCCATCATCGGCGCTATATGGGGCCTCGCCGGAACCAAGTCCACGGCTTTCTAGAGGACAGGGAGCATCGCGGCGGGCAATATCGCCCGATTGCCAACGCCCGACAGGGGATGAGAGATGCGAAAGCTGGCGCCGCCATTCCGGAGTTTCAATGTGCCCGAACTTCTTCTGATCGCCGAGCGCATCGAGACTCCGCTTGCGGCCATTGAGGCGCCCTGCATCGCCGGCAAGAAGCTGGCGGTGACGGCGGGCCTAGGCGCCCGGCTCTTCGGCACCAAATGAGGATCGCGGCCCGGGAATTCCGGTCCATGCCCTGGAAGAACGGCCAGGGTGTGACCCATGAGATCGTGCGTGAGCCCGCCGAGGTCGAGAATTTCCTCTGGCGGCTCAGCCTGGCCGAAGTCGCGGCCTCGGGCGACTTCTCCCTCTTTCCCGGCTATGACCGGACCATCGCGCTTATCGCCGGCGACGGCATGGAGCTGAATTTCGAGGAAGCTCCGGCCAAACGCCTGGACCGGCCGCTCGAACCCTTCGACTTCCGCGGCGAATGGCGTTGCCGCAGCCGGCTCTTGGGCGGGCCCTGCCGCGATCTCAACCTCATGGTCGATCGCGGCCGGGCGACGGGCAAGGCGGAGCGCCTTGCCCTCGACGGCGCGGCGATTTTGCGCGAGGTCGGCGACGGCTGGCTTCTCGCCTATTGCGCCCAAGGAGAGATAGCGATCGATGGCGAGCGGGCGGTTGCCTGCGAAGCGCTGAAGTTCGGACCGGGACGCCATGCGATCACGGGGCGCGGCCTCGCCCTCGTGATGGAAGTTCTGATTCTCCGCCCCGGACCATGACCAAAGCTTCACTTTGCGGTTTCGTCGGAACGGCGATGATTGCCAGAGCCTACCGGGCCACTGGCAATCCCTCTAAGCTTGGGGTTCGGACATTCGGGATACCTGGACTTCGTACCAGAGCAGAATCATGGACAAGCCGATGAGATTCATCTCCGCGACGATAGCGATTGGCGTCCTTGCCTTGACGTTCGATGCGGCCCTCGCTGCCACCGATCTCGCCAACACATCCTGGAGCAGCCCCGCGGATAGCGGCTGTGGTATCGACATCCACTTCAATCCCGGCGGTACGGCCACGATTTTCAAGACTGAACTCCTGGCCACGCACCGGGACACCGCCCATTGGACCCAGGAGGGCAGCGAAATGCATCTGACCTACGACACATGGGGCGGCGGATTAGACGGCGGATTCTGGCAGGGCGGCGTAGAGGCGGGCGAAGCCGTGACATCGATCCATGCCACGGAGACTTACCAAGACGATACCGGAGCCACGCACGCCCGCGCCTGCATATTTGAGCAGAACAAGTAGGCCGCGCCGCCCGGCGCGTATCTACATTTTCCGCGGCAAGTGACGCGCAACGAAGGCTGAAAACAGCATCCAGAGTCCGCAGGCGAGAAAGACGGAGCGGATGTCGAAGAAGCTGAGCAGCATCGAATAGAGCGCAGCGGGGAGCACGTCGGCGGCATCGATGTAGGTCCGGAACACCGTCGCCATCTGCGGGCGCTCGAGCGGCCTGACGGCGCGCAGGAACGGGATGTTGCCGAGCCCGTCCAGCACCATGACGTTGAGGGCACCGGCCAGCAGGAGCCCGGCCGCGACCCAGGGCCAGTCATAGCAAAGCGCGGCGCCGATGGTCGCGGTGCCTGCCCCGGCAAAGCCGCCGATGATGAGCTTGCGGATGCCCCGGCGCTGGGCGAGGCGCCCGATCCATACGGCGCCCAGCAGCACGGCGTTCCCGGCCGACAGAAGCAGGGCCGCCGCCATCTCGCTCTTCCCAGACTGGAGCATGTAGATCGAGGGATAGACGAAGAACATGCCCCACCAGACCGACCGGCTGAACGGGATGAACCAGCCGAGGCGCAACCGCGGCTGGGAAAAGAAGCGGCGGATGTTGCGCAGCGGGTTGGGGGCGGGGCGGGTCGCCGCCGCGACCGCCGGGTTGTCCTGGATCCTGAGATACCAGAAATAGACCAGGAGCGCGGCGGCTGGGGCGATGCTGAGCAGCGCCGCCGCGCCATGGCCGACCTGGTTGTAGAGATAGACGCCCAATGATGGGCCCGCCGTCCAGGAGAAGGCGCTCATCATCAGCTTGAGGGGCTCGGAGCGGATCAGGTCGCGCTTGTGAATGTAGTCGAGGATGTAAAGGCTGAAGGTGATGTTGAGGCTGGCGGCGGCCAGCGAGCGCAGGAGCATGGCGGTGATCTGGCCCACCAGGCTGAAACTGGCGAGGCTGGCGGCCGAGGCCATCAGCATCACCAGGCCCGCGGTATAGATCCAGCGCCGGCGGTAACGGCGGATCAGCAGCGGGATGATGAAGCTGGCGGCCGAGCCCAGGATGGCGATGGAGAAATAGGCCAGGCTGACGTCCCGGGCCTCCTTCAGGATGGTATAGGCCTGGAGCGGAATGATGGCCGCCAGCACGGAACGGGACAGGGATTCGAGGGTGAACATGATGGCGAACACGGCCGCGCCCGGCCGCGTGACCCTGTGCAGCCAGACCGACTGCTCCCCCGCCATCGCCATTCGAACGCCATTGGTAACACCGTGCGTCAGGCGCTGTCGAATTCGCGCTTGCCATGGTGGGATGGCGGCCGGCGCATGGCTGGACGTTCATCCAGCCTGGCGGGCGAGGCTATTCCGGCCGGCGTCCCGCGATCCTAAGGAACGCCATCCCCGCCGCAGCCGAGGCCAGCGACCCGACGATGACGCCAAGACGCAGCTCGGCGGCGTGCGCGCCGCTGTCCCAGGCGAGGCTGCCGATGAAGAGGCTCATGGTGAAGCCGATCCCGGCCAGCAGCGAAACGCCGTAGAGCCCGGCCCAGCCGGCCCCCGCGGGCCTTTCGCTGAGGCCAAGCTTGATGGCGAGCGCCGCCGCCCCGAAAACGCCGATTTGCTTGCCGAGGAAGAGGCCGAAGGCGATGCCGCCGGCGACCCCTTCCAAGAGCTGGCCCGGCCGGATTTCGGCCAGGGAAAGCCCGGCATTGGCGAAGCCGAAGAGGGGCATCACCAGGAAGCAGGTCCAGGGGTGAAGCCCCCGCTCCACCCGGCGCAATGGCGCGGCATCCTCCCCCTTGCCCATGGGAAGCGCAAAAGCGGTGGCCACACCTGCCAGCGTGGCATGCACCCCCGACTTCAACACCAGGACCCAGAGCAAGATGCCGAGCAGCGCGTAAGGCGCAATATTGCGCACGCCGAGCCGGTTGAGCATGGCCATGACCGCCAGCACGACGCCGGCCAGTGCCAAGGCGATGAGGCTGAGCTCATTGGTATAGAAGATGGCGATGACCAGGATCGCGCCCAGGTCGTCGAATATCGCAAGCGCCAGCAGGAAGACCTTGAGGCTCGCGGGCAGGCGACCGCCCATAAGGCTTAGCGCGGCGAGCGCGAAGGCGATGTCGGTCGCAGTCGGAATAGCCCAACCGGCGAGCGCGGCCGGATCGACGCGGTTGAGGAGGGCGTAGATCGCCGCCGGCAGCGCCATGCCGCCGAGCGCGGCTATGGCCGGCAAAGCGGCCTTGCGCCAGCTCGAAAGCTCTCCTTCGACCAGCTCGCGCTTGATCTCGGCCCCGATGACCAGGAAGAAGAGGGCCATCAGCCCATCGTTGATCCAGAGCAGCAGGGGCTTGTCGAGATGAAGCGCGCCCGCATGGAACCCCACCGGCGTCGCCAGAAGCAGGTCGTACCAGGAGGCGAGCGGGCTGTTGCTGGCGACAAGGGCGAGGAGCGAGGCCGCGAGCAGCGCCAGCCCCGACGCGCTTTCCAGCGCGACGAAGTCCCGGATGGCGCCCATCAGGCGCATGTAGGATGTCTGGATCATGATTTGAGCCCGGCTCTTCTGCTATAGGAAGACAGCAACCGTCGCAATCGGGGGACTCTCATGTCCGCAATGGAACTGACGCGCCTTACGGCGCTCGCCGCCGTGGAGCTGCTGCGCCGCGGCGAAACCACGCCGGCCGAGCTGATCGAAGCGGCGCTGGCGCGCATCGCCGGGACGGATACAGCGATCCACGCCCTGCCGACCCTCTGCGCCGATCGGGCCCGGGCTGCGGCCAAGCGCGTCCGGCGCGACAGCCTGCTGGCCGGCCTGCCCATCGCGGTCAAGGATCTGGACGACGTGGCCGGGGTACGCACGACCCGCGGCTCGCCCATCTACGCCAACAATGTGCCGGCGCGCTCCGACATCATGGTCGAGCGCCTGGAGGCGGCGGGCGCGGTGGTATTGGCCAAGTCCAACACGCCCGAATTCGGCGCCGGGGCCAACTGCTACAACCAGCTTTTTCCCGATACCCGCACGCCTTGGGACACGCGAATGACGTCGAGCGGCTCTTCCGGCGGCTCGGCCGCGGCCTTGGCCGCGGGCCAGGTCTGGCTCGCCACCGGCTCGGACCTCGGCGGATCGCTGCGCACGCCGGCGAGCTTCTGCGGGGTTGTGGGGCTGAGGCCAAGCCCGGGCCGGGTCGCCAGCGGACCGGGCAAGTTTCCCTTCGACACGCTTGCCGTCGTCGGTCCCATGGCGCGCAACGTTCCAGACACGGCCCTGATGCTGGATGCCATGGTCGGGCGCCACGACGAGGACCCGCTGTCGCTCGAAGCGCCGGCCACGCCGTTCCTCGCCTCCGCCCGGGCGCCGCGCCTGCCGGGCAAAATCGCCTATTCCCATGATCTCGGCATTTGCCGGACCACGGCCGCGGTGCGCGAGGTCGTCGACAAGGCCATTCAGCGCCTGGCGGGCGAGGGGGTCGCGGTCGAAGAGGCGAGCCCTGACTTGTCCGATGCGCCGGCAATCTTCAAGACCCTGCGCGCCGCGGGTTTCGCCGCCGGGTTGAAGGACGAATACGACAACCACCGCAGCCTCCTGAAGCCCGAGGTGATCTGGAACATCGAGTTGGGACAGCGCCTCGACGCCGATGCCATCGGCCGGGCCGAGCGCGGCCGCGGCCAGCTCTATCACCGGATGGTCGCCTTCATGGCCGGCTACGACCTGCTCCTCGTGCCGGCCGCCATCCTGCCGCCCTTCGACGTGAATATCCGTTGGGTCCGCGAGCTCGAGGGCGAGACCTTCGACAACTACGTCGAATGGATCCGCATCACCTATGCCCTCACCCTCAGCTCGCTCCCCGTGCTTTGCATCCCCTGCGGCCTCACGCCCGAGGGCCTGCCCATCGGCCTCCAGCTTGTCGGCCGGCCCCGCGGCGAGGCGGCGCTGCTTGCGGCCGGGGCGGCCCTGGAAGAGCTGTTCGGCATCGCAAAAACCCTCCCGATCGCCCCCCGATCGCCCTGATTTCGTCTTGTTTTTTGCTCTGCAATGCCAAATTCCCGCAGCTTGTTAAGGGGGATTCATGGCATTATATTGCATTGCAGAAGGGGCGGCCGGCGATTCGGCCGTAGGGGTTCGGGAGCCAATATGCTTGAGTTGCAAGGTCTATACCTCGAAGACCTCGAAATCGGCATGACAGCCGTCTATAGCCGAACTGTCACAGAGGCCGATGTGGTGCTTTTCGCTGGCATTTCCGGCGACAGCAACCCGCTCCACCTGGACAGCGAATACGCCAAGGACACCCTGTTCAAGGGCCGCATCGCCCATGGCATGCTGACCGCGAGTTTCATTTCCACCGTGCTGGGCACCAAGTTGCCGGGCCCGGGCTGCATCTATGTCAGCCAGAACCTGAAATTCCGGGCCCCGGTGCGGATCGGCGATACGGTCAGGAGCCGGGTCACGGTGACCGACATCGATCGGGAAAAGGGCCGCGTGACCCTGGAGACCAACTGCACCGTCGGCGAAACGGTGGTCATTTCCGGCGAGGCGATTCTCATGGTCCAGCGCCGGCCGGTGCCCCAGGCGGCCGAATAAGCGCTTCCCGGGTCGCGCCGAGGCGCCACCTACCCAGGGGCGAACGCCAGCGTTATCTTGCGCCCGCCATGCGGCTTTTCAGGCATCACACCGAGATCCCGGCCGAGGCCCGCGGCGCCGTCGTGGCGCTGGGCAACTTCGACGGCCTGCATCTGGGCCACCAGCGGGTGATCGGCGAGGCGGGGCGGATCGCGGCTGAGCTCGCAGCACCTTGCGCCGTGCTCACCTTCGAGCCCCATCCGCGCGAATTCTTCCAGCCCGGCCGGCCGGCTTTCCGCCTGACGCCGTTCCGCATCAAGCTGCGCCAGTTGGAGGCCATGGGGGTCGACTACGTGTTCTTGCTGGCCTTCGACCAGGCCATGGCCGGCCGAAGCCCGGAATCCTTCATCGTCGAGGTGCTGGGCGAAGGCCTGGAGCCGGCCCATGTCGTGGTCGGCTACGATTTCGTTTTCGGCAAGGGGCGCAGCGGCAATGCCGTCCTGCTCGCCGATCTCGGCCGGGCCGCGGGATTCGCGGTCAGCGCCGTCGGCGCGGTCGCCGACGGGGCCGGCGTCGTTTATTCCTCAACGAAGGTCCGCGAGCGCCTGCTGGCCGGCGATCCGGCCGCCGCCGCGCGGCTGCTTGGCCGGCCGTGGGAGATCGAAGGCCGGGTCGAGAGCGGCGACAGGCAGGGACGCCTGCTCGGGTTTCCGACCGCCAACATCAGGCTTGCCGGCTATCTCGAGCCGGCCCAAGGCATTTATGCCATCAAGGCCGGAATCGACGAAGGCCGCGAGACCCGCTGGCTGCCGGGCGTGGCCTATATCGGCAGCAAGCCGACCCTCGGCGGCAAGAAGGTTCAGCTCGAAGCTCACATCTTCGATTTCACCGGCGATCTCTACGGCCGGCATCTGCGCGTGGCCTTGCTTGACTACCTCCGGCCCGATCAGACCTTCGACGGTCTCGAGCCCCTCAAGGCCCAGATGGCCCTCGACGCAGGCGAGGCGCGGGCAAGGCTCGCCGCCTACGCCGGTCCGCCGCCCGGCCATGCGCCGGCAAGGGCCAAGCCGAAACTGGTCGAGCGCGCGCCCATGAGCGTCTATGAAAGCGCGCTGCGCCCGCAACGAAAGTGAGCCGATGAGCCGCGACTACAAGTCGACCGTATTCCTGCCGCGCACGGATTTCGCCATGCGCGCCAACCTGCCGGAGCGCGAGCCGGCGACCCTGAAGCGCTGGCAGGAGATGGAGCTGTTCAAGAAGCTTCGCGCCGCCTCGAAAGGTCGGCCGAAATTCGTGCTCCATGACGGGCCGCCCTATGCCAACGGCGCCATCCATATCGGCACCGCCCTCAACAAGATCCTGAAGGACGTGGTCAACCGCGCCCAACAGATGCTGGGCAAGGACGCCAATTACATTCCGGGCTGGGACTGCCACGGGCTCCCCATCGAATGGAAGATCGAGGAGCAATATCGCGCCAAGGGCAAGGACAAGGACGCCGTGCCCATCGTCGAGTTCCGCAAGGAATGCCGCGAGTTCGCCGACTACTGGATCGGCCAGCAGCGCGAGGATTTCCGGCGCCTCGGCGTCGAGGGCGACTGGTGGCATCCCTACACCACCATGGCCTTCGCTTCGGAGGCGCAGATCGCCCGGGAGATCGGCAAGTTCCTGCTGAACGGCGG
>Ga0116217_10006315_pt1 | contig 10298 bp, 8 predicted proteins | sample Sb_taG_6_FD_89697 | JGI IMG/M metagenome (GOLD analysis project Ga0116217, IMG submission 89697) | Peat soil microbial communities from Weissenstadt, Germany - Sb_50d_4_PS metaG | ecosystem: Environmental > Terrestrial > Soil > Wetlands > Peat | place: Germany: Weissenstadt | collected 2010-09-21 | reverse complement strand
GTCGCATTGACGAGCATGTCGCACCCCTCGACCGTGGGTGCTGCCGTGCGCACCGCAAGGTGGGGGTAAGCGGCGGCGACGCGCGCCGCGAGGTCTCGAGCCTTCCCCTCGTCCACATCGAAGAGCGTCAAGCCGGCGACAGCGGCCTCCGCAAGCGCAAAGGCGACGGCGCTGCCGGCACCACCCGCTCCCAATTGCATGACGCGCCGGCCGGCAACCTCGATGCCCTCCCCGCGCAAGCCGCGGATCAAGCCGCGGCCGTCGAACATGTCGCCCGACCAGCTCCCGTCCGTCTCACGGCGCATGGCGTTGATGGCACCCACCCGCGCGCCCGTCGGCAGGAGCCGGTCCACATGAGGGAGGATGCGCACCTTGTAGGGCACCGTGATGATGAGGCCGTCGAGGTTGGCGAGCGACTTGAGCCCGCGCACGGAGGCATCGAAGGACTCGGGCAGCACGTGCAGAGGCACCAGGATCGCGTTCCTACCCGCGGCGCGGAAGCGGCCCGTCATCACCTCGGGCGAGCGCACCTGCTCGATGGGATCGCCGATGATGCCGTAAAGGCGCGTGGCGCCGTTGACGAGGTCGCGGGACTCATCGAGCGCGGTCATTGCGCGGCCTCGGCACTCGGGTCGATGAGTGCCAGGCGCGGCGAGACCCGCCGCCCCGGCTTTTCCGCCAAGTCGCGGAGAAGGCCCATCTTGTCGGGGAGAAAGAGGCGGGCGTCCATGGTCTTGAGCTCGCGCGCGAGCTTGGGACGGAAGGCCATCTGCGCCAGCACGTGCGTCTCGAGATCGATCCCCGGGGCCAGCTCGATGAGCTCGAGCCCGCCTTCGCTCAGGCGGAAGACGGCGCGCTCGGTGACGTAGAGGACGCGTTGCCCGCGCGCCTGCCCGTAGCTCCCGCTATAAGTGATCTCCTCGACCGCAGGCACGAACTTGCGCTTCCCCCCGTCGCGCGCGATGCGCGTCACCCCGCCGGGCCAGGCGATCTCGCTCCGGCCTGCGTTGAAGGTGCCGCTGAAGATCACGCATTTCGCATTCTGGCTGATGTTGATGAAGCCGCCGGGACCGATGATGCGGCCGCCGAAGCGGCTCACGTTCACGTTGCCTTGCGCGTCGACCTCCGCGAAGGAGAGGAAGGCGAGGTCGAGCCCGCCGCCGTCGTAGAAATCGAACTGGTAGGGCTGGTCGATCATGGCGGCGAAGTTGCGCGAGGCCCCGGCCTCGTTCCCCGAGGCCGGCGCCCCGCCGATGAGCCCCTGCTCGTTGGTGAGGCAGACCTCGTCGAGCACGCCCTCCTCGGCGGCGATATTCGCGATCCCCGTCGAGATGCCGGAGCCGAGGTTGCAGATGGCACCGGCGAAGAGCTCGCACGCCGCGCGCCGCGCGATCACCTTGCGCGCGTCGAACGGCAGCACCGGGATGTCCGCAAGCGGGACCTTGAGCTCGCCGGCATAGGCCGGGCTATAGGCGGTGCGGTAGGTCTGGCGCTGCTCGGGCTCGACCACCACGAGATCGACGAGGATGCCCGGGACCTTGACGTGCTTCGCGGGCAGTGTGCCGCGCTTGGCGAGGCGCTTCACCTGCACGATGACGACCCCGCCGCAGCGCCGTGATGCTTGCGCCTCGGACAGCATCTCGCCGAAGACCGCCTCCTCCTCCATGCTGATGTTGCCGTCCTCGTCCGCCGTGGTGCCGCGCAGAAGACAGACGTCGATGTGGAAGGGCTTGTAGAAGAGATACTCCTTGCCGCGGAAGTGGACGAGCTCGACGAGGTCCTCGGTCGCACTCTTGCTCTGGCGCCCGCCGCCGTGGCGCGGATCGACGAAGGTGTGAAGGCCCGTCTCGGTCAAGAGCCCCGGTCGTCCCGCGGCCATCTCGCGGGTGAGGAGCGAGAGCGACCCCTGCGGCAAAGTATAGCCCTCGATCTTGTCGGCGAGCGAGAGCTCGGAAAGCTTGGGCGAGTTCACGAAGGTGCCGCCCACGTCGCGCTTGAGCAGGCCCTCGTGCGCGAAATGGCCGACGCCCAAGCTGGCATCGTCGCCGAGTCCGACCGGATGGACGACGGTGAGCCCGCGCGGCTCGCCCTCGGCGAGGAAGCGCCGCTCGACCGCCGCCATCACTGCTTCGGGCACCGCGTGTCCGCCGCCCGAGCCGCCCACAAGCAAGGTGTCGCCCGAGCGGATGATCTTGACCGCCTCGTCAGCCGTAACGCGTCTCACTTTAGTCCTCCGTCCTCGTTCAAAACTGTCCGGCAAAATGGCAGGCCGCGAAGTGCCCGGGGCGATGCTCGGCAAGCGGCGGGGCTACCTCCGTGCAGATCGGCTGAGCAAGCGGGCAGCGCGTCCGGAAACGGCAGCCGGACGGCGGGTCGATGGCGCTCGGCGGCTCGCCCGCAAGCTGCAAGTGCTGCCGCCGCGACTCGATCGCGGCATCGGGGATCGGCACCGCCGAGATCAGGTGGCGGGTATAGGGATGGAGCGGGGACTCGAAGAGGGCCGCCGCAGGGGCTATCTCGGCGACCTTGCCGAGATAAAGCACGACGATGCGCTCCGAGATGTGGCGCACCACCGCGAGGTCGTGGGCGATGAAGAGATAGGCGAGCCCGTAGCGCTCCTGGAGATCGATGAGGAGGTTGATGATCTGCGCCTGGATGTTGACATCGAGGGCCGAGATCGGCTCGTCCGCGACGATGAAATCCGGGCGCACGGCGAGCGCGCGCGCAATCGAGATGCGCTGGCGCTGCCCGCCCGAGAACTCGTGCGGGTAGCGTTGGGCCGCCTTGGGCGAGAGCCCCACCACGTTGAGGAGCTCGTCCACGTGGGCACTCGTCTCGCGCGCACCCTTGGTGATGCGGTGGAAGACGAGCGGCTCGCCGAGAATCTGGCCCACCGTCATGCGCGGGTTGAGCGAGGCGTAGGGGTCCTGGAACACCATCTGCATGCGCCGGCGCAAGGGACGGATGGCGGATGGCTGGCTTTGCGCGATCTCCTGCCCGGCGAGGCGGATCGAGCCCGCGTCGGGCCGGTGGATGCGGACGAGGACGCGGGCGAGCGTCGATTTGCCGCAGCCCGACTCGCCGACGAGCCCCACCGTCTCGCCCTGGGCCACGTCGAAATCGACGCCGTCGACCGCGCGCACGACGCGGGTGGGGCCGAATAGCCCGGCGCGGGGGAGCGGGAAGTGCTTGACGACCCCGCGCGCCTCGAGCAACCGCTCGCCGCGCGCGAGCGTCGCCTCGACGCCGTGATCGAAGGGCTTGGCCTCCGCTTTCGCCTCCGCCGCTAGGGCGTCCTCCGCCCTTGGCCCGACGAGGCTGCCGCCTGCTTGCGTCACCCAGCAGCGCGCGCGGCGGCCGGGGGCCACCTCCGCGAGCGGGGGATGCTCGACGCATTTGGCGATGCGGAAGGGGCAGCGCTCGGCGAAGCGGCAGCCCGCGGCATGTGCGAGCGGATCGGGGGGCGCGCCCTCGATCGTGGTGAGGCGCTTGCCCTCGAGAGCGCCGCGGTCGATGCGGGGCACGGCGTTGATGAGGGCCCAGCTATAGGGATGCCGCGGGTCGGAGAGAAGGGCCTCCGCCGGCCCTTCCTCGACCACCTCGCCCGCGTACATCACGATGACGCGCGCGCACACGCCGGCGATGACGCCGAGATCGTGGCTGATCAGCACGATGGCGGTGCCGAAGTCGCGGTTGAGCTCGCGCAAAAGATCGAGGATCTGGGCCTGGATCGTCACGTCGAGTGCGGTGGTGGGCTCGTCGGCGAGGAGGAGGGCCGGGTCGTTGCTCATGCCGATGGCCAGCGCCACGCGCTGGCGCATGCCGCCCGAGAACTGGTGCGGATAGCTGTGGATCGCGCGCTCGGGTGCCGTGATGCCCATGCGTCCGAGCAGCTTGACCGCGCGCTCGGCCGCCGCGTCCGCCGTGTAGCGCCCGTGCACGACCATGGTCTCGACGAGCTGGCGCGCGATGCGCAGCACCGGGTTGAGCGAGGTCATCGGGTCCTGGAAGACCATGGCGATGCCCCCGCCGCGGAGCGCGCGCAGCTCACCCGGCGTCATCGCCATCACGTCGCGGCCCTGGAAGCGGATCTCCCCGCCCGTGATGCGGCTCGGCTCCTCGAGCAGGCGCATGAGCGAGAGGGCCGTCACACTCTTCCCCGAGCCCGACTCGCCGACGATGCCGAGCGTCTCGCCCGCCGCGACCGAGAAGCTGACGCCGTCGACCGCGTGCACGATGCCCTCGTCGGTGAAGAACTGCGTCTTGAGATCGCGCACCTCGAGCACCGGAGGTGCCGCAGCGGAGAGGATGGCGACTGCGCTCGCCGGCCTTTCGCTCCGCCCGTTCGGTTGTGCCGCCGTCATCGCCGGCGCGCCTTGGGGTCGAGCCAATCGCGGATGCCGTCGCCGAGGAAATTGAAGCCGAGCACGACGGTGAGGATGGCAAGCCCGGGAAAGGCCGCGACCCACCATTGCTCGACGAGCTCGCGCCCCTCGGCCACCATCGAGCCCCACTCGGGCGTCGGCGGCACCACGCCGAGCCCGAGGAACGAGAGGCCGGCGAAGGTGATGATCGCGTTGCCGACGTCGAGCGTCACCAGCACGACCAGCGGCCCGATCGCGTTCGGGATGATGTGGCGGAGGAGGATGCGCGCCGGCGTGAGACCCACGACGGTTGCCGCCTCGACGTACTCGTGCGAGCGCTGTACCAGCACGAGGCTCCTCGCCAGCCGCGCGAACTTCGGCCACCACACGACGAGCATGGCGATGATGGTGTTGGTGGTGCCGATGCCGAGCGCAGCCGCGATCGCGAGGGCCAGGATGATCGGCGGGAAGCAGAGCACGAGGTCGGTCGCCCGCATGATGAGCTCCTCGACCGCACCGCGCGCATAGGCGGCGATCCCGCCCAAGAGCGTGCCGAAGACGGCACCCACGACGACGACGATGAAGCCGGTCGAGAGCGAGATGCGCGCGCCGTAGAGCAGGCGCGTGAGATCGTCGCGCCCGAGCGCGTCGGTACCGAGCCAATGAGCGGCCTCGGGCGGCTGGAGCCGCTTGGTGACCTCGACCGTGTCGGGCAGATAGGGCAAGATCAGGGGTGCTAGGAGCGCCACCAGGATCCAGGCGAGGATGATCGCGGCCCCCAGGCTCGCGAGCCCGTAGCGCCGGAGCCAGCGCCGCCTGCGCGAGGCGGGCAGCGGCACGGAAGCCGCCGCCAAGGCCGGCCGGGCGGCTGTTGCCGTCATCGCACCACCCGCGGGTCCATGAGCGCGTAACTGATGTCGATCAGGAGGTTGATGACGAGGTAGGTGACCGCGACGATAAGCGTAATGCCCATGATGGCCGGGAAGTCGAGGGCGGCGGCACTGGTGAACGTGTAGCGGCCGAGGCCGGGCCAGGAGAAGACCGTCTCCGTCATCACGGCACCGGTCAAGAGGTTCGCGTAGGCGAGCCCGCCCAAGGTCACGACCGGGATGAGCGCGTTGGGCAGCACGTGACCGAGGATGACGCGCCACTCGCTCAAGCCCTTAGCGCGCGCCATGCGGACATAGTCCTGCTGCATGCTCTCGAGCATGCTCGCGCGCGTCGTGCGCGTGAGGAGGCCGAGCGTCGCCGCCGCGAGCACGAGCGAAGGCAGGATGAGGTGTGCCAAGGCATCGCGGAAGGCCGCCCAGTCGCCCGCGAGTGCGGTATCGACGAGGTAGAGCCCGGTCACCGTCGGCGGCGGGAAGGCGATGGGATCGAGCCGGCCGGGGCCGGGAGCGACCTGGAGCCCGCCGTAGAAGAGTGCGAGCATGATGAAGGCGAGCCAGAAGGTGGGCGAGGAGACGCCGACGAGCGAGACGAGGCGCGCCAAATGATCGATCCAGCTGTCGCGGCGCACCGCGGCGATGATGCCGAGCGGGATGCCGACGACGAGTGCCAACAGGAAGCCGACGCTGGCAAGCTCGAGCGTCGCAGGTGCAAACTGCTCGATGTCGTCGAGCACGGGCCGCTGCGAGGCGATCGAGATGCCGAGATCGCCGTGGACGAGACCCTTGAGGAAAACGAAATAGCGCTCCCACAACGGCAGATCGAGGCCGTACTTGGCGCGCCAGGCGGCGACGAACTCCTTGTTCTAGGCGGCAACGTCGCCGAGCTGGGCGAGCACCGGATCGCCGGGGACGGTATTGGCGATGAGAAAGATGACGAGCGTCGCCAGGAGCGCCATGACGACCGACAGCCCGAGCCGGGAGACGACGTAGCGCAGCATCGCTCACTCGCTCCCGGAGAGCGCGCAAAAAGACCGACGGCCAGGCGGCGTGCTCAGCTTTTCCTCCCTGCCCCTCTCCCATTTTAGATCGTTCTAAGGTTTTCCGTGACGCGGTGTCAATTCCTGATTACGATGCGCCTCCTCGCCCTTCCGCTCTCTCCGATCTGGGCGGTGGGCGGGGGAGACCCGGCAAAGGGGCGGAGGCGAAGATGGCACAAATCGAGATCGAGCGGGAGCCGGACGAGCGCCACCGCATGATGCGCGAGACGGCGCGCAGCTTCGCCGAGCGCGAGATCCGCCCGCTCGCGAACGAGCTGGACGATGCCGAGCGCTTCCCCGCCGAGCTCTACGACAAGATGGCGGCACTCGGCATGTTCGGCATCACGCTCCCCGAGGCGCTCGGGGGTGCGGGTGCGGACGTGCTCTCCTACGCGCTCGTCATGGAGGAGCTCGGCCGCGGCTATTCCTCGATTGCCGACCAATGCGGGCTGATCGAGCTCGTCGGCACCTTGCTCGCCGAGCACGGCAGCGCCGAGCAGCACAGGCGTTACTTGCGCCCCCTACTCGAGGCCAAGCGGCGCTGCGCCTATGCGCTCACGGAAGCGGAGGCGGGCTCGGACCTCTCCTCGATCAGGACGACCGCGGTCGAGACCGCGGACGGGTGGCGCCTTTCGGGCGCCAAGCTGTGGATCCACAATGCGCCGGTCGCGGACTTCGCCGTGGTGCTGGCGCGCACCGCACCGGAGCTCGGAAAGCGCGGCATGAGCATCTTCCTCGTCGACCGCGAGATGCCGGGCTTCCGCGCCGGGCGCAAGGAGCACAAGATGGGCCAGCGCGCCTCCCAGGTGGGCGCACTCGAGTTCGAGGACGTCCGCCTCGGCAAGGATGCGCTCCTGGGTCCGCTCAATCGCGGCTTTCATCTCATGATGGCGCTCCTCGACAAGGGGCGGGTCGGGATCGCGGCCTTGGCCCTCGGCATCCTCCAGGCCGCACTCGAGGCCTCGATCGATTATGCGAAGGCGCGGCGCCAGTTCGGCCGGGCCATCGCCGAGTTCCAGGCGGTGCAGTGGATGATCGCGGACATGGCGAAGGACGCGCACGCGGCGCGCCTGATGATCCGCCACGCCGCCCTTCTCCTCGATCGCGGCGAGCGGGCGAGCGTGGAATGCTCGATGGCCAAGTGCTTTGCCGCCGATGCGGCGGTTGCGCACACGGCGAATGCGGTGCAGATCCACGGCGGCATCGGCTATATCCGCGGCATCGAGGTGGAGCGGCTCTACCGCGACGCCAAGATCACCCAGATCTACGAGGGCACGAACCAGATCCAACGCCTCATCATCGCGCGGCAGTTATTGGCATGACGGAGCGGGGAGAGCCAACGCGGCAAGCGCGCCCTAGAGTCCTCGTCACGGGCGCACGGCGCGGCATCGGACGGGCGATCGCCTGGGCGTTTGCCGAGGGCGGCTACGACGTAGTCGTCAACGACCTCGTACGCGACGAGGCGGCCAGGGCGACGCTCGCCGGCATCGAGGCGCGCGGAGGCCGCACGGCCTTCTTGGAGGGCAGCATCGCAGAGACGAGCGCGCATGGCGACCTCGTCGCGCGCGCCTTCGCGGCCTTCGGCGGGCTCGAGGTGCTGGTCAACAATGCCGGCATCTCGGTGAGGAAGCGCGGCGACATGATGGAGGTGACGCCGGAGCGCTTCGACGAGCAGATGGCGACCAATCTGCGCGGCACGTTCTTCCTCACGCAGGAGGTGGCGCGGCGCTGGCTCGCCTCGCCGCCGCCGTCGCATCCGCGCTCGCTCATCACCATCTCCTCGGTGAACGCCGAGATGGTCTCGCCGGACCGCGCCGAATACTGCATCGCCAAGACCGGGCTCGCGATGATGACGAAGCTCTTCGCGGTGCGCCTGGCGGATGCCGGCATCGGGGTCTTCGAGATCAGGCCCGGCATCATCCGTACCGACATGACGGCGGTCGCCAAGGAGCGCTACGACCGGCTCATCGGCGAGGGTATCTCGCCGGTCAAGCGCTGGGGCGAGCCCGCGGACGTGGGGCAGGTCGCCGTGGCGCTTGCCGGCGGCCAATTCCATTTCTCGACCGGCGATGCGTTCTATGTGGACGGCGGCCTGCATATACATCGGATGTGAGGACGAACTGGTGTCCCGATTCGCAGGCGCATCTCACCTGGAAAGATTCGTCATTGCGAGCGCAGCGAAGCAATCCAGTGCGTCTGGCGCGCCCCCCTTGCTGGATTGCTTCGGCGCCCTTCGGGCGCCTCGCAATGACGCGTGTTTTTCTGATGTCGTGAATTTCGGAACCAGGGGACTAGCCGCCGCGCGTCCGCCGCTTTCGCGCGTCGCCGCTCGACTCGCGCACGACGAGCTCGGGCTGGAGCACGACCTCGCGCCGGGGGGCCGAGAGATCGGCCATGCGGTCGAGCAGGAGCCGTGCCGCCGCCTCGCCCATCGCACCCGACTGGATGCGGATGGTGGTGAGTGCGGGCGTCCACAAGGCGGCTTCCGCGAGATCGTCGCAGCCCACGACGGCGAAGTCGCGGCCGGGCTCGCGTCCGCGTTGGCGCAAGCCGAGCATGACGCCGAAGGCGACCACGTCGTTGAAGCACACACTCGCCGTGGGGGGCGCGCGGCGCGCAAGAAGCGCCTTCACCGCCTCGGCCCCGTGGCTGCGCGTCGGCGCGCCGGGGACGTGGAGAGCCGGATCGGGTGCGAGGCCATAGGCCGCGAGCGCCTCGCGGTAGCCCTGCAGCCGCTCGATGCCGGTCGAGCTCAGCTCGGTGCCGCCGATCATGGCGATGCGGCGGTGGCCGAGGGAGACGAGGTGCTCGGTCGCGAGGAACATGCCGCGCCGGTGGGCGTTGCCGGCATAATCGAGGCCCGAGCCGGGAAGGTTGCGCGAGATCAGCACGCAGGCGACGCCGAGCGCGCGCAAGCGGCGCAGGCTCGCGGGATCGGTGCCTTGGGCCGGACAGATGATGAGGCCGTCGGCGTTGTATTCGCGCATGGTCTCGATGAACTGCGCCTGGCGCGCGGGATCCTCCGCCGAATTGCTGAGGAAGACCGTGCGGCCGATGCGCGTGAGTGCGGCCTCGATCGCCGCGGTCAGCTCGGCGAAGTAGGGATTGACGAGCTCGTTGATGGCGACCCCCACCGTGTGGGTGCGCCGCGTCCTCAGGCTCGCAGCACCCCGGTTGTAGACGTAGCCGAGCGCGCGCACCGCCTCCGCCACGCGCTTGCGCGTCGCCTCGGCGACGAGCGGGCTCTTGCGCAGCACAAGGGAGACGGTCGCGGGCGAAACCTGCGCATGTTTGGCGAGATCGCGCAGCGTGAGAGCTCGCGCGCGCGCGGGCTCGCGCTTGCGCCCTCCCCTCATGGGAGGAGCCTTGCGACGCATGAGTGAAAGGATGCCGCCATGAGCGAGAACGTGAGCCTCGCGATCGAGGGCGCTGTCGCCGAGATTCTGCTCGATCGTCCGGAGAAGCTCAACGCGGTCACTCCCGAGATGGCGGCGGCGCTCGCGCGCTATTGCGCGGAGGTCGATCGCGACGACGCGGTGCGCGTGGTCCTCCTCAAGGGTGCCGGCGCGCGCGCGTTTTGCGCCGGCAGCGACCTCAACTCTTTAGCCGAATATCCCTCCGCGTGGAAGTTCCGCAACCGCGTCGAGTACGCCCATGCCGTGCGCAGCGTGCGGAAGCCCGTGGTGGCGGCACTCAAGGGCTGGGTCCTCGGCGGCGGCTGCGAGATGGCGCTCGCCGCGGATATCCGGGTGGCCGGCCTGAGCGTGCGCTGCGGCTTCCCCGAGGTGAAGCGCGGCTGGGTCGGCGGCGGCGGCGCCTCTCAGATGCTGCCCCGCCTCGTGGGCTATGGCCAGGCAATGAGGCTCCTCCTCACGGGCGAGACCGTCGCCGGCGAGGAGGCACTGCGCCTGGGCCTCGTCGAGATTCTCGTCGAGGACGAGGAGGTCTACGCGCGCGCGCGGACGCTCTGCCAGGAGCTCGTCGCCCTGAGCCCGGTCGCGGTCGAG
>Ga0116217_10006308_pt1 | contig 10309 bp, 8 predicted proteins | sample Sb_taG_6_FD_89697 | JGI IMG/M metagenome (GOLD analysis project Ga0116217, IMG submission 89697) | Peat soil microbial communities from Weissenstadt, Germany - Sb_50d_4_PS metaG | ecosystem: Environmental > Terrestrial > Soil > Wetlands > Peat | place: Germany: Weissenstadt | collected 2010-09-21 | reverse complement strand
GATCGGGACGAAGACGCCGGCGGTGATCGCGAAGACCGACGCCGCGCGCGCCTGGCGCTCGGGGTCCTCGATCGCGAAGCGCAGCGGCTGGTAGGTCGCATACAGCAGGAACACGATCAGGAACGACACGAGCGTCGGCTCGTTCCACACCCACCAGTGCCCCCATGAGCCCTTCGCCCAGATCGAGCCGGTGATGAGCGTGCCCACGGCGAAGATCAGGCTCATGTGGATCGCGACGTAGGAGCGCATGTCCCAGCGCGGATCGCGCGTGCGCAGATGCTGGATCGCGAGCAGGCCGCCGAGCACGAAGCCGCACAGGGCCACGATCGCCAGCGGCACGTGCACGTAGAAGATCTTCTGCAGGAAGCCCTGTTCGGCTTCCAGCGGGGCGTAGAAGAAGACGAGGCCGAGCGCCAGCGCCATCGCCACCACGGTGGAGATGCTCAGCGCGCGCAGACCCCTGCCGTAAGCGACCGGCCGTGAGGCGGTGGGTGTTCCGCCGGGAGCGCGTCGATTGGTTTTTATGAGGCCGGCCTCCGGCCGGCTCGAGCGTTCCACGTCGTCAGTCCTCCAGCAGGAAGTCGAACAGGGCGTAGGCGATCAGCCCGAAGACCAGATCATAGAGCCCCATGGTCAGCAGCCAGCGCGCCGCCGGTCCCTGCGGGTGCGTGAGGGCCAGCAGCGGCGAGGTCGCCCGCGCGCCCCCGATCACGATCGGCACCAGCAGCGGCAGCGCCAGCAGCGGCCCGAGCAGATCGCGCGCGCGGGTGCGCACCGCCAGCGCGGCCACGAGCGTGCCGATCACCGCCACGCCGAGGTCGCCCAGCGCGAGCGTCACGAGCAGCTCTGGCAGCGCGGGCCCGAGCGGCGGGCCGAGCAGCAGCAGCGCAAAGGCGGGCACGGCCACCAGCTCGAGCACGACCAGGTAGGCCAGCAGCGTCAGCGCCTTGGCGATCAGCATCGCGCTGCGATCGACCGGAGCGAGCAGGAAGCCGTCGAAGCCGCCCTGATCGGCGTCCGCGACGAACAGGCGGTTGATGCCCAGGATCCCCGCGAACAGCAGGGTCACCCACAGGATGCCCGCCGCGAGATCGCCTTCGACGCTGCTGCGGTTCAGGGCGAAGTGGAACACCACGAACGTCGTCACCGCGAACAGCGACATGCCCGGAACGGACTCGAGCGTGCGCAGCTCGACCAGCAGCTCCTTGCGCAGCAGCGCGCCGACGACCGACAGCGTCCCGGGCCCGCCGGCTCGCGCGGCCTCAGTGGGCTCGCCCTGCGGCGCGGGCGTCTCGCGAGCGAGGGCGCTCACCGGTACAGCTCCGTGATCTCGACGGGATCCACCGCGCCGGCGGCGCGCAGCAGGGCGGGCCGGCCGGCGCGCAGGCCGAGCACCACGTCGGCCTCGGCCAGGGCGCCCGTGGGGTCGTGGCTGCAGATCACCCGCGTGCGCCCCGAGCCCGCCCCGATCAGTGGCGCCACCAGCTCGATCGCGGCCGGGTCGAGGTTTGAGTGGGGCTCGTCCAGCAGCAGCAGCGCAGGGTCGTGCAGCACGGCGCGGGCGACCGCCACGCGCTGGACCATGCCGCGCGAGAGGGTGCGCAGCGGCTCGCCGCCGCGCGCGGACATCGCGACGGCCTCCAGCAGCTCGTGCACGCGCTCCTCGGCGACACCGTGCAGGCGCGCGTGGAAGCGCAGGTTCTCGCGCGCGGTCAGCTCGCGGTAGAGCAGCGGCTCGTGTCCGAGCAGGCCGACGCGCCCGCGCACCGCCCAGGCCTGCTGCGGCAGGCTGGAGCCGAGCACGCGCACCTGCCCGGCATGCGGGCGCAGCAGCGTCGCGAGCACGCGCAGCAGCGTCGTCTTGCCGGCGCCGTTGGGACCGAACACGACGAGCGTCTGGCCCTCGGCCAGCGACAGCGAGACGTCGCTCAACGCCTCGCGCTCACCGTAATGCCGAGCCAGCCCCTCGACCTGGAGCGCGGCCACCCTCAGGCTCTCTACACCTGCAACGCGTGCGCGTTCTGCGCCCGCGCGATCAGCTCGCGCACAGCCTGCTCGCCCGCGCCCGCCGGGGAGTCGTCGGCTCGCAGCAGCGCCACCGGGTCGGGGTCGCCGCCCACGATCCCCTCGAAGAACTCCTTGCGCTCCTGGTAGGTCGCAAGCGTGGCCTTGGCCCAGCCGCGGACCTCGTTGAGCAGCACCGCCAGCCGCGCGTAGGGCTCGCCGAACTGCTCTTCGATCTCGCGCTTCATGCGCTTGGCCAGGGCGGGCGATGCCCCGGCGGTCGAGATCGCGATCGCCAGCGGGCTGATGCGCACGATCGCCGGCAGGATGAAGTTGCACAGCGGCGGCACGTCGACCACGTTCACGAGCATCGCCCGCCGCTCGGCGTCCTCGAACACCGCGATGTTCACGTCGGTGTCGTCGGTGGCGGCGATCGCGATGAACGCTGCCTGCAGGTCTGCGGGGCCCGCATAGGCGCGCCGCTCCCAGCGGATCGAGCCCTCGCGCGCGTACTCGCCCAGCGCGGGTAGCGCCTCGGGCGCGATCAGCGTGACCTCGCCGTCGCAGGCGAGCAGCCCCTCGACCTTCTCCAGGCCTATCTCCCCGCCGCCGATCACCACGCAGCGGCGGCGGGTGAGCTTCAGGCAGGCGATGTAGAACGGCGTGTCCAGCATCCCCTGCACGCAGCTCTGGTCGCAGATCCCCCTGCGCAGCTGACAGACGCACTCCTTGCCTGCGTAGGCCTGGGCGGGCATGGCTCAAGCCTAGCTGCAACGGGCCGGCCTGGACGGCCGGGCTAGGACTTGGGAATGCCCCGCCCGAGCGCGCGAGCGCCCATACGCGCCAGCGCCACGGCGCCCTCGCGCCAGGCCCGCTCGCGGTCTCCCTCGCGCCCGGAGCGCATCTTCGCCACGGCCCGCGCCGCCCGGGCGCTCGTCGCGTCGTAGGGGCCCCACCACAGCCCCCGCGTGCCCGCGGGATCCCACGTGATGAGCTTTTCCTGAGCGCACGCCCGCAGCCCGGCCCGACCGAGCGTCCGGCCCAGGCCGCCGCCGGACGCCGCTCCCCACGGCCCCCGCGACACGGTCGGGGCGGGGAGGTGGTCGTTGAGCCACACCATCCCCGCGTGCAGCTCGCGTGCGATCCGGAAGCCCTGGAAGCGGTCGGCCGTCCACACCGACGCGCCGAGCCCGTACGCGCTGTCGTTGGCCAGCGCGATCGCCTCATCGACGCTGTCCACCGGCGCGAGGACCAGCACCGGGCCGTCCACGGGCTCGCGCAGCACGCGCATCTCGTGCGTGGCTCCGGTGATGACCGCGGGGGCGTAGAACACCCCCGCGGCGCAGCCCGCGGGACTGACCGGCCCGCCGCAGTGGAGCCGCGCCCCCTGCGCGAGGGCCTCCGCCACCAGCTCCTGCACGTGCTCGGCACGCCGCGGGGAGGCCAGGGGCCCGACCTGGACGCGGGGGTCGGCGGGATCACCCACGGTGAGCGCCTGTGCCCCGCGCACTAGGCCCGCCAGGAACCGCTCGTAGACCTCGCGGGCGACGTACACCCGCTTGATCGACCCGCGCGCCTGACCGGCGCCGGCGCATCCCGCCCACAACGCACCGGCGATGGCGCGCGGGAGATGCGCGTCGGCGAGCACGAGCATGGCGTCCTTGCCGCCGAGCTCCAGCGTGACCTCCTTCTCCTGCGAGACGCAGGCACGCGCCACGACCCGTCCAACCGCCGGTGAGCCGGTGAACAGGATCTTGCCCACCGGCGCCTGGGCTAGCGCCACGCCGACGTCGGCTCCCCCGTGCAGGATCCGCACGAGCCCCTCCGGCAGCCCCGCGCGCGCCACCACGCGCGCGATCCGCTCGCCCGCCAGGCAGGCCCGCGCGGCGGGCTTGAACGCGACCCCGTTCCCTGCCAACAGCGCCCCCGCGATCTGGCCGAGCGGCTGCGCGAACGGCGCGCTGCCGGCGCCGATCACCCCGACCACGCCATAGGGCTCATAGGCGATCCGGGCGCGCTTGGCGGGCGCCATCGAGCGGGTCCCCCCCACCCGCCGGCCGCCCAGCACGTCCGCCCCGTCCTCGGCGATCCAGATCAGCGCGTCGATTGCAGCGAGCAGCTCGAGCGCCGCGATCTCCGCACGCGGCCTACCCTGCTCGCGGGCCAGTGCCTCCAGGAGCTCGTCGAAGTCGTCGATCACGGCCTGGGCCATCCTGCGCATGTACCTGGCGCGGTCCCTGACCCGCAGCAGCGCCCACAGCGGCTGCACCTTCGCGACGGCCGCGACCGCGTCGGCGACGCACTCGGGTGGCGTGATGGCGACGCTGCCGAGGATCTCGCCTGTCGCCGGGTCGCGCGCGAGCAGGTCCTCCTGCGTGGAGGTCTCGCTGGGGGATGTGCTCATCGCACCGCGATTATCGCGCGTCCCCGCGCCGCGCTCGGCGAATCCGCGCCAGCGCCCGCGCAAGCTCGGCCTCCGCCTCGTCGGGTCGATAGAAGCGCTCCCCCGCGAGGCCCTTGGGCAGCAGCTCCTGCGCGGATAGGTGCCCCGGCGCTGCGTGCGGGTTCTCATAGCCGCCGCTGTCCTGTCCGGGCCTCGGCCCCGAGCGCAGCCAGCCCGGGACGGGCGCCGCGCCGTGGTCGCGCACATGACGCTGGGCCGCCGAGAGGGCTTCTCCGGCCGCGTTGGACTTCGGCGCCAGCGCGAGGTAGATGGCGGTCTGCGCGAGCGCGTAGCGTGCCTCGGGCAGGCCGACGTGCTCGACCGCAGCGGCGGCCGCCGTGGCCAGCGCCAGGGCGCCGGGGTCGGCGTTGCCGATGTCCTCCGAGGCGAGGATCACCATCCGCCGGACGATGAAGCGCGGGTCCTCGCCGCCCTCGAGCATCACCGCGAGGTAGTACAGCGAGGCGTCCGGGTCCGAGCCGCGCGTGGCCTTGATCCATGCGGAGATGTAGTCGTAGTGGCGATCGCCGCGTTTGTCGTAGAGGATCGCGCGGCGCTGTAACGCGTCCTCCACGCGCTGCAGGGTGACCCGCCCCTCCCCCAGCTCGGCGGCCGTGGCGGCGGCGAGCTCGAGCGCGTTGAGCGCCGTGCGCGCGTCGCCTTCGCTGCGGGCGGCCAGGAACTCCAGCGCCTGCTCGTCGAGCGCGATCGCCGTGCCCGCCGCCCGGCGCAGGACCGTGCCCACCTCCTCGGGGCCGAGCGCCTGCAACGCGTACACGCGCACGCGCGAGAGCAGCGCGCCGTTGACCTCGAACGCGGGGTTCTCGGTCGTGGCCCCGATCAGCGTCAGCAGGCCCTCCTCGACCGCCGGCAGCAGCGCATCCTGCTGGGCCTTGTTGAAGCGGTGGATCTCATCCAGGAAGAGCACCGTCTGCGTGCCGCTGGTGTCACGGCGGTGCACCGCACGCTCGATCACGCCGCGCACCTCCGCGCGCCCTGCCTGCACGGCGCTCAGCTCCTCGAAGGCCGCCTGCGAGCGCTCGGCGACGATGCGCGCGAGCGTCGTCTTGCCCGAGCCCGGTGGGCCGTAGAGCACCATCGAGTGCGGGCGCCCCTGCTCGATCGCCGTCCGCAGCGCCGAGTCGGGGGCGAGCAGGTGGGACTGCCCGACGAACTCATCGATGCTGCGCGGGCGCACACGCACCGCCAGCGGGCGTCCGTCGGCACGATCGCGCTCGCCGGGCGGCTCCCGTGCCGCCAGATCTTCCTGGGAGTCCTCGTCGAACAGGGTGTCCACACGCCTGAGTATCGCGTGCCGCGGCCTCTCCCGGCGGCTTTTCCGCGGGAGGTCGCCGACGCGTCCGCGTCGAACCTATACATCCGGTGCTTCCCATCGTCAAACACCGCCCCCCTGGCGGAAGAGGCCGAGATGAGCGTCGGCGCGGCTGAGCTGCTCCCCTCCGCCGGAGGGGGCCTGGACTTCCTGGACGCCGGCGATGGGATCGCCGCGCGCTCTCCGCTGCAGCTGTTCTGGCAGCGCTTCCGCCGGGACCGCGTCGCCCTGGCCTCGCTGGCGTTCATCGCCTTCCTCATCGTCCTCGCGATCGCGGCGCCGCTGGTGGTCAGGGCGCTCGGCCTGCCCGGGCCCAACGTCGAGAACCCGAACCTGACCAACGCCTTCGGCAGCCCCCTGGGGCCGAGCGCCGCACACCCCTTCGGCGTCGATCAGCTCGGTCAGGACGTCATGTCGCGGGTCATCTACGGGACGCGGGTCTCGCTCGTGGTCGGCATCCTGGGCACCGCCATAGCCACCGCGGTCGGCCTCGTCACCGGCGTGCTCGCGGGCTTCTACCGCGGCTGGGTGGACACGCTGCTCTCGCGCCTGACCGACGTGTTCCTGTCGATCCCGATCCTGCTGCTGGGCCTCGGCCTCGGCGCCGCCTGCGAGGTGCGGGGCTGCGTGAAAGGGCTGATCCAGCCGGGCCTGGGGTCGGTCATCTTCATCATCGCGCTCGCCAACTGGACCTACGTGGCGCGCATCGTCCGCGGGCTGGTGCTGTCGCTGCGCGAGCGGGAGTTCGTCGAAGCTTCGCGCGCCCTCGGCGCCTCCAACGCGCGGATCATGTTCAGGGAGGTTCTCCCCAACCTGGCAGCGCCGGTCATCGTCTACTCGAGCCTGCTGATCCCGGCCAACATCCTGTTCGAGGCGGCGCTCTCGTTCCTCGGCGTGGGCATCAGGCCGCCGACCGCCAGCTGGGGGGAGATGATCGCGCAGGCCACGCCGATCTTCGCCACCGCGTGGTGGTACATGACCTTTCCGGGCATCGCGCTGCTCCTGACCGTGCTCGCGTTCAATCTGCTGGGCGACGGCCTGCAGGATGCCCTCAACCCAAGGACCGCACGATGAACGCGGCGCTCCGAGCAACGACGGCCTGCGCGCTGGCGCCGGCAACGCAACCACAGGAGGCACCATGACCAGGAAGATGAGGATGGCTGCGTTGGCGGTGCTGGCGGCCGCGTGTGCAACAGCGCTCGCAGCGTGCGGCTCGAGCAGCACGAGCTCGAGCAGCGTCAGCGCCAACGGCATCCAGAGCCCGAAGACCCAGGCCCAGAGCGGGGGCAAACGCGGCGGAACGCTGACCGTGTTGAACCACGAGGACTTCGAAAACATCGATCCGGGGCTCGCCTACTTCACGATCGACTACGAGGCCGTGTACGCGACGCAGCGGCCGCTCTTCTCCTACAGGCCCAACACCTTCGCGCAGGCCAGCCCGGACCTCGCCTCAGAACCGGCGGAAGTCTCCTCCGACGGCAAGACGATCACCGTCCACATCCGTCACGGCGTCCACTTCAGCCCGCCGGTCAACCGCGAAGTGACCTCCGCCGACGTCGCCTACGCGATCGAGCGCGGTGCCAACCCGAACGTCGCCAACCCCTACTTCGAAAGCTACTTCAGCTCCCTCGAGGGGTCCGCAAACGCCAAGGGCGGTCCGTTCCCCGGCATCACCACGCCCGACAAGTACACGATCGTCTTCCATCTGGAAAAGCCCACCGCGGCGATCGTGCTCGACGCGCTGGCGCTGCCGCTGAGCGCGCCCGTGCCCGAAGAATACGCCAAGCGCTACGACGCCAGGAAGCCGAGCGAATACGGCGACTACCAGGTGGCGAGCGGCCCCTACATGTTCAAGAACAACAGCGAAGGCAAGGTCCTGGGGATCGGCTACCAGCCCGGCAAGTCCGCCACGCTCGTACGCAACCCCAACTGGAACGCGAGCACCGACTTCCGGCCGGCCTACCTCGATGAAATCAACATCCAGATCGGCGGCGACACCAACGTGATCGGACGCCAGGTGCTCGAAGGCTCGAACATGATCCAGAACGACCCGGTGGCCAAAGCGATCGTCCAGCTGGCGTATGAAAAGTTCCGCAGCCAGCTCGAGATCTCGCCGGGCGCCGGCACCCGCTACATCGCGGTCAACAACAAGCAGGGCCCGTTCTCCAACCTCGACGCGCGCAAGGCCTTCTGGGCGGCGCTCAACCGCGTGGCCATGAACAAGGCCGCCGGCGGCAGCCTCGTGGCCGACGTGCAGACGCACTTCATCTACCCGGAAATCCCCGGCTTCGAAGACGCGGGCGGTCTGCAGGGCCCGAAGGTCGACTACAACGAACACCCCGAAGGGAACATGGCGATCGCCGAAAAGTACATGCGCCTCGCCGGTTACCCGAGCGGGAAATACAGCGGCTCAAAGACGCTCGCCCTCGTCGGCTCGACCGCCCACACCGGGGAAGCGGAAATCGCCGACAGCACGCTCAGGGGCCTCGGCTTCAAGACGAAGCTCAGCCTCGTCGACCAGTCGGTCATGTACGCGAAGTACTGCGGCGTGCCGGCCGAAGAGATCGACGTGTGCCCGAACGTCGGCTGGGGCGCGGACTTCCCCGACGGCCAGGCGGTGCTCGACGTGACCTTCAACGGCAACAAGATCATCCCCTCCGGCAGCAACAACTGGGGGCAGGTGAACGACCCGACGATCAACGCCGCGATGGAAAAGGCGGAACTGCTCACCAGCAGGGAAGCGCGCGAAAAGGCGTGGGCCGCGATCGATGACGAACTCGTCGCCGACGCCGCGGCCGTGCCGTACGCGTTCGTCAAGGAAGCGCAGATCGAGTCCAAGGACGTCGCGGGCGTCGGGGATCTGTGGAACTCCGGTTCGTGGGACTACAGCTTCACCTCGCTGAAGTAGGTGCTCCGTTACATCATCCGCCGGGTGCTGTGGGGGGTCGTGCTGCTGATCCTCGTCTCGGCGCTCACGTTCGTGCTGTTCCGGGTCCTGCCCACGGGGGATCCGGCACGGCTGCGCGCCGGCCGGGTGGCGAGCCCGAGGGTGATCGCCGAGATCCGCGTCGACCTCGGCCTGAACAGGTCGCTGCTCGAGCAGTTCTGGCTCTACATGAAGGGCATCTTCATGCACTTCGACCTCGGCTACAGCTACTACAGCAACGCGTCGGTCAAGGGCCTGATCGCCGACCGCCTTCCGGCGACCATCTCGCTCACGCTCGGCGCCTCGGTGGTCTGGCTGCTGTCTGGGCTGGCGGTGGGAATCGTCTCGGCGGTGCGCCGGCGCTCGGCGCTGGACCGCGGCGCGATGGGCACGGCGCTGCTGTTCATCTCCGCGCCCGAATACTGGCTCGGGTTGATCGTGCTGTACCTGTTCGCCTCCGACATCGGGCAGATCCGGGTGTTCCCGGGCGCGGGCAGCTATGTCCCCCTGAGCAGCGACCCGTGGAAATGGTTCACCTCGCTGATCCTGCCGTGGCTGGTGCTCGCCGCGACCAACTCCGCGATCTACGCCCGGCTGATCCGCGGGAGCATGACCGAGGTGATGGGCGAGGACTACATCCGCACCGCGCGCGCGAAGGGCCTGAGCGAGCGCCGGGTGATCCTGCGCCACGGGCTGCGCTCGGCCGTGAACCCGGTGATGACGATCCTCGCGCTCGACGTGGGCGTGCTGCTCGGCGGCGCGATCCTGGTCGAAAACGTCTTTGAGATCCCGGGCATCGGGCTGTTGAACTACCAGGCGATCACGCACTCCGACTTCCCGATCGTGCAGGGGACCGTCCTGGCCGGCGCGCTGTTCATCATCGTGGCGAACATCCTCGTCGACATCGCCTACGCCTATCTCGACCCGCGGGTGCGCTTCCAGTGAACGCCGCCGCAGAGCCGCTGCTGCGCGTCGAGGAGCTGCGCGTCGAGTTCCCCACCGAAGACGGCGTCGTGCACGCCGTCGACGGGATCTCCTACCAGCTGGCGCAGGGCGCCACCCTGGGGATCGTCGGGGAGTCCGGCTCGGGCAAGACCGTCTCCTCGCTCACGACCATGGGGCTCACGCGCGCCCAGGGGGCCCGCATCTCCGGGCGCATCCTGTTCGACGGTCGCGACCTGCTCTCGCTCTCCGAGGCAGAGATGCGCGCAATCCGCGGCAACGACATCGCGATGATCTTCCAGGACCCGCTGTCCTCGCTGCACCCCTTCTACAAGGTCGGCAGCCAGCTGGCCGAGGCCGTCCGCGCCCACCGGGACGCCTCCAGGGCGCAGGCGCTGGCGCGCGCCGTCGAGCTGCTGGGCCTCGTCGGGATCCCCGACCCGGCGCGGCGCGCGCAGGAGTACCCGCACGAGTTCTCCGGCGGCATGCGCCAGCGCGCGATGATCGCGATGGCGCTCGCCAACGACCCGAAGCTGCTGATCGCCGACGAGCCCACGACGGCGCTCGACGTGACCGTGCAGGCGCAGATCCTCGCGCTGATGGAACGGCTGCAGCGCGAGCTGGGGATGGCGATCGTGATCATCACCCACGACCTCGGCGT
>Ga0116217_10006306_pt1 | contig 10310 bp, 10 predicted proteins | sample Sb_taG_6_FD_89697 | JGI IMG/M metagenome (GOLD analysis project Ga0116217, IMG submission 89697) | Peat soil microbial communities from Weissenstadt, Germany - Sb_50d_4_PS metaG | ecosystem: Environmental > Terrestrial > Soil > Wetlands > Peat | place: Germany: Weissenstadt | collected 2010-09-21 | reverse complement strand
CAGCTTCACCACGTACTTCTTGACCGCAATCTCCTTCTTCGCCACGAATCATCTCCATCGCTGGCCACGCGGCGACAGAGATTCAGAAAACCGCCACACTTTCAACGACGCTCGCGACTAGCCTCCCGGCTTCCCAACGGCGCCCTGGTTGATCTGCAGGAGCTTCGCCCGGTCGCCGTCGGTCAGCGCGGCGGCGACGGGGCAATCCTTGCTGTCCTTGTTCGTGAGGTTGTCGATCAGGCCGACCGCTGCGGCGCCGGCGCGAGCGTAGCGCACTCTGAATCCCGGGCCGCGCATAACATAAATGGCGTCGTCGCCCCCCGAGCAGACGAGTTCTTTCAATGTCTTCGCAAGCGCCTCGGCGTAGGTCTTTTCGTCGACCCGGGCTGAAGAACGGCAGCTTGACCGGATTCTCGAGAAAGAGGTCCGCATGCGTCACCGCGCCCGCGGCGATCGCGAAATAGAACAGAACGAACAGATAGGAGAACCACAGGGCGCCGCTGACCGCCGCCGCGTCGTCGACCGCGGACTTGATCTCCTCCAGATCGTTGGCCTTGGCCGCGATCGGCGGGAGGCCAGCAGCGGTGGGCGCAGGCGGTTGGGACTCTGGCGGCGAAGAGGTGGGCCGCCCTTCGACCGGCCCGGCCTCGCCGGCGTCGGTCGGCAGACCTCCCTCCGGCGGCGTGGGCGGTTCCAGCCCCAAAGCGCTCCCCCAAAGATCGAAGCTCTCGGCGGATGCCGGGAAGGCTCTTTTCACCACCAAACCCGCGCGCCATCAAGGGAACGCGCGCGCTGTCCGAGTGATTTCGTTTCGCTCTCTGAGCGCAAGGCTCCGCCTCATCGCGTCCTCCCGCGTGAGCTCGGGTTCATTGCGCCCCGCGCGCCCGCGTTGCAGGATAGGCTCGAGCGGGAGGAAAGCGGCGCGCGCCGCGCCGCTCCTGCGTTCGGGAAGGACTGCGATGGCGGATGACTCCAAAGCTCCGGTGTGCGCGGTGGTCGGCGTCGGCCCCGGCAATGGCGAGGCCTTCGCCCGGCGCTTCGCCGCGGACGGCTACGCCGTCGCGCTCTTGGCTCGGGGCCCCGAACTCACGCGCCAGCTTGCGGATGAACTCCCGCGCGCCAAAGCTTACCCCTGCGATGTCGCCGACCAGACCTCGGTCGATGCGGCCTTCGCCAATATCAGAGCCGATCTCGGCGACGTCGATGTTCTCATATTCAATGCAGGCTCGGGCGCCTGGGGGAATGTCGAAGAGGTCACGGCGGGGGACCTGGAGCGCGCCTGGCGGATCAACACGCTTGGCCTGTTTCTCGCCGCCCGGCAGGCGATCCCGGCGATGCGCCGCAGAGGGCAGGGCGCCATGATCGTGGTCGGGGCCACGGCCTCGCGCCGCGGCGCGGCCGGCGCGGCGGCGTTCGCTCAAGGCAAGATGGCGCAGCGCGCGCTCGCCGAATCGATGGCGCGTCATCTCGGGCCGTCGGGAATCCACGTCGCGCTCATTGTCGTCGATGGCGTCGTCGGCGGACCCATAACGCGCTCGCGGTTTCCCGATCGCCCGAACGACGCCTTCATCGATCCGGCCGGGGTCGCTGCGATCGCCGCGAGCCTGGTCCAGCAGGATCGCTCCGCCTGGAGCTTCGAGGTCGAAGCGCGTCCGTACAAGGAGAAATGGTGAAAGCGCGCGCCTCAAGCCGGCTCCGCCAGCAGCCCCGGCAATTCGCGGAGCGTCCCGATCTCGAAGGCGAGCGCGCCGGGAAGCCGTTCGCGGCGCTGGCCGTAGCGGTTGCACCACACGACGCCCATCCCGAAATCCGAAGCCCCGTGCGCGTCCCAGGCGTTGGAGGACTGGAAGGCGATCGCGCTCGCCGGCAGACCCAGCGTGTCAAGCGCGTATTGATAGACCTTCGGATGGGTCTTGAAGGCGCGGACCGCGTCGGCCGACAGAACGGCGTCGAACAGGTGTTCGAACCTCGAGCGCGCGACCAGCGCTTCCAGCATCTTCGGCGAGCCGTTGGAGAGGATGGCGGTTCTGAAGCCCCGCTCGCGCAGGGAGCCGAGGACCGAGGGAACTTCCGCGAACGGCTCGAGGCCGAGATAGAGCTCCATCAGGCGCTCGCGTAAGGCCGGCTGCGCAAGATCGAGGCTCTCGAGCGCGAAATCGAGCGCCTCGCCGGTCACTTGCCAGAAATCGGCGTAGCAATTCTGCAGCGTGCGCAGCCACGTGTACTGGAGCTGCTTGTCGCGCCACAGCGCCGTCAGCGCCGCGCGCCGCTCTTCTGGAATGTCTTCGCAGCGCGCCGCGGCGGAGGCGAAGTCGAACAGCGTGCCATAGGCGTCGAACACACAGGCGCGAATTCCTTCGAGACGTCGGGCCGGCGGATTTCTGGCGGTCATCGTTGCATCTCCGCGGCAAGCGCCGACAAGCTAAGGATAGCCTCTATAACGGAGAAGTCGGCGTCGCGCTGCTTGTCGCCGATCTCGATGAGCCCGAACTCTCGTGCATGCCTCTCTTCAACAACGAGCCTTGACGAATCGTGGCGCGGCCGGCTTACGTCGACTCTGGACGAGCCGATGGGCGCGGCGTCCGGATGCTCTGAGACCTGCGCAAGTTGGCGTTCGAGGACGTCGACGCGCTTCTGCAGCGTCTCGCTTTCGATCTGCGCGTAAGCGATCTCCGCGTCGTGGGCGAGTTTGCCCAGCAGGCGACGCTCGGCGCCGTCCAGATCGGTTCCGTCCTCGTGGCCGCTATAAAGGACGAGCGCATAGCAGCGCCGCCGGTTGCCCACCGGCACGCCGAGAATCGGTCGCGCCAAGTCGCGCGGAAGTCGCGCATGGGACGCGTGAGCGGCGTCGGCCGCATCCACGGCGTACGGCCTCCGTTGGAACCTCGCGGCAAGCAGGGGCTCCTCGGCCGAGAGCGTCACGGCGTGGTCCGCCTGCCATCCGGCGCTGACGCGCCTGCGGAAGACGCCATCCTGTTCGCGAAACAGCGCCGCCGAAGCGAGCTTGAGCGAACGCACTGGCTCCTCCACCAGGAGGCGCTCGACCTCGGCGAGGCTGTCGGCATGCCGAATGGTCTCTCCCACGGCGGCGAGACGCCGCTCGGCGCGGATAAATTCGCGGTCGAACAGCCGGTCGACGAGCTCGGTCGCAGACTCGTGCGCGCGCGCGAGCAGATACACGAGGCCCGAGGCGACCAGCACCCAAGCCCACTCTGGCATATGGATGATTTCGTCGATCGTTTCGATCTGCTTGTGGAGGAAGAGGACCGGCACGCTGAGCAAGAGCCCAAGCACGGTCGCGCGCCGCAGCGGGATCCACACGTTAATCACGGTCGGGCGGCGCACCGCCTCCGCGACGAACAGGCACAAGACGCCGTTGATCAGGTAGAGGAGACCCGCGACTTCCTCTGGGACGACGCCCTCGCCGAGCAAGCCGGCAAGCGGAGAGGTTTCCTGAGAAAGCGCGGCAAGCAGGTAGGCCGGCAGGCCAATGAGGCAGCCCCAGATGACCCAGCGGATCCGTTGGTAATCCCGCGGCGACAGGCGCCGGCGGCGCCCACAGAGGATTCCAAGCGCGGCGACGCTGACCGCAAATCCGAGGATGAGCGAGCTTCTCAGCCAGATCTCGGCGCGATAGCCGAAGACGGTTCCGATGCTTGGCAGCGCGATCAGCAGGAACAGGATCGCAAGCGCCGGCAGCGCGCGCTCGACCACGCGCCATCGGCCATCGGCCCGGTCGACCGGAGCCCGCAGCGCGAACAGCAAGAGACCTGTGTAGGCTGCAGCCTGCATCACGAGTGCAACGACGTCTTGAACCAGCAACGCCGGAGGCCAAAGTTGAAGCCAGGCGTAGAACTGGAACGCCTGGCCGGGATTGAACTGGATCACGTAGACGAAAAAGCCCCAGGTCATTCCGCCTGGACGCGTCCACACCAGCCAGGCCGCGCCGAGCACAACCAGGATCCCGGCGAGCGTATCGAGAGCCACCACGAGATCGAGCAGGCGATTCGTGGGGCGCTGCTCCGCGGCCAGCGTGACTTCGCGCGCCGGGCGCTCGCTCGTCGCGGCGATCAGCAGCACCGCTTCGCGGGCCGGCACGACGTAATTCACCCCTCCCCACTGCGACAGCAGGCTCGCGCAGGCATTGGCGTCGACGGGAGCGCAGCGCATGCGGGAGAGATCGAGCTCATCGCCGCGACGCAGGCCCGCCCGCCACGCGGGGGAATCCTCCTCCGTGGCGAATGGACCCTACACGTCGTAAATGAGGCCGTCGCCGTTCGCCGCCAGACCGAACGAACCGAGCGGACGTACGACCCTGAGGAAGTCGGGCGCGATCATCGCCAGGGCGTAGAACGTCAGTAGGACGAGCGCGATACGGCCGCCGAAGCTGGCGCCGTTCCGATCACCCATCAGCCGATCCTCTGCGGGCCAAGATGAGGGGCCTCCTTCAGCCCTCTTCCGCCCGCGGAGGCTACCCGCCGCGAAGGTCTTTGTACATGAGTCGGGTCGCGTCGTAGCGGTCCTCGAAAGCGTCGCGCGCGTAGAAGGGCAAGGTCCCGCCGAGCGCATAGCCGAGCGAACGGTAGAGCGCCTCGGCGGCGTCGCCCGCCGTGTCGAGGGTCAGAAGCCAGCAGCCCTCATTCGTTGCGCGCCGCTCGATCTCCCGCATCAGGGCGCGGGCGACGCCGGCGCGGCGAAAGCGCGGGTCGACCAGAACCTTGGAGACTTCGGCGTGATGGCGCTTGCTCGGCATCGAGTCGAGATCGAGCTGCGCCGTCCCGGCGACGTCGCCGCCGAGGGTCGCGATCAGGACGCGCTTGGCGCCCGCCGCGTGTGAGGGCGCCACCTTATCGCGCCAATAGCCGCGCGCCTCGTCCATGCCGAACGGCAGAACGAAGCCGACGCTCGCGCCCTGATGCACGCAGGCGTGCAGGATTTCGGCAAGCCGGTCGAGCCCTTGCGCGAGAGAGGCGGTATCGAGCGTGCCGACGGCTATTGTCTGGGCCCCCATGGCTCACCTGAGAACGAGAATGTAGCGCGCGGGTCGGCGCCCGGCCGCAAGGAAGCTGCTCGCGTCCATGAGCTTGTAGCGAAGGCAGTCGCCGGCGCTCATCCGATGGACGTGTCCTTCGATCGTCAATTCGAGGGCGCCCTCCTGCAGGTAGAGGTGATGCTCGAGACCGAGGCGCGGCGGCAGCGGATAGTCGATGCGCGCGCCGGCCGGCAGTTCGCATTGCAGAACCTCGCACTCGAAGTCGAGCGAGGGCGGCGAAACCGAGCGGCGGCGAAAGCCGGTGGCGGGATCGATCCATTCCGGCTGGTCGGCGCGGGCGACGAGGGCCGGCGCGTCGCCCTCGATCTCAGCGAGGAGACGCGACATGGTGAGACCGTGCGCGCCGGCGAGGCGCCCGAGCGCGGACGCCGTCGGACTTACCTCGCCATTCTCGATACGCGAAAGAGAAGCGCGGCTGACCCCGCTCAGCGCCGAGAGCTCATCGAGCGACCATCGCCTCGCCCGCCTGAGTTCACGCAGGCGCTCGGCGAGACGCAGGTCGGCGACGCCCCGGGAGGGAGCTTGTGCTTCCATATACGGAAAATACTCTCGCAAATGAGAACGTCAAGGCGTAGCGGATAAGAGTTGGCCGAGCGTCTGAGGAACGCGTCGCAGCGCACGCGGGGGCCCCATTTGCCCGCGGCGCCTTGGTGTGCACTATGCGGCGTCCTCGCAACGGAATGCGCCGATGTCGGTTCCCCACCATGCCTCCATTCCGGCTTGGACTTGGGCCGTTCCGGTCTTGGCGAGCGTCCTGCTGGCGCTGAAATTCGCGCATGTCGTTCCCTCCGACGCCACGTTCGTCCTCTCCTCCTGGGCGCGACGGTGTTCGCGGCCGTCCATCACGCGGAGCTGCTGGCGCTGAGACTCGGCGAGCCGTTCGGCTCGATCCTGCTTTCCGTCGCGGTGACAGTGATCGAAGTCGCACTCATTGTATCGATCATGCTCTCTGGCGCCGAGGGCAGCGACCAGGTCGCGCGCGACGCGGTGTTCGCGGCGGTGATGATCGTGCTCAACGGCGTTGTCGGGCTCTGCCTCGTCCTAGGGGCGGGGAAGCATTTCGAGCAGACCTTCCAGCTGCAGGGCGCGTCCTCCGCCCTCGCCGTTCTGGGGACGCTGGCGACGCTCGCGCTGATTCTGCCGGACTTCACCGAGGCCGTTCCCGGCCCATCCTACTCGGCGTTTCAGCTCGAGATCGTCGGCCTCATGTCCTTCGTGTTCTGGGGAACCTTCATCTTCGTCCAAACCGTCAAGCATCGCGACTATTTCCTCGATGCGCCGGGCGACGCCGACACGGACGAGACGCCGCACGAGACGCCGGGCGCGCGGGTCGCGCTCTTGAGCCTTGTGCTGCTGCTCGCTTCGCTCGGGGCTGTCGTGCTGCTCGCCAAGGTGCTGTCCTATCCGGTCGACACAGGCATAGCCGCTGCGGGGCTGCCGAAAGCGTTTGTTGGCGTCGTGATCGGTGTTATCGTGCTCCTGCCCGAGGGGCTTGCCGCCGTGAAGTCCGCCCTCCGCAATCGGCTGCAAAACAGCATCAACCTCGCGGTCGGCTCGGCCATCGCGAGCATCGGGCTCACAATTTTAACGGTCGCAGTCGTCTCCCTCGCGCTCAACCGGCAAATCGCGCTGGGCGTTTCAGCGACCGACATGACGCTCCTGATTCTGACGCTCTACATCGCCGCGCTGACGCTCGGCACCGGGCGTACGACCGTGCTGCAGGGCGCCGTCCATCTCGTCATTTTCGCTGCGTTCATGCTCATTTCGGCCGTGCCGTAGGTCCGGCCCGCCACCTGAAGGACCGTGCGCAATGAGAATTCTGGTCATTGGAGCGGGCGCGATCGGCGGCTATTTCGGCGGACGGTTACTGCAGGCAGGCCGAGACGTCACGTTTCTCGTTCGTCCGCGCCGCGCCGCGTTGCTGTCGAAATACGGGTTGTCGATTCGAAGCCGCTTGGGCGACTTCCACGAACCGACGCCGCCGTTGGTGTCTACGGAGGGCCTCGCCGAACCGTTCGACCTCATCATCCTCAGCTGCAAGGCCTATGATCTGGACGGCGCCATCACGTCATTCGCAAAGGCCGTCGGTCCAAAGACGGCGATTCTGCCGTTGTTGAACGGCATGCGACATCTTGATGTTCTCGCCGATCGCTTTGGCGTTGAACGCGTGCTTGGCGGGCTATGCGTGATCTCGGCGACGCTCGACGCCAATGGGGGCATCGTTCACCTCAACGATCTTCACACGATTGCGTTCGGCGAGTTGGACGGTTCCCGTTCGCAGCGGATCGAGACAATCGCGTCGGCGCTAACGGGCGCGGGCTTCGATGCGCGGCTCACTGACGAGATCCGGCAGGAAATGTGGGAAAAGTGGGTGTTCATCGCCGCGGCCGCAGGGATAACCTGCCTGATGCGCGCTGCGATTGGCGACATTGTCGCCGCCGGCGCCTCGGATCTCGCCACGAAACTTCTGAATGAATGCGCCGCCATCGCAGCTATTGAGGGTTTTCCTCCGCGCCAGCTGCCCCTTGAACAGGCGCGGACGATCTTGACCGCTGCAGGTTCGCCGCTGAAAGCCTCGATGCTGCGCGACATCGAAGGCGGCATGCCGGTCGAAGGCGATCATATCTTCGGAGATCTCCTGCGCCGCGCCGTGAAGTCGGACGAACATTCCGTTCTACGTATCGCTTACCTCCACGTGAAAGCGTACGAGGCTCGACGGATGCGGAGCGAGACGGCGATCACATAGCAGGACTGTCCGTGACCCCACGGGACAAGTCGGATCGGGTTCCCGCCGCCTCACCTGAGCCTGACCGGGATGATCTCGACCGTCAGCTGCACCTCATCGCCGAGCCCATAATAGGAATAGGTGGGGCGGGAGACCTGGCGCAGGAACAGGAACAGGTTGAGGCGGATGCGCTTGAAGACGCTGATCTTCCGGCCGGGAAGCAAGTGCTCCTGGGCGACGTGAACTATCCACTGATGTGGGTCGCTCGGCAGGTCGATCTCCTTGTGGCGCGCAAGATCCTCGAGCGCCCGCTCGACATTCGGCTCCTCGAGAAAGCCGAAAGAGAGCTCGACGCCAATGATGCCGCCCCTCCGCTCGTCGCGGTCGAACACCGTCACAGAATAGCGCTCGCCGTGGATGAACGGCGTCTTGCGGTGCGTAACCTCGACGAACACGAGGTTGCGCGGCAGAACGCCGGTGCGCTCGGCCAGCATCTGGATGAGCGCGGGCGCGCGGTCGCTGAGCGAGCGCAAAGGGCGCGGCGACATGATGAGCGCGTTGCGCTCCAAGAAGTGCTGGCTCGAGCGATGAAGTTCGACGACCTCGCGCATCGTGAGCGTCGCCTTGGCGTTGTGGGCGGCGTAGATCGACTTGCGGCCCCAGCGCCAAGTCGCCATGGCGGCGAACGCAGCGGCGCCGACGGCGAGCGGGACATAGCCGCCCTGAAAGAGCTTCAATAAGCTCGCGAGGAGGAACGACGCGTTGATCGCCGTGAGCGGTCCCCAGATCGAGGCTGTTTTGGCCGCGCTCCACTTCCAGTAGCGCAGCGCTACGGGAATCATCGCCACCGACGTGATCACCATCACGCCGGAGACCGCCAGACCGTAAGCCGCCGCGAGCGCGGCGCTGGAGCCGAAAGCTGCGACGAGCGCGACGCATCCGATGAGCAGCCCCCAGTTGACGACGGGGATGTAGACCTGGCCCTCGCGGGCGTGATGGGTGTGGAGGATGTCGAGCCTCGGAAACAGGCCGAGACGGATCGCCTGCGCAACAAGAGAGAAGGCTCCGGAAATGAGCGCCTGCGAGGCGATGACGGTCGCCGCCGTCGCGAGCACGATCATGGGCATCAGCATCGGCCGAGGCGACAAGGCAAAGAAGAGCTTGTCCTCAGCGACTGGTCCACCGCCCATCAGATAGGCGCCTTGTCCGAGGTAGTTGAGCAGGAGCGCGGGATAGACGACGGCGAACCAACTCAGCCTGATCGGTAGCGCGCCGAAATGCCCAACGTCAGCGTACATCGCTTCGCCCCCGGTGACGACCAGCATCAGAGCGCCGAGGAGAAGGAGGGCCTCGAAAAAGTGCGCGCGGCCGAGGAACGCGAGGCCGTTGAGGGGATTGAAGGCCGCGAGAATCTGGGGGTCGGCTGCGACCGCGGCGCCGCCCAACGCGGCGATCGCCACGAACCACAAGAGCACGATCGGCCCGAAAACGACGCCGACGCCAGAGGCGCCCTTGAACTGGATGGCGAAGAGCGCAATGAGCAGCCCGAGCGTGATCGGGATGACGGCGCTTGCGAACGCCGGCGTGGCCACGCCGAGGCCTTCGACAGCGGAGAGCACGCTGATTGCTGGCGTGATCATGCCGTCGCCGATCAGGAGGCCCGCGCCCAGCATCAGCGCCCAAAGAAGCATGCGGGCGCGGCGGTCTTTACGATCATGCAAGAGGCCATAGAGCGCGAACACGCCGCCCTCGCCGTCGTTCTGCGCTTGCAGCAAAAGGAGGGCGTATTTGATCGCGACGATGAGGGTGAGCGTCCAGATCACGAGCGAAACGGCGCCGAGCGCGTCCTCTGGCGCGCGGGCCGGCGCAACGCGGAAAATCTGGTCCATCGCGTAGAGCGGAGACGTGCCGATGTCGCCATAGACGACCCCGAGCGCGCCCAGCGCCAGCGGCCCGACGCCGGCGTGCGGAGCATGGTCCGGCGCCTCCGCTCGATGGCGAGTCCGGGGCAGAGGCGTCGGCAGCGGGGTCATCGAGCGGACTTTGAGTTGTTCGCGCGCGCGAAAGAGCGGTCACGACGGCATTTTGCGACGCGGAGTCGCATTGATCAACTTCACTCGTCGTCTTGCATCGGGAAAGGACGGCGCTTTCGCGCGCGATTCCGTTGGCGTGCCGATGGCGACCATCGCCCGCCTTCGCGCGTCGCAAGCGACAAGTCCGGATAGTGGCCGATGCGCAGCTTCGTACGATTGGGCTCTTTCAGGACGACCCAGGTCTTCCGTTTCTTCCCGACGCGAATGCCGAACGCGGGCGTCCTCTTGTCGAAATAGATCCCCTCGGGCAGAGCCCGCAAACCGATATCGGTGAATCTGATCGTCGGCATTTTTGGCACGCAAATCGCGCGTGCTGACAGGGAACGCTATATTCGACCGAGTTCAATAAATGTTTGGAGTTATAGAGGAATTCAAGAAAAATGAGATGCCATGTTCGGCTACGAAATCAGCGAATTTCAGCTTGGAAGGCTGCTGCTCT
>Ga0116217_10006305_pt1 | contig 10310 bp, 5 predicted proteins | sample Sb_taG_6_FD_89697 | JGI IMG/M metagenome (GOLD analysis project Ga0116217, IMG submission 89697) | Peat soil microbial communities from Weissenstadt, Germany - Sb_50d_4_PS metaG | ecosystem: Environmental > Terrestrial > Soil > Wetlands > Peat | place: Germany: Weissenstadt | collected 2010-09-21 | reverse complement strand
GCCGCTCCAGAAAGTCCTCGGCGATCCGCCGAAACCGCGCGTCGTGCTCCGGCTTCACCCTCTACCTCGATGATCGCTCCACATCCACCACAGCCTAGGCGCCGGACCCCACAGGCGGCGCGCCGCGAGCGCGCCGACGTCGCATCTTCGTTTCTTTCGCATCGCGTCCTTCGTGATGTCCTGCTGAGCCGCACAATGTCGTTGTCGCCCGACACCGACACGAAACTCGCTTGCAGCAATGGTCGAGGCTCCTCAGGAACAGGACAGAGCCCTACCGCTCCGCGCTCCCATTAACCCATCCGCGCCCGCTCGCTGAGGACAGCCGGAGCGACTTCGTGTGGGGCGCCCGCGATCCCGACGGCGGCTACGGCGGTCAGAACCTGCTCGGGCTTGCGCTGATGTGCGTCCGCGACGAGCTGATCGCCGACGTGCGCACCAGCCTGGCAGGGCTCGCACCCGCCCCCTGAACCCCCGGCGCGCCAGTCGCCCGTAACCCAACCCATTCACCACGACGGCGTCGTTGTCCGGCCGTCGTGCGCACCCTCTGGAAAGGAGACTCTATGACCGATCTCTTCGACGCCGACGGCGCCACGCCGGCGGCCGCGTCCACACACTCCGGGCGGGAGCTGCGCCTGCCCGCCTGGAGCGGACATCTCGACAGCGCGCTCGCAGAGCGCGACCGGCTGATCGTTCAGGCGCGAAGCACCGACGCGGCGCGCCAGCTGCAGCGCTGCTTCCCGCACTGGGCTGCGGCGTTCGAGCACCTCAGCTCGCGGGCGCTCGTCGGCCTCGCGCGCAACGAGCCCGTCGACCCGAACGACCGCGACGCATGGCGCACCACTGAAGCGCACGCGCAGGCGGTCCTGCGCCGCCACGGCATCACACTGAACCCGAGACACCTCACGCTCGCGGCGATCCATGTGCTCATCGACGGGCAGGCGCTCGCGGACACGGACACCGGGCTTGACTGGACCCGCATCACCGCGCCCGCGAGCCAGCTCGACGAGAAGCTTCGCCGTGCGCACGCCGTGCTCCCAGTCGACCTCTCAGACCCGGCCGTGTTCGGCGACGTTGGGGCGCAGCGCCGCGCGCTCGCCACCCGCCTCGGTCTCCCGGCCGGGCACGCGGATGACCTCTCGCGGTGGGTGCTCGCGCACCCTGACCAGTTCGAGGCGAGCGAGCTGCGATGCTGGCGGATCGCCTCCCCCACCTGGCTGCAGGTCGCCGGCGAGCAGCTCGACGCGGTGGACCGGGTAGATCGGCCGGTTGCGCTGTTCGTCATTCCTGCCGTGCGCGGGGACGGCTGGCAGCTCACCCCGGTGCTCTCGCTGGACGCGATCCGCTTGGTCGTCTCCCTCGGCGGCCGGCTGGAACGCGACCTGCGCTCCGCAGTGCTCCCAGCCGCCACCGCCAGCGAAATCATCGAGCGCTTGAACGTGGCCACGTTGCACGCCGGGCCGAAGGAGTGCCTCGACTCCGCCGGCCAGCTCGCGCAAGAGCTGACCCGAGAGCTCGGCACACCCGTAGGGCCCGGGGTACCGAAGGACAAGCGCGACCGATGGGGACGCCTCCTTGTGACACGCCGCTCCCATGGCGGGCGCGACGGCACCACGACCGCAGAGCTCGAGCTCCGCGTGATCACCTTCCCCGCCCGGGAGTACTCGCAGCGGCGGCTCGGTTCCGTGCGGCGTGACGACCGATACGGGCAGTCAAGCGCGGTGATGGACCTCGGCGAGGCCATCCAGACCGCCGTCGAGCGCCGCCTACCACTGCTCTTGTCCACGGAGGCGGCCGGGCATCTGGCCGACACTGTCCGCGTCGGGCGGATGAAAGGCAGACCCGGGGCGCTCACGATCACGAGCTCGGACGGTCCCTCGGCCACGACGCGAAGGGTGGTCGCCGAGCAGGCCGTCAGCGAGCTCCATGCGCTCAAGCAGACCGGCGCGAAGGTCGCGCTCGACGCCGGCGCCAGACAGCTCGTCAGGATGACGTTGGCGCGTCCGCTCGCCGATGACCCGGTGCTGCTCGGCCGCCAGCAACACATCGCGGCGCTCAAGGTCGTCGGCTCCGGCGTCGACGCCAGCCAGACCGGGACCGGGAAGACGGTCTCGACCGCGCGAGCGCTCTCCAACCGGGCCTCGACAACCAAGCGGCTCAGGGCGATGATCGTGGCCGAGGGCCGGCTGCTTGGCCAATGGCACGACGAGCTTGTCCGGGGGGCACGCGGCCGCGGACTGCCGCCGCTGGCACCCAATTTGGAGGTGCGGGTGGTCGATGAGCAGCGTCCGGTCGCCGGTCAGATCCGCGAGTTCGACCGCACGCTCGCGGACCGGCCCGGCGTGGTGCTCGTGCCCAACAGCATGCTCGATCGGTATCCCGCCGATCTGCAGGTCATCCCCTGGCATCTGCTGATCGCCGACGAGGCGCTCAGGTACGCCAACCCCGCCACCGACGCGCACCAGGCGCTGAAGCTCGTGCGGTTCGGGTCGGTCGCGGACTGCTGGCTCCTGACCGCCACCCCGAGGGGCAAGAGCGCCGAGCACCTCGACGTGCTGGTCGGGCTGGCAGTCGGCGACGAGGCGATGATCACCGAGCGGCTGAACACCCGCGAGGGCGGGGATCTGATGGACGAGATCAACGCCCACCGACTGCGCGTCAACTACGGCCCGCACCTCGTGCGCGTCACCCGCCAGGACATGAACGCCTGGATGCCCCACGTCCGCCCCGCCAAACCCTTGGTGATCGACCCCGACCCCGCACTCCAGCGACTGCTCGACTCGATCCGCCAAGGCGGTCGTGAAGCCTACCGCCGGCTCCTGCAGGTGCTCCAGGAGCTGAAGACACTCGAGGCCGGCAGCGAGCTGTTCAAGCAGGCGCTCGCCGAGCTCTCCAGGGCGCAGGGCGTCGTGCTCGGGAACGTGGGCGTCTTCGTGGACGCCTCGGTTGACCCGGAGACGCTGACGCACTCGCAGGCGGCGCTCGCGAAAGCGCTGTGCCGCCAGGGTCTCGTGGCCGAGGCGATGCGCGGCGGCGGCGACGGGTTGCCGCTGCTGCGCGGGATCACCGCGCAAACGCTCGCCGGCGTCGCGGCCGAGGAGCAGGTGATCGTGTTCGCCGAGCGCGTCTGGTGCCTGCGCCAGCTCGCCAGCACCCTCGGCGTACGGCACGGCGTGCAGGCGCACGTCGCCGACGGCCAAGTCAAGCCGCCCGAGTTCGAGGCGCTCAAGCACGCCTTCACCAGCGGCGAGTTCCCCGTGCTGTGCCTCTCCAAGATCGGCGCGGAGGGCCACAACCTCCAAAACGCATCCGTGATCGTCCATATCGATTTGCCGTGGCTGCCGTCTGGCCTCGAGCAGCGCGTGGGCCGCGCGGCACGCCCGGGCGCCGCGCGCGGCTGGGTGCAGACCTACATCCCCTACATCCGCGGCGGCGGGATCGAGCACATCGTCCAGGTCCTCTCCCCCCGCGGCGCCGAGCACCACGCCGTGCTCGACTCATTCGAAGGCGTCGCCGCCAACCAATCCACCATCGCCACACAGCTCGGCGAGATCACCGGCCAGGTAGCCGACGCCAAGCAAGACGCCGGCTACGCCGCGACCGCCGCCCGCCTGCGGGTCGCCGCAAGCGTCTTCGGAAGCTGACCCGAGCGGCCTGATCGCACGGGCTGCCGAAGCCCGTCACCCGACGCCCATCCAAGCAGAGAAAGGAGGTCGCGCATGAGCGCGATCGATCAAGCCCTGTCCACCATCGACCAGATCGCCAGCGAGGGAGAACTCGCTCCCGAACGGCCCGCAGATCTCCTCGAGCTCGACGCGCTGGCCGAGCCGATCGTCCTGCCGGACGGCAGGCCGATCTACCCGCCGCGACTGCACGGCGAGCCGATCGACGAACTTGCCTGCGCGCTGATCGACACAGACCGGCCGGCCGATTCGACGTTCCTCCGGTTCACAGGACCACCCGGGTCGGGGAAGTCGCAGGTGGCCAGATGTGTGGCCTACCGGCTCTGGCAGGCCCGCGGCCACCGCGTAGAGGAACGTCATGGCGTGCCGTTCTACGGGTTCGTCGAGATCACCGGCGGCCCGTCCAGCGACGAGTACCTGTTCCGCCACGAGTTCGTCCCCGCCGCCGACGACGCCGGCACCATCCGCCTCGTCGACTCCGCGTTCGTGCAGGCGATGCGCGACGGCTGGGTAGTGATGATCGACGAGGTCAACACGATCCGCGACGTCGCGCTGCTCAGCATCAACTCGTGCCTCGACGGCCGCCTGTCGCTCTACCTCCCGGCGACGGGCGAGACGGTGATCGCCCAGCCTGGGTTCGCGTGCCTGCTCGCGTACAACCCGGGCCTGGTGGGGGCCACCGACATTCCCGACGCGTGGCACTCGCGCTTCCCCGCGACGCTCGAGGTCACGAGCAACTGGCCCGCGCTCGCACAGCTCGGCGCGCCGCGCCCGCTCGTGACCGAGGCGATGGCGCTCGACCGCCAGCGGATCGCCGGCGAGGACGGCCTCACGTGGACACCCCAGTTCCGCGACATCGAAGCGCTCGCCCGCATGATCGAACGGGTCGGCGAGCGCGCCGCGCTCGCGCTGTTCATCTCCAACCTCTCAGAGCAGGTCCAGGCCGGCAAGGTGCAGGACGCCGAGGCCGCCGCGGTCTGCCGGATGCTCGACCAGGCCGGCTACGCGCACCTCAAGGTCTCCGCCACCCGCCGGCTCGCAAGCCTGCACGGCTACCCACGAGCGGTCACCTCATGAGCACGACCCAAACTACGCGCCGGCTGGCGGTGTTCGTGGCGCAACTGCACCGCGCCGCCGCCCAGCGCGGCAAGCTCGACCCCGTCTACCAAGAGCTGTCCGACCACTGGACCGCGATCCTGCAGCGCCTGTACCCGGTGTGGGCGCTGATCGGGCCCGGCCTGTCAGACCCCGGGCACATCGAGATCCACTCCCGAACGGTCTACCTCGACTCCGACGCGCTCCTCGGCACGCGCCGGGAGATCATCGCGGGCCGACTCGGGCGGCGTGAGGTGCTGCGCTGCTTCGGTGTGGCGCTCCACGAGACCTTCCACGGCAAGCACACCAAACGCTGGGCGATCGAACACGACACCAACCTCGCCGAGTCCGACGACGCGGACGAGCGGCAGCTCGCGATCGACCGGCGGGCTGCTCGAGGAGCCGCGCATGGAAGCCCACGGCGTCCGCGAGCACCCCACGGGCACGCTGCGCGGACGGTTCGTCCGCCACGCACTCGAAGCAGCCGTCATCGACGTGATCCTGCCCGCGTTCGCGCACGAGCTCCTCACCGCAGCGATGGCAGGAACGCCTCTCACGCGCGACATGGCCGGGCGCGCCGCCGTGTATCTGCACGCGCGCACCCACTACGGCATCGTCGACCCGACCGCCCTCAACGGGCTGTGCCACGTGTGGCGGCAGATCCTCGGCGAGCAGGATCTCGACGCGCTGGATGAACTGTTCTCGAAGCTCATCTGGACCGCCGACGGCGAGCTCGACGCGCTCGACCGCGCCGCACGCGAGTACCGCGCAATCATCGGGGCGCCCGACCCACCCCCATCCGAAGAAAGCAACAAGGCAACGAGCGGTGATCAGCCGTCAGGGGGTGCCGGTGATCAGCCAGCGGTGGGCTCATTGGGCGAAGCGCTCGAACAGGCGCTGGAACAGGCGCGCGAGGGACAACTCGAGCAGCTCGACACCGACCTCGACCTACAACAAGTGCTCGCGGACGCGGCAGCGCAAGGAGGGCAAGGCTCCCCGAGCGGCTCGGGGCGCGGGACCGGGATGCCGACCGGTCGGATGCCCGACCGCGGCGTCGATCGACCGCCCGCGCCGGACGAGGTTCAACACGCCCGGCGCTACGCGACCCGCTTGCGCCAGGCGCTCACGCACGGCACCCGGCAGATCGACAAGCGCACTCCCGGCGGGCGGTTCGACGGCCGCGCCTACACCCGCGGCAAAGCGCAACGACAGGCCGGACGGCCCGCCAGCACCCATCCGTGGCGGATCACCCGACAGGTCACGGCGCCGATCCAGGAGCCGCACGTCGGGCTGGTGATCGACACCTCCGGGTCGATGGGCGCGTACGAGTACGCGCTTGGGCCGATCTGCTGGATCCTCACCGACGGCCTGCGACAGATCGGCGGACGCTGCGCCACCGCCCTGTTTGGCAACAGCGTCGCGCTGCTGGCCGATGGAACGCGGCCGCTGCCGCTCGTTCCCGGGATCAGGACCGGCGGCGGCACCGCGTTCGCCGGCGACGCGATTGAGCTGCTCTGCGAACACCTCGAGATGACAAACGCCCGCCGGCCGCGCATCGTCTACGTCCTGAGTGACGGTGGTTGGGCGGACACGCAATCCGGAGTCGAACGGATCCGCTGGCTCGCCGAGCACGACGTCCCAACGATCCACCTGGCGATCGGGATCGCGCCGCTGAGCGTCGAGTGCGACCGCATCCACGTGATCACCGACCCCGCCCAGGCGCTGGACCACATCGCCGCCGACACGGTCGCGGCGCTCCGCGCCCGCGTGCGCGCGAGACCGACAACACCCTCCACCTGAAAGGACACGACCGCATGCCCAATCCCAACCCCGCGCTGCTGCCCTCGCCCGCCCTGTTCGACGTCACCACCGTCGCCCAGGCACCCGTCGAGGGCACGATCGAACGGATCGCGCTCGAGAACCTCGAGCTCGCACCAAACCCACGTAAACACATCTCCCAGGACAGCATCCAGTCGCTCGCCGCGCTGCTGATGCGAACCGGGCAGCTGATCCCATGCATCGGCCACCGCCCCACCCCGCATCACCCCAGCGTCCTGCTCTACGACGGGCAGCGCCGGCTGCTCGCCGCCAAGGCCAGCCACGAGCTGGCAGGAACCGACGGGTTCGAAGGCCTCGCGCCAGTCCGCACGCTGATCGTGCTGCTGCTCGACCACACGCCCACGCCCGACGAGATCAGACGCATACAGGCCCAAGCCAACCAGCGCGAAGAGCTCAGCCTCCTCGACCAACAGCAACAGTTCGCCGACTGCTGGCACGCCCGCGCCGGCCTGCCAGACGACGACCGCGTCCTCGCGGTGTGCGCCGACCTCGGCATCTCCCCCAAGCGCGCGCACAACCTACGCCGCCAGCTCACCCTCCCCGAGCCGATCCGCGAACGCGTCGCCGAGCGCCCCACCGGCCAGCAGCTGTCGGTCACGATGGCCAACCGCCTCGCCGACATGCACGAGCTCGCCCCCCACCTCACGCAGGCGGTCGCCCAGCGCATCACCAGCACCGACCTGCACGACAACGCCCTGCGCGACCTCGGCGCGTTCGTGCACCGCACGATCGTCGAAGACGAGCACACCTACGCCGTACGCATCGACGACGGCGCACTCCTCGACGCCGCCGAGCACGTCGAGCGCGCCCGCACCCAGCTCACCCCCACCGCGCGCGAACAACTCGCCCAGATCCTCGCCTGCGAGCACGACAAGCTCGACCGCGAGCTCGACACCCTCACCGCCCGCGCCAAGACCAACGCGCTCAAGATCAAGATCACCCCGGAGACCCGCGACCGCGCCCGCGTCGGACGCCACGCCTACGTCCACCAGCGCGGACACGACTTCGCCGACGGCATCTGGGTCATCAACCCCGCCTTCATGATCGACCTCGTCCACGAACACCTCGCCGACCACCAGGACGACCAACCGGCCCGCGAACAGGCGTTCTTCGCGGGCGCCGCCCTCGACGACGACGAGCTCCGCACCGCCGGACAACAAGACCGCGAACGCCGCAACGCGCAGCGCCTGCGCCAAGCCGAGGCAACCAACAGCAACCTCGGACTCGGCCACGACCTCCGCGCCGGGCTCATGGACCCCACCCCCAGTCAACTACTGGCGCTCAAGGCAATCATCTGCCACCTCCTCGCCCGGCACTACCGCGACATCATCGCCTACGGCGCAGGCTGGACAAACTAAGACCGCCAACGACCGGTCGGCGACACCGGCCGCCACGAACCCAGACAACCCGACGCCATCCTCAACGCCGAGCTGCGCCGCGCGCTCGAGGACCCCGACCCGCTGCGCGGGATCGCGCAACTCACCGCCAGCTGGGCCGCCGCCTTCGTGCTCGACCCCGACGGACCCACCCGCACCAAAACGCTCGGCACCGAACGCACGGCCCGCAAGCTCGCCGACGCCCTGCCAGGCGGGCACAACCCGCTACGCGCCGCGGCCTGGGAGTTCCTGCGACCCATGCTCTCCCCCCGCCTCGCCGCGCTTCACCGCGACACGTTCGTGTTCGACCAGCCCCTGGAGACCACCGTTGAACTTGCCGCCCACCGGGCCGAGTCCGACCTCGCCGACCTCGAGCTCCCCGACGACACCGAACCGGCAGCGGCATAACCAACAGCGCGAAGACCAGCCCTCCCGTCCCGCGAGGCCGCGGGACGGGAGGGTCCTCACCTCCCCCCTTTTTCCGCCGGCAGACTGTCCAGCACGTCCGATAACGCGGATCGGCTGATCGGCCCCACGACGGCCTAGCCGGAACTCATCCGTGCCTGGGCAAGACTGCTGTCCTGAGCACAAGCAGCGCGGCCTCCGGCCTTCGTCCCTGACGGGAAGCACGGCCGGCCGAGCTGCCAGTCATCTGTCGGCCGCCGCCGGTTGTGCCGAGCGCACAACTCGACGATCGCCGCCGGTCACGGCCACGCCGCCGACGCGACTACCGCAAGCGTGGCAAACCGATCACGCCGTCCGGCGGGTCGCGTGAGCGCTCGCCGTCGATAGCGATCGTCCCACGGCGGCTGCTCAGACGGCCCGATCTGGGCGATAGCGAGCTTGTCGGAAATGCCGGTTGTGCTAGCTCACTGGAGTCGGAGTCGATCTTCGGCAAGCGGTCGCGGATGTCCGAGGGACTGCCCTCAGGTGCTTGCTGGCCCGCGCTGGTTCGGCTAACGCCCGGAGGTCGGCTTCTGCAATCGCCGCGGAGCGGCAGTCTGGTCCGCGCCGGCTCGCAGGCTGCTGCGACTGCTCAAACCAGGCGTCTGCGTCTCGCTCCTGCTCTTGGGCGATAGCGCAAGCGACGAGCTACTGGGCACGGCCGAGATCCGGACGCCTGCTTTTCGGCGAAGCGCTCGCGCGCGAGGGATAGCGCGGCCCGTGGCGGCGACCTCGGTGCCGGCGTGTGGGGTTGTGCGTGTGCTTCCACGCGATAGCGAGCGCGCAGTTCTCGTCGCGCTTGCGATCGCTGAAGCCATACCTGCGTAGGCATTGCCAGGCACGGGAAGTCGCATTCCGTGGCCGGTGCCGACCCTCCTTTCCGCGCAAGGGAGTTATGTACACATGTACATAACAGCTTTTAGGTTCAGTCTCCGATTATGTTCAGCAGGGCCGCCGCCGGCGATGTTTCCGCTGCTCAGCGCGAAATCGGCCCGTCGCCGCTTGGCATAATCACCCTGCACGCCGACGGACCGGAAGCCGTCTGGTGACGGGGTACTCGCGGGCAGGTGCTGGTACCGCTTGATGCCCGCGTTGATGCAGTTCGGCTCGAAACCTAGGCCCGGGTAGCCCCGGGGCGTTCAAGCCCCCGGCGCGCACGCGGACGCCGGCCGGGTCAGATCGAGCACACCGACAGCCAGGAGCTCGCCGCGAGCGACGACGATTATGTTCAGTCGCTCACGGCCTGATCGAGCTCTCTGCAGGGAAAGGACGCGTCGAGAGACGCCCACCGAACATAATCGGAAACTGAACCTAAAGGCAGGGCGCTCGTGGGTGGCGAGGAGGTGCTCGTCGCGACACGAATGCAGGACCGGGGAGCATTGCGCCCGATGCTTGTCTGGATGATCTTCTCTGGCTCATGCGCGACTACGCGCGAGCTGTCCGGGAGCGTGCCGAGGATGACCCACCGCCCGCGTGGATAAGGTCGGTGAGGACTTCGAGTGTGCGGTCGACGTCTTCTTCGTCGTTGTAGAGGTGGCAGCTGAGCCGTACGCGGTTCGCCCGGACCGCGGCCTTCACCCCGGCGCCTGCCAGCCGCTCGGTCGCCTCGTCAGCGGCGTCGAGCGAAACGATCGCCGAATCGCCCGGCTCGAGCCCGAGGCCTGTTCGGAGCCGGTTGGCCAGCGCCAGGTTGTGCTGGTGGATCCGTCCGAGCCCGACGGCTTCGAACAGTTCCAGCGTGGCGGCGGCGGCATGCCAGCTCAGCCAGGCGGGCGAGACGTCGAAGCGGCGGGCGTCGCTGGCGAGTCGCAGGGGCGTTCCGTAGCAGCTGTCCCAGGGATGCTTGCCGGCGTACCAGCCGGCGGCTAGTGGGACG
>Ga0116217_10006302_pt1 | contig 10312 bp, 12 predicted proteins | sample Sb_taG_6_FD_89697 | JGI IMG/M metagenome (GOLD analysis project Ga0116217, IMG submission 89697) | Peat soil microbial communities from Weissenstadt, Germany - Sb_50d_4_PS metaG | ecosystem: Environmental > Terrestrial > Soil > Wetlands > Peat | place: Germany: Weissenstadt | collected 2010-09-21 | reverse complement strand
GTGCTTCGCACTTCTCCTCAGCATGAGGGTCCCTTCGATTAACGACGTAACCCAATCGTGAGACGCGCGGGGCGGCATCTCGACGGATGGGAGCGCCAGGGGCTTGAGGGCGTTTCGATGAGTGGTTCTCATGGACCCGATCTTGGCCCGTTCCAGTGGGACGATCCGCTGCTGCTCGAGGCTCAACTCACCGAGGACGAGCGCATGATCCGCGACACGGCGCGGGACTTCGCCGCCAAGGAGCTCGCGCCCCGGATCCAAAAGGCCTATCTCGAGGAGAAGACCGACCCCAAGCTGTTCCGCCTGATGGGCGAAGCGGGGCTGCTCGGGGTGACGCTGCCGGCGGAATTCGGCGGCGCCGGGGCTGGCTATGTCGCTTACGGACTGGTGGCGCTCGAGGTCGAGCGCGTCGATTCCGGCTTCCGCTCGATGATGAGCGTGCAGAGTTCGCTCGTCATGTATCCCATCTACGCCTACGGCGACGCCGACCAGCGGCTGAAGTACCTGCCGGGCCTCGCGCGCGGCGAACTCATCGGCTGCTTCGGGCTCACCGAGCCGAACGCCGGCTCCGATCCCGGAAGCATGACGATGCGGGCCGAGAAGATCGACGGCGGCTACCGGCTCGCCGGCGCGAAGACCTGGATCAGCAACTCCCCGCTCGCCGACATATTCGTTGTCTGGGCGAAGTCGCGCGCGCACGACGACCAGATTCGCGGCTTCATCCTCGAGAAGGGCATGAAGGGCCTCTCCGCGCCGAAGATCGAGGGCAAGCTTTCCTTGCGCGCCTCGATCACCGGCGAGATCGTGCTCGACAATGTCGAGGCGCCCGATAGCGCGCTCTTGCCGAACGTCGCGGGACTCAAGGGGCCGTTCGGCTGCCTCAATCGCGCCCGCTACGGCATATCCTGGGGCGCGATGGGCGCGGCGGAGGATTGCTGGCTCAGCGCCCGCCAATACGGCCTCGACCGCAAGCAATTCGGCCGGCCGCTCGCGGCGACCCAGCTCTTCCAGAAGAAGCTCGCCGACATGCAGACCAAGATCGCGCTCGGGCTCCAGGCCTCGCTCAGGGTCGGGCGGCTGATGGACGAAGGCCGGGCGGCGCCAGAAATGATCTCGATGGTCAAGCGCAACAACTGCGGAGAGGCGCTCGACATCGCGCGAGCCGCGCGCGACATGCACGGCGGCAACGGCATCCAGATCGAGTACAAGGTCATGCGCCACCTTGCGAACCTCGAGACCGTCAACACCTACGAGGGCACGCACGACGTTCACGCGCTGATCCTGGGACGCGCGCAGACGGGCTTACAGGCGTTCTTTTGAGCACGAGCGCGCTTGCCGGCCTGCGGGTCGTCGAACTCGCGCGAATTCTCGCTGGCCCATGGATCGGCCAGACGCTCGCCGATCTCGGCGCCGACGTCGTCAAGGTCGAGAGCCCGGAGGGCGATGACACCCGCCGCTGGGGTCCGCCGTTCATCGAAACCGGAGACGAGCGCGCGGCGGCCTATTTTCATGGCTGCAATCGCGGCAAGCGCTCGATAATCGCCGACTTTTCGACCGAGCGCGGGCGCGAGATCGTGCGCTCCCTCGCGGCGCGCTCAGACGTGCTGATCGAGAATTTCAAGGTCGGCGGGCTCACCAAGTTCGGCCTCGACTATGAGACCCTTGGCGCGCTCAATCCGCGCCTCGTCTATTGCTCAGTCACCGGCTTCGGCCAGACCGGGCCCTACGCCGAACGGCCCGGTTATGATTTCCTGATTCAGGGCATGTCGGGCTACATGGACATCACCGGCGACCCGAACGGCGAGCCGCAGAAAGTGGGCGTCGCCGTCTGCGACCTGTTCACCGCGCTCTATGGGGTGATCGCCATTGAGGCGGCGCTCATCGCGCGCGAGCGCACCGGGCGCGGCCAGCATATTGATCTTGCGCTATTGGACACGATGGGCGCCATGCTCGCCAACCAGGCGATGAACTATCTCGCCTCCAGCGTCGCGCCCAGGCGCATGGGCAACGCCCATCCGAACATTGCGCCGTACCGGACCTTCCCGACAGCCGACGGCTATGTGATCGTGGCGGTCGGCAACGACGCGCAATTCCAGCGGCTGTGCGCGACGCTCGGCCTTGAGGCGCTGGGGCAGGACGAACGTTTCGCGACCAACGCGGCGCGAGTCGCCAAGCGTGCCGAGTTGGAGCGTTGGTTGAGCGAAAAGACGCGCCATTGGCGGCGCGACGATCTCATCGCGGCGCTGAAGACTGCAGTCGTGCCCGCCGGACCGATCAACACCATCGCCGATCTGTTCGCCGATCCGCAATTCCGCGCTCGCGGCATGCGCATCGACGTCGAGGGAGCGCCCGGCGTGAAGAGCCCGATCGTCATGAGCGCCAGCCCGCTCACGCTCGAGCGCCGTTCGCCGCGACTCGGCGAGCATCAGGCGGAGATCCTCCGCGAACTCGGGCTCGGCTAGGGCGCCGCCGGCGCGGCTTGACGGCGCTCGGACACGCGCGGCAAATCGCCCATGAGCGAGGCCGAGATGAGCGCGATTCGAAACGTGTGCGTCTATTGCGGATCGAGCGAGGGCGCCGACGCCCGCTTCGGCGAAGCGGCGGAAGCGCTAGGGCGCGCGCTGGCCGCCGAGGGCGTCGGGCTCGTCTACGGCGGCGCCGGCGACGGCCTGATGGGCCGCCTCGCGCGCTCGACGCTCGCCGCCGGCGGCTATGTGACCGGCGTCATCCCCAGCTTTCTCATCCGCAAGGAACATGCCCTGACCGCCGCCCACGAATTGATCGTCGTCGAGGATATGCACGAACGCAAGCGGCTGATGTTCGAATCGCGCCGACGCCTTCGTGGCGCTGCCGGGCGGGATCGGCACGCTCGAGGAACTGGTCGAGCAGATGACCTGGGCGCAGCTCAATCGCCACGCCAAGCCGATCCTGGTCGCAAATATCGGCCACTTCTGGCGCCCGCTGCTCGCGCTCTTCGCCCACATGCATGTCGAAGGCTTCATTCGCGAAGGCTTCGATCTGCGTTATATGGTGGCCGAAAAAATAGAGGACGTCATTCCGATGCTGCGTGCCGCCGAGCGCCGCTCAGCCAAGCGCGAGCCTCAGGACGCCGTCTCTCCTCGCAACGTGTAATGAGGCGGCGACTTTGGGTCTTGAGTTCTCGGCTTTTCCTTCGCCATCGTGACGCCATCCTTGCTAACCCAAGCTCACGCCGCTTGCGCGCGAGTAGAGGAGGAGATTCATGACGAGACGGAGCTTGGCCCTGGCGCTTGCCGTGGCGCTCTTCGGCCTTATCGCGGCGCCGGCGCTCGCGCAGAACGCGGAGCCGGCGCCGGCCGCAGCCACGCCCGCGAAGCTCAAGCCGAAGACGCCGGCGGACGCGCCCACGGTGACGGTGATGGTGACGAACTCGCGCAAGGCCGATCTCGTCCAGCTGCAGGCGGCCGAGAGCGGCTCGGCAGTCTGGAAAAAGGTGCTCGGCGCGGTGAAATCCGGCAAACAGGCGCCGGCTAAACTGCCGCAGGGCTTCAATTGCCGCGTCGACCTGCACGGGACTTTCGCCGATGGTCAGTCGATGGATGCGTCCGACGTCGATGTCTGCGCGCAAAAGACGCTCAACCTGACCGACTGAACACGCCGACGCCCTCCGGCTCGGGACCGGAGGGCGTCGGCGGAGTTTTACTTCTCGCCAAATAGCTCCGCCACGTATTCCCAGTTGACCAGGTTTTCGACCCAGGCCTTGAGGTAATCGGGCCGTCGGTTGCGATAGTCGATGTAGTAGGAGTGTTCCCATACGTCGACGCCAAGGATCGGCTTGCCGCCATGGACAAGCGGATTTTCTCCGTTGGCCGTCTTGGTCGCAGAAATCTTGCCGTCCTTCAGCGTGAGCCAGGCCCAGCCCGAGCCGAACTGGGTGACGCCGGCCTGGATGAAATCCTCCTTGGCCTTGTCGATCGAGCCGAACGAGTCCTTCAGCGCTTTCTCGACCTCGCCCGGAATCTTGCTCCCGCCAGGCTTCATCCATTTCCAGAAATGGATGTGATTATAGTGCTGGCCAGCGTTGTTGAAAACCGCGGCGTTCTTGCCGAACGAACCGCTGACAATGTCCTCGAGGGACTTGCCTTCCCATTCGGTGCCCTTCAGCGCATTGTTGCCGTTGTTGACATAGGCCAGATGGTGCTTGTCGTGATGATATTCGAGCGTCTCGCGCGACATAATCGGCGCCAACGCGTCGTGAGGGTAAGGCAGATCGGGCAGCGTGAAGGCCATGGGACGGCTCCTTGGGAGGTTAGGGGCGAAAATCGAAGCCCCGACTGACATCCGGTCTCTTCGGGGGGCCGAATTTAACCGCCCCCCGGCGGCGGGGCAACTCGATAACGAAACAACGCTCCGGGGGGACTTGTTCCGTCTCGCCGCCTTCGCCACTACGCCGAGCCGAGCGTCTGGCGGTCGATTGCGCAAGTCAACGCAGCGCAGCTGCTCGCGCGGACCGAAGACGTCAGCCTATGGCGTCGCTGCGCGCGTTCGCATAGACTTCCGAGCCAGGCGGCGGAGGGCTTATGTTCAAGCACATTCTGATCCCGACCGATGGTTCGGATCTCTCTCGCAAGGCGGTTCTTTACGGCATCCAGCTCGCCAAGGAGGCCGGAGCGAAGGTGACCGCGCTCACGATAGCCGAGCCGTACCGGGTCGCCTCCCTGGACGCAGTCCTTATCGCGATCGGCGAGGACGAATACGAGGAGGAGTCGCGCCGCATGTCGGAAAAGGCGCTGGACCAAGTCAAAATGGCGGCAGAGGCGGCGGGCGTGCCGTGCGAGACGATTCGCGAGGTTCACGACCAGCCCTATCGCGCGATCATCGACGCGGCGCACGCGCTAAGCTGCGACCTCATCATCATGGCCTCGCACGGGCGGCGCGGGATCTCGGCCTTGCTGCTCGGCAGCGAGACCGTCAAAGTCCTCACGCACTCGACGATTCCCGTGCTGGTCTACCGCTGACCGCCGACTTCCCCGCCGTCTTCGCCTCACTCGGCCAACGCCACCCCGACGCCGTCCGCGCTCAAGGTCCGGCCCGCCGCCCTCGCGTCGTCAACCCGATCGAGTCTCATGAGCGCGAGCGCCTCGCGCCCCGACGACGAACCCAGCGTCCCGACGGCGAGTTCGCGGTCCAGGATCGGCGTGCCCGGCGGCGGCGCGGGGCCCGCCGTCTTGAGGCGCGCGATGCGCTTACGCGCCGTCCCGCGATGCTTCATGCGCGAGACGACCTCCTGGCCGACATAGCAGCCCTTGTCGAAATCGACGCCATTCAGAAGATCGAAGTTGGCGTCGTGGGGGAAGGCGTCCCCGTAGGCGAAATCGAGGCCGCCCTTCGGCGCGCCGACGCCGATGCGCAATCCCTCGTACATGTCGACGTGTTCGGACCCGATGGCGGCGGCATCGGCGCGAGGCAGGATCGCGCGCCAGCCGAGGCGGGAATCGCGCGGGTCGGCGTAGACCAGCTGCCCGGCGGCGTGCTCGGGTTCTCCGCCCCAGAAGGCGACGACGGCGCGATTGGCGCTCTCGTCGGCGATCGTGACCTTGGCGCGCAGTTTATAGAAGCCGAGCCGCTTGGCGAGGTCGGCCGCCTGCGCCGCCGCGCAATCGAGACAATAGGCCGCGCCGTCGCCATCAGGCTCGCGCACGACGATCATGTCGAACAGGATTTTGGCCTGCGGCGAGAGAAGCGCCGCGTAGCGCGCCTCGCCCGGCCTGAGCCGCTCGACGTCGTTGGTGAGCAAACCCTGGAGAAAGCCGGTCGCATCGGCGCCGCTCACGCGAACGACGCCGCGATCCTCGAGATAAGCGGCTTTCTTACTCATCGGCTGCCTCCGGTCGCGCTTGCATGAATGGAAACTGTCAAATAGGCCGCTTTCGCGCTTACGCAACAAAGGATGCGCCATGCCGCGCAGTTTCGATTGCGTCCTCATCAACGGGACCATGGTCAACCACGACGGCGTGGGCCTCAGCGACATCGGGATTCGCGCCGGACGCATCGCCGAGATCGGAGCCTTAAGTGGCGCTGCGGCGGGCGAGCGCGTCGATTGCCGGGGCCTGCACATTCTTCCAGGAGTCATCGATTCCCAGGTGCATTTTCGCGAGCCGGGCCTCGTTCATAAGGAGGACCTGGAGACCGGTTCGCGCGCCGCCGTTCTCGGCGGGGTCACGGCCGTGTTCGAAATGCCCAACACCGATCCCGTAACGACCAACGCGGAGGCGCTCGCCGACAAGCTTCGTCGCGCCAAAGGCCGCATGCATTGCGACTTCGCCTTCTGGGTCGGCGCCACGCACGACAACGTCGCCGACATTCCCGACCTCGAGCGCCTGCCCGGCGCGGCGGGGATCAAGGTGTTCATGGGCTCCTCGACCGGGCGCCTGTTGGTCGCAGACGACGAAGGCGTGCTGGCGACCCTCAAAAAAACGCGCCGGCGCGCCGCCTTCCACAGCGAAGACGAGGCGCGCCTCAACGAGCGGAAAGCCCTGCGGGTTCCAGGCGACGTCTCCTCGCATCCGGTCTGGCGCGACGAAGTCGCGGCGCTGCGCTCAACCGAACGCCTCGTTCGCCTCGCGCGTGAAGCGCGCGCGCAAGTGCATGTGCTGCATGTCTCGACGCGCGAGGAGATGGAGTTTCTGGCCGGCGCGAAGGACGTCGCGAGCTGCGAGGCGACGCCGCATCATCTGACGTTGAGCGCCGAGGACTATGCGCGTCTTGGCACGAAGCTGCAGATGAACCCGCCGGTGCGCGGACCCGAACATCGCGACGCCATCTGGCGCGGACTTCAAAAGGGCGTCGTCGACGTCCTCGGCTCCGACCACGCGCCCCATACCCTGGAAGAAAAAGCCAGGCCTTATCCGGAGAGCCCATCGGGCATGACCGGCGTGCAGACGCTGGTTCCGATCATGCTGGACCACGTCAACGCCGGGCGGCTTTCCCTGCAGCGCTTCGTCGATCTGACCAGCGCCGGCCCTCAGCGCCTGTTCGGCATTGCCGGCAAGGGCCGCATCGCGGCAGGATATGACGCCGACCTCACTATCGTCGATATGAAGCGGCGTGAGACCATCCGCGATTCCTGGATCGCCTCGCGCTCAAGCTGGACGCCCTACGACGGCAAGACGGTGACCGGATGGCCGGTCGGAGCCTTCGTACGCGGCCGCCGCGTAATGTGGGAGGGCGAACTGACGGCGCGGTCGACCGGCGAGGCTGTGCGGTTCGCATGACCGGCGGCGGATCATGGCGAACGCGGTCGCCTCATCGACACCTCCACACGAGGAGGCGGCGGCCCGTCAATTGTCGCAGCGCAGAAATCGCTAGCGCGCGAATGACGGTTGCCTCCGCCGGACGGGCGAGGACTGTATGATCGAGGTGTTTGTCTGCGCGAACGGAATCAATTTGTCGATGACGCGTTCGAGGTCGTCGATACGCGGCACAAAGACTTTTGCGACGAAGCAATCTTCGCTCGTCACCCGATCGCATTCCACGATCTCCGGGATGTCGGTCAATAGCTGGCTAACCCGTTGCAATTCGCCCATCGCCGGACGAACGCGGATATAGGCGCCTATGCCGAGCCCGAGCGCGGCCGGGTCGAGTCGCACCGTGAATTGAGTGACGACGCCCAAGTCTTCCAGACGCTTCACCCGATCGGAAGTGCTTTGCGGAGAAAGGCCGATCAGCCTGGCCAGATCGGCGATCGAGGTGCGCGCGTTCCGGTCGAGCGCCTCGATCAAGCGCCGGTCGCTTTCGTCAAGCTCAACGCTCTCGATTCTGCGGTGATTTCGCATCGTTGGCTCCGAAAATTCGATGAAATCATACTACCACCAGAGAATCGCAGTCGCCATCGCAAGCCGGGCTGGCATTATAACGGCATGACCGAACTCGTTCACCCTTCACAGGCCAGGCTAGCCGATCGCCTGACGCCCCAAGCGTTCTTCATGGTCAGCGCGCTCTTCCATTACCTCGGGCCTTCGTTCGCAATCCTGCTCTTCAGTCAGGTCGGCGTGCTTGGCGTCGCCTGGTTGAGGATCGCTTCGGCCGCCGCTGTCTTCGCGCTCTGGCGGCGTCCGTGGCGAATCCTGATCGAAGGCGATCCGCGCGGCCGCACCCTCATCGTCGCGCTCGGGGTCACGTTGGCGCTTATGAACTCGGCGTTTTACCTCGCGATCGACCGCATGCCTTTGGCGACCGTCGCCGCGATCGAGTTTGTCGCCACCATCGTCGTAGCGCTTGTCGGCGTGCGCTCCCTCCGCAACGTCGTCGCACTCATCGTCGCGGTCGCCGGCGTCTTTTTGCTCATCGGCTTTCAATGGTCGGGCGACAGGCTCGGTGTGCTGCTTGCGATCGCCAACTCTGCGCTGTTTGGAGGCTATATCGTGATCGGCCACGCCATTTCGCGCGCCGGCGGCGCGAGCGGGATTGACCGGCTGGGAGCGGCGATGCTGGTCGCGCTGATCGCCGCCATGCCGATCGGCGTCGCTGAAGTTGTCCCCGCGCTCTCCAAGCCTTCATTGATCCTGGCGGGGATCGGCGTAGGCGTCTCGTCTTCGGTTATCCCCTACGTCTGCGATCAACTGGCCATGGCGCGGTTGCCGCGCGCAACCTTCGCGCTCATGCTGACGCTCTTGCCGGCGACCGCGGCCATCGTCGGGGCGACGGTTCTCGCCCAATTGCCGACCCCTGCTGAAATCGCCGGCATCCTCCTGGTGGCGACCGGCGTCGGCCTGCACAAGCCGGCGCAATGAACTCGGATCAGCCGTCGCCTGCCAGCAAGGTCGCCGCGAGTGCAGGCATATGCGCGGCTTCGAATCTCCACCAGAGCGTCGATGGCCGACCTGTGGTTGGAACTACAACGCGACCTGCATTGACACGTCGAATACGTCGTAATCGGCGCGCAGGCCATTATCATCGCGATCCAGAAGGCCCGCGGCCTCCAGTGCTTCGACGTCCTCATGCACCCGGCGATAGTCGCGGCCCAGCGCTAGGGCGAGCGCGCGGACGCTCCTGGCGGGTGCGCGGTGAAGATGTCGCAGCAATTCCAGCCTTTTGGGCGAGAGCGTTCTGACTAGCGCCTCCCAACTCTCGAACCCGATGTGGATTTCCGCATTCGTTCCGGTCAGTTCGCCGCTTTGCCCACGACGCCACGCATCGGCGACCCTAGCTCCAATCGCATCCAGACTGTCAGCGACGTGAATGTGGATGGCTTTGCTCATCGCGTGCGCTCAGATCGAATTCGCTTCACTTCGGCCATGAAATCAGCGGTCAGCTTCTCAATGCTCTTGAAGACATAGCCGCTCTCGACCTCGCCAATGTGCTTGTGATCTCCTTATTCCGTGTTCATTATCGAAGAGAACGAGCCGCTTTCCCGCACGTCCGTAGAAGAACGAATATTTGAACCGGTGCGGCGAAGGCGGCACGGGATCGACTACGCGCCATACTCGGATAATGAGGAACGACCCATCGTCGAAAACATTGCGGACATCGAGGATCTTCTCCGCCTTCGCCATCCGCTTCCCTATATGTCATATAATGACATAGCTCAGAATTCGTCAAGTCGCTCCCATCACCTGCATCGTGAGCCAGGTCGCCGCGAGGGCGGGCTTGTGCGCGCCTTCGATCTCCACGCTCACGTCGTAGGTGAGCTGCCATTCGCGCTTCGACCGCTGCGTCGCCGCGAGAAGCTTGAAATGCCCACGCACGCGGGTTCCCGAGCGGACGGGATGGACAAAACGCACGCGGTCGAAGCCATAGTTGACGCCGTGCGCGGCGCCTTCGATTCTGGGCAGAGCGCTGTAGGCGAGGGTCGAGAGCAGCGAGAGGGTGAGGAAGCCGTGCGCGACCGTCCCCCCAAACGCGGTCGCGCCTGCCTTTTCGGGATCGACATGGATGAACTGCTCGTCTTCGGTGACCTTGGCGAAGGCGTCGATCCGCTGCTGATCGACGATGAGCCAGCGCGAGACGAAGCTGCGGCCGACAAGCGAAGCGAGCTCGCCGGCAGGAACTCTTTTCGCGTCCGCCCAGTCGCTCATCCGCCCGCCTCGAACATCGACTGGGGCGCAGCGACCCCGACGCCGCCGTCGACCGGCAGGATCGCGCCGGTTGTGTAGGCGCCGCCGCGGTCGGTTAGGAACAGGATCGCGCCGGCTATGTCGTCCGGTCGGCCGAGCCGGCCCATCGGCACCGTTTTCGCTCCCCGCGCCGCGCCCGCCTCGTCGCCGATCGCAAAACGGGTCATGTTGGTCGGAAACGGTCCGGGCGCGATGGCGTTGATCGTCACCTGCCGCCC
>Ga0116217_10006301_pt1 | contig 10313 bp, 8 predicted proteins | sample Sb_taG_6_FD_89697 | JGI IMG/M metagenome (GOLD analysis project Ga0116217, IMG submission 89697) | Peat soil microbial communities from Weissenstadt, Germany - Sb_50d_4_PS metaG | ecosystem: Environmental > Terrestrial > Soil > Wetlands > Peat | place: Germany: Weissenstadt | collected 2010-09-21 | reverse complement strand
CTGTTCACCCAGCTCGACAAGGCGGTGAACTGGGTGCGCAAGAGCTCGCTCTGGCCCATGAGCTTCGGCCTGGCCTGCTGCGCCATCGAGATGATGTCCATGGGGGCGTCGCGCTTCGACATCGCGCGTTTTGGGGCGGAGGTCTTCCGGCCGTCGCCGCGGCAAGCCGACCTGATGATCGTCGCCGGGCGGGTCTCACAGAAGATGGCGCCGGTGATCAAGCAACTCTACGAGCAGATGCCGGAACCCAAGTGGGTCATCTCCATGGGCGCCTGCGCCACCTCCGGCGGCGTGTACAACAACTATGCGCTGGTGCAGGGCGTCAACCAGGTGATCCCGGTGGATGTCTACGTGCCCGGCTGCCCGCCGCGCCCAGAGCAGTTGATCTACGCCATCATGCTGCTGCAGGACAAGATCATGAAGGAGCGCGGCAGCTTGAAGCGGGCGCTGAATCTGGAGTAAAGGCGTGCTGTTGGCTCGCAAGTCGTGTCCCTCCATACTTTCTGCTTTCGTGAGCGTTGTTCCAAACTAAGAGCCAACAGCATTTAGCTACTTCGCCACCGTCGTCCCGCCCGTGCCCTGGTTCTGCGCGACCACCCATTCGTTGATCCTGGTCTCTAGCACGTTGAGCGGCAGGGCGCCGGCCCCCAGCACCTGGTCGTGGAAGGCGCGCAGGTCGAACTTCGCGCCCAGTTGCTTGCGGGCGTGCTCGCGCAGCTCCAGGATCTTGAGCTGGCCGATCTTGTAACTGAGCGCCTGCGCCGGCCGGGCGATGTAGCGGTCGGTCTCCGACTGCACGTCGGGCTCGTCGATGGCAGAATGCGCGTGGAAATAATCCACCACCTGCTGGCGCGTCCAGTGCTGGGAGTGGAAGCCGGTGTCGACCACGAGGCGGATGGCACGCAGCATCTCGTCCTGCAAACGGCCGTAGTCGCTGTAGGGGTCCTTGTAGAAGCCCATCTCTTTCCCCAGCTTCTCGCAGTAGAGCGCCCAGCCCTCGATGTAGGCGCCGTAGAACTCCTGCTGGCGGAAAGGCGGCAGCTCGGGCAGCTCCTGGGCGATGGAGATCTGCATGTGATGTCCGGGAACGCCCTCGTGATCGGCGGTGGATTCGATGCTGATCAGCTTGCGGTGCTCGAAGTCGCCGGTGTTGACCATCACGTGCCCGGGCCGTGAGCCGTCGGGCGTGCCCTGGTTGTAGTGAGTGGCGGATTCTTTCTCGTGGAACTCCTCGATGGGCATGACTTCCAGCTTGGCCCTGGGCAGGCGGCCGAAGGCGGTGGGAAGCTGCGCCCACATAGTGTCGGTGTAGTTGCGATAGAGATCGAGGATCTGCTGCCGCGAGTGCGCGTGCAGCTTAGGATCCTTTTCAATGTCGGCGTTTAAGGTCTTCAGGTCCTTGTAACCGAGTTTCTGGGCGATGACCAGCATCTGTGCCTCGAGCTCGGCCACCTGTTTGACGCCAATCTGGTGGATTTCTACTGGAGTGAGGTTGGACGTGGTGCTGCGGTTCACCATGGCGGCATAGCGCGGCACGCCGTCCGGGAGCGACCAGATACCGGCCTCGGTGCGGCCTTTGGGTGCGTACTCCTCGCGCACAAACTTGGCGAACCTGGCATACGCCGGGTTAATCGATTCGCGAATGGCGGCGAGGGTTTCATCGTGCAGCCGCTTGCGATCGGCCTCGGAAATGGCGTCGGGGAACTTCTGGACCGGCTGTGCGAAGGGGCTCTTCTCCACGTCTGCGGTGACGATGTTGTCGGCCTGCGTCGCCACCTTCTCCAGTAGGAAGCGCGGCGGCATGAGGTGGTCGGCCATGCCGTGGCGCATGTGGTCCATGGTGTCGTCCATCACCTTGGGGAACTTGCGCAGGCGGGCGACGTAGTCCTCATAGTCCTTCACGTTGGTGAAGGCCAGCAGGGCTACCAGTTGCGGCGTGTCCAGGTGCGGGCCGCCCAGCTGCGTTACCGGCATCTCCCACTCCTTGAAGCGAGCGAAGTCGAGCTGCTGCTTGAGGTCGCGGACCATCAGCGCCTTGCTGAGCCCTTCCTGCTCGGGAAAGCCGCTGGTGTCGATGGCTTCGAAGCGCGCCAGGAACTTGCGCGTCATCTCCAGGTCATCGAGGACAAACTTCAAGGAGACGTCGGAGAGCTGATCGTTATAGCGCTTGTCGCCCAGGATGGAGGCGTACTCGGGGCTGGTCTTCAGGGTGTATTCCCATTGCTCGGCGAGCAGGTCGTTCAAGGCCTTGCGGCGCGCCTCGAGGTCAGCGGCGGGCGCCGCGGCGGCCACCGCCGGCAGAAGCAACATCAACAGCAGCAGAAATAGCAGGACAGAGCGCATCCAGTTCTCCTCTTGCGGCAGAATTCAGTATCGTTTGGTACGAAGCGGGTGCTCCGAAAGTTTACCCCGGGAGCAGACGTTTAGACGCACGAGCGGCAGCTTGGATAGCAAAACGCCGCGGATTTACACGGATATTAACAAATATGGTTTCATCCGTGCTCAATCCGTGCGAATCCGTGGCCAATCCTGCGGCATGCTCGGCGGTGAAACATCAGGCGTGGTACAAAGGCTCTATGCCACAACCTGATTCCCTGACCGCGCACGCTCCCTGTCGGGTGGACCTGGCCGGGGGCACGGTGGACATCTGGCCGCTCTACCTGTTCCATCCCGGAGCGGTGACGGTAAACTTCGCGGTGAGCGTGCAGACGCGCTGCACCATTCGGCCGCTGGCAGGGAAGAAGATCCACTTGATATCCCTCGATACCGGCGCCGAGGATCGCTTCGCCGATTGCGACGAGCTATGCTCGGCCAGAAAAGTCCGCCACGCGCTGGCCGCACATCTGATCCGCTTCTTCTGTCCGGAAGGCGGATTCGAGCTGGAGACGCACTCGGAATCGCCGTCGGGCGCGGGCATTTCCGGGTCTTCCGCGCTGATGATCGCGACCACGGCGGCGCTCGCACGCTGGACGGGCCGCAGGCTGGAACTGGAAGAAATCCGCGTGCTGGCGCAGAACGTGGAGGCGCAACTGATCTGCGTTCCCACCGGCTGCCAGGACTACTATCCCGCGCTCTACGGCGGGGTGAGCGCCATTCACCTTGATCCTGACGGCATTCATCGCGAGGCGGTGCCGGTTTCCGCGGACCAGATCGATGCGCGCTTCCTGCTGGTCTACACCGGCGCGCCGCGGCAGTCAGGCATCAACAACTGGGAAGTGTTCAAGGCGCATATTGGCGGCGACCGCCGCGTCTTCCGTAACTTTGAGGAGATCGTCGGGGTGGCGCGCGCTATGCACGCCGCCCTCGCCGCCGCGCAGTGGGAGGAAGTCGCGCGCCTGCTGCGCGCGGAGTGGAAGCTGCGCAAGACCAATGCTCCCAGGATCACCACCCCGCTGATCGACAAGTTGGTGGCCGCCGCCGGCAAGAACGGCGGCTTGGCGGCCAAGGTGTGCGGCGCCGGCGGCGGAGGCTGCGTCATCTTCCAGGTGGAACCGGAGGCGAGGCCGCGCGTGGCCGAGGCCATCCGCGCCAGCGGCGGGCAGATCCTGGTGTTCCGGGTGGCGCGCCAGGGCCTGAGGCTCACTTGAGGACAATCGTCGTTGCCTCGGCGAAGCGGCCGCCGGCGATCGTGCGCTTCCTGGTGTCGGTGCCGCTGGTCATCGCCGCTTACCTGCTGGCGGGGTTCGTTTTCGGCCTCATGGGATTCACCCCGCTGGGGCGGGCGCTGTATGCGAGCGTTCTTCTGGTGATGCTGCTGTGGGGCTTTACCACGCTGCTGTTCTGGCTCGACCAGGTGCGCAGTCCGCTATTCGCGGCTGCCGGTCTGCCTTTCGGCGGGGAGGCGCTGCGGGATTCGTCCTTGGGCATCGTCTTCGGCGCGGGGTCGGTTTCAGCGGCCGTAGGCGTGGTGGCGCTCCTGGGACGCGTGCGGCTGGAGTATGCCGGCACCCACTCCGCGGCGCTGCTGCTCAGCTTGTGGGCGCTGGTAGTTGCGGCCATGGTGGAAGAAGTCGTGTTCCGCGGATATCCGCTGCACCGGCTCATGGAAGCCGTGGGCGCACCGGCGGCGGTCGCCGCAACCTCATGCCTGTTCGGTCTGGCCCACCTGCGCAACCCGCATGCCTCGCCGTGGGGAGCGCTGAACACGGCGGAGATCGGCGCGCTGCTGGCCGTGGCCTACGTGCGCACGCGCTCGCTGTGGCTGCCCTGGGGAATCCACTTCGGCTGGAATGTGGCGCTGGGCGTGGGATACGGGCTGGTGGTGAGCGGCTATTCGGAATTCTCCGCCGCCGTGGTGGGCAGCGTCCAAGGTCCGCGCTGGCTGACCGGAGGCGAGTACGGCATCGAAGCCAGCGCGACGGCGACGGTGGTTATCCTGGTGGCGATCGTTGTCCTGGTGGCGCTGGTGAAGCCGCGTCCGGCGCCGGAGATCATCGTCGGCGGGGACGAGCCGCCGCGAATCAATCCTGGCCCTGACCAGATTCCCCTCGCCGGCATCCAATAATCAGCCGCGGCAGCAGTTGCAAAAACGCAGCCGGAGGCGAATCATAGAGCCACTCCCTCGGGGAGAGTCCCCGTGACCCGTCGCCGTTGTGCAGTCGCCGTCTTGCTGGTTCTGGCCGTGAGCGCGTGGGCGGACTCCCAGCCCACGGACGCCAAATCCGCGCCTCCGGCCCAGCGCCAGCCGATGACGCAGAAGACGCGCCTCTACGTCATCCGCGGCCTGCAATCGGAGATTGCGTTCGCCCGCAAGCCGTTCCCCCAGGGGACCAAGGGCATCACCCTGCACGAGGACGGCACCACCACGCCCGCAGAGGGCCAACTGGCGCAGGAGGTCGCGGTGATCGCGGTCCGTCCCGGCGACCGCGTCACCATTACTAACATCAGGATCGCCAAAGACTTCATCCTGTTCGAGCTCAACGGCGGTCCTATGAAAAAGAAAAAGTGGCATGACCACATCGGCGTGGGCGTGGAGGGCGCCCCCACGGTGACGCAAACCCCACAGCAAACTCCCGATCATTCCCGGGGTGCGCTGCTGATCCTGGCCTTTAAGGGCTTCGTCCCGGAGATCGCGCCGGAGGCGCTCAAGAAGATGCTGTATCCGGTGCTCGACTTCAGCAGCAAGTCTGCCGCCGAAGCCTACCTGGATACCATCCCGCCCAAAGCCAAGGAAGCGATTCAGAACCACCAGGTGCTCGTCGGCATGGACCAGGAAATGGTGATCTATGCCAAGGGGCGGCCGCTGAGGAAGATCCGCGAGACCGACGAACGCGGCAAGCCGTACGAGGAATGGCTGTACGGCGAACCTCCGCAGGACGTGGAGTTCGTGCGCTTCTCCGGCTCCGAGGTGGTGCAGTTGAAGATCATGAAGGTGGACGGGCAAAAGATCGTCCGCACCGAAAAAGAAGTGGACCTGAAGGAAGTTCGCCAAGCCGAGGCGCGCAAGCGAGAGCAGGAGGCCACCAAGCCACAGCCGGTGGCGAACCGTCCCACGCTGCGGCGTCCGGGGGAAGAAGACGATCCAGCCGTGCCGCACAGGACCGCGCCGGCGACACCCGGTCCCATCGACCCCAACGAGACCGATCCCACGCTGGGCCCGCCGCGCAATCCGCCGCCCGCGCCGCCTCCACCGCAGAATCCCGCTCCGCCCGGCGATCCCAACGCAACCGGACGGTGGGTGGATCCAGCATTCTTGTAGAAATGCGGCATGGTGCGTCTCGGCATGAAGTTCGGAGGCTGTTGCCTAGAAGCGCACGCCTGAGTTGGCGCGGAGCCGCGCGCCCTTTTACACTATTGATGTGAAGATCGCACTCGGCCAGATCAATCCCACCGTCGGTGACTTTGAGGGCAACGCTGCCCGGATCATCGAGTTTGCGCGCCGCGCCCGCGACGGGGGAGCGGAGCTGGTGGTGTTTTCCGAGTTGTGCGTGTGCGGTTATCCGCCGCGCGATCTGGTGGAGAAGCCCTCCTTCGTCCAGGCGAACTGTCGGGCGGCCTCCCAGATCGCCGAGAGCACACGCGGCATCGCGGTGATTTGCGGCCTGGTGACACCAGCGCAATCCGACACTGGAAAATCCGTGATGAACTCAGCGGCGCTGTTGCGCGACGGCCGCATCGAGTTTCTTCAGTCCAAGATGTTGCTGCCCACCTACGACGTTTTCGACGAGATGCGCAACTTCGCCCCCGCCAAACACCAGGATGTGATGCCCTTCGGCGGACGCAAGCTGGCGCTTACCGTCTGTGAAGACGCGTGGAACGACAAGCACTTCTGGGATCGCCGCCTCTACGGCATCGATCCGGTGGAGATGCTGATGGGCGCGGGCGGCAACTTCGTCATCAACATTTCGGCCTCGCCCTTCCACATCGGCAAGCGCGAGTTTCGCACCCGCATGCTGGCGGCCATCGCCCGCGAGTACAAGGCGCCGCTGGTGATGGTGAACCAGGTGGGCGGCAACGACCAACTGGTCTTCGACGGCTCCAGCCTCGCGCTAGGACCGGACGGGCAAATGGTGGCGCAGGCCAAGTCGTTTGAGGAAGACCTCGTCTTCCTCGACACCGAAACCCTGGCCGGCGATTTACACCCGCAGGTGGAGGGCGCGGAGGCTAGCGCCTACGCCGCGTTGGTACTGGGCACGCGCGACTACGTGCGCAAGTGCGGCTTTGAGCGGGTGATCGTCGGGCTGAGCGGGGGCATCGATTCCGCGCTCACCGCTTGCATCGCCGTGGACGCGTTGGGCGCCGCGAACGTCACCGGCGTCGGCATGCCGGGACCGTACTCCTCGCGCGGTTCCATCGACGACGCTCGCTCACTCGCCACCAACCTCGGCATCCATTTCGAAACCTTGCCGATCGGCGACGTCTTCGACGATTTCCGCAAGACGCTCAAGCCTGCCTTCGCCGGGCGTCCCGAGGACGTAACCGAAGAGAACATCCAGGCGCGCATCCGCGGCACGCTGCTGATGGCGCTCTCCAACAAGTTCGGGGCGCTGGTGCTGACCACGGGCAACAAGTCGGAGCTGGCAGTGGGCTACTGCACGCTCTACGGCGACATGGTCGGCGGCATGGCGGTGATCTCCGACGTGCCCAAGACCCTGGTCTACCGCCTGGCGCGCTACGTGAACTCGCGCCGGCCGGTGATCCCGCAGGCGACGCTCGAGAAGCCGCCCTCGGCCGAGCTGCGTCCCAACCAGACTGACCAGGACACGCTGCCGCCCTACGAAGTGCTGGATACCATCCTCGAAGACTACATCGAGGATCTGAAGACTCCGGAGCAAATCGCGGCGGAGCGGCACTACGACCTGGCGCTGGTGCGCAAGGTGGCGCGCATGATCGAGCGCAGCGAGTACAAGCGCCAGCAGGCCGCGCCCGGCATCAAGATCACCGAAAAAGCCTTCGGCATGGGACGGCGTTTCCCCATCGCCCAGAAATTCGACGTGTGAGAAAGGACATCATGCAGCGTGCGCTGTTCCTACTGATCGTGTTGCTGGCGGCAACGAGCTGGGGCCAGCAGGCCTCGACCACAACCAGCTTGCCCGCGGCGCCCTCTTCACAGAAGCTGCCTTCCAAGGACACGGTGGAGTCGTTCATGCGGCACTGGTTCGGCTACGACCCCAGCATCACCTGGCAGGTGGCGCAGATTCGGCCCTCGGAGGTGCCGGGCTTCGCCGAAGTGGGGGTGGCGATGAACCGGGGCGGGCAGCAGCAGTCGATGGTGCTCTACGTCACGCCCGACGAGAAATACGCTTTCACTGGTGAGCCCATCTCCTTCGGCGCCGACCCGTTTGCGCTTGCGCGCAAGGAGTTGGCCACGAGCACCACCGGCATCGCGCGCGGCCCGGCCAGCGCCAATCTGATTATCGTCGAGTTCAGCGACCTGGAATGTCCGCACTGCAAGCAGGCGCAACCTGTCATCGACAAGCTGATGGGCGACTTTCCCAACGCGCGTCTCGTTTTCCAGCAGTTTCCCATCGAAGCGGCGCATCCCTGGGCCTTCAAGGCGGCTACCTGGGCGCAGTGTATCGGGCGGGCGAACAACGAGGCTTTCTGGAAATTCGTGAACGGAGTTTATGACGACCAGCTCAACATCGATCCCCAGAATGCCGATGCCAAGATGAAGGAGCACGCCACCGCCGCCGGCGCCGACGCCACGCGCGCCGCTACCTGTGCCGCCAGCCCCGAGACTGCCAAGGCAGTGCGCGATTCCCTGGAACTGGGCAAGGAGGTAGGCGTAAGCGGCACCCCCACCGTGTTTATCAACGGCCGCAAGATCGCCGGCGTCACCAGCATCCCCTACGACATGCTCAAAGACTGGGCCCGCTTCGCGGAGAGCCCGGCGCCGAAGTAACGCGAGAGCTACGACCCAAGCTGTTTCAGCGCAGCCTTGAGCGCGTCGAGCGCCAGATGGCTGGCGTGCATCGATTCATTCGGCAGACCTCCTACCGCGGCGACGATGGCTTGGCGTTGGAGCGCCGCGGCCTCAGCCGGAGTCAGGCCGAGGAGCATCTCCGTCAGCGCGGAGCCGCAGGCGATGGAGGCAACGCATCCGCGGGTGCGGTAGCGGGCTTCGGCGATACGTCCTGCGGCCAGCTTGAGGGTGAGCTGCATGATGTCGCCGCAGGCCGGATTCTCCACGCGCACGGAAGCGTCGGCGCCGGCGATCTCGCCCACGTTGCGCGGGTGCTCGAAATGGTCGAGCAGCTTGGCGGAGTACACGCGAGCGATTGTAGTGGTTTCGCTAGATCGATTTCACCGGGATCGCCGTCAGGTCGTCCACCAACCCCACTTCTTTCTGCACAAAGGGTTCGGCGTACTTCACGCCGGCCATCAGGCCGTAGAAGCGCGCCATGGCCTCGACGCGATCGCGGATCTCGGCCTGCGCCGGAAAGAGGCCCTTGCCGGCTTCCTGGTCGGTGAACTGCGACTTGTAAGTCAGGATGGACTGCAGGCGCGCTTCAAACTGCTCGGTGATGTCCACCACGAAGGTCGGGCGGACGTCGTAGTAAAGCGTGGCGTAAACGATCTTGAACGGACGGTGCGGCACGAGACCATCTAATTCAAGCTTGGCGAGTCCGGCGAGGAAGCACGCCTCGTAGCCCACGACCGAAGCCGTGTAGTGGTCGGGATGGCGGCCTTGCCAATAGGGAAGGATGACCACCTGGGGCCGGGTTTCGCGGACGACGCGCGCGATCTTCAGGCGGTTCTCCCAGGTGTTCTCCACGCGGCCGTCTGGGATGTCGAGGGCGCGCCGCCACCCCACGCGCAGGATGCGCGCCGAGGCTTCCGCTTCGCGAGCGCGGTCTTCTGCGGTGCCGCGCGTGCCCATTTCGCCTTGGGTCAGATCGAGGATGCCAGTCGCGTGGCCGCGCTCCGCCATCTTGAGCAGCGTGCCGCCGCAGGTCTGCTCGACGTCGTCACGATGGGCGGCAATGGCGAGGATGGCAACAGGTGGGATCATCTCTTTCGTTCCACCAGGAATCTCGCCAGCGCCTTCAGCGTCTCGGCCCGTGCTCCGAATGAGTCCAGCGCGGCACAGCCGGTATCCACGAGTTTGTCGGCCTTCTGGAGCGATTCTTCAATCCCGAACAGAGCCGGGTAGGTTGCTTTTTCGCTGGCCACGTCTTTGCCCGCGGTTTTGCCGAGCTGTTCGGAGGACTGGGTGACGTCGAGCACGTCGTCGGCAATCTGGAAGGCAACGCCCACGGCGCGCCCGAACTCGCGCAGCTTGTCCGCCTGCGCTTCGGAAGCTTCCGCGTAGATGCCGCCGCTCACGACGCTGGCGGTAATCAGCGCGGCGGTCTTGGAGCGATGGATGTACTCGAGCGTTTTGGCATCAGGCCGGGTATGCTCGGCTTCGAGGTCCATCACCTGCCCGCCGATCATGCCTTCGATAGTGCCGGTCGCGCGGGCGATCTCCTCGATGATGCGCACGCGGCGGTCTGCGGCGCAGCGCAGCCGCGCCAGCACTTCATAGGCGCGCGTCTGCAAGGCGTCGCCGGCAAGGATGGCCATGGCCTCGCCGAAGGCCTTGTGGCAGGTGGGCTGTCCGCGGCGAAGGTCGTCGTTGTCGAGCGCCGGCAGGTCGTCGTGGATCAGCGAATAGGTGTGGAGCATCTCCAGCGCCGCGCCCAGCTCCTCCACGCCTTCCGGCAGCGCGCCGGCGATGAAACGCGCGCCCTCCATCGCCAGGATGGGACGCGGACGCTTGCCGCCAGCGAACACGCTGTGCCGCATCGCCTGGTGGATGATCGAAGGATAGTCGGCAGCGGGCGGCAACAGCCGCTCCAGCGCGGCGTCGGCCAAGCGCCGTCCTTCTT
>Ga0116217_10006299_pt1 | contig 10313 bp, 9 predicted proteins | sample Sb_taG_6_FD_89697 | JGI IMG/M metagenome (GOLD analysis project Ga0116217, IMG submission 89697) | Peat soil microbial communities from Weissenstadt, Germany - Sb_50d_4_PS metaG | ecosystem: Environmental > Terrestrial > Soil > Wetlands > Peat | place: Germany: Weissenstadt | collected 2010-09-21 | reverse complement strand
TGATTGGGGCATGCAAATTATCCTAGCACACCTCGAAGGGGTCGAGTGTGAGTTCAGGTACCTGTCGTCGAGCAACCGGCTAACGTCGCAGTTGGGTCACAAGCGGACATGAAGAGGGCCTATCCTTGCCGAGGCGCCCAGCCTCCTTCGCCAAGGCCCAGACGGAGGTGGGCCGGCGAACCCAAAGCGCCTAAACGCCTGAAATCACGCGTAATGCTGAATTGTTTTTATCAATAAAGCCCGAGAGTAAGTCTGTTTTCCTTAGGCCGACCAATCGATTTCACCGCGCCGGCTCCCCTTTTGCCGTCCGCATCCGGGCTCGACCAGCGAGTGCGAATGACTTCCTCACGTTCCATGGTATCGAGTTGCTCGTCGATGAGCTTCATTGCTCCTTCCACTTCCGGCAGCAATACTTTCTCCAGCGCGTTGGCACGTCGCTCGGTTCGCCGGTATTCCCGCGCCAGACGCATAAGATTGCCTGCGCGCAGACCGATATCGGCGGCGGTCCAAAGCAATTTTTCGAATGCCGCCCGACAGGCCTTCGCTTCCGGCGATGGATCGACCGCCCCGCGACCAGTCTCCGTTGCACGGGGAGGTTGGCTCACCGACAGCATGGCCAGGCCGAGAAATAGGGTCCGCTCGTTGTCCGGCGTCGTCGGCGTCTCGGGCACCGGATAGACCTGAAGCTGATCGAGACCGTGCCGCTCGAGAGCGGCGGCAAGCGCGCTCGCCGCGTCCTTCGTTTCGGCGAAATGCCGATCAGAGCGTTCTTGATAGTTGCGCATTTGCTGCAACATTTGGCTCGCCAGCAACATGCGCTTCTCGTCGAGAAATTCATAACCCTGGCGCATCAGCTTGCGCTCGTCGGCGAGCTCCATGGCCGCGCTGCGCGTCGGCGTGACCTCACGCATGGGTGCCGCTCTTCTCTTGCACCGCGGCCGCTTCGATGTAATGCGCGATCTGCGGATCCGAAAGACGCGTCAGTTCAATCTTCGGCAGGCGGCGCAGCACCGCCCACCCGCCGTCCATGCTTTCCTCCAACGTACGGCGGCCGGATTGCGCGATAAGCGAGGTCTCGAACTGGTCGGCGAATTCGAGGTATTGCAGGTCAAGCGGGGTGAGACCGTCGCGGCCAACCACGCTCGCCAAAACGCGCACGCGCACGGCCTTGGCATAGGAGGCGTAAAGCTGGTTCGCAAGCGCCGGATGATCGGGATGCGAATAGCCCTTGCCGATGCCCTGGTCCATCAACCGTGACAGGCTGGGCAGTACGTTGATCGGCGGAAACACGCCCTTGCGATCAAGAGTGTGATCGAGCACCACTTGGCCTTCCGTGATGTAGCCAGTGAGGTCCGGGATCGGATGGGTGATGTCGTCGGCCGGCATGGTGAGAATCGGCAGCTGGGTGATGGTGCCTTTGGCGCCGCGCAGGACCCCGGCGCGCTCGTAGATCGTGGCGAGATCGGAATACATGTAGCCAGGATAGCCTTTGCGGCTCGGCACTTCGCCGTGGCTGGCCGACACCTCGCGCAGCGCCTCGCAGTAGTTCGTCATGTCGGTCATAATTACGAGCACGTGACGGCCCTCCTCGGCGGCAAGATACTCGGCAGCGGTCAAAGCGAAGCGCGGCGTCAACAGACGCTGGGTCGAGGATTCGCTCGCGAGATTGAGGAACATCGCGGTATGGGCAAGCGCGCCGGAATCCTGCATGGCGTGGCGGAACGTTTCGGCGTTGTCATGGGAAATGCCGATGCCGACGAAGACAATAGCGAAAGCCGCTTCGCCAGCCCGTCGCAGCCGCGCATTCTGCGCGATGTCGCTGGCGATGCGGTCGTGCGGCATCCCGCCCGCGGAGAACAGCGGCAGCTTCTGGCCGCGCACCAAGCTGTTCATCAGATCGATGGCAGTCACTCCGGTTTCGATGAAATCCCTCGGCAGCTCGCGCGCGGTGGGGTTAATCGGGACGCCATCGATACGCAGGCGCTTGCGGGCGGCGACCGCAGCCCCGCCATCCACGGGTTCGCCAACGCCGTTGAATACGCGGCCGAGCAGGCCGGGGCCAACCGCAAAGTGCAGCGGTTCCGCAAGAAAGCGGATGCGGATGTCGCGCAGACCGAGACCAATGGTCGATTCCAGCACTTCGATCACCATCGCGTCCTTATCGAGGACGGCGACGCGGCCGAGCTTTGGCGGTCCGCTTTCGCTCAGGATCTCCACGGCCTCGTTCAAGCCTGCCTCGACATTGCGCCGCAAGAACAGCAAGGGACCTTCGATCGCAGTGGCTGTGCCCTGCACCGACAATTCAGGCCGCATGGGACGGCGCCTTTCCGAGCCCGGCCATCGCCGCCTCGACGTTCACGGCCAGTTCGCTGAATTTCTGCAATTGATCCTCGCTAATCTCTTCGCCCATGCGCTGCAAGCGACGCAGCACCGGCAACTCGGCAATCGCCTGCAGCGTGGCGCCACGCTCAAGGGCTGCTTCCGCCAGCACGATAAAGCGAACGAGGAGCTTGAGCATGGCGATTTGGCGCGGCGGCGAACAGTAGCGATCGACTTCGGAAAAGGCGGATTGCCGAAGGAAGGCCTCGTTCAAGAGTTCCGCGCAAAGCAGCGTCAATTGCTGCGCGGGAGGAAGTGCGTCCTTGCCGACAATGCGAGCCATGCGCTCAAGATCGGCCTGCGCTTCCAACATCGACAGCAGCCGCTTGCGATGCGAGTGCCATTCCGTATTGCCGCGCTCGGTCCACCAGGCGGCAAAGCGCATTGCATTCTCGGAATAGGACTGCAGCGGATGGATGGCAGGATAGAAGCGCGCCTGCGCGCGCTCGCGATCCAGTCCCCAGAATGAGCGCACATAGCGTCTGGTATGACTGGTCACAGGCTCGGAGAAATCGCCGGCGGGCGGGCTGACCGCGCCGATAACGGTGAGCGAGCCTTCGGCAGCCGCGAGCGTTTTCACCTTTGCGGCGCGCTCGTAGAACTCGGCCAAGCGCGAGCCGAGATAGGCCGGATAAGCGGCTTCACCGGGCAATTCGCCCAGCCGACCGGACACCTCGCGTAACGCTTCGGCCCAACGGCTCGTTGAATCGGCCATCAGTGCAACGTGCAAGCCCTGATCGCGGAAATATTCTCCGACGGTGACTCCCGTGTAGATGCTGGCTTCGCGTGCGGCCACCGGCCTGTTCGAGGTGTTGGCGATGATGACCGTGCGTTCCATCAAGCCGCGGCCGGTGCGCGGATCGGTGAGCTTGGGAAACTCGCGCAGCACTTCAGCCATCTCATTGCCGCGCTCGCCGCAGCCGACATAGACAATGACGTCGGCATCGCACCATTTTGCCAACGTCTCCAGCAGTACCGTCTTGCCGGTGCCGAAGCCGCCGGGTATCGCCGCTTGCCCGCCGCGCGCCACAGGAAACAAGGTGTCGAGGATGCGCTGACCGGTGATCATCGGCGCATCTGCAGGAAGGCGCTCGCGCACCGGTCGTGCCTGCCGGATCGGCCAGTGCTGGAAGAAACCGATGTCGTGGGTCGCGCCCGCCGCGTCACGAATTTTGCAGAGCGTCGCCTCCGGATTATGCGCGCCTTCGGTCACGATGCTTTCAACCGTGCCACCGAGGCGGGGCGGCAGAAGGCATTGTTGGCGAACGCCATCGCGCGGCAACTCGCCAAATGGCGTACCCGGCGCGAGCGTATCGCCGGTCTTTACGAGCGGACGAAAGTCGATTGGCGCCTCGTCTTGCGGCCGCAGCGCTTCGAGCGGTCGCAACAAGCCGTCGTAAATGCGGCCGAGCAGGCGCGGGCCTAGCCGCACCGACAGCGCCGAGCCGGTACCGTGCACGACATTGCCGGGGCGCAGGCCGGTGGTGTCCTCATAAACTTGGCCGGTCAGCTCATCGCCGTTGAGGCGGATCACCTCGCCGGCACGACGATCGGAGCCGACCTCGATCGCTTCACCGATGTGAAATTCGTCGTCGGTGCTGGCGTAAAGCACCGGTCCGCCGATTCTGCGGATGACTGCGTCGCTCATCGCCGCCGTCCCGAGATTTGCAGCAGCCTGCACATCATTCTTGCCCGATTTCATCGAGTATCAGCGCAGCCATGGTCCGACTGTCGGCGAGCAAACCTTGCGGCGTTGCATCGAGCAACGCTTGATCGGCTTTGATCCGCAGCCCGGATTTGATTTCGCCATCGGCTTTGAAGCTGATATGGACGCCAGCCCGTTCGCCGATCGCTACCATGAAGTCCCGCTGTTCCGGACCGCTCCAATCGGCCGGATGCTCGACGCACCATGCGCCCGGCCGTAAACGCAAGGGGCAAATCCGCGCGACTGCGTCCGTCCACTGCCTGCGGCTCTGCTGGTTGCGCCAGCGTGCATCCAACTCCTCGCGCAACAGCGGGAACCCGTCGCGAACCGCCTGCGCCGCCTGCCGCTGCGCGCGCGCGCGCAGTTCGGTTTCGAGCTTCACCTTGGCGCCCGCGAGCCGGTTAGCGCCTTCGCGGCGCAGCTGTTGAATCGCGTCATGCACGCGGCGGCGCGCGTCGGCGCGGGCTTGTGTGATTATCGCGCGTGCATCACTTTCCGCCGCTGCGATTATGGCGCTGGTTTCGTTCTTGAGCTGCCGCTCGACCTCGCGCGCCAGCGCCTCGAATTGCAACGAGGGGATCAGGCTTGCTTCGCTCATGTTTCGATGCCCAGGACACTCCTAAGCTTCCCTATCAGATCGGGTACAGGGACGCGGAACAACACGTCGGGAATGATCGTGATTGTCGGCTCCTCGGCTGACATCGCCGCTTCGAGCTGCGCTGCCGGAATATGCCGCGCAACATCGGCTGTGATGATGACAAGTGAAGCGCGCGATCTCGCCTCTTCAAACGCCGCGCCGACCGCGTCGGGCTTGGGCACGAGAGTCACAATGCCGGTGAGCCGAAAGCCGGAGGCGCTCAACTCGTCGCCGATGAAGATCACTGCGCCCATTTTCAGCCTGCGCGATTGAGGATCAGAACGGCGACGATGAGGCCGTAGATAGCGATGCCCTCCGCCAGGCCCACCAAGATGATTACGCGGCCGATCAGCTCCGGTTTTTCAGCCACGGCGCCGACCGCGGCGCTGCCGACCACCGCGACCGCATAGCCAGCGGCAAGCGTCGACGTGCTAACGGCGAGCGCAGCGGCCATCATTGCCCACGACGCAGTGGTGCTCTCGGCGGCGGCGTGGGGGGCCATCTGGGCGGCGGCCGGCATCATCTGCAGCAGGATAAAGGTCGCTCCGATCGCAACTGCTACGGCCACCGCCAGCAACAGCGCCGGAATTGTCAATCTTACTTTCATGACGTGCCCCTCAAAGTTGCTCATGGATGATGCCCTGGCCGATGGCCGGTGGCGGCAGCGGCTTGAATTCACGTCCGGAGCCGGTCAGGAAGCGAATGAAGAATTCGAACAACAGCAAACGCGTAGTCTGAATGCTCAACACTGCGCCTTCAAGCACTACGACCAAGACATTGCCGACGACCAGCACAATCCAATAGGCGGCGCGGCCGCTCGCCTGCGCCATCTCGATGATTGCGACCGACAGTCCGGCATGGGCAAGAGCAAACGCGCCGATGCGGGCGAACGACACGGTGTTGACCAGCAGACGCAGGATTTGCTCGACGAACTCGCCGGCGGCTTGGATCATCGCACGCAGTCGGCCTGTTGCCGTCAGCGCCGCAGCGCCGGCAATGAACCAAGCCGCCCCCACGCTCGCGACCACCAGGCCCTCCGTCCGCAGCAGGGAAATCAACAGACCGGTATAGCTTGTGAGCAGGCCGGCGCGTTGTGCCCACCAACGGCTCACCTCACCGCGCCAATGCATCTGGATGGCGTCGAGCAGCAGCCCAAGCGTAATGATCGCAGCGCCGACAATCACGGCCGTCAGCAAAATCGTGATTGGATCGTCCATCGGCCGGATCCACAACGCTGGAATGATGTCCTCGCGGCAGAACACGCTTCCGAACAGAACACCGAAGACGATCGCCATGATGCCGCCGGGGACTAGCATGCGGGTCAGCGGCACGCGCCGTCCCAGCACGATGCCAACAAGGCAAATGACAGCGCCCTGACCAACATCGCCAAACATGAAACCAAAGATTGAAGACGCGATGACTGCCAGAAGCTGGCTCGGATCACTCTCATACCGCCCCGGCGTGCCGAGCATCCGCGTGAACACTTCGAACGCGCGGGCCCAACCTGGATTGTGGAGCACAAGCGGCGCAACCATCCCCGGTGGCGCATCCAACAGGCGCAGAATATAGCGCACTCCACTAGCGTCGAGCGCCCGGCGCAACGCAGCACCGCTGACGTCGCTGGTCCAGCCGGTAACCCAGGCCAGGTGGTCGCTGCCATACAACTCCTTGGCGTGTTCGTTGAGCCACTCGATCAGCGCCATGTCGGCGAGTGCCGACGCGATCTGAAACTGTTCGGAGAGCGCCTTCAGTTGCGCGGTCAATGCCGCACGCTGCTTGGCGAGTTCGGCGACCTGACCGCTGACCACCGTCACGGCCTTGTCTCGCGATGCCGGCAGCCAGGACGGCAGCGGCAGCACGTGACCTTTCAAGCCTCGAAGCCGTGTTTCAACTTCGTCAATGTCGGATGCATGGCCGAGGGCGAGCACATAGCTGGCTTCGGGTGTTTGCCATGGCTTGACCAACATCTGCGCCGGCAGCTCTTGCAGCTTCACACCGGCTGGCAGAGCAAACAGACGCACCTGCAATTTCGGACCGGCGCGGCTAAGCATTTGAATATCAGGGAAATCGTCGCCGGCGCTCTGCAGGGCCACGCGCAATTGCTCGCGGTCGGCTGCGTTCTGCGACACCTTTTCGATGGTCGCGATGATCGGGTCGGCTTGCGCCGCCCATGCCACCAGGCGCGCGTGCGCGGCATTGAGCGTCTCGCTCAATTCCTCCACGGGGCGCCCAGCGGCGAGCGCGCCCGGCGGCCAATAATGCTGGTAGCGGCGGGCAAGTTCGTGGTGCCTCTTGAGCTCCTCGTTAAGGCCCGGAAATAGCAGCCGATTGGCAGGGCGGCTGCGCGCTTCCAGTTCGACCGCGCCGGTACCCGATAGGCATTCCATCACACGCGCCAGTTCCTGATGCACGGTCACCAGCTCGAACCACTTGGTGGCAACAGGGCGGAAGCTCATGCAGCTTCCTCCGCAATGCCGGGTTCGAACAGGCGCCGCCGGATCAGATCGCCGCGCAAGCGCTCCAGATCGAGTGCGACAAGACCGAGATGGCAGAACACGGCGGCGGGCGAGCCGCCATGCCGGCGGAACATGCGCGTAAGCTTAAGTGCCAGATCACGGCGATAGGAAGCGCTCACCTCCAGCAGACCGGCGCGGTCAAGCCGTTCGACATGGGCCTTGATCGTAGCAATTAGATCGAGCAGCGCACGGTTGCCAGCCTGACGCCGCGGCCATAGCGAACGCCAATGCGTATACCAGCGTGCGGCGAGCGTTTTTTCTTGCCTATTCGATGCAAGCAGTGCGTCAAGCGGCGAAATTGCCGGACTAACATTGCGCTTCCGCGGATCGGCTTTGACGAGTTCGGCAAATGCCGGATCTTGCTCGATCCATTCTGGGGCCTCGCCCCTGAGCGCGCCAGCGATGATAGGCAGTTCCGGAAGAAGTGATGTCCACAGCACCGCCTGGCACCATGCCGCTGGCACCCAGCTGGCCAACTCCGCGACGTAGACGCGCCATGTATCGCGCAACATACGTTCGACGACGTGGCTCGGCATGCGCGCATTCATGCGCTCAGTGAAGCGGCGCAGCGAGGACGCGCGCGCGCGCTCAATGAACTGATCGATCGATCGGGCGGCCTCGATCACGCGCCAGTCGGGCTCCTGCAGCCGTTCGCCGTGGCGAGCTTGCAACCGCGCCTGCACGTAACTCCATCGCGGGATGCTACTCATGCTCCACCAGTCAACTTGCCGGCGACCCGCCGCGCCGCCCGGGCGAGCCTTACGCAGTCGTAGGCACCGCCGGCGTGCTCGCCGGACGATAGATTCGGCTGTTCAAGCCTCTCAATGTCGCGCTGCACCTTGAGCAGATAGGCACTGTGCAGCTTCGAAATACGCGCATCGGCGCGCGTCGCGATTGCGGCCGCATCGGCGCGCGCTTCAGACAGAAGAGTCCGGGCATGCTGCTGGCCGTCCTGCAATTGCTGCATGCCGTCGCGCTCGACTCTGAGCACGCGCTCGATGGCGGCCACCACCGGATCACTTTGCCGCTGGCCTTGTTGTCCCCCCATGGTCGAAGCTCCGGTAAGCGGACATTTCAGCTACTTAAAGCGAACGTGACTGGGCCGTTGCGCATGTTGGTCGCTACGGCCGAATTGTCGCGAGCATTGCGCCCAAAATCAACGGCCGACGACTGCTAGCGTCCGGGCGTTAACCGGCGACAGTTTATTCGGCGAATGCGACCGCGGTCATCGGCCCGGATTGGGCACGATTTCGCGACGCGTTCACAGTAGGTATTGAGGGCGGGAGACGCCTCTGCCGCCATCGGAGCGGAGCGGATTTGCGCAAGCATGAGAAAACGACAGCAATATTTCGCAAGCACTTTTCGGGGGCGAACGACATAAGACAGCCCAACATTGACATAGATCAATCCGACGCCGGTCGACTCCTATAATTGTCAGCTGGTTCAAGCTTGCGACGACGGTGGGCGAATGCTGGGGGTGACGCTGCAAGGTGGCCAGCCATCGATGATTGGCCAACATCTGCATCAATTTGATTTTAAGCAATGATCGCGACGGTCCGGACCGGCTAATAAGTTGGGCCTTCTTCGACGGGGCCAGATATGGCTAAGCGCCGGCGTTCCCGGTGACGAAGTGATATTCGGAAGCGGCGTGACTTAACCCTTGGCCCAGATCGGACATGCTGCTCGTTTACCGTCAATCATGTTCAGCTGCGTTGACCTCACGTCTGGCTTCCAGGAGATTAAGAAAATCGCTATGGTTCACGCCAAATCGGGAGCCATCCGGGGATTGCCAGTGCAGGGGGCGATGAGCCATGCGTGCTCGCAAGCTTGTGTTGTCAGCAGCCGCGTTGACGATGATCCTCGGTGGCGCGCAAGCTACAAGCGTCCAAGGTGCTGCCAATCTCGACAATGCGACGTGCCTCGGCTGTCACGGCGTAGAGGGATTCTCAGCGCCGCGCACCGACGGACACATGCGGTCGCTCTACGTGCCGGCGGATCAGTTTGCCAACAGCGTGCACGGCGAGGCGCTGCAGTGCATCGATTGTCATACGACGATAACCGAGCTGCCCCATAACAACCTACCGGCAACGCTCGCCGAGCGCGACCGGCAACGGCTCGCCATCAACAACAACTGCGGCAATTGCCACGCGGAGGCTTGGCAGAGCTATACGGAGACCTACCACGGTGAAGTCGCGGCCTTGGGCTATGCCGATGCCGCGACCTGCTTCGGCTGCCACGGCAGCCACGCGATCCTGCCTGCCAGCGATCCGACTTCGAGCGTGTCTCCAGCCAACCTGTTGAAGACCTGCCAGCAGTGCCATCAGGACGCGACCCCAGGCTTCGCGACGTTCCAGTCGCACGCCACGACCGACGACTTTGCCCATTATCCCTATGTGTGGATCGCCTCAAAATTTGTCATCGGAGCGGTTGGCGGCGTGCTTTGGTTCTTCTGGTTCCATTCGGCTCTTTGGTTCTACCGAGAATTTCGCGACCGCCAGCAGCACAAGCTGAGGCCGCATGTGCGGACAGATGCGCTGCCGCGAGGACAAGGCCGGTATTACCAACGCTGGAGCGCCATGTGGCGATGGGTTCACCTCATATTCGCAGTCAGCATCATTCTACTGATCATGACCGGCTTACCATTACACTATCCGAACGCGGCCTGGGCGCCGCTGCTCGAACGGGCAATGGGCGGGCCGGGAATTGCGGGGCTCGTGCACCGGGTCGCCGCCATAGTCATGATCGTTGTCTTTGCTGGGCACATTGTCTATGCCGGCATCCACATCGCGCGGAACTGGAAGACCTTCAAAGTGTTCGGGCCCTATTCGCTGATGCCGAATTGGCAGGACGCCGCGGACTTCGTCGCTATGTTCAAATGGTTTTTCGGCAGACGGCCGCGGCCGATGTTCGACCACTGGAACTATCAGCAGAAGGTCGATTACTGGGCGCCGTTCTGGGGCATCGCAATGCTCGCCGCGACGGGTGCCATGCTGTGGTTCAAGACGCTCACCGCCGCGTACCTGCCGGGATGGACGTTCAATGTCGCCACGATTGCCCATGGCGATGAAGCCTTGCT
>Ga0116217_10006298_pt1 | contig 10315 bp, 10 predicted proteins | sample Sb_taG_6_FD_89697 | JGI IMG/M metagenome (GOLD analysis project Ga0116217, IMG submission 89697) | Peat soil microbial communities from Weissenstadt, Germany - Sb_50d_4_PS metaG | ecosystem: Environmental > Terrestrial > Soil > Wetlands > Peat | place: Germany: Weissenstadt | collected 2010-09-21 | reverse complement strand
GTGGGCGACGTCCCGCGAATCATCGAGGCGATCGCGATGGCGGCGACCGAGACCGGCGCGCCGGTGATGGTCCACACCAACGCCGAGCAGCGCACCGGGCTGCTCGCGCTCGACGCGCTCACCCGCCACGGTGTCGACCCCGGCCGGATCGTGATCGCGCACATGGGCGACAGCAACGACCTCGACTACCTTCGGCGGGTCGCGCACGCCGGCGCATGGATCGGATGCGATCGATTCGGCATCGACCACTTCAACCCGCTGGCCGACCGAATCCGGACACTGATCGCGCTGGTGCAGGAGGGCTTCGCCGACCGCATCCACCTCTCCCACGACGCGGCGTGCTTCCTCGACTTCTTCATCGGCAATCCGTTCTTCGCCGACGAGAAGCCCGACTATCTGCTGATCTCGAACCAGGTCCTGCCGACGCTGCTCGAAGGCGGGGTCACTCAGGACCAGATCGACCAGATGATGGTCGCCAACCCGGTGCGGTTCTTCGGTCGCGGTGCCTCGGCGGACGGCGGCGAGGCGTCGGTGCCGGGCATGATGTAGGTGTGGACGATCGCGAGCGCTGTCACCGGCGCGAGGATCAAGACCATCGCGGAGCCCACCCGCGGCTGGCCTGCAGAAGGCTTCGGATCCTGGCCGGGACGACCCTAATGCCGCTGCTCGATGGTCATCCGCCCGATCTCAACAGCGATGCGAGGTCGCCGACCGGGCCGAGGTGGGTCAACTTGTCAGGGTTGACGATCGCGCTCTGACGCTCTTGATCTGGCCGCCCGCGATATCGAGCGCCACCACACCGATCACCCGCTGTCGGCGACCTGATCGGGATCGAGCGCGTCCGCGACCACCGGGACGGCGCCCAGTTCGTGGAGCATCGGCTGCTTTGACTCGCTCCGCGTCATGCCGTGAACCTCATGACCCGCGGCAACCAGGCGAGGCACCAGCTGCTTGCCGATCGCTCCCGTTGCACCTGCCACAAACACTCTCATCACTGGCTCCTTGCTCGACGATCACCTGTACCCAAAACGACAAGACAGGACCCTCGGCTGTGACACCTCCGAGCGCCCCGGCATCGGGATGCCGTCACGCGGTCACCGAGGACTACGCCGCTCGAACGGGACGGCTACCGGCTGCCGTTGGCGATCAGGTCGTCGAGGAACTCGCCGTAATGGCCGAGCGCGAGCGACAGGTGCCCGTGGTCGGCAAGCAGATTCGCGCGGGCGCCGGGAATGTGCGCGGCGAGCCACTCGCCGTGCGCGAGCGGGACCATCCGATCCTGGGCGCCCTGCCAGATCGTCACCGGGCACGAGATGTCTGAAAGCTCGAAGCCCCAGTCGTTGATCAGCTCGATGTCGTCGTCGAACCATCCCCATACGCCGTGTTCCATGCCCGCGCGCGTGGACTCGGCCTCGTACTCGGCGAACTCGCCGGTCATCACGCTGCGATCGACGTCGGACAGCAGGTCGCCGAATTCCGCGTGGAGATCCGCGGCGTCCGCTGAGATGAGCTTCGCCCGGAACGGCTCGATGAACGCGAGCAGCTCCGTCTCGCCGGCGTCGGCGGCTGCGATCTCGTCGATGTTCTCCTGTCCCATGCCGTCGAGCCAGTCGAGGCCCTGGGCGGACCGCGGCGCGCAGCCGGCGATCGTCGCGGCCGCGATCACCCGCTCGGGGAGCAGGGCCGCGGTCGCGAGCGCATGCGGCCCGCCGCCGGACCGGCCCGCCGTATAGAACCGCTCGACCCCGAGCGCATCGGCGACCGCCACCACGTCTGCCGCGCAATCGGCCACCGAGCGGCCTTCGCACCGCTCGCTCTCCCCATAGCCGGGGCGGAGGTAGAGCACGTGTCGGATGCCGCGCTTCGCGCCGAGCTCGACCAGCGGCGAGTAAATGCTCGCCGCGCTCGGAGTCCCCATGTGGAAGATCAGCGTGTCGCCGTCATCGGGGCCGGTGACCTCGACGTCGAGACGGCCGCGAGGCCCCGCGATGTGGCGACGGGTGGTCATCGAGTGCGACGATAACGCCTAGGCTTGGGGTCGTGAGGCTCGAGTCCGCCGGCACGCTGGACCTGTCGCTCGTCCGCGAGGTGTTCAACGAGAGCTTCTCGGACTACCTGGTCCCCATGCAGCTCGACGACGTCGCGTTTCGCGACCACGTGGAAGGGAACGACATCGATCTCGAATGCTCGCACGTGGCGATCGAGGACCGGCCGGCCGCGGTGGCGCTGATCGCGCGCCGCGGCGCGGCGGGATGGGTGGGGGGCATGGGGACGGCACCGGCGTACCGCCGGCGCGGTCTCGGCGAGCGCGCGCTGGTGGCGGGGCTCGAGGCCGCGCGCCGGCGGGGCTGCCGCGAGGTGTGGCTCGAGGTGATCGAGGCAAACCGGGGGGCGATCGCGCTGTACGAGAAGCTCGGCTTCCAGTCGGTACGAGAGGTGGTCGTGTGGTCGCTGCCCGCGCGGCGAGACGGCGCGCGGGCGTCGCTACCGGTCGAAGCCGAGGCCGCCCAGGCCTGGATTGCCGCGCATCGGGAGAGCCGGGAGCCGTGGCAGCGCGCCGACGAGAGCTTGGCCAGGATGCGAGCGCGGGGAGCGGCCTTCCGCGCGCACATGATCAACCGTGACGGCGAGGTCGCCGCCGCGGTGGTGTTCCGTGACGATGCCGACCCGGTCATTGCTCTCCAGATCGCAGCGGTCGACGAAGGCGCCGCGGCCGATGCGCTGCTGGCCGCGGCCGGACCGGATCGCGGCCTGCGCCTGTCGAACGCACCGGTGGGCGAGGCGCCGGCGCGGACGCTCGCCCGTCTGGGCGCGCGTCCGGTCGTGCGTCAGCACGAGATGCGGCTGGCGCTCTGAGGTCAGTCGCCGGCGCGCTCGATCGGCAGCGCCGCGAAGCTCTGGCTCACCGGCATCAGCTCGATCACGTTCACGTTGACGTGCTCGGGTTGAGAGGTGACCCACTCGACGGCCGCCGCGATGTCCTCTGGGCCGAGCGGCGTCGTGCCCGAGTAGACCCCGGCCGCCCTGTCGGCGTCGCCGGCGAACCGCACCTCGGAGAACTCGGTCCCGCCGATCAGACCGGGCTCGATGCTGGTGACCCGGACGCCGGTACCGTGCAGGTCCGCTCGCAGCCCGAGGCTGAACTGGTGGACGAACGCCTTGGTCGCCCCGTAAACGTTCCCACCCGGGTACGGATACGTGCCGGCGATCGAGCCCATGTTCACGACGTGGCCGCGCCGGCGGGCCACCATCCCGGGCAGCAATGCGCGAGTCGCGTACACCAGGCCTGTGCAGTTCGTTTCGATCATCCGCTCCCAGTTGTCGAGCACCGCGTCCTGCGCCGGCTCAAGCCCGAGCGCGAGTCCCGCGTTGTTGACGAGCACGTCGACCTCGGCGAACGCACGCGGCAGCGACCGAACCGCCTGCTCGATCGCGTCGTTATCGCGGACGTCGAGCACGACCGGCAGGACCGACTCTTCGCCGAACTTGGCCACCAGTGCATCCAGCCGGTCGCCCCGCCGTGCGGTCCCGATGACCTTGACGCCGGCGGCCGCGTAGCGACGGGCGATCGCCTCGCCGAGGCCCGAGCTTGCGCCGGTGACGAAAGCGACGCGAGGTTGCATGACCGGAGATCCTAGGATGACGGGATGCTCCACACGATGCTGACGTTCGTGCCGGTGGCGGCGCTGCTCTCGATCACGCCCGGAGCGGCAACGGCGCTCGTCGTGCGAAACGCGGCCCGCGGTGGGCGGCGTCATGCATTCTTCACCACGTCCGGCAACTCGATCGGCGTGCTCGCATGGGGATGCTTCGCGGCGGTCGGAATCGACACGATTGTGGCGGCATCGGCGGCGGTGTTCGACGCAGTGAAGCTCGCCGGCGCGGTCGTGCTGCTGGTGATCGGGCTGCGGTCGCTGCTGGGCCGCGGCGAGGCTGACGCGCACCCGGCGGGCGCGACCGGAACCGTGACCCTCTCGGGGCGGGCGGCGCTCCGAGAGGGGCTGATCACGAGCCTTGCCAATCCCAAGCTCGCGGTGTTCTTCGTGGCGCTGTTTCCGCAGTTCATCCCGCGCGGAGCCGTTGTGCTGCCCTGTGCGCTCGCGATGGCGGCGGTGATCGTGGCCGTGGATCTCGTCTGGTACTCGACGCTCGCGTTGCTCGTCGCGCGGGCCCGACGGGCGTTCGTCGACGGCGGCTGGGGGCGGCGGGTCGAGCGGTTGACCGGAGCCGTGCTGATCGGGCTGGGCATCCGCCTCGCGCTCGAGCGCCGCTGACCGATGGAGCCGGTTCACCTCGACGACCTCGACACGCCGTGCCTGACGGTCGACCTCGACGTGTTCGAGCGCAACGTGCGCTCGTGCTTCAGGCGGCTGGCCGGTGTCCACGTCCGACCCCATCTGAAGACCGCGAAGAGCCCGGAGGTGGCGCGGCTGCTGCTCGACGCCGGCGCCACCGGTGTGTGCGTGGCCAAGCTGAGCGAGGCCGAGGTGATGCTCGCCGGCGGGATCGAAGACGTGCTGATCACGAGCGAGATCGCGGGTCCGGTGAAGGTGCGCCGGCTTGCGCGGGTGGTGTCGGAGTGGCCGGCGGCGCGCGTTCGCATCGTCGTCGACTCGTGGGACGGAGCGTCGGCGATCGACGACGCGCTTTCGGGGACGCTCGAGACGCTGATCGAGGTCAACGTCGGGCAGAACCGCTGCGGCGTGGCTCCCGACGACGCGCTTGCGCTCGCGGATCGGATCCGGGGGCTCGAGCGGCTTCGGCTGGTGGGCCTCCAGGGATACGAAGGCAACCTGCAGCACGTACGCGACCCCGAGGAGCGCCGGCGGCTGTGCGACGTGTCGATGAGCCGGCTTGCCGCAGCCGCGGAGCAGCTGCGTGCGGGCGGACACGACATCGACGTCGTGACAACGGGCGGCACCGGAACGGCCGAATTCTGCGCGGCTCATGAGGCGGTGACCGAGGTCCAGCCCGGGTCGTTCGCGTTCATGGACGCCGATTACCTGGACACTGGCGGCATCCTTTACGAGTCCTCGCTCGTCGCGATCGCGACCGTGATCAGCCGGCCCGCGCCGGACCGCGCGGTGATCGACGCCGGGCTGAAGACGCTGTCGGACGATTCCGGCCCGGCGCGGCTCGTCGGCGTCCCGGGCTGGAGCTACCAGCACGGTGGCGACGAGCACGGCGTGCTTACCCCGAATGGCGAGCCCGACCGTCTCGACCTACGGGTCGGCGACCGCGTGGCGTTGATTCCGTCCCACATCGACCCGACCATCAACCTCCACGACGTGATGTACGCACACCGGGGCGGGCGGATCGAGGCGGCGTGGGCGGTCGCGGCGCGCGGCAAGGTGCAGTAGGAGCCGCCGCGCGGGCGGATGAGGGTGAGTGCGGTGGTTCCTGGGACGGTCCGCGGTACCCCTGGGCATGCATGACCTGCCAATCGAGCCGCGCCGGCGCGACTGTGGCATGTCGCGCGTGCCCCAGATGCGTCATCTGTCACGGTCCCGGGTGGAGCTATTGGCAGATCATGCAGGTCCTCTTGCCAAGGTCGATTCGCGCTGAACCCGCGGCACACCCCTCCAGGTGCCCGCCGTTCGGCCATCGGCCCGCGCACCCCGTAGGGTCGAACGTCTAACTGTCGAACCCGAGGCCCATCCGGTCCAGCGTCCTGAGCCAGATCCCGCGCCGGCCGTCGTTGCGGTCGGCCGCGGCGAGCCGATTGCGGGTCAACTGGATCACGCCGGTGCGAAGCGGCTCCGGCGGGAACGGCACCGGGCGCCGGCGTACGATCGTCAGCGCGGTCACCTCGGTCTCGCGGCCGTCGAGCAGATCGAGCCCGACCCTGGCGCCGAACCGGCTGGCGCCGACGCCGAGGCCCGTGTACCCGAGCGCGTACGCGACCCGACCGCCCAGCGCGGTGCCGAAGAACACCGAGAAGCGGCTACAGGTGTCGATCGCGCCGCCCCATCGATGGCTGAAACGGAGGCCTTCGAGCTGCGGGAACGTAGCGAAGAAGTGCTGCGAGAGCTTGGCGAAGGTCGGCTCGTGGTCGTCGAGCTGCGGGCCGACCGGCCCGCCATATCGGTAGACCGCGTCGTATCCGCCCCAAACGATTCGCCAGTCGGCGGTCAACCGGTAGTAGTGGAACTGGTTGCCGATGTCGCTGATGCCCTGCCGGCCCGCCCACCCGATCGCCTCGCGCATGCGCTCGCCGAGCGGCTCGGTCGCCAGCACGTAGTCGTACACGGGCGCGACGTACCTCCCGATCGCGCGCAGCAGCGGCGGGTATGCGCTCGTCGCCAGCAGGACCCGGCGGGCGTCGACGACCCCGCCGTCGGTTATGACCGACACGCCGGCGGCGGTCCTGCGCAGCGCGCGGACGGGGCTGTACTCGTGGATCCGTACGCCGTCGCGCGCGGCGGCGGCGCGCAGCCCGTCGCCGAGCTTGCCCGGATGGACGAGCGCGGATCCGGTCCGCGTCCACAGGCCTCCGAGGTACATCGGCGAGTTCACCTCGGCGCGGATCTGCTCGCGGTCCAGCAGCTCTGCATCATGGCCGAACCGGCGCAAGAGCTCGGCCTCCTCCTCGAGGTCCGCCAGCTCGCGCGGCTCGAGCGCGACGATCAGATCGCCGGTCAGCTCGAGCTCGCCGTCGATCGCGGGCCGCTCCAAGTCTTCGGTGAGCGCACGGAAGTTCTCGAGCCCGAGCCGCTCGAGGCGCTCGAGCTCGTCCGGGAACCGCGACAGGCCGTTGCCGATCCCATGCGTGAGCGAGGACTGGAGGAAGCCGCCGTTGCGCCCGCTGGCGCCCGCGCCGCAGCGCGTCGCCTCGAGCAGCACGACGTCGCGGTCCGGGTCGAGCGACTTGGCGTACGCCGCCGCCCACAGTCCGGTGTAGCCGCCGCCGACGATGCACAGGTCGGCGTCGAGCGCCCCGTCGAGCGGGGCGTGCGGATCACGCTCGGGAAGCGTGTCGAGCCAGAACGATCGGCGCGCGGCGTCCGCGTAGGCGGACCTGTCCGCTGGCGTAGGGGGAGTGTCGGGCCACGGCGAGGGCAGGCCGCGATCCTAGACCGTCACGGGTGACGGTCGAGGCCGCGCACCACCGCGTCGGCGTCGCGGTGTGGCGCGCGCATGGCGACGCCGACGATGTCTAGGTCGTCGGTGACGACGGCGCGGACCGCGGCGCGATTGTCGTCGTCGTTGCCGGTGGCGAACATCTCGTTGGTGTAGATCGCGAGCGTGACCCCGCGGCGCTCGGCGCGTTCGCGCACCGTCCGGAGTCTGGCGCCGCTCGCTTCGAATACGAGCACCGGTTGGACTAGTAGCGGCAGGTAGCGTCGGCCGTCGGCGTCCAGGTAGTTCTGTCCGATCGCGCCGGGGCCGGCCTCCGCGGTGACGCCGCTGATCAGGAACGCGGTGACGTTCAGCCGCTGCCACGCCGCGAGGTCGTCGCGGACCACGACCGCGACCTTGGTGTCGAATTGACCCACGCCCATCGGCGACATGATCGCCGCCGAGTCCGCGCACTGTCTTGAACGATCTTGCGGTCTGCCCCTCAGGGCGCCACCGCACGCGCGTACCGCCCGGGGCTCACCCCGACGGCGCGCTTGAACACGCGAGTCAGGTGCGGCTGGTCGGCGAATCCGCACGCGGCGGCGACGGCGGCCGGCGCCTCACCGGCGGCGAGCAGGCGGCGGGCGTGGTCGACGCGGAGGTTGCTCTGGAACGCGTGCGGGGTGACGCCGTTCTGCTCGCGGAACCGCCGCACCAGCTCGAAGCGGCTGAGCCCGGCCGCGGCGGCGAGCTCGGCCAGCGTGACCCGCTGGTCCCAGCGCTCGCACAGGTGGCGCCGGGCCCGGCGGACGGCCGCATGCTCGGCGCGATCGCGTCCGTGCCCCGGCGGTCCCGGCTGCAGATGGGGACGAAGGGCGGCAACCGCGTGCAGAACGGCCTCGTCGACGGCCAGATCGCCCGCCGGCTCGGCCGCAAGCGCCGCGTGCGCACTCTCGAGCGCGCTGCGCAGCGCCCGGTCGCGGAACACCACCCAGCGAGCGGCGCGGGGTGCAGACCCGTCGCGCTCCGCCCAGTCGTGCACCAGCCTCGGCTCGATGTACAGCACCTTGTAAGCCCATCCCTCCGGGACCGCCGCCATCCCGGTATGGACGGCCTCGGGCTCGAGCACGAACAGCTCCCCCTCGCCGGCGCGCTGCTGGGTGGCGTCCAGCGCGAACCGGGCGGCTCCGCGCTCGACCACGGCGACCGTCCAGGTCGGGTGCGAATGGGGGCGGTAGGCGTGCCGGACGAATCGGGCGTGCAGCGCCTCGATGCCGTCCAACCCTCGAGGGCGGAAATAGGTGGAGTACTCAGGCACCGTGACGCGAAGGTTAGGACGCGCGCACCACACCCGGCGGGAGGGAACCGCCGGTCGGCGAGCGAGCTCGCCGACCGTCACCAGCTCGCTGCTACCGCCTTTGGGAGAAACAGTTGGGGTTCGGCTGGATCGCGCTCTGGAACGCGCCGATCGATGTCGGAGTGACCGTTCCCCACTGCGCGTCACCGCCGAACGAGTCGCCAGCGTGGCCGGCATTGCCGAACTGCCACGTGCAGCCGAGCTCCGGGTCGCGTACGAGCGTCCAGTACGGGTAGAAGTGCCCCGGCCCGGGTGGCGGCATGACGCAGCCGGCGCCCGTCGTCGTATTGCAGTTCTCCTCGGTTGCCGACATGTCCGTGACGAACTGGATGCGCGAATACCGCGAGCCTCGGCTGGTCGGCTGGGCCTGCGCGGTTGCTCCCGGGAACCGGCCCGGGTAGGCCGAGGTAGGCCAATCGGCGCGGTAGGAGGTCCCGTCGTAGTCGAGGTCGCCGATCGCGTCGGTGAACACGTCGCAGCCGGTCACGAGGTTCGGTGGCGCGGTGCCGCCGTGGGTGTCGCCGAACGGGAAGCAAGGGCTGTCGTCGGGTTCAAGATTCGGATCCTCTGTGCCGACCTCGTAGGGCCCCACGCAGTTGGTCCAGTACGTGTCGGTGAAGGCCCCGATGGTCAGGCCCCGCGGCCCGGTGACCTGCGTGCACGGCTCGAAGTGGCCGACCTCGTATTCGGTGTTGATGTTGTACGCCCCGGGTCCCCACGGAACGATGTTGTTGGGGGCCGCGCTCGAGTACTCGGGCTGGAAGTTGAACGGCGTGCCCGAGCAGTCGGTCGGGCTGGTGTTCATGAAGCCGTTTGCGGCCGAGGCGATCATGAACCCCGACGTGCCGTTGGTTACATCGTCCTCGGTCACTTCGAGCGCGCGACCACCTCCTCTGAGCCTAGCGTCGAACATGTGGATCACGATCGTGTCGCCCGGACTCATGAGGAGCGTCTGGGGGTTCGGGGTCACGGTCGCGAGATCCGATTCCTGCGGGCTCGGCGGCCCGGTGGGAACCCCGTCGTGCTGGATGAACGCGAAGTTGACCGGCTCTTCGCAGTTCCCGTTGCACGTGGAGAGGTCAGGGCTGCATTCGAGGCTGTCGATCGTCAGCGCCGAGCACCAGTGCGTGTTGTCGCAGCTGATGCTGTCCGCGAAAGGGGCGAATCCCGGTGGGTAGAACTGAAGCTCCATGAACGCATTGCCGCCCCCGGGGTAGTCACCGTGGGGGGCGTTCGAATCCGACACCGGTTTGCACACCGTGAGCGGGGTCGAGTTCGGATCGCACAGGTTCATCGAGAACCATGGCGCGATCGTTAGCTCGAAGAAGTGGGTGACGTCGCTGCCGGGGTCGCTCACGGTCGGGAGCTGCGTGGGCTCGCGCCCCAGCCGCTCGACGTAGGTGACGTCGGCGGCCGATCCGGGCACGTTCGAGATGTAGCGGATCGACGGCTCGTCGTGGCCGATGTACCAGCCGTGGTCGTAGAACCGTTGTCCGTTCGGACCGCGGATGTCGGCGCAGGCGGCGGTGATTCGCAGCTGCTGCTGGATCGGGCTGAAGCCGTTGCAGTCGATCTGCCCGATCCGGTTCGGGGCCACGCCGGCCACAGCCCAGGCGGGGAACGCTCCGATCACGAGAAACGCCAGTGCACATGCGCAGGCCCTCAAACGACCCATGATTCCCTCGCTCTCCTCGCCGCCAGGCTGTTGGATCGGAGCCTCTCCCACCGGGGGTCCCGGTGTCAACCCCGGAGGCGTCGCTATCCTCGGATCGCGCTATGTCCATCAGCACAAATCAGCTCAAAAGCGGAAATCACGTCGAGGTCGACGGGACCGTGTACAAGGTGATCGAGTTCCAGCACGTCAACCCCGGCAAGGGCGCCGCGTTCGTCAGGACCAAG
>Ga0116217_10006292_pt1 | contig 10322 bp, 9 predicted proteins | sample Sb_taG_6_FD_89697 | JGI IMG/M metagenome (GOLD analysis project Ga0116217, IMG submission 89697) | Peat soil microbial communities from Weissenstadt, Germany - Sb_50d_4_PS metaG | ecosystem: Environmental > Terrestrial > Soil > Wetlands > Peat | place: Germany: Weissenstadt | collected 2010-09-21 | reverse complement strand
CACGCTGTCATTCTGAGCGAAGCGAAGAATCTCGCTCTGAGCATTTTCAAGGCACTGCGGGATTCCTCGTCGCCTGCGTCTCCTCGGAATGACAGCAAAAATGGGTTCTCACATAGACTCTAAAGCCCCGCCCTTCCCTGCACTCCGCAATGCGACGCGGGCTTTAGTCAGCAAGTACTGGCGTTCTTAGGAGGTAATCCGATGGCTCAGTTTTCCGTGAACACACAGCGTCTTGACCCTTACAAGAACTTCAAGTTCCGGCTGAAGTGGGACGGCAAGTACGTGGCCGGGATCAGCAAGGTGAGCGCCTTGAAACGGACCACGGAAGTCGTGGAGCATCGTTCGGGCGGCGATCCCTCGACTGCGCACAAGTCGGTAGGGCGGAACAAATTCGATGCCATCACCCTCGAGCGGGGGCTCACCCAGGACTTGGAATTCAACCAGTGGGCCGGCCTCGTGTGGAACTTCGGGGCGGCTCTCGGCTCCGAGGTGTCTTTGGCCAATTTCCGCAAGGATATCTACCTCGAGTTCTACAACGAGGCGGGACAATTGGTGATCGCCTACAAGATTTATCGCTGCTGGGTTTCCGAATACCAGGCGCTGCCCGACCTGGATGCCAACGCCAACGCCATCGCCATCGAACATATCAAGCTGGAAAACGAAGGCTGGGAGCGGGATACCAGCGTTACCGAACCCCAGGAGCCGACCCTGAGCACTGTGAACGCCTGAAATGGACCCTCTCTCCAACGCGCAATGCCTGGACTTGTGGGAGCGCGGCGTTCGATTGCATCCGCTCGACCGGGGCCTCCTGGCGCTCGGCGCGGCGCTTCCGGGGACGCCTTACGCGGCCTTGGCGGACTGGCCCTTGGGCCGCCGCAACCGCGCTTTGCTCGAGTTGTGCTCAGTCTGTTTCGGGCCGAACCTCGCAGGGCGCATTGCCTGTACCCAGTGCTCGGAGGAATTGGAATTTCAGATGGACAGCCGGGTTTTGCTCAAGGCCCGCCCCACGGTCGCGCCTGCCGACGAGCAAGAAAGCGCGGCCCTTCGCATCGAGGCTAGAGGGCACACGTATCGCCTTCCGACGACCCGGGATTTGGCCATCGCGGCGGGCATCACTGAGCTTCGCTCAGCCGCGATCAAGCTTCTCGAGGATTGCAGGATAGAGCCCGCTGAGAGGACTGCGTGGCTGGATGAGGACCTCGAGGAAATCGGCGAAAAGATGGCTTCGGCCGATCCTTTGGCGGAGATTCGACTGACGTTCAATTGCGCCAAGTGCGGTCACGAGTGGAGCGAGTGCCTGGATCTTGTGGCCTTTCTTTGGTTCGAGATTGAGGCGCGAGCCAGGCGGCTTCTGTCGGAAGTCCACGCTCTGGCCGCGGCTTACGGCTGGGCTGAGAAAGATATTCTTGCTTTGAGCGAAGCGCGGCGGTGGCGATATCTCGAAATGGTGCGAGCATGAGTGGCTATTTGCAACGACTGGTCTCGAGCGCTCGGACGCCCGGCGCTGCCATTCGTCCGCTGCTGGGATCGCTCTACTCGAATTCGCCACATCACGGAACTGCGGAAGCCTTCCACGCATTGGAAGAGACGGTGCTGGCCCGCCCACCGGAATTCCCCGCCACACCCGAGTCGCAATCAGTGCAAGGCATTCAGCCTTCCTTAGAGCTGCGCGGCGCCTGGCGCGAGGATTCTAATGCCGAGCCACAACTGCAGATTTCGCAGGAGCGCGTCTTCCGAACGAGCGACGCTGCACTTCCGGTGAAAGAAGAGAGCGCAACCAGCAGCGTGCCACTTGGTCCGAAGCCGATGCCAGACACGCTATTTGAATCCCCCACGAACCCGGAGCCGCAGGCACGACCATCTTTTACGCCGCTCGTGAATGAGATCCCGCAAGACCGGCGTGCTGGGCTCGACGCCAGCGGCGAATGCGAACCCGCGGCGAAGCCTTTCGAGGGAGAGCAGCAGGGCCAACCCACCATTCGCCGCGAGATTTACGGACCACTCGTCCGCGAGGGCGTCCACACTGCGGAGGATCGGGCTTTCCAGAATCCCGGTCCATCCGCTTCCGATCACCGCAGAACGGAACCGGTTCGCCCGGCGGCTCGACCGGAGCGCGAAGCGGAGGAGATTCAGATACACATTGGGAGAATTGAGGTGACGGCTGTGCCGCCCGCTCCGGCGCGGCCGGCGGCGCAGCCCGTGCGCAAATCTTTGCGGCTCGACGAGTATCTCAGGCGCGGGCGCGCGAGGGGCTTATGAGCACCGCCCTGGCCATCTCTGCGGTCACGGCTGTTCTGCAGTCGTTTCTGAGCAGCGTTTACAACGCTCCGTCTTCGCCTCTAGGAAGTGTATCGGTTTCTGCGATTGCCCCGGACATCGTGCAATCGAGCCTGGGCAGCGGCGCCGAAGCGCAGCTCCAGGTGAATCTGTTTCTGCACCAGGTGACGCCCAACGCGGCCTGGCGCAATGTAGGGCTGCCATCCGCGGCCGGCGACGGGAGCACGCGCCTGAAGAATCCCCCCTTAGCTTTGAACCTGCATTACCTGTTGACGGCCTACGCTTCGAAAGACACGCAGGCCGAAGCGCTGCTCGGCTTCGCGGTGCTCATGATGCACGAGAATCCCGTGCTGCCGCGCAGCCAGATCAGCTCGGCGCTCAACAATCTGGCCTCCAGCAATCCCCCCAGCAACCCTTTGGCTAAAGTCCTGAGTTCGTCGGGGCTGGCCGACCAGATTGAGATGCTCAAAATCACGCCGTCAACACTGGGCCGCGAGGAGATGGCATGGATCTGGACCGCGCTTAAAGCCGACTATCGCCCCACCTTTGCTTTTGATGTCTCCGTGGCGTTGCTTGAGTCTCCCCTGGCAAGCTCTTCGCCCCTGCCGGTGTTGAGCCAGAACATTACTGCGCAGCCCGGATCGACCGCGCCGAGCTTTCAGATTCAACTGCCCGGCGGCGAGTCTGCCGCATTACCAGGCGACACGGTAACGTTCGCCGGGCAATTCTCGACCGGCACAGTTCAAGTGCTGCTCGTTCACCAACGCTTGGGTGCGCAGCCGCCCATCACGCCGTCAGCCGCAACCAGCAGCTCAGTCTCGTTCGCAATTCCTAGCAACACCCCGGCGGGGAATTACACCGTTTCGGTAACCGTGACGAATGGCAGCGGCGTGGTGTTGCAAAGCACGCTTGGCCAGCCCATCGCCTTGGCCCCCACGATTCCATCGCCGGCTGCGGCGACCGCGGCGGCCAACGCTTTGGGCACGTTGGTAACGCTCACGGCGAATCCTCAGGTTGTTACGGGCCAAACCGTGTCCCTGGCCATGGGCGGAACCACAGCGCCGGCGCAGACTTTCACCGCTCCGACCGCCACGCTGAGTTTCCAGTTTCCGGCACTGGCGCACGGCTCTTACCTGGCTCGGCTTCGCGTGGACGGAGTCGACAGCCCCGTGACGGTGAATTGGGCGGCAACGCCGCCGAGTTTTACGGCGCCATTCATAAATGTATGACGGAGACCGAAATCAAACTTTCCTGGCTCGAGGCCAACCAAGCCTATCTGGTGGCCCAGTTCACACGCCTCAAGCGCCGGCTCGGCGGCCACGGCGAGGACTGCCCGCGAGAACTGGCGGAAGAAGTGCGAGCCGCACTCGAGACGCCGGCGGCGATCGATCGGCTGAGCGAAATCTTCGGCTTGAGCGCCTTCGAGCGCGACGTGCTTCTGCTTTGCGCCGGCGTCGAGATGGATTCCGAGTTGGCCGCTCTGTGCGCCTCGGCCCAGGGCCTTCCCCAGCGCGCCTTCGCCACTTTTGGCCTGGCTATGGCCGCGCTCGCGGACCCGCACTGGAGCTCGCTGACGCCTACCCGGCCGCTACGCCATTTCCGCCTGGTGGAACTCGAGGCGGGGCGCGGTCTCACCTCCGCACCGTTGCGAATTGACGAACGCATTTTGCACTATCTCGCCGGAGTGAACCTGCTCGATTCGCGCCTCGAGGCGCTGGCACGCGTGAGTGCGTTTCCCGACTGGATCGCGGACGGCCAGAGGAAGAATGCGGCGCAGGCGGCGCGGCTCTTCGAGTCAGGTTGCCGCGTCCTGCACCTTTGCGGCGACGATCCACATGGTCAGGAAGACGTTGCCGCACTCGCGGCGCGCGCGATCGGACGACATCTGGCTGCGGTGCGTGCTGAGGATCTGCCTGCGATGGGTCCGGAGCTTAGCCAATTCATCGCGCTTTGGGAAAGGGAATCGCTGCTCCTGCCGGGCATGCTGCTCATCGAATGCCCGGCGGGCGGCCTCACCGTTTCCTCGCGCCAACTGGTGGAAAGGCTGCCGGGCCCGCTGATCGTGGCAAGCCGCGAGCCGGTTCGCATTAACCGGGGCTTCCTTCGCCTCGATGTCACGAAGCCGGTGCCCGCCGAGCAGAAGCAACTCTGGGAGAAAGTGCTGGGCCCGCGCGCCGCGAACTACAACGGTGGCCTCGACGCGCTCACCCAGCAGTTTCGGCTGAGCGCTAGAACAATCCACTCGACCGCCGCACTGGCAGCGACTTCCTGCCAGAACTGGAAGGGCGGGGCTTCAGCCCCGCCGCTTCGAGACCATCACGATTATTCCCCTTCCGGCGACCCGCAAGGTCCCTCAGCCGACGGACCTTGCGGGTCGCCGGACCAAACAGGTGGAGCGGCCGCTTTTGCGGCGGGGCTGAAGCCCCGCCCTTCCACGAGCAATCGCGACTCGGGGCTCGCGCAGAGCGAAGCTCTGCGATTCGACAAGCCTGTCTCGCCTGACAGTGCAGAGCTTAGCTCTGATGCGCCAGCCAGCGACTCCTGTGCGGCCGATCGCTTATGGAATCTCTGCCGCTCTCTCGCCCGTCCACGCCTTGAAGACCTTGCGCAGCGCGTTGTTCCTTGCGCCTCGTGGGAAGATCTGGTGCTGCCGGAACCTCAACTCCGCACCCTGCGCCAGTTGGCCGCGCAGGTGCGCCATCGCATGAAGGTCTATGAGACATGGGGCTTCTCCGCCAAGGGGCTCCGGGGCTTAGGCGTGAGCGCGCTCTTCAGCGGAGAAAGCGGCACAGGGAAGACGATGGCGGCCGAGGTTCTGGCGCGCGAACTGGCGCTCGACCTCTGCCGCATCGATCTTTCCGCCGTAGTCAGCAAGTACATCGGGGAGACCGAGAAAAACCTGAAGCAAGTCTTTGACGCGGCCGAAGAGGGCGGCGTGCTCCTGCTTTTCGACGAAGCCGACGCGCTTTTCGGCAAGCGCAGCGACGTGAAGGACAGCCACGACCGCTACGCCAACATCGAGGTGAGCTACCTCCTGCAACGCATGGAGGCTTACCAGGGCCTGGCGATCTTAACCACCAATTCTAAATCGGCGCTCGACAAATCCTTTCAGCGCCGCCTGCGTTTCACGGTGAATTTCCCGTTTCCGGATGCCGCGCAGCGCGAAGCCATCTGGCGCCGCATCTTCCCGGCGACGACGCCCACGCAGGCGTTGGATCACGCGCGACTCGCTCAGCTCAACGTCGCCGGCGGCAACATCCGCAATATCGCCTTGAACGCCGCTTTTCTGGCCGCGGCAGCGGAAACGCCGGTTCAAATGGAGCACGTACTTCAAGCCGCCAGAATGGAAGCGCAAAAGATCGAGCGCCCGCTTTCCGAAGCGGAGATTCGGGGGTGGGTGTGAGCCGCATTCTTCTCGCGATCGACCGCCTCGTGCTGAAGGGCTTCGAGCCCGCTGACCGCAAAGCGCTGGTGGAGGGCCTGGAGAGCGAATTGTCGCGCCTCCTTGCCGATCCTGCCACCCGTCGGCAGTGGGCCCGCTCACATCGCACGCCCGTCCTGCGCCTGGGCCGCATGCCGATCGAGCCCGGCCCTGCGGCCACGCGCAAATTTGGAAGCAGCGTGGCCCGCGCCATCAAAAAGGGGCTTAAGCCATGAGCCGGGCGGTACTGGCGATGAAGCGCGCGCTCGGACCGGAACGCGCCTCTGCGCAGAAGGCTGCGGCAGCCGACTTCGAGTCGGGACTTGCCGAGCATGCCGCAGTCCCGGAGTTGGTCGAGGACATCCTGCACTCGGCCGGCACGCCGCTCGACGCGGAGACGCGAGCCTTCTTCGAGCCTCGCTTCGGCCATGACTTCGCCAAGGTGCGGATTCACGCCGATGCGCGCGCAGCCGAGTCCGCGGCTGCGGTCCACGCCCGGGCTTACACCGTGGGCAGCAGCATCGCCTTTGCGCGCGACCATTACCAGCCCGCCACGCTCGAGGGCCGGCAACTGATGGCCCACGAACTGGCGCACGTCGTTCAGCAGCGGAACGACGGGCCATCGCGAGCGGACTCCGCCGCACTCCGGCAGCCGGACGATGCGGCCGAACTCGAAGCGCATCGAATCGGAGTCGAGGTTGGACGGGAAAGCCGAGAGACGATTGCGCCGTTGCCGGCGCCACGCCTCGCAGTACACGCGGCGGCGCCCACTTCCATCCAGCGCCAGGCGGCAGACGAATTCTTCGGGTTTGGCGCTCCGAAGAAGCCGAGCAATTACGAGACCGCCGGCATGATTGCGGCCGGAGGCACGCCACTCAAGAAATCGGTCGAGTCGACGCATTGGAATTCGGAAGAAGAGAAGCGGGAGTTCATCCGCGACTACATTCGCTACGCGAAGGAACACGGACTGACGAAACAATATCAGGACGCCATCGCCGACTATCCTGATTTCGATCCCGACAAGCCGGCCGCGGTGCCCGCCGCGGTGACGCAGTACGCCCAGGCACAACCCGCAGCACCGGCTCGCCAGGCTCCGCGCCAAAAGACTGCGCCGGCGATCGCTAAACTGCCCTACCGCGAGCGGCCGGTCGCCTCAGTACAGTTCATGCGGCTCGGATTTCTCGGCATGGAAGGGCTGCTTACGGTTTCGCCGAGCACGCCTTGGATTCAGAAGGGGCCTGACCCGACGGCGGGATACAACTTCGATGTCTATATTATGAACATGGAGGGCGGGCCGCCGACTCCGGCACAGTACCTTGGAGGCACGCGCTACCGCGTGCTGATGGGGACACCGGAATGCCCCGGCTGCCATTTCGGCCGTGGGCTGGAAGTCGATTTGATGGGCGAACATCCGCTCTTCATTGCCGCGACTATGGCGTTGCAGGCGGCGCCCATCGTCGCGGACATGGCCGCAGCGCGCGCGACGTTTGCCGAAGAGGAAGTATTGGCCGGGCAGGGCAAAGGCGCCGCGCGGACTCCCGGCGCGCCTGTCTCCACAGCGGATGGCACGGGCACGGCGAAAGTCCAGGTGACCGGACAGGCCGCTGAGACACCGGCGAGGCAGCCGGGAGTGACCCAGGACGTACCGAAGACGCCAGGCACGGAAGGAGGTCCTAAGCTCCTGCCGCGGATCAGCGCCACCACCGAGCAGAATATCAAGACGCTCGTCGAGGACAGCAACCCCAACTTCCGGCTCAGCCGCGCCAATGCCGAGACGGCGCTGCGAGGGCCGGAGGGCGCCGTCGTGAAAGTCGCGGGACCGGGCGGCGAAGGCGCGGACATCGAATTCCGGCAGCACACTCCGGAAGGCAACATCGTGGATCGGCGCGAGGTGAAATGCATTCAGGGCGCCGCCCAGGGAAGCTTCAACACTGAAGTGAGCACGGCATCGCGTCAGTTGCAGGGCCGCGGGAACGTATTTGTACAGGTGCCGGAAGGATCGGATGGGCTTAGTATGGTCAAGAGGTTCCGCGGCGCCCGGACTGTGGAGCAGCTCGGCGGATACCGATCGGTGACGATCACAATTGTCAATCCGGGAGGCACCGTTCTGTTTGACGGTCCACTCGCACCCTGAGGAGCTTGGCAATGAGTCGGTACGCGTACCTGGCATGCAAAGAGTGCAACACCATGATGTGGTTGGGCAAGGTCGTGCTCGCCCCCGATGGCAAGTCGCAGTACTTCCATATCGGCGATGCGACCGAGCCGCGCAATTGGCAGAGACCAGAGCTGAATCGAGCCCTCTGGAAAATCCTGGCGACGTGTGGCTCGCATCGATTGACCGTCTTCACTGACCATGACCCTGAGTACAACAATTTGGATAGCTTCGTCGAGATCGGCGGAGACCGAAAGACGGATATCCCGCTCGAGGCGTATTTAAAGGATTGGCCGGGGTGAGGACGTGTGGGCGTTCCGCTGAACCGCAGAGCGGTAGCGCGGAGGTACGCGCCGTCTGCGTTCCTCCGCGGGTTTCGCGAATTCAACGAAGAACCGCAGAGGAGCGCAAACTGCTCGCACCTCTGCGCTACCGGCTCTTCCCCAATTGGATGAAGAACCGCAGGGGAGGGCACACTGCGCCCACCTCTGCGCCACCGGCTTTGGGGCAGTGGGTTTGGGTGGTAACGGCATGAAGCACGCCTTAATTTCGGAATACGGCATGGCGCCCCCGGCCGCGGCGGGCCTGCGGGTCGGCGCGCCTCACGATGCCTTCGAGCGGGAAGCCGACCGCGCGGCGAGCGAGGTCATGGGCGGAAGGGGCCGGCTGGCTTGGTCGCTCTCGAGCGTCGGGATCGGAGCCCCGGTGCAACGCAAGTGTTCGTGCGGCGGTTCGGGCGGAGCCGAGGGCGAATGTGAGGAATGTAAGAAGAAAGAGATGCTGCAACGGCGCGCGGCGCAGGGCGCGACGCCTTCGCACGTCCCTCTCGTCGTCCACGAAGTGCTCCGCTCGCGGGGTCAAACTCTCGATTCGTCGACAAGGGGCTTCATGGAAGCGCGCTTCGGCCACGACTTCAGCCAAGTGCGAATTCACGACGATGGGCGGGCAGCGGCATCTGCGGCGGCGGTGAATGCTTTGGCCTACACGGTGGGGAGTGAAGTTGTTTTCGGTGCAGGCCGCTACCAACCTTCAAACCCCGAGGGTCGCCGGCTGATCGCTCACGAACTGACGCACGTCGTCCAGCAGCGCGGCGCCTCGGCCCGCCCGGGCGTGGTGGATGACCCGGCAGCGGAGTCGGAGGCCGAACGCAACGCGCGCGGCTTGGGAACAGCCAACGCTGCAACCGTGCGCCACAGCGGCGGTCGCGGCGCGCTCCAGCGCCAACAGCCTGGCGGGGGCTCAGGCGGCGGGCTCGACGCGGACGACCAGAAGATTGTGGACACGGCGCAGCGTGAGGCCGCGAGCTTCCATTGCAACGTGGGCCCCATCATCTGGGGCATTCTGAAGAAGCACTTTCCGGACGACACGCGCAAGGTGGCGGGCGCGGGTTGCGAGGAAGCTCTGCCGGGACTGCGTACGGAATTCTCGGCCACCGACCCCGCGCATCCCAAGGTAACGCGCAGCGTGCCGATGATCTACGTGGGCAAGGCTTTTGTGGCTTCGACCGACTCCGCGCATTTGCAAGACCGTGTCGCAGACGTCGCAAACCAGATCCAGGCGATTGACGACTGGCGCCTCGCCAATTTCCTGATCGATGAAAAGGATCTGCAGAACCCGCGGATCAGCGGCCAACTGCGCTCGATGTCGGCGGGCCGGTTGATCGACTATCGCGACAAGACGAAGGACAACGAAGTGAAGCGCTACGCGGAGAATCTGATTACCTTTTCGACGCCGCTCCAGCCGGGCTCGGCCGTGGATCCGCTTTCCGGCAACACCGTAATGCTGGTGAACGGCGTAAACATCACCATTCAGCCCGACGTGCGCGGAGCGGCGGGCGTCACGGGAGGCGATACGAGCGCAAATTTCGAATTGAACCCGCCCCGGAGTCCCGGCTACCAAACCGATTCAACGGGGCTCGTGACCGGCTTCCCCGGCTATGCACCCACCGGTTCGCTCACCATTACGACCAGCTATGGGGCCGGCATCCAGCCGGAAGGCACCTCCGGTTACGGGCGAGGCACGACCAAAGAGGATATCGCGAACAAGGCCACGGCGCTGCGTGTTCACGAGGGATCGCACGGCGAGGATTATATCGACTACGTCCGCAACCATCCCCTGCCGGTCTTTACGGGCAAGAACGGAGACAAGGCGGCAGACTTTGAGAAAGCCCAGGCAGCCTACTTGGCCGCCGTCTCCACCTGGACGGCAGGACTCAAGGCCGTGAAGAAGACGACGGATTGCGTGGGCAAGACGATCGACCAGTTTCATCAGGGCGAACGGGGCTATACACCGGTTTGTCCGTAAGCGGTTCCGATCTCGGGAAGGCTTGAAGAAACTCGAACGTGTCATCCTGAGTACAGACTTCATGATCCCTCGACTCACCACTGGTCATGAAAATGCCCTCTCCCCCTTGGGGGAGAGGGTGGCCTGCGACGGCGCTTTCATCAGCCGGCGCGGGCCGGGTGAGGGGGT
>Ga0116217_10006290_pt1 | contig 10323 bp, 13 predicted proteins | sample Sb_taG_6_FD_89697 | JGI IMG/M metagenome (GOLD analysis project Ga0116217, IMG submission 89697) | Peat soil microbial communities from Weissenstadt, Germany - Sb_50d_4_PS metaG | ecosystem: Environmental > Terrestrial > Soil > Wetlands > Peat | place: Germany: Weissenstadt | collected 2010-09-21 | reverse complement strand
CCGATGAAGTTAGGGCCGCGGTAGCAGTAAAGACAGACTTTCCGTGCTCGAAGAATCTGCCTGTCCGAACGTTCTTATGTCATGCCGCTAATGATAGTGAAGCTAAAGCCTCTGGAATGACGACTGAGAGACAGAGTCGCGCTGGTCCGTTCTATATAAGGGCTGATCCGTCAAACGCTAGGCTATTAGTAGGAAACACATCAATTTATACCACCGATGTTCTGTTGGATACACCAAATGACTGGCAAAGGATTTCAGTCACGACACCTTGGAATGGCAGTCCTAGCATAAGAGATACACCCTTCGATCTCTCAAAGACCACTACTGCCGGCGTTTGGATTTTTTGGGATCATCTAGAGCTGTATATCTGCTTGATGAAATAAACGGCGAATGTGCACCATTTAACTATGCTAGGCAGCTCGGGACACGGTGTGTCGCATGTCTGGCCGATCAGTTAAGGTCTTTTTGCGCCACTGGTGGCGGGCCTTCACTAAGGGTGTGGCTGGAGCGGCGTTTGGATGGGCTGCGGCCGCAGCGGCAGTTCTGGTCGGACTCATTCTCTGGTTGTTTAATATAAAAATGGAAAATGCTCCTCCATGGGCGCTTCCACTAGTCGGCGCATCGCTAGCGCTTCTGATTGCTATCGTAGCGCACCTATTTGTCGTTGCCCCGTATCGCGCAATGCGAATGCTGTCTCCGTTCTCCACAAAGATAGAATATGGCTACTTGGCGTCAGCCTACCCACGGCACCAATTCGAACCGCAAACGGTATCAATAAGAATAAAAAATAGAACATATTTGTCTCGCGTTTGCGTTGTGCATGTGATGTCGATAGATGGCGTTGATAACAGTAATCGTGCGTTCCCGCGTTTCGTAAGTGAAGCAATTATTGAAAGTGGCGAGACGGAGGATGTACCTATACTGAGATGGCATCAGAACCAAAATATCACTGTTTGCGGCCCAGTCGCATGGGGATGGGGCGGCAACTTCGTGACAGCCCAACTGAAATACGCCTCCGCGTAGGGGTTGCTGAGGGGGCGATTAGGGCATGTGGGATATGATCATGGGAAACACCGGGATTACGCGGGATTGTAGAGGCACACCACCGTAAAGCCGTGCCCGGGCGTGTCACCGGAATCCCGGAATCCGGAATCGCGAAGGGAACGTTACTGCGGCCGCGGGATTGGGAAAGCCGGTATCGCAGAGCCCCATACCGTACTAACATTTTCCCCGACCAACCCTGACGAGAGGACACAGGAAGCATGCCAAGCGCAGAATTCGAATCGGCGGCCGCAAGGGTGAAGACACTAACGGAGTCGCCGAGCAACGAAAGTTTGCTGGAACTCTATGCCCTATTCAAGCAGGCCACTGTTGGAGACAACAATACGGAAGAGCCCGGGATGTTCGATTTCACGGGGAAGGCGAAATGGGACGCGTGGACCTCGAAGAACGGCATGTCGAGTGAAGAGGCCGAGAAAGAGTACATCGCACTTGTAGCAGTGCTCGCTGCTTAAGCCGGTTTTCAGAATCGGTGATCGCGCCTGCCTGCAACCACGATCACGGTGACAGTGCACTCAATTTGACCACTGTCGCTTTGGCGCATGGCGCTTCCACGGCATGGATGGTTGGGACGACCCCCAGATCACAGTCAGGATCACAGTCCGGGGCGGCAAGTGACGTCCCGGACCTGATCCGGGATTGTCACGGCCCATCCACCCTGACCGCCAGCGCGATAGGCGCCGGCGGCGCATTTCGATTAACCATACCCAACCATACTACCGTAATTGCTTTACAGGTATCCAGAACTGCGGCATGGTGATCCCGTCGCTGGATGAAAGCGTTGTCACGCGCCCGACGGAAAGCGGCCGCTACCGCCTCGCATGGGCGAAACGACAAAGGGATAAGTCTTAAAGGCAGGGGTTGTGAGACACTCGCAGGCATGAAGGGCTGGCGCCCGTCCGCATGGCCTAGGCTCGAAACCGGTTCGGGCTCTTTCCAAGCGGGCGAATTCTTGCCGGACATCGGATCGATCGGCCTGTCTTTTTCCCTGGTCCTCGGTCCCCGGGCTCACGGCCCGGGGACGCATGGACGTCGGTTCCCTTTTCGCGCTCATCGGCTCCGCGGCCGACAAGTCGGACAAACGACGCCCAACCGTCCGCGATCTTAAAACGGCGCCAGCCCTTCATTCGCTTGCTCAAACAGCCGGAGGAACCGAAAACGAAGACGGAAGGACCGACGAACAACTTGGGCAACACGCGACGCCTGCTTTGCCGCGGCATGTAAAGCCGGAATCGGCTTCGAAAAGAAAAAATGCTGGTGGGGGTTAGCGTAAGTCATTGAAAAGGCTAGATTCGGCGAAGGAAAGTAAGGATTTGAATTTGGATTTCGCTCCGCCGGATTTGGAATCTGTTCCACCCGGCTTGGATTTCGTTCCGAAAAATTTGGATATCGTTCCGGTCGATTTGGATTTCCTTCATCGCGCTGGCGCGTCGGCCTTCTACCCAGTCCCTGCTCATGGCAGAGCGCGAAGAAGGCTCCGCTGCCGCGACGCTTAAACAAGCTCACCGATCCGCACCCTGCCCATCCGAATCCGGCAATCGGCCCTGTGGGTCCTGATCAGCGAGTCTTCGTATAACGGATGAGGCCGGAACGCCGGATTCTCCGACGCCCCGACGTCGCGAGCTTGTTTGGCCATTGGCGCCATGCTACGCGACGCCCAGGCTCATTGATCGCCCCAACGGCGGCCGAGGGCGCTCGGGCTTGTGGCGCAGGGAGCAGTTGACGATGGCTGATCAGAACGGGAACGGCGCTGGCGCCCCACAGGCCGGTCCGAAATTTTCGGTTCTCGCCCAGTATACGAAAGACCTGTCCTTTGAGAACCCCAATGCCCCGCGAACCTTGGGCCCGCAGCAAAGCGCCCCGAACATCTCGATCCAGATCAATGTGAACGCGCGTCAGCTCGGTCCAACCGACTTCGAGGTGAGCCTCATGCTTGAAGGCGGAGCGGGTCAGGGCGCTGATACGATGTTCAAGTTCGAACTCAACTACGCGGGAGTGTTCCGAGTGGAGAACTTTCCTCCCGACCAAGTTCGACCGGTGGTCATGATCGAGGGGCCGCGACTGTTGTTTCCCTTCGCGCGTCAAATCATCGCGGACGCGGTGCGCGGCGGCTCATATCCGCCGCTCTATATCGACCCGATCGATTTTCATGCGCTGTATTTGCAACGATTGGCCGCAGCGGGCGGTCAGCAGCAGCAGCGGACCGCGTGATTCGTTTCAACCAACGCCAACAAGGTAGCGCAACCAGATCGCGCCATCGCCGAGGCCTTCGATATACCGAGCGTGAGCGCTCGCTTCTTCACGGTCGATCGGATATTTGTTCGCTCGCCGAGCCTCAGAGCGTGGCGCAAGCGCGAAGGCTAGCGGGCCGGCGGGCCCGCGCTCCTCGCCGAAGACCAGCGAGCGCTGCCGACCTCCCGTAAGCTCGCAATATATCTCCACAAGAATTTCCGCGTCGAGCAACGCGCCGTGCACGACGCGCCGCGACCTATCGATGCAATAGCGGTCGCACAGAGCGTCGAGACCGTTCGGCTGTCCGGGGTGCTTTCTTCGCGCAAGCGTCAGCGTGTCGACGACACGCTCCATTCCGATCGTCTCGCGCCCCAGCCTCGCCAACTCTGCATTCACGAAGCCCATGTCGAAATCGGCGTTGTGGATGATGAGCCTCGAGTCGCCAATGAAGGCGAGAAATTCGTCAACGACGCTTGCGAAGACCGGTCTTTCCCTGAGGGCGGCGGCGGTATGACCGTGTATGCGCACGGCGTCTTGGGGCACGTCGCGCTCTGGATTGAGGAGCGTGTGGAAGACCTTTCCTGTCGGGGCGTGGTGGACGATCTCGACCGCCCCAATTTCCAGCACCCGGTGTCCCTCGGCAGGACTAAGGCCGGTCGTTTCGGTGTCCAGCACGATTTCACGCATGGTGGGCCCGGTCTCGCACCAGCGCCGCGGTTGCGCGCATGAATTGAGCGACGATGGCGCGCGTCTGGTCGAGACTGCCCCGCGTGTCAATGATGAAATGGGCCCGACGCCTCTTTTCCACATCCGATGTTTGGCGCGATAAAATGGCGTCGAGCTTGGTGTCGGTCATACCCTCACGCGCCAAAGCTCGCGCGCGCTGCACCGACTCCGGCGCGCTGACGACAATCACGAGGTCAACGCTCGAATCCTCGCCGGTCTCGAAGAGCAGCGGCACGTCCACGATGACGAGCCGACGGCCTTCGGTCGCCGAGCGTTCCAGGAACCGAGCGCGCGCATTGGCGACCGCGGGATGCACAAGACTTTCGAGCTGTCGCAGCGCGTCGGCGTCACCCAAGACGAGCGCTCCCAGGCGCTGGCGGTCGATTTGTCCCGAGACCGTGACGCCGGGAAACGCCGCCTCGACCGATCTCGCGCCGTCGCCAGCGTAGAACTCTCGCACCGCGTCGTCCGCATCAAATATTGGAACGCCGAACTCGGCGAACATGGCGGCGACAGTAGATTTCCCCATCGCAATCGAGCCTGTCAGTCCGGCGACGATCACCGCCCCTCCTCGCGCGTCGCAAGAACCTCGGCTTCGACCAGCGCACGCAGCGCCGCCGTTACGACGGGTCTCTGGCCGAACCAACGCGCGAACGCGGGCGCAGCCTGATGAAGCAGCATGCCCAACCCCTCCGCGGCGCGTAAGCCGCGCGCCCTCGCGGCTTCGATCAGCGGCGTGCGCAAAGGAACATAGACAACCTCGGCGACAGCCGCGCCGTCAGGGAGCACGCTCAGATCGATGACGAGCGGCGGTTGTCCCGCCATGCCGAGGGAGCTCGCGTTGACAAGGAGATCCGCGTCCGCAAGCGCGGTCGCCAGACGAGCCCAGGATAACGCTTTCGTCGAGCCGCCAAAATGCGAGACAAGCGCTTCGGCTCGGGCTTGCGTTCTGTTGACAACCGCGATGCGCTCAAATCGGCGCGACATCAATGCGTAGACGATCGCTCTGGCGGCTCCGCCAGCGCCGATGACGACGGCCGATTTCGCTCGCTCAGCCCAGCCGGGCGCGCTTTCGTCCATGTTCGCGAGAAAGCCGGCAACGTCGGTGTTGTCGCCCCATAAGAGCCCATCCTCTCGCCAGACGGTGTTGACTGCCCCCAGCGCGTCTGCAACGGGCGTACGCCGGTCGCAGAGGATGGAGGCTGTTTCTTTATGGGGCGCCGTGATGTTTGCGCCAACGAGTCCGTCGCGGCCGATTCGAGCCGCAAACTCGCGAAATTCTCCGGGTTGGACGGCAAACCGCTCGTAACTCCCCGCTAAGCCGAGCTCGCTGAGCCAGTGACGATGGATCGTCGGCGACCGCGAGTGGTCGACCGGCCAGCCCACCACCCCAGCGCGAGGCCGATCAGTCTCGATCATAGCAAAATCAGATTCTCGCGCCGCAGCCAGGGAAGGAGCCTGAACATCGGCAATCCAACAACAACCGAAAAATCGCCTTCGATGCGATCGAACAGATGGGCCCCAAGCCCTTCAACCTGATAAACTCCGACGCACGTAAGCACCGCGGGCCCGGCACGATCGAGATAGCGCGAAATCGTAGCGGGATCGAGATGCCGCATTTGAAGGTTCGCGTGATCGCTGTCAACGACCAGCGACTGTCCGAAGCGGGCGACGCAGAAGGCAGACGTCAACCGATGCGTCTTGCCCGCGAGCGCGGCGAGCGTTTGGGCGGCCTCGGAGAAACCGCGCGACTTGTGGATGATCCGGCCTTCGAGCGTGAGCGTCTGATCCGCGCCCAGGCAATAGGCGTCTGGCCGGAGCGCGCTGACGGCGAGCGCCTTGGCCCGCGCCAACTCGGCCGCCAGGGTTTCGAGCGAACCGCCGGTCGCCAGATGCCGATCTTCGCACGCGCGCTCGTCGATATCGGCGGCGACAACCTCCGCGTCGAGTCCCACGGCCGACAGAAGGGCCCAGCGGCTACGACTCTTCGAAGCAAGGATCAAAGGCCCAGCCCCGCCCCAAACGGCGGGCGCCGGCGTCGGTTCTCGCGATAGAATTTCGGCCTCCTGCATGGCTTTCAGCCGTCGGCAATAAATTTGAGACGATGCGCGCGATGGAGATCAAGGATGGCGGCCGCCGTCTCCTCAATCGACCGTCGCGTCACGTCGATCGTCGGCCAGCCACGTTCGGCGAACAGGCGGCGAGAGGAGGCGACTTCCTCAGCGACCGCGGCTCGATCGACATATTCGCTCTGCGAATCCGCGTTGAGCGACAGAAGGCGATTCTGCCGGATTTGCACGATTCGATCGGCGGAAGCAAAGAGGCCGACAATCAACGGACGGCGAAGATGGTCGATCGCCGGCGGCAATGGCATGTGCGGCACGAGCGGAACGTTGGCAGTCTTATAGCCTCGATTGGCAAGATAGATGCTGGTCGGAGTCTTCGATGTGCGGCTCACCCCAATCAGAACAATGTCCGCATTGCTCAGATTTTCTGGCGACAGACCATCATCGCTGATCATACTGAAATTGAGCGCATCAATCCGCTTGAAATAATCCACGTTGAGCATGTGCTGAGCGCCGGCGCGCGGCGTAGCGTTCTGTCCGAGGTAGGATTTGAACAATGTCAGGATTGGTCCTAGGACCGACAAGCACGGCGAGCCCGATGCTTCGCACCCTTCTTCAAGCCGCTTCGAAAGATCGGAATCGACCAGCGTAAAGAGAACGATTCCGGGCGCGTTCTCGATCTCGGCAATCACTTGGTCGAGCTGGGAGGGGGTGCGCACGAGCGGATACACGTGTTCGATCGAGGCGACGCCTTGATATTGGGCTGAGGCGGCTCGCGAAGCGGCAATCAGCGTCTCGCCTGTGGAGTCCGAGACCAGATGAAGATGGAAATAGCTGCGGCCCAATGTGGCCCCCACCGACGAAAATCGCCAGCGGTTATAACCGGCCTCGTTTCTTGTGGACAGGCGTGGAAAGCTGCGCTCGCCGACGATGCGGCGTTGGCGCTCTTGGGATTGGACGCGCCCGTCGCTCGAGGTGACTCACAGCCGTCCAACGCGGGACAAATTCTACGTCCTAGCAAAAGCCGGGATGAACTGTGGGGATAACTTATAACAAGTGTCTACCGCCATTTGGCGCCATTTGGAATTTGTTAACAAAACGTTAATTGCTGCGAGCCGCAAGTTCGCAGCCGAGGATCCATCCCGACCTCCTCCAGCGGCTTTTTTTGGATAGGGCTGGCTTTCCTCAATTCGACGCTCGAAGAAGAAGTAACAATTCCCGTTTTGGAATCTCTCTTTGTTGCCGATCCGCGATCCACTTGCATCAAGGTGGCGCAACGCCTAAAGCCATCGGCCAATCCAAGTCGCCAAAATGGCCGCCCGCAAGTCCAGACTTCGCCCATGCTGCCCTGGCTTAAGGCCCTTCACGTGATCGTTGTCATCTCATGGATGGCGGGGATGCTGTATCTGCCGAGGCTGTTCGTTTACCACGCCGACGCGCCGAAGGGCTCCCCACTGTCGGAGACCTTTAAGGTGATGGAACGCCGCCTTCTGAAGGGCATCGTCAACCCCTCTATGATCCTCGTATTTCTCACTGGGATCACGATGGCGTTTCTGACGGGATATTGGCAGGAGCCTTGGCTCCAGGCGAAATTGGCCCTCGTTCTCGGTCTCGCAGGGTTGCACGGCTATTTTGCGCGCTGCGTGCGCGCCTTCGCTGCCGACGCCAATGACCGATCCGCTCGATTCTATCGCGTTTTGAACGAGGTTCCGGCAGGGCTGATGATTCTAATCGTTGTTTTGGTCGTGGTGAAGCCGTTTTAGATTAGTTAGAACTCCTGTAAATCTCGCGGTGGGCGCGGCGAATGGCCGTTGAAAATTTCCGCGATCGCGATTATGTACGGGTGCTGCGCGTCAACGCGGGTTCCCCGCGGCTTTTGGATCGCCCGATCCTACTTTCGTCGCGGCAGCCCGACACGACTGAATGTCGCGTCTGGACGTCGTCGCCATCTTCCATCAAGTCTGTGACTTTGCGGGCCTTCGGGACCGAAGGTCCGAGCTAAAGGTCCGCCAATGCGGGAAATGAAACTCAAGGATTTAAAGCAAAAATCTCCCACCGAGCTATTGGCCTTCGCTGAGGAGAACGACGTCGAAAATGCATCGACAATGCGCAAACAGGAGTTGATGTTTGCGATCCTAAAACAGCTTGCCAGCGTCGAGGTGCAGATTATCGGCGAAGGAGTGGTCGAAATCTTGCAGGATGGATTCGCTTTCCTGCGGTCGGCCGATGCGAATTATCTCGCCGGACCTGACGACATATACGTCTCTCCGTCGCAGATTAGACGGTTGGGGCTGCGCACCGGCGATACGGTCGAAGGCGTAATCCGAAGCCCGAAGGAGGGGGAGCGTTATTTCGCGTTGCTGAAGTGCAACGCAATTAATTTTGAGGACCCGGAAAAGACTCGGCACAAAGTCCATTTCGACAACTTGACGCCGCTCTATCCCAACGAACGTTTGCGGCTTGAAGTCGAAGATCCGACCCGCAAGGATCTGTCGGCGCGAGTCATCGATATCGTGGCGCCGATCGGCAAGGGGCAACGTGCGCTAATTGTCGCGCCCCCGCGTACAGGCAAGACGGTGCTCCTGCAGAACATCGCCCAGTCGGTCACCGCCAATCACCCGGAATGCTATTTGATTGTGCTTCTCATCGACGAGCGCCCGGAAGAGGTGACGGACATGCAGCGTTCGGTGAACGGCGAGGTTGTTTCGTCAACTTTCGACGAACCCGCAGTGCGTCACGTTCAAGTCGCCGAGATGGTGATCGAAAAGGCCAAAAGGCTCGTTGAGCACGGGCGCGATGTGGTAATCCTGCTCGACTCGATCACGCGACTGGGGCGCGCTTACAACACCGTTGTGCCCTCGTCCGGAAAGGTTCTTACCGGCGGCGTCGACGCCAACGCGCTGCAACGTCCGAAGCGATTTTTCGGGGCGGCGCGGAACATCGAAGAGGGCGGCTCGCTGACGATCATCGCCACCGCGCTCATCGACACCGGTTCGCGCATGGATGAAGTCATTTTCGAAGAGTTCAAGGGAACCGGCAACTCGGAAATCATCCTTGATCGCAAGGTGGCGGACAAACGCACTTTCCCTTCGATGGACATCACGCGGTCTGGAACCCGGAAAGAGGAACTGCTCGTGCCGCCTGACATCCTCAAGAAAATGTACGTGCTCCGGCGAATCCTCAATCCGATGGGCACAGTTGACGCCATCGAGTTCCTGCTCGGCAAGCTGCGCGAGACGAAGACGAACGCCAATTTCTTCGAGTCCATGAATACTTAAGCCGGCCTGCCGCCGCCCTCGGGCATGACCGGATTTCTAGTAAAACAAATCCGTCGAAAGGAGAGGGTCGCCCGTGTCCGAACCGCTGAAGCCGACCCTTGCCGATCTGCGAGCAGAGATTGACCGCATCGACGCGGAAATGCATGTGCTTCTGATTGAGAGAGGACGGGTCATTGATCGGCTGATTGAAATCAAGACGCGTCAAGGAGGGGGTTCGGCGTTCCGCCCGGCGCGCGAAGCTTCGATGATGCGCGCAATCGTCAAGAGGCATCGTGGTCGTTTGCCCGTCGACACTGTCGAAAGCATTTGGCGCGTGATCATCTCGACATTCACTTACATCCAGGCGCCCTACAGCGTTCACATCGACGTATCACGAGGTGACGCCGCGATACGAGACTCGGCGCGCTTTCATTTCGGCTTTACCGTTCCGTGCACACCACACGTCGGCGCTGGAGAGGTGATCCGGGCAGTGGCCGCATCGGGCGGCGATCTAGGCATGTTTGCCCTGGACGGCAGTCCGGGAGCCGGCGCGTGGTGGACGCAGCTTGTGCCGTCAGAAGCGCCCAAGATTATCGCTCGATTGCCGTTCGTGGAGCGCGCGGATCACCCCGCGGGCATGCCTGTTTTCGTCATCTCGAAGCCGTTGGCCGATGGAGCCGCGCGCGATGTGGTGCTGGAATCGGTCACGCTTGATCGCTGGCATCCCGACGCTTCTGATGCTTTGCGCACGGTCGGGGCGGAAGTGATTGGCTCCGCCGCCGATGGGATGGGGCTGTCCTTGCTCGTCGCACGGCCGGGAGGGATCGCGGCGGACGCTGTGAGCGCCGCACTGCGATCAGCCGGCGGCGCCGACGTGCGTGGGTCGGAAGTCGGCGCGCATGCGGATCGATTCGACGCCTCGGCGTTGCGCGAGCGCGCGATTTGAGGCTATCGAGGGCGATCATGTCATCCCCCTCGTTGCT
>Ga0116217_10006288_pt1 | contig 10325 bp, 6 predicted proteins | sample Sb_taG_6_FD_89697 | JGI IMG/M metagenome (GOLD analysis project Ga0116217, IMG submission 89697) | Peat soil microbial communities from Weissenstadt, Germany - Sb_50d_4_PS metaG | ecosystem: Environmental > Terrestrial > Soil > Wetlands > Peat | place: Germany: Weissenstadt | collected 2010-09-21 | reverse complement strand
TAGGTGTACTGATGGATACACGTCGCCAGTTGCAGCCAGCCCTCGGCCATTCGATTGAGGGCGCACGGATCTCGCTCTGCTTATTCCAGACAACTGCAAATTCTAACAGCATTGTCGGGCTACGTGGACATCCCAAATCGGGGGAGTTCGCTGCTGCTATATTGCTCCGCCAAATACAACCTGGGCTTGGTATGACGCCGCCCTCGCCCTGATTTGCGCTGTTCGATCCGGGGCGGTAGGCGTCAGAAGCGGAGCGTCATCCCGTTCTTCACGCGAGTACCGACATGGCCGACAACGCGGACCGGCACAAAGCAAAAATGGCCAATCGCAAGGCCGTCCAGGACGCCGAGGTCGCCTCGAAGCCGATTCTCGAAAAAGGTCTGCTTATCGTCCACACCGGTCCCGGCAAGGGCAAGTCGACGGCGGCCTTCGGGCTTGCGCTGCGTGCGCTCGGGCGGGGCTTTCGCGTCGCCGTGGTGCAGTTCATCAAGGGCGCCTGGTCGACCGGCGAGCGCATGGCCGTGGAGCGTTTCGGCGCCCAGGTCGAGTGGCGCACGATGGGCGAGGGCTTCACGTGGGAGACGCAGGACCGCGCACGCGACGTCGCGGCGGCGAGCGCCGCATGGGCGGAGGCCAAGCGCATGATGGCCGACCCCTCGATCCGCCTCCTTGTGCTCGACGAGCTCAACATCGCGCTGCGCTATGACTATTTGCCGCTCGCCGAGGTCGTCGCGGCGCTGGTCGCACGGCGCCCCGGCCTGCATGTCGTCGTGACCGGCCGCAACGCCAAGCCGGAGCTGATCGAGGCGGCCGATTGCGTGACCGAGTTCGCTCTCGTCAAGCATCACTTCGCCGCTGGCGTGCGGGCGCAGGAGGCGATCGAATTTTGACCGCCCGGGCGCTGATGTTCCAAGGGACGGGCTCGGACGTCGGCAAGTCGCTGATTGTCGCGGGCTTAAGCCGCGCCTTCTCGAGGCGCGGGCTTCGCGTCCGCCCGTTCAAGCCGCAGAACATGTCGAACAACGCCGCCGTGGCCGACGACGGCGGCGAGATCGGCCGGGCTCAGGCTTTGCAGGCGCGCGCGTCCGGAGTTCCGCCGAGCGTGCACATGAACCCGGTGCTCTTGAAGCCGCAGAGCGAAGTCGGGGCGCAGGTTGTCGTCCAGGGCCACGTGATCGGCAACGCGCGGGCGCGCGAATATCAGGCGCTGAAACCCAAACTGATGCCAGCGGTGCTCGACAGCTACGCGCGCGTAAGCGCGGACGCCGATCTCGTGCTCATCGAAGGCGCTGGCAGCGCGGCGGAAATCAACCTGCGGGAAGGCGACATCGCCAATATGGGATTCGCACGCGCAGCAGGCTGCCCTGTAACGTTGATCGGCGACATCGATCGCGGCGGCATTTTCGCCCAGATTCTCGGCGTCAAGGCGGCGCTCGCGCCCGACGACGCCGGCACAATAGTCGGCTTCATCGTCAACAAATTCCGCGGCGATGCGAGCCTGTTCGAGGGCGCGATGGCGACGATCGCCGAGCGGACCGGCTGGCGCGGCTTCGGCCTCCTGCCGTTCTTCGCCGAGGCGGCGCGCCTGCCGGCGGAGGATGCGTTCAGCCTCGGGGATCGGAGGCCAAACGGAAAGGGCGCCGTGACCATCGCCGTACCAACGCTGTCGCGCATCGCCAATTTCGATGATTTCGACCCGTTGCGGATGGAGCCTTCCGTGCGGCTCGCTTTCGTCAAGCCAGGCGAGCCGCTGCCGGTCGCCGATCTCGTCATCCTGCCCGGCAGCAAGGCGACCATCGCCGATCTCAAATTCCTTCGCCAGCAAGGCTGGGATATCGACCTCGCCGCCCACGCGCGGCGGGGCGGGCGCGTGCTGGGCGTTTGCGGCGGCTACCAGATGCTGGGCAAAAGCGTGTCCGACCCGCACGGCATCGAGGGGCCGCCGGACGAGATCGAGGGCTTGCGACTGCTCGACGTCGCCACGGTGCTGACCGGCGAGAAGACGCTGCGCCAGGTCGAAGGCGCGTGCCTCGCGAACGGCGCGCCGTTCCGCGGCTATGAGATGCATGTCGGCGAGACGAAAGGCCTCGACTGCGCGCGCCCGCTCATGCGCTTCGCCGACGGGCGGCTCGACGGCGCGGTGTCTGAGAGCGGCCAGATCGCCGGGGCCTACGTCCATGGGCTGTTCGCCGACGACCGCCAACGCGCGGCGTGGCTCGCAGCGCTTGGAGCGACGGCCAGTGTTAACTACGAGGCCGCGATCGAGCGGACCCTCGACGCGCTCGCGGAGCATTGCGAGGCGCATCTCGATTGCGACGCGCTGCTCGCGGCCGCGCGTTAGGCCCGCTGCAATCAGGGCGCGAGCCAGGCGACAAGCCGATGCAACTGAATACACCTAAACGCTAGCAAGGCGCGCGTAAGCGCTAGTAAAATGGCTGGCGTTTACTAGCGTTTATTTTTTGGAATCGGGACTTTTCAATGGGTTGCGAGCGATTCAAATAGAATCCTGCCCGCCTGCCAACTCGCGCGCCGGTTGTGGTTGAGCGACGTTTCAAACAGCCATGGGACTCTCTTCGCCTGGCTTATGGACCGGGGGAAGAGATTCCGTAATTGTAGCACCAATTTCTGATTTTGTCAAGACAATTCGCTGGCCTTTCCGGCGCCATCGCGAGCCCGCGCGAGCCTCTTACGTTCCGCTGGCCTGATCCGTATGGTGATGTCCATGCCTCGCGTGCCGCGTTGGCTCAGTGCTTTGCGCCGGGGTGACGGCAGGAGCCGCCCCGTCTCCACACTTCGCCTCCAGGACCTTCGTTTCCTTGGGGCCGCGCAAGGTCACGGTCATGACTTCTGTCCCGACCAGAAGCGCGCCAATGCTGGTCCAAGATCCGTCCTGATCGCGCCTCCACTCCGCGCAACTGAGCGGAAGCGACTTGCCATGGACCTCGACGGTGTCCTGCTTGGCGTCGTCCGCCATTGCGACGCCCGGCGTGACGATGAAGATGGAGAAAAGCGCTGCGACTCGAAGCATCTGGGTTGCCTTGGCGCTAAAGGTCAGCCTTATGCGTCCGCATCGAAGCACCGGCAGGCGGCAAAGTCCAGTCCGCCTGCCTAAAGCGCGCCGTGAAAAAGTGGATGCCGGTTTTTCGTGGATCAAGGCGCGCGAAATCAAGGAATCCGGAGCATGCTGCGATTCGATGGAATCGCAGCATCTCTACGCGCCGACTGGGCGCGTTCCGGATCGCCGTGCGCCCCCTCCGGGGCCCGCCCGCCAGGAGATGGAACGCTGCGCAGCGCCGGCGGTTAGGGCAGATTGCGTTTGGGTCGACGCGGCCAATTGTAGCCGCGCTCCATAGCCCGTCGCCAAACGGGCGTTCTTTAAGACCGCCCTTTGGAGCGCGGGACGCGGTCAACGACCGCGTCTACAAGGCTCGATTCGACGGAATTGCAATCTGCTCTAGGGCAAACCGAAGAGGCTCGACCCGCGCGAGGTCAGCCAGAGCGCGAAAGCCGCCGCCGCCAGCGCGACGGCCTCGATCGCACAGGCCCAGCGATAGAGCCGCAGCGCCCGCCGGATATCGGCTGCGCCCGCCTCGCGCCGACCTTCTCCCATGAACGCGTCATCGACCAGCGTCTCGCCGTAGACGCGCGGCCCGGCGAGCTTAAGTCCCAGCGCGCCGGCCATCGCCGCCTCGGGCCAGCCGGCGTTGGGCGAGCGATGATGCGCGGCGTCGCGCCATACGGCTCGGGCTGCCTCCCGCGCCGAGGCTCGCGAAGTCACCGCGGCGGCCAGAACAAGCCACAGCGCGGCGAGACGCGACGCGGGCCAATTGACGAGATCGTCGAGCCGCGCCGCCGCCCAGCCGAATGCGGCATAGCGCTCATCCTTATGGCCGATCATGCTGTCGGCGGTGTTGATCGCCTTATAGAGCGCGCCGCCGACGAGGCCGCCCGCCGCAGTCCAAAAGATCGGCGCGACGACGCCGTCGGAGAAATTCTCCGCCAGGCTCTCGATCGCCGCGCGGGCCACGCCTGGCTCGTCCAGCACGTCCGGATTGCGCCCGACGATCTTCGCGACCGCGCGGCGTCCCTCGTCGAGATCAGCGTCGAGCCCGTCAGCGACCGCGCGCACGTGAGTTGCAAGACTGCGCTGCGCCGGCAGGCTCGCGGCGAGAAGGGTAAGCACGACGAAGCCGAGCGGCCCAAGCGGAAGAAGCGCCTGCATCGCCAGCCACGCGACGAGCCCGACCGAAGCGAGAAAGAGCCCGAGCGCGACGACGCCGAGCGCCCGCCGCGCGGCGAAACTCAGGCGCGGTCGGTTCATCAGCTTGTCCAGCCCGCCGAGCCAGCGACCCATCCAAGTGACGGGATGGCCGATCGCGCGATAGAGAGGCGCCGGATAGCCGATCAGCGCCTCGAGGACCGTGGCGGCGAGCGCGAGCGGCAGCGAAAGTGAAAGCGACATGACGGCGGGGTTGGACTGGACCGCGGACTACCAGGCGTTCACCTATCACGGCGGCGCGCTCGAAGTCGCCCGCCGGCTCGCGCCGAAGGCGCCCCAGCCCTGGATCGATCTCTCCACGGGCGTCAATCCACATGCCTATCCCCTGCCCGCTCTTGAGCCCGAGGCGTGGTCGCGATTGCCCGAGAGCGGAGCGCTGGCGAAGCTCGAGGCCGCCGCCGCGCGCCGTTACGGCGTCGCCGCTACCAGCGTGGTCGCAGGGCCCGGCTCGCAGGCGCTCATCCATGCCCTGTCTTACATTTTGCCGCGCGGCGCGGTCGGCGCGCTGGGGCGAACTTACGGCGGATTCACGGCGGCCTTCGCCGCTGCTGGCGGGCGCGTGGTCGAAGCAAAGCGGCTCGAGGACATGGGCGCCCTTGACGTCGCCATCGTCGTCAACCCGAACAATCCGGACGGGCGGATCATTCCGCGCAACGACCTCCTGGCGCTGCATGAGCGTCTTGCACGGCGCGTGGCTACGCTGATCGTCGACGAGGCCTTCGCCGATTTCGATGGCCAGGAGAGCCTCGCGCCAATGCTGCCTGCAAGCGGCGCGGTCGTGCTGCGCTCGTTCGGCAAGGCCTATGGACTGGCGGGGGTTCGTCTCGGTTTTGCGCTCGCGTCCCCAGACATCGTCCCCTCCTTGCGAGGCGCCCTGGGGCCGTGGCCGGTCAGCGGGCCAGCGATTGCGATCGGGGTTCAGGCGCTCGCCGATTCGGACTGGCTGGAAGAAACGCGCGCCCGCCTCGGCAAGGAGAGAGCGCGGCTCGACGCCCTCCTGCGCGGGACGGAATGGCGAATCATCGGCGGCACGCGCCTGTTTCGACTGGCCGCGCACGCCGACGCTCGCGCCGCCTTTGAGCGGCTGCTCGGCGCGGGAATCCTCGCCCGCCCCTTCGCTGACGCCCCGGATTGGCTGCGATTCGGCATTCCGGGCGACGAGCATGCGTGGGAAAGGCTGGCCACAGCGCTACAAGGTTGACCCGCTTGTATTCCCACGCGCGCCGCATAAAAGGCGCGCATGGCCCATCGCGCCCCGCGAGTCTTCACGATTCCCTCCGGGGCGCCGTTCCTGCCGACACTGAGCCGCGCGCTCCTGGATGGCGCGCTGATCGACGGCTTCCCCGGCGCTGGCGGGCCGATGGCGCTCGCCGACGCCACGATCTATGTGCCGACGCAGCGCGCCGCCCAGGCTTTGGCCAAGGCGCTGCTCTCGGCCAGCGGCGCGCGGAGCCTGCTGCTGCCGCGCATCGCCCCACTCGGCGCCTTCGAGCCGGACGAGACCGCGACGGTCTTTGATCCCGAGGGCGAGGAGACGCCGCGAACGGCGATTCCGACTGCGGTCGGCGCGCTGACCCGCCGCCACGCGCTCGCGACCCTCACCCGCGCCTGGGGGAAGGCGCTCAAAGGCGCGATTCGCCAGGTCGACGCCGACGGTCGCCTCGTCGTCGATCCGACCGAGCCCGCGTTGGTCGCCGCGACCCCCGCGCAGGCTTACACGCTCGCCGGCGATCTCGCGGCGCTGATCGACGACATGATCATCGAGGGCGCGCCTTGGTCGAGGCTCGAAACGCTGGCGCCCGAACTTTATGATCCCTATTGGCGCATCACCCTCGACTTCCTCAAGATCGCCTTCGCCCATTGGCCGAAGTGGCTGGCCGAGCGGGACCTCATCGACCGGGCGAAGCGGATCGCGCTGCTCATCGACGAAGAAATCAAAGCGCTCGATAGCCCGCGGCGCGGTCCGACCATCATCGCCGGCTCGACCGGCGCCAATCGCGCCACCGCCCGCCTCATCGCGGCCATCGCCCGCGCGCCTCAGGGCGCGGTCGTGCTGCCCGACCTCGACCTCAATCTCGACGATCGCACATGGGCGGTGATCGGCGCCGGTGATGACGGTTCGCTCGGGCTCGCGGGCCATCCGCAGGCGCTGCTCCATCGGCTGATCGGCGCGATCGGCGTCAAGCGCGAGGACGTCACGCCTCTCGGCTCGCCCTCCCCACCGCTTGCGGCCCGCTCCGCCTTCTTGAGCGAAGCGCTTCGTCCCGCGGAATCGACCGATCTTTGGCGCGAACGGGGGTGGACGTTGTCGCCGCTGGCCCTCGCGGCCGCGCTTCAAGGCGTCACGCTCATCGTCGCCGACAACGAGAATGAAGAGGGCCTGGCGCTGGCGATCGCCATGCGCGAAACGCTGGAGACGCCGGGCAAGTCCGCGGCGCTCGTTACGCCCGACCCCTCGATCGCGCGCCGCGTCTCGGCTGAGCTTGCGCGATGGGGCGTGGAGGTCGAAGATTCGGCCGGGCGCACGTTGGGGCAAAGCCCGGCCGGCGCGTTGGCCAGGCTCATCCTCGAGGCGGCGATCGAGTTCACGCCGCGCTCGTTTCTCGCGCTCCTTGCGCATCCTTCCGTTCGCTTCGGCCGCTCGCGCGTCAAACTCGAAGCCACGACGCGCGCGTTGGAGCTTGCGGTTTTTCGCGCTGTCCCGCTTGCCTCGCTGGACGATCTCGAACGGGCCTTCGCGGCGGCGCGTGAGGCCGCCCAAGACCGGCATGCGCATCCCGCGATCCGCCGCATCGGCGAGGCCGACCGTCGGGCGGCGGAGGCGCTGGCGCGCGATGTTGCAATCGCGCTCGCTCCCTTGCGCGCGCTTCGGGCCAACGCACCCTTGCGCGACTGCCTCGCTCAGCATCGGATCGCGCTCTCCGCCACGGTCGCTGGAGCGCAGGGCGCGGTGGAGGACGCGCATGGGTTTGAGCAACTGACTGAGCTTATGGACGAATGGAGCGAGGCGGCGGCCGAGAGCTTCCCGACTGGGCTCAGCGAATACGCCGCCTTGTTCGACGACGCGCTGGTGGCGGCTCGCGCTCCGCCGACGAGCGGCGGCCACCCGCGGCTCATGATCCTCGGCCTGCTCGAAGCGCGTCTCTTGAGCTTCGATCGCGTGCTTCTGGCGGGTCTCGACGAGACGGTCTGGCCGCCCGCGGTCGAGACCGACGCCTTTCTCAACCGGCCGATGCGCGCCGCGCTTGGCCTTTCGGCGCCGGAGCGGCGCATCGGTCAGACGGCGCACGATTTCGTCGCCGCGCTCGGAGCGCGCGAGGCGATCCTGAGCCGGGCAAAGAAGCGCGGCGGCGAGCCGACCGTCGCGTCGCGCTTTCTGCAGCGCATGGCGGCTGCGGCTGGTCTTGAGGCGATGAAGGAGCCGGAGGAGCGCGGAGAGCGCTATCTCGCATTCGCGCGCGCTCTCGATCGGCCGACCGACTTTCAGCCACAGCCAAGACCAGCGCCGCGGCCTTCGGTTGAACTTCGCCCAAAGGCGCTGAGCGTCACCCGAATCGAGACCTTGCGGCGCGATCCTTACGCGATCTACGCCGAATACATTCTCCGATTGAAGGCGCTCGAGGCGGTCGAACGCGACATTGGGCCGCGCGAAACGGGAATGGCGTGGCACGCGAGCTTACAGGAGTTTGTCGAGGAATATCCCTTCGGCCCCCTCCCGTCTGAGGCGCGCGAACGTCTCCTGTCGATCGCGCGGGCGCGCTTTGCGCTGCTTCGCGAGGATCCCGCCTTCGCGCTCCACTGGCCCAATATCGAAAAGGGCCTCGACTTCTTTCTCGCCTTTGAGCACGATTCGCGCGGCGCCGTCGCGCAAATTTGGGTCGAGCGACAGGGGACGATCGCTGTCCCGCTCGCAACTGGAACTCCGTTCAGGCTCACCGCGCGAGCCGACCGAATCGACGTCATGCAATCGGGCGACGCGCGGGTCATCGACTACAAGAGCGGAGCGGCGCCGACCGCCAAGGAGGTCAAAACCGGCTTTTCGCCGCAACTCACCTTGGAAGCCGAAATGCTGCGGCAGGGAGGGTTCGAGGGGCTGGCGCGGCTCGACGCCAAGGAGGCGCTTTACCTGAAGCTTGGGGGCGCGGCGGGCGGCGAAGAAAAACACGCCGGCGGAAAGGGCGAGAACATCCTCGCGCTCGCCGAGCGGCATTTCGCCGGCCTCCAAATGCTGCTCGACGCATTCGCCTGCGAGGAGACGCCTTATCTCTCGCGGCCGTTCCCCAAATTCGCCCCCCGTTTCTCGGACTACGACCATCTCGCGCGCATCAAGGAATGGTCGGCGACCGGCGGCGAGAGCGATTCCGGGGACGCGCCGTGAGCCGTTCTCTCGCCGTTCCCGAACCCTTAAGGCAGCGACAAGCCCGGGCGTCAAACCCGAGAACCTCCGCCTGGGTCTCCGCCAACGCCGGCAGCGGCAAGACGCACGTGCTCACGCAGCGCGTGCTGCGGCTGCTGCTCGATGGAACGCCGCCGGCGCAGATCCTGTGCCTCGCTTACACCAAGGCGGCGGCCGCAAACATGGCCGACCGGGTTTTCAGCAAGCTCGCGCAGTGGACGAGCCTCGACGACAGCGCCCTGGCCAAAGCGATCGTCGACTGCGGCGCGGACGCGCCCGATCCGGCGAAACTCGTCTTCGCGCGGCAATTGTTCGCGCGCGCGATCGAGACTCCCGGCGGCCTCAAGATTCAGACGCTGCACGCCTTCGCCGAGAGGTTGCTCAGGCTCTTTCCCTTCGAGGCCAACGTCCCGGCCCATTTCAAGGTTCTCGATGAACGGGAATCGAAACTGCTGCTGCTCGAGGCGCGCGACGCGGCGCTGGCCGAGCTCAGCGGCGCGAGCGAAAGCATGGGCGCGCTCGACCTGGTGGCGCGCGAGTCGGGCGCGGCCAGATTTGATGAGCTTCTGACGGAGGCGCTCAGCCGCGCCGAGACGTTCGGCGCCCATGACGACGCGCTGGCTTATGTCGCCGCGCTGAGCGCTCCGCTCGGTCTCGAGCCGAGCGCGACGGCCGCAGGCGTCGAGGCGCAAATGCTCGGCGGCCAAGTTGAGCGGATGCGGCGCGAGGCATGGGCGCATGCCCTCGAGATCGGCAAGAAACACGACCAGAATATTGCCGCGAACCTTCGCGCCGCGAACGAAGATGGCGCGGCCCAAGTTCGCGTCCAGGCGCAGCTTGATGCGTTTTTCAAGGACGGCGGCGAGGGCGAACCCCGCGGAGGCGAGAACGGCCGCGTGACGACCAATGGCCTATGCGAAAAGTTTCCTGCGCTCGAAGACGATCTGCGTCGCGAGCAGGACCGCCTGGAGGTCTTGCGCGAGCGAAGGCGTGCGGCGTTGACGCTTGAGCGCAGCGCCGCGCTGTTCGTGGTCGCAAGATCAATCCTGGCGACCTTTGCACGGATGAAGGCCGAGCGTGGCGCGCTCGATTTCAACGATCAGATCGCGCGTGCGCTCGCGCTGGTGACGCGGTCGAGCGCCGCTTGGGTGCTGCACAAGCTCGACTATGGGCTCGATCACCTGCTGCTCGACGAAGCCCAAGACGCGTCCGAGCCGCAATGGGGCATTCTTGCGGCGCTCAGCGCCGAGTTTTTCGCCGGCGCAGGCGCGCGGCCCAAGAACCGCACCGTGTTCGCGGTCGGCGACGAGAAGCAATCGATCTTCGCCTTCCAGGGCGCGGCGCCCCAGATGTTCGCGGAAATGAAGCGCGGTTTCGCCGCGCGTCATCGCGAGTCGAAGCGGCCGTTCGCCGACGTGCCCCTGACCTTCTCTTTTCGGTCGTCGCAAACGATTCTCGACGCCGTCGACATGACCTTCCGAACAGAACTGGCGTGGCGCGGCGTCGCAGCGGCCGGGGAGCCGTCCCCAAGTCACCAAGCGATTCGTCGCGACTTGAAAGGCGCGGTCGAACTGTGGCCGCCGATCGCCCCAACCCCTATGCCGGACCCGGAAGACTGGAGCATGCCGCTCGATCCGCCCTCGCAGGACG
>Ga0116217_10006287_pt1 | contig 10325 bp, 14 predicted proteins | sample Sb_taG_6_FD_89697 | JGI IMG/M metagenome (GOLD analysis project Ga0116217, IMG submission 89697) | Peat soil microbial communities from Weissenstadt, Germany - Sb_50d_4_PS metaG | ecosystem: Environmental > Terrestrial > Soil > Wetlands > Peat | place: Germany: Weissenstadt | collected 2010-09-21 | reverse complement strand
TTCTTCGTTCGGGAAGAGTTCAAACAGCTTGAAGGTGCTGATGGTGGACTTGCTCATGAATCCATTGTACTTGAGTCCCGCACGGAAAGCAAGCGGAAAAGGGACTTATGTATATAAATCCCCTAAATTGGCCCACTTTGATCGTCTGATTTGGCCCCCCTGGCAGCTCCGGGATGAAACGATTCCGGAATGGACAGGAGAGGCAAAGTGGAACTATTCGAAGAGATCCGGCGGGGGTACGCGGCCGGGGAGACGATCAAGAGCTTGGCCCGGAAGCATGGGATTCACCGGCGGATGGTGCGTCAGGCGATTGCGAGCGCGCTACCGCCCGAGCGGAAAAAGACCAGCCGGGAACAGCCCCGGCTGGGACCAGTCAAGCCATATATCGAGCAGATGCTGGAGGCCGACCGGCAAGCGCCGCGCAAACAACGGCACACGGCGCACCGGATCTGGAGTCGGCTGCGGGAAGAGCATGCGGAGTTTTCTATCGGGGAGCCCACGGTGCGGCGATACGTGGCGCAGCGCAAGCGGGAACTGGGTCTGGCTGGCCGGGAAGTGTTCGTGCCGCAGAGCTACCAGTGGGGCCAGGAGGCCCAAGTGGACTGGTTCGAAGCGACCGCCAAACTGGGCGGCGAGCGCTGCGTGTTGCAGTTTTTCGCGATGCGGAGCATGGCGTCGGGAGACGCGTTCCACCGGGCTTACACCAACGCGACGCAGCAGGCATTTCTGGAGGCTCACGAACTTTGCTTACTTTGAGGGTGTCTTCCGCACCCTGCGTTATGACAACCTCACCATTGCGGTGAAGAAAATCCTGCGCGGATACCGGCGCGAGGAGACCAGCCGGGTTATCGCATTCCGCTCGCATTGGGGATTCACCAGTGAATACTGTAACCCGGCCAGCGGCAACGAAAAAGGCGGGGTGGAAAATGAGGTGGGCCGTTACCGGCGGAACTGGCTGGTGCCGGTGCCCGAGGCCAACGACCTGACCGCGCTGAACGAACAGCTATGGGCCGCCTGCATCGTGAGCCGCAACCGGACGATCAGCGGAAGGAACATAACCGTGGCCGAAGCCCATCAGATGGAGCGACCGCGTTTGCTTCCGCTGGCTGTGGAGAAGTTCCCGATCGACGAGATCCTGTTCCCTTTGGTGGTGGATAGCAAGGGTCGCGTCAAGGTGAAGACCAACTGGTATTCGACGCCGCTCTGGCCCGGTCTGCGGGTGGCGGCCCGCGTCTGGCCATCGCGCATCGAGATCGAGCACGACGGCAACTGCGTCGCGCGGCATCCGCGCTGCTACGGCCGTGGTCACCAGATTCTCGACCTGGAACACTATCTCGATGTGCTGGAGAAGAAGCCAGGCGCGATGCCGGGATCGACGCCGCTGGAGCAATGGCGGCAAGCCGGACGGTGGCCGGAGTGTCTGGACCAGATCTGGAAGAAACTCGAACAACGCCATGGCCGGGCTGTCGGGACCAGAGAGATGATCTCGCTGGTGCGCGCCGGCCTCACGGACGGATGGGACCGGTTGATTGCGGCGGCGCAAGAAGCGCTGCGGCTGGGCGTCACCGACGCTGCTGCCGTCATGCATATCCTGCGGATGCCGGATGCCGACCAGCGCCGACGGTACCAGATCGCATTATCCGAGGAACTGGCGCAGTTCGAGCGTCCGCAACCCGTGATGGACGAGTACGATTTGCTGCTGGCCGCTCCGCTGCCGGGTAAGGGAGTGATCCAATGAAGACCCAGAGCGAATCACTCGAACATGCCAGCGTGCGGCAGTATTGCAAAGCGGTGCGAACACCGGCCATCGCGTCCAACTTCCTGTCTTTAGCCGAGCAGGCAGTGAAAGAAAACCATTCCCACATCCGGTATCTGGAAGCGTTGCTGGCGCTGGAGTGTGAAGAACGGGACCGGCATGCCATCGCCAATCGCATCCGCGACGCCCAATTGCCCCGTATCAAGACGCTGGAGGAGTTCGATTTCGCACAGGCGCCGCAGATTCCGGCAGCGAAGATTCGCGAACTGGCAGAAGGTGGCTATATCGAGCGCAGCGAACCAGTCGTGCTGATCGGCGAATGCGGAACTGGCAAGAGTCATCTGGCCACCGGACTTTGCCTCGCCGCGTGCCACCAGAAGCGACGCGTGCGATTCATCACCGCGGCTGCGCTGGTCAACGAACTGGTGGAAGCCAAACAGAATAACCAAGTGCGGCGCTTGATGGCGCGGTGGCAGAAGTACGAGTTGATCGCACTCGATGAAGTCGGCTACGTGCCGCTGGCCGACATCGGCGCGGAGTTCCTGTTCCAGGTGATCTCGGAGCGGGCCGAGAGAGCGGCGCTGATCGTGACCACCAATCTGCCTTTCTCGGAATGGACGACGGTGTTTCCCAATCCGCGACTGTGCAAAGCGTTGTTGGATCGGGTGACGGACCGGGCGCACATCGTCGAAACGGGAACCGAATCGTTCCGTTTCCGCCGGACGATGGAAAGGAGGAAGAAAAAACTTTGAAGCCGAGGCAGGCTGTCGCCCCGAAGCCTGGTGGAAAGCCGAGCCAGTTTGAGTTTTTGAGGCATGAGCAAATCTATCGATCCGATTTATTGCGCTAATCCCGAGGGCGAGCCGCTCCGGCTCTGCCCCCGGTCCCATCGTCTCGATGAGTTTGCAGCCAGCTATTCCTCGGCGGGTTGCTCTCCAGCAGAGCCTGCCTCCGCTTCACTGGCCGGCCTCTATTTTCAGACCGACGAAACAACTCTGTCAACCGCTCCGCTGGACTTGAAGAACCGGTCGAGGCAAAATATTAATCACCGGGGGGGCCAAATTAGACGATCGAAGTGGGCCAGGCCGGATGATCGAACTCACGAGCTCGGGTGGCTGTCCTTTGGCTATGGGCAGCAGCAAAGTAAAGCCCCGGAAACGCCCTTGCAAAAGGCGCGAAGACTAGCCGACCAAGGCGACGCGAAAGCTCAGTTTGACCTCGGTGACCTGTTACGACAGCGGCGCAGTCACGCAGGACCACGCCGAGGCAGTTCGTTGGTATCATACCGAGCTAGACGGGCCGCGTGGAGTTGAAACAACGGACCACCTAGCACTCGGTACGAATGGCCCTTGACGGATCCAGAATCAAGACGCTACGCTTCTCCCAGGAGGAAGACATGAGACACTTTGCCAGACTGGCAGTCCTTTTCGGGGTGGCTCTGTGCGCCTCCGCCCAATACGCTCCCGGCGAATCCACTCAAGGTTTGCTTAACGGTCGGTTTTGGATTAGGATCGGCGCAGCATCTAGCCCCACCGCACACGCTTTAAAGATCCTGTTTCTGGAGGGCTATATCGATGCGCTCCATTTCCACGACGACGATTTCTGGGTCTTAGGCTCGACTTACGACGAAATCATCAAAGCAGTGGATCAATTCTACCAAGATCCCGCCAATACAGCGATTTGCATTCGCAACGCTATAATCTTCTTCCAAGACCGAAAAGGGGGCCTTGCCAGTCCGCAACAGTTGGCGGAGGCCCTCACGAACATGCGCGCCTGCGCCGCCGAAGCAGATCCGTCTAATCCGTGTGCCGTTGTGGTTTCCCGTAAACCCAGCAAAACCTCAGTAGCACTCCTAGCCCAGGCTAAAGACAAGAAGCAGACACATCCTTGGTTCACCGGAGTGGTGCTGGATGCAAACACCGAACTGTCCGACCCGCACATTGCGCCGCCACATCAAGAGACGGTGCTGTCACTAAAGGGAGCCGACTTCGAATACACCGCGAGATATTCCGGGCTTCCGAACGTCAGGATCACTCTCACCAAGCAAACCCAATCGCAGCGGTGCCGTTTCATCGTCGGAAAAACAGCATCCTACTTCCAGGAACGAGACGTACTCTTGGTTGTCGATGCAGATGGTCAGGAGTGCCGAATGTCCATCATTCGACAGGTTCCGCTCAAACCTTCCACTCCCTAAGCGTCTCATTTGGAACCCGAGCGTGCCACAGGGACTATCACAGGGACTCTGGTTCAAATTGACGATCTTCGGTGAGTCACCGTGAGGAAAGCGCTGATGCTCGAAACCCTTTCCAGAGGGACTCTGGAGTACTCGCGGGCACTGGTGAGCATCGGTGAAAATACCGCTTCGCACGATTCGCACACGTCTCAACGACCTGGAGGCCGAGGCATCGTCAGAAGCCTATTTTTTCGGCCGAGTGTGTCTGGACGGGGAAGACCCCGCGGAGCTAGCCAAGCTTTTTGGTGAGTCCGAGGCTGAGGTTTCGCGCCGGGCGGAAGAGGCGATCAGGAAGCTGAACCCCGAAAGGCCAGTCTCAAAGGCTCAGTGAGGGCCGACGACAAACGGCCGTTATCTTCGCCTGGCGGAGACGTTCTAAACATTCCTGGTCGGCAATTATGTATACGGGACTCCTGCAGCGGCGTGGCCCCGATCACGGCACAAGATGGGCAGGGTCCATTGATCGACGAACCGAAGGGGGCGTTGACCGGATGAATGCTCTGAGGATTAAGAAACGACTGCAAAAACTTGAACAGAAGCTATGCCCGACCGATAACGGGATGTTCACGTTAGAAGAGCTGTGCCGCTTCATGTGGCGTCAGGACAAGAAAGCATTCTTGAAAATTGCCAAAGACCTGAACTGCAGTTTTTTCATAAAGCAGTTCGAACGTGAAGAAGCGGAGCGGCCGGCGGCACTCAGATGGCGATGATCGGAATGGTAACGCGCTTGCGAGCGTTTATGGCGATCCACATGGCCGTGCCGACTACCCGTAGACTAGGGCTGGCGATACCCCAGGGGAGTGGGGTTCAACTCGCGGTCGGCGCAATTCTCAGTCTGATGGCGTCGTTGGGCGCGTGAACCAGATCCTGTTTCGTTCCGAGGTAGCGCTCGGTGGTTTGGACTGACGCGTGGCCCAACAGTAATTGGATTTGCTCAAGTTCACCGCCAGCCGCTCGACACAGCTTGGCGCAGGTGCGATGCAGATCGTGGGGCGCGATGCCGGGCACGCCGACAGCCGCCGCGTAGTGCCGGAGCATCTGCCAGACGACCTTTTCCCCAAGGCGGTCTCCTGTGATGCAGCCCGCGCGGTTCACCGGCCGGAATACGTGACCGGCGACCAAGCCCGCCGGGCCGGTCCACGCGTCGATCGCAACCTTCACCCAGGTCGGCATGGGGGCGGTTCGGACTCGCCCGTGTTTGCCGACTAGGTCTACGATGCACCACCGCCCGTCGCGCTGTTGCACCTGCGCGAACGTGAGCGCCGCCACCTCGGATCGTCGAAGCCCGCACCCGAGAAGCACCGCGAGGATAGCGCGGTCGCGCAGGCCCCGCACCGTCGTGTGGTCCGGCGCGTTGAGTAGGCTCTGCGCTTGGCGCACCGACAGCCAGTTCCCGACCCGGATTCCCACGGACTTCGCGCTCTTCACACGGCTATGCCGGCCGCCAACTCGGGCGCCAGCAGCCCGTTGTCTGCCGCTTCGGCCGCCAGCTTGCGAATCGCCGACATCCTTATAATGATCGACGACGAGCCAAGCTTACGGTCCTCCAGGGATACCCGCCAAGCGCTAACAGTGGCCTTGGTAAAGCCGGGCCGGGGAGCCTGCTGGAACCAGGCCAGGAACTCGTTCAGAGCCATGTTGTACACCCGTTTCGTAATCGGCGAGGAGACGCTGTCGAGTACGAGCGCCTTCAGTTTCTCCCAGTGGGCAAGCTTTTCCACCAGCATCAAATCGTTCATGGAAGGTCCTTTTAATGGGCATCCATGATAAGTCTTTGTCAAGGGGAAACGGAGGTTCCCCTGCACCCCGATGCGGGCGCTGTCCGTTGGTCGCCGGGCAAGCTCCTTCGCAGTTCCCCTTCGCCCTGATCTGAGGATCGGTCAGGCCGGCGAGGACCGCGGTCAAGGCCGAGCACCGCGAGTTCATCTTGAGCCTTGACCGCGGTCCTCGCCGGCCGTATGGAGAATCTTCAGGGCGAAGGGGAACGGGACTCACGCTCCCCTGGCCCGTCGAAACCGAATAGGCGTCTTCAGCTGTATTCGGGTGCCCGACTTTCTGGTCTGCGAAGTTCGTGCGCGTTTTTCGCCTCCCGGCGATGGGTTCCTGCGTAATGCAGAACCAGTCATCCATTTGCGGTCTCTAGCGTATGCCGCCTTCACCGAAGATTGAGTTCGGATTTGCCTGCCAGTCTCGAAACATTATCATGGGAGCCTCTGAAAGTCGCCTTTCTTCGCCCAGCCCAATAATTGTGAGACCTGGCAGGCCGCGCTGCTCGACTTCACATTCCATCTCTTAGCCAACATGCCTCTTACGCTGCCCGACTCGCGCCGGTTCCCTCCCGTGCGGGTGCGGCGGTTTGAAAGCTGCGCTCTCCGCGATCTACCGCCAACAGATAAGCCGCTAACTTTCGGGCGACCGCCAAGGTTGCCCGGTTCCGGTTTCCTCTCTGCTTCTCCCGTTCGTAGACCAGCGCAAGCTCCGGGTACCAGCGTGGCGCTAATTTCGCTGCCTCCACCAGCATCGTTTGTAGATGCTTGTTGCGTTGCTTGGAAATAGGGGTCCGCTGCTGCTTGCCCGCCGAGCTACGCTCGGCTCCGCACAGCCCGCAATAACTCACCACGTGCTTCAGCGAAGCGAATCGGCGGATGTCGCCGATCTCCAAAGCCCAGGTCAGTGCCAGAACCGTCCCGACCGCGGGAATCGTCATCAAGCGTTCCACACGTGCTGCCAACATCGTGTCATGCTCCAGTGCTCTCAATAGCTGGCGGTCCATTCGCGTCAGCGTCTCGATCGTGGTTCGGCTCAATTGCAACAGTTCCGGAAGCGACTCCGGCATCTGGGCCCTCTGCTCCTCCAGCATTTGAGAGAAATACTTTTTCTGGTGCAACTTCCCTTTGTTGTATTCGATCCCTGTCTCCATCAGCAGGCCGCTCACTTTGTTCTTCATTCGCACAGTCTGCCGTACCAACAGATTTCGAAACCGCAGCACGCGGCGTCGATCCCGGACCTCTGGGGCCGCCATGTGGCACTCCGGAAAGTAATCACAGCGCAGCAGGTCCGCGATCTTCCGTGCGTCCACTCGGTCGTTCTTCCGCTTGCCTGCCGCAATCGCCTTGAGCATCATCGAGTGCGCCACCTTCACCGATCCACCCTGCGCGCGAATATGATCGTAGATCCAGGCGCTGAACATCGTGGCTTCCAAACCAGCTACCCACGGCTGAGGAAAGCCTTCCAGCAAGCCTGCTAGTGCTTGCCGAGTTGAGGGAATCGTGCCCTCTTGAACAATCGTCCCGTCCGCCTGTCGCAGGCAGTAACTGATCGTTTTCTTGTGCACATCCAAACCCACATAGTGCATGCTATTCACGGATCTTCCTCCTGGTCGTTTTTTCTGAGCCGGCCGCGCCGCACTCAGCCCTTTCTATAACAGCAACGCCCGATCCGTGACTTATACATTCAAACATTATCGGTCACCTGAACATTACCTCTGGCGGGCGGACACATCAAGCAAAACGAAGCCTTGGAAGCCGAGAACGCCATATGCCGTGATCCGTGTGTACCAGGAGGGATCGGGGCATAGTTTCCGTTGAGCGCGCGCCACGATCCCTAACTTCTCACGGATGAACGTAGATGGAAACGGGATCGCTGACAGCGGAGCCGGCCTGCACCGTGATCGTCAAAAATGCGATGTCTGGTGCAAGAATGGCCAGTATCCGAAGATTGAGCTGGGATAGACCCCATACTTGATCCGGAGCGTCCCCGGCGTAGTCGACCTGGAGGACGCCGCGCTGGCCCGTGGGCAACAAGAAACCTATCGAAATCGGCGAGGCTGCCGGTGTGATTTGCTCAGGGCCAACGATCGCCCCGTCAGGTCTGCCCATCGCGGCAGCGGCCGCTAAACCTGTAGCCCATATACTCACAGCGGAGCCGGGTGTAGCGGGATGTTGGGCCGAGTTGATGCTGCCATCCTGATTCACTGCAAGCGCATAACCGCCAGTTTGGAAGATCTCGGGCTGGAGGTTGGTAAGGAACACGGTTGGTCCGGCGAACTTACCCTGGGGGGTGACGATTTGAATCGCGGGTGAATTCGAAGTAAAGGCACTCGGGACGACACAGTTAATCTGATTTGCACTCACATATAGAAGCGGAGCGGGAACGCCGTCGAAGAGTACCTGGTATCCATTCAGGGAGGATGCGACGATCCCGCCTGCTACTTCTGCCGTTAGGGGCGCTGGAGGCCCGATACCGTAGCCGTATAGCGAGACGATCTCGACAGGGGCTACTACGGGCGATACGACATTGCCCGCCGCACTCGCGGTTCCCACGATAGACGGAATACCGGCGGCGTCTGAGAGTAGAAATGAGCCGCGGCTGCCAAGAACCGTTACAGCGCCGTTTGCCTCGACGGTGATTTGGACGCCCGCGGCGCCGCGCGGAGCGGTGATGAGGCCCGAAAGGGCAGACCCATCGGGGGACATGCTGGCGACGTAATTTGGCCCCAGCACCGGGTCCGCGGTCGTCAGTCCCAGAGCATCCGAACTGCCCGTCAACCAGATGTTGTTTGTCGAATCGATGGCAACGGACGCTACGGCGGCGCCAGGCTGAGAATATCCGCCACCGAAATACGTGGAGAAGACCAAATGGGCAGCGCCGGAGTCGAGCTTGGCTAAGAATCCGCCGGAGAGGCCGGATTGAGATCCTGGAAAGCTTGACTGTAGCGCCCCGGAGCCGATGGGAAACCCCTCGCTTGCGGAACCAGCTATCAAGACATTATCGACATTGTCGAGCGCCACCGAATGGACGTTTACGCTGGAGAAAGGCGCATTTACTTGTTTAAGCGGAAGGAACGTGGACCAAATGAGCTTGGAGCCATCGGGAGAGAATTTGGCAACGAAGCCGGCGCTCACGGCTGACTGTGTTCCCGTTCGCGAGCAGCCACATTGAGTGGAGTAGACCCCAGTGGTGATGGGCAGATCATCGGCATCGGTATCGCCGGCCACGAGCACGTTTCCAGCGGAGTCCAAAGCCAGCGAGGTGATGAAAGTCGAGCCATAAACGCCGATGCAGGCGCTGCCACCAAGGCAACCTGTCTGATTTCCACCAAAATAACTGCCGAACTGAATCTGCTGCAGATCCGGCGACAACTTGGCAATGTACGCATAGGAAGGTCCGCCAAAAGTTGTGATGACCGGAGCGGCGGACGGACTCTAGCGAGTCCACCCACGGCGGTTGCGTGGCCGTCGCACAAAAGAAACTGAACTGACCGAGTCAGGGGCTACGGAACGGGGCTGTCCCACCGTCAACCCGAAGGTGGAGAAGGCTCGTAGCGAATTTCGTTTGGCTCCCCAAAGAAACACCGGCTCTCACTCTTGGGAGAGTTTTATCGGAACCTCCTTGTTTTTCAGAGGGATCCTTCGGGTTTCCGGGAGGCCGTCGCGTTAAAATAACGCTAAATACGGGCTTTCGGCCTATTCAGGTCTTCAGATCCGGGCTCTCGCCGAAGGTCCAACTGGCGTTGTTTCCGGCACTTAGCTAGCAGCGAGGATTCGGTTTGTTCGGACCTTGTCCCGGCTTCCCGCGTTATCCTTCGCGTTATTTTAGCGTTATTCTCTGGCCGCTTCGCGTTTGGTTTGCGTCAATGCCCCGGCTGAGCCCGAAGAGGGTATCCGCCGAATTTAGGGGCCGCCGCTGACGGCGAACCGGCGGCTTCTCCCTCAGGTAAGCGCTCGTCCTCCTGAAGAGCCTGGGCCTGGCGCACTTGCTTTTGCGGAGAATAGGAGGGTTCATGGACTGACCCCCACTTTTTACCAAGGAGAGAGCCATGGACCCACAGTTAGAGAAGGAAATCGAGCGTCTGCGCCACAGCAGGGTGAAGGCGCTGCAGGAGCGTTATCGCGAGCTGTTTGGTGAGGACTCGCCTTCATCGAATCGCGCGCATTTGTTCCGCCGCGTCGCCTGGCGATTGCAGGAAGGTGGAGAAAGCTCGTAGTGAATAAATTTGGCTCCTCAGGTAGGACTCGAACCTACAACCCTTCGGTTAACAGTGCGCCCCAACGGCGCAGATCGCCAGTGGAAGGAGGATCCATCCATGTAGTTGTCGGTAAAGCATGGTAGCTACCGAGCGGCTTGGTCGGAAGACACCATATGCTCCTTGCTACGCGTAGCAATGTTACAACCGCGACATTTCATGAACGTCCTGGTTTTTGCACAACATACCCACAGTAAAAGCTTCTAACTGCGGGAAAGCGTGCGGGAAAGAAGCTGTTGAAAAGTGCAACTTCACTCTGGCTTATCACCGCGAGTCCTGGTAAAAACAATACAGATTTCTGCGGAGCCGGG